>Ga0209061_1003647_pt1 | contig 16253 bp, 13 predicted proteins | sample Coa_R1_10_FD_187157 | JGI IMG/M metagenome (GOLD analysis project Ga0209061, IMG submission 187157) | Surface soil microbial communities from Centralia Pennsylvania, which are recovering from an underground coalmine fire - Coalmine... | ecosystem: Environmental > Terrestrial > Soil >...
CAGGCGATCAGCCTGCGCGTGCAGCGCGGCCAACGCCGGCGGCGAGCCGGCAAGCCGCTGCAGCGCGGCGGCAAGGCTCGATGGCGCACTCGGCGCGCGCGCAAGCGCGTTGCGCACCGTGGCGGCCAGCACGGAGGCCGATGGCCAGCCGGCGGTGGCGATATCGCGGTAGTAGGCGAGCGCCCCGCTGGCCGAGACGACGACCAGCCACGGCTCGTCCTGAACCTGGTAGCCGTCTGCGACGCGACCGCTCGAGTCGATCGCGACCGGATAGCGCAACGGCGCGCGCAGACCGGCGAGGAAGCGCGCGAGCGCGCCCGGCGGCTCCACGCTCGCCTCGTCGACCGCCGTCAGCGGCGGCAAGTGCCGGCGCGCTGCCAACGCCTGGTAGCGGTTGAGCGCCACGAGCTGGCCGGCGAGATCCGTCACCTCGCGATCCCACGTGTCAAAGAACAGATAAACGTGCGGCGCGCCCGGGCCAAGGCGCACCCGGCCGCCGCCGGCCCGTGGCAACGACACCCGCTCGCGTGGCCCGAGCGGCACCATCGTGCGGTACGAGAGGCTTTTCGCCACATGCGGGTGGCCGGGCAGCAGCGCCGATGCGTTCTCCGCCAGCAACTGCCCGAGCTGAGCGACCGAGCTGTAGGCCATCTGCGTCATGTAGACCTTGCGCAGGCGTCCCTGCGGGTCGATCACATACAGCGCCGGCGTGTGGTCGATCAGCCCGCGGATGATCTCATCCTCGATCCCATAGGCGTGCCAGACGCGCCTCAGCTGCGCCACGTCGCCCGTCACAAATTGCCAGCGCCCCATCATCCCGTGCGCCTCGGTGTACGCGAGCACATCGCCGACGCTGGTGGCGCTCGGGTTTGCGTTCACGCCAAGCAGCTGCACGCTGGCGCCGGCGCGCCCGAGCAGCCGCTTGGCATCCAGCATCGCGGTCGTCGTCAGCGGACAGATGGTCGTGCACTGCGAGTCGATGAACGCCAGCAGCACGACCTTGCCGCGGAAGCGCGCGAGCGACACCGGCCGGTTGAACTGGTTGCGCAGGGTGAAGCTCGGGGCAGGCTCGCCGTTGAGGGTCGTGCCGGGGTCGAGGTAGGGGTTGCGGGCGAGCGCGCTGGCAGCGGACGTGGGATGCCGTCGCGAGACGGCAAGCGCCACCACGATCGCCGTCCCGATGATCAGCGCCAACGCCGTCAGAGCCCAGGCGAGCGCCCCAATGCGCCTCACTGAGCGCGATCGCGCGGCCGGCGAGTTCTCGCGTCCGCTGCTCTTGGGCTCGCGCAGGTAGCTCACGATCAGCGACCCAAGCGTAGCGAGCGCGCGCTCGCACTAGGATCGTGCTTGCCGATGCCCGAGTCCCCGCACCAGGGTCCGGCGCTGCCGCTCGCCGATCGCGAGCAGGCGCTTGAGCACGCCGCCCGGCTGATCCTGCAGGCGTGGCGGAGCTTCGACCATCCACGCCCGGGCCAGCCGCTGCCGAGCGAGCGCCATCTGAAGTTGCTGAGCCGACCACTGCCACGCGGTCCCTCCGACGCGCGCGCCGCGCTTGATGCGGCCGCCGAGGTGCTTGACGTCTCGCTCGCGCAGTCGCGTCCACGCTACTTCGCCTACATCGGCTCCTCGGGCCTTGAGATCGGTGTGCTCGGCGACGCGCTGATGGCCTCCCACGATGTCAACGTCGCCGTCAGCGCCGGCGGCGCTGACCTGCTCGAAGCGCAGACGATCCGCTGGGTCGGCGAGTTCGTCGGCTTTGATCCCGCCGCGCGCGGGCTACTCGCCTCGGGTGGCACGATCTCGAACCTGACGGCCTTGACCGCGGCGCGCGAGCGCGCGCTGCCCGGAGTGCGGGAGGAGGGGGTCGCCGGCAGGCGGCTCGCCCTCTACTGCTCGGCGGAGGCGCATTACTCGGTTCGCCGCGCGGCCGAGGTGCTGGGGATCGGGGCGCGCAACGTGCGCTTGATCCCGCTCGACCACGAGCGCCGCATGCGAGTCGAGGAGTGCGCGCGGGCGATCGACTCCGACCGCCGCGCCGGGATCGTGCCGGTGGCGGTGGTGGCCACCGCCGGCACGACGCTCACCGGCGCAGTCGACCCGCTGGAGGAGCTGGCCGACCTCTGCGCGCAGCGGAACCTGTGGCTGCACGTCGATGGCGCCTACGGGTTGCCGGCGGCCGCCTGCGCGCGGACGGCGCCGCTCTTCCGGGGCCTGGAACGTGCCGACTCCGCCACCGTGGACGCGCACAAGTGGCTGTACGTCCCGAAGTCTTGCAGCGTTCTGCTCGTCCACGACGCGGCACCGCTCGAGCGAGCCTTCTCCCATCACGAGGGCTACATCCCCCATGGCGGCCAGCTGCACTCGGTCGATCGCACGCTCGAGTACTCGCGGCCGCTGAGCGCGCTCAAGCTGTGGCTGGCCTTTACGGTCCACGGAGCCGATCGAATCCGCGCGGCGATCGAGCGCAACCTCGAGGAGGCGCGGCTGCTGCACGCGCTCGTGCACGAGGATGATCGCTTCGAAGCGCTGCGCGAGCCGCCGCTGTCGGTCGTCTGCTTTCGCCGTCGGCTCGACGGCCCGGCGGCCGTGAGCGACCGCCACCACGATGCGCTTGCCGCCGCGCTCGCCAGCGACGGTCGCCTGCTGCTCTCCCCCGCCGAGGTCGACGGCCACACCTGGCTGCGCTGCTGCTTCGTCAACCATCGCACGACCGAGGCCGACGTGCGCGCGGTGCCGGAGGTCGTCGGCGAGCTCTCCGAGCAGCTGCTGCGCGCGCCCGCCGGCAAGCGCTAGCGGGAGCCCTGTCCGCCGCCCAAGCGCCCTGTCCGCCGCTCGGATGGATAATGTCGACGAACCGTGTCGGCCAAGAGCCAGCATCCGGCGGCGCTCGAGATCGCAAGCGTCGTCGATCAGGTCTACGCGGCGCTGCGCGAGCGGATCGCAAGCGGCGCGCTCGCGCGCGGCGCGCGCGTCCATCAGGAGGACGTGGCGGCCGAGCTGGGGGTATCGCGCACGCCGGTGCGCGAGGCGCTGCGTCGGCTGGCAGCCGAGGGGCTGGTCGAGATGCACACCAACCGGGGCGCGCGCGTGGCCGACATCGATCGCGGCGGGATGCGCGCCGCCTACGAGGCGCGGCTCGTGCTCGAGCCGGCGGCGGCGCGGCTGGCGGCGACGCGCCGGCCACAGGAGCCGCTGGCGCGGATGGCCGGTGCGATCGCCGCGCAGCGGCGCTCGCTGCGAAGCGTCGCCCGCAGCTTCGAGGCCAACCGCGCCTTCCACCTCTCGCTGGTCGCAGCCTCCGGCAACGAGTTTCTGCTGCGCTTCGCCGAGCTGCTCTGGGTGGCGCGAATCGGCGCAGCCATCTACGAGCGCCAGCTGCGCGCGCACGAGCGACTGCTGCTTGACATCGCCGAGCACGAGCAGATCCTCGACGCCGTCCGAGCCGGCGAGGGTCGTCGCGCCGAAACGCTGGTGCGCCGCCATCTGCGAGTTGCGATGCGGCTCTCGAGCGACATCCTGGCGGACCGAGAGCAGGCTGCAGCAGGTCAGGGCGCACGAGCGTGAGCGCAGCCGCCGAGCGCAGCGTCCTGATCACCGGCGGTGGCAGCGGCATCGGCGCTGCGGTCGCCAGGCGGATGGCCGCCGAGGGATACGGCGTCTGCGTGACCGGCCGTCGAGGCGAACCGCTGGCGGCGGTGGCCGCGGAGGTCGGGGGGCTGGCGCTTCCCGCCGACACCACGGACCCCGAGCAGCTGGCGGCCGCGCTGAGAGGCTGCCTGGAGCGCTTCGGGCGGCTCGACGGCCTTGTCCTGAGCGCCGGGCTGAGCGCCTCCGGCGCCGCCGGCGAGCAGTCGCTTGAACGCTGGAACGCGGTCCTCGAAACGAACCTGACAGGCGCATTCCTCGCCTGTCGCGCGGCGCTGCCGCGCCTGCTCGAGAGCCGCGGCGCGATCGTCGCGATCGCCTCGCTGGCCGGGCTGCGCGCCGGGCCGCGCTCGGCCGCGTACTGCGCCTCGAAGGCGGGGCTGATCATGTTGATCCAATCGATCGCCCTCGACTACGGACCTCGCGGGGTTCGCGCAAACTGCGTCTGCCCGGGTTGGGTTCGCACGGCGATGGCCGATGGCGAGATGGAGGAGCTCGCTGCCCGCCACGGCCTCGACCGCGAGCAGGCCTACCAGCTGGCGAGCGCGCATGTGCCGGCGCGCCGCCCTGGCGACGCGGGCGAGGTGGCGGCGGCAGTCGCCTGGCTGCTGTCCTCAGAGGCGAGCTATGTCAACGGAGCGGTGGTGACCGTCGACGGCGGCGCGGCGGTCGTCGATGCAGGCACGCTTGCATTTCAGGCGGAGCGCTGAGGCGGACGGTCAGGTTGGGGTGAGCGTGGCCGCTGCGGTGATCGTGACACTCCGGGCGAGAGCGGCATGATCGATGTCTTCGCCCACATCCACCCGCCGGAATACTCTCGGCAGGTGCGTGCGATCCTGGCGCGACGTCCTGAAGACCAGCTGCTCGCCGAGTGGGAGCTGATGCTGGCTGAGGATCCTGCGCTGGTCGACCTTGAGCGGCGCTTTCACAGCATGGACCGCTTCGAGGGCTACCGGCAGGTGCTTGTGCCGGGCGCGCCACCGATCGAGACGCTCGGCGACCCCACCGAGGTGGCGCGCCTGGCGCGCGAGCTCAATGACGAGCTGGCAGCACTCGTGGCCCAGCACCCCGGGCGATTCGCGGGCTTTGCCGCGGCGCTGCCTTCAAGCGACGTCAATCTCGCCGTGGCCGAGCTGCGCCGGGCGCGCGCGGAGCTTGGAGCCCTCGGCGTCCAGCTCTACACAAACGTCCTGGGTCGCCCGCTGGATGCGCCTGAGCTTGAGCCGATCTTCGCCGCGGCCGAGGCGCTGCAGGCGACGATCTGGCTGCATCCTTACCGCAGCGTCCACTGGCCCGACTATCCGCGCGGGGGAGAGCAGGTGTCGCGCTTCAACCTGTACTGGACGCTGGGCTGGCCATACGAGACGGCGGCGGCGATGCTGCGACTCGTCTACTCGGGCGTGATCGAGCGCCACCCTCGCCTGACGGTGATCGCCCACCACGGCGGTGGGCTGATCCCGCACCTGGCCGGACGCCTGCGCGAACGGCCCTGGGGCCCGGATGCCCCCGCGATCATGTCGCTCGCGCGAAGCCCGCGAGAGTACCTGCGCTCCTTCTACGTGGACACCGCGATGATGGGCGCAAGCCATGCCATCCGCTGCGCGATCGAGTTCTTTGGAATCGAGCACGTGATGTTCGGCAGCGACTTCGGCTTCGGCAACGACTATCTGGCGCGCACGCTGATCGACCTCGTTGAGCTGCGGCTCGAGGGGGAGGCGATGAGATTGCTGGTCGAGGACAACGCCCGGCGCGTGCTGGGCCTCGGCTGAGAGCAAAGGGCTCTGACCCTCGGCGGCCCGGCCTCGGCTGAGCGGGCACAGCTCAACCTCGGGGCACCGTGGCGCAGCACCCGGTCGGGCTCAGATACCGGGCGGCCGCCACCGCGCCGCCCCGCCGGCGATCAGCTGTGCGGGAGGGGGCGCGGCTCGCCGGCAGCGCCCTCGCCCGCCGGTGAGCGCTCGCCGGCGTCGGCTCCGGGATGCTCGACGGCGTATGCGGCTGCGGCCCTGACCTGCGCCGGGCGGGTGATGTGAAGCACGCCGTACCAGAGCGCAGCGAGGACAACCCCGCCGATCGCGATGAACACGCCGATGTCATTCGGGTAGGTAGGAAACGGAGAGAGGGAGCCCTTGAACGCCAGGATCGGCGTCGCCAGCCCAAGCGCAACCGCAATCACCTTCCACCACAGGCCGCGTTCGCTGCGCCGGCTCTCCCACAGCAGCTTGAAGGCGCACAGCGCCAGGAACACGTACACGAGCTCCACCAAATAGCTGCCTGCGGAGCTGCCGATATCGAAGAACTCAAGCGGGTTCGGCAGCTTGACATAGCGGCCGTAGTCGCTGAGCCCGGCCCAGATCAGCAGCGCGATGCTCCACAGCGTGATCACAACGTTGCCGGTCAGCGGCGTGCCATACCGCGAGGTCCGCGCGGCCACCGCCGGCAACAGGCCGTCGCGACCGAAGGCGAAGATGATCCGCGAGGCGGTGACCATGATCGCGATCGCAAGCGAGGTCGCGTCGAAGATCACGACGAGGTCGATCAGCACGCTCAGCCAGCCCCCCACGTAGCGGTGCGCGAGCAGCCCCATCGGGCTCGCGGCCGAGAACCATGCGTCCTTCTGGAGCGCGGCCTTGCCAAACCCGATCGTCGCTGCGTAGGTGACGAGGACGTACAACAGCGCGACCATGAAGACGGCGCCGACGACGGCGATCGGGATCGACTTGCGCGGGTTGCGCGTCTCCTCGGCGATCGAGGCCGCGGCCTCAAAGCCGACGTACAGCAGCACCGCGAAGAGGATCCCGTTGAAGACCGTGTTCCACGAGGTCGGGCTGGGCGTGAAGACCGTCAACGTGTTACCGCCCACCCCTCCCTTGGCCATGATCGCGACCGCCAGGATCACGAACGGGATCGTCGAGATGATCGCCAGCGCAAGCACGGCGCGGATCGCGATGCGCACGCCGAAGTGGTTGAGCGCAAATGCCAGCGCGAGTACGAACGCTCCACCCACCCACCAGGGGATGCTCGTGTGCAGGTGCGTCTGGAAGAAGCTCTGGATCAAGATCCCGAGCCCAACGTAGATGCCACCGGCGCCGAGGAACATGGCGCCAAGCAGATAGACGCCCGCGGAGAAGATTCCAAACGAGTTGTGGACGGCGCGCGCCAAGTACTCGTAGATCGCGCCTGCCCCGGCGAACCGCCGGGCGTAGATCGCAATCACATAAGCCAGGCCCATGCAGCCCACCGAGGCGAGCACGATCGACAGCGGCGTCGAATACCCCGCGACGTTGGCGACCAGTCCGCTGATGAAGCCGAGCGAGAAGATCGGGCCGATCGCGAGCGCCTGGCCGATCGCGTGGATCGTGGTCAGTCGGCGCGGGCCAAGGTGGGCCTGGCGGACCGACGCGCCGGTGGCCGCTGCGTCGCTGCTCGTGTCCATTGCCGGTCTCCTTCTCCTCCTTCTCGCTCTCGCCTCCTGTGCCGGCGTGCGCGCGCTCGCCTCCGTGCTGCTGCGGCCTGCCGCCGACGTTTCGCCTGACACCGCTGCGCCGCGAAGCCCGCGTCGCCAGCCTCGATCTTTCGGATACATTACTCAAAGCGCAAGGAGAGTCAAGGGTCGCAGGACGCCAGGCGAATTGCAGGACTGGGCGAGGAGCCAAGTACGCAAGCGGGGGTGCCGGCGGTCGGTTCGGCCTGCAAGCATGAGCTGGAGATGAGCGAGCCGATCGCACGCCTGGCGGGCAGCAGGGTGCTCGTGACCGGTGGCACCAGCGGACTTGGCCTGGCCATGGCCAGCGCGCTCGTCGAGGCGGGCGCGCAGGTCGCGCTCACGAGCCGACGGCGGGCCCGAGCCGAGGCGGTGGCGCGGAGGCTCGCCGAGGTCGCAGCCGGCCCCTTGCGGTCGGCCGCAGCCGGGCTGGAGCGCTCGGCCGCAGCAGGATCCCCCAAGCCGGCCGCGATCGGCATCGAGCTCGACGTCCGCGACGAGCGCTCGGTGCGGCAGGGCGTGGAGGAAGCGTGGGCGCGGCTTGGCGGGCTTGAGCTGCTCATCAACAACGCCGGGATTGGGATGCGCACCGTCAACCCCCGCTTCATGAGCGACCCGCAGCCGTTCTGGGAGGTTGCCCCGGAGGGCTTTCGCGACGTGCTCGAGACGAAGGCGACCGGGTGCTTTTTGGTCGCCCGCGAGGTGGTCCCGCGGATGCTCGCGGCCGGCCTCGGACAGGTGGTCACGATCTCGATGAACCACTCGACGATGGTGCGCCGCGGCTTCATCCCCTATGGGCCAGCGGGAGCCGCCGTCGAGGCGATCGCCCGCGTGATCGCCGCCGAGCTCGCCGGCAGCCCGGTGAGGGCGAACATCCTCCTGCCCGGCGGCGCCACCGCCACCGGGATGATCCCCGATGAGGCTCCCGACGAGGTGCGCAGGCGGCTGCTGCCGCCATCGATCATGGGCCCGCCAATCGTCTGGCTCGCCTCACCCGAGGCCAAGGACGTGCACGACCAGCGCATCATCGCCAGCGAGTTCGACGGCTGGCTTGCGCGCTGGCGCGCCGAGCGCGCAGGTGCCAAGCCGTCCGGGGAAGAGCAGCCGCCCTTCTCCGAAGCCGACCGATGAGCACCACCACCGGCGGGGGCAAGCGGCCGCGGCTCGTGCTCGTGCTCAGCGAGAACTGGACGCTCGTCTCCCCGCGCCAGCTGCGCGGGCTGGTGCGGCTCGCCCAACAGGCTGAGGCGGAGGGGATTGACGGGGTGATGCTCTCCGAGCACGTGGTGCTCGGCCCCAGCGCAGGCGAGCGCGGGCGCCCGGCCAACCCGCGCGAGTACGCCGCCCCGGGCAGCCAGGATCCCGCGACGCCATGGCCTGACTCCCTGACCCTGCTGGCCGCGATTGCGCAGGCAACCAGCGCGTTGCGGCTGATCGCCGCGGCGATCATCGCGCCGCTGCGCCACCCGCTGCTGTTGGCCCATCAGCTGGCAACGCTCGACCTCCTCAGCGAGGGTCGGCTGATCGTGCAGCCAACGGTCAGCTGGCATCGAGCGGAGTACGAGGCGCTGGGCGTGCCGTTCGCGGAGCGCGGCGCCAGACTGGACGAGCACCTCGCCGCCTGGCGGGAGGCCTGGCGCTCCTCGCCCGCCTCGTTCCCCGGGCGCTACTACCGCTTTGAGGACGTCTACCTGGAGCCGAAGCCCTGGCGACCGGAGGGGCCGCGGCTGTGGTTCGGCGGCCAGCGCCTTGGGGGGTGGATCGTGCGGCGGCTGGTCACCTACGGCCATGGCTTTCATCCCTTCGGCCAGCCGACGGCCGAGGAGCTCGAGCGGCTGCGCCGGGCGCTGCGCGCAGGTGGGCGCGACCCCGCCGAGATCGAGTTCGTGGGTGGCATCCGTGGCGAGCTGCCGCCGGGCGAGGGGGTCGCGTCGCTTGAGCGCGCCGCGCAGGCGATCCCCGCCCAGCTCGAAGCCGGCTACACGACGATCTGCTTCAAGCCCTCGCAATTCACCGACGACCCCGCTGAGGTGCCCGGAATCTGCCGGCGGCTGGTGGCGCTCGCAGGAGGCTGAGGCGAGGCGGTCGCGCTGTGCGGTCACGCTGCAGGTGGTGATCGAGGCGCTCGCAGCTGAGGCGAGACCTGGGTCGCCGCGGCGAGCGACGGCAGCGGCGGCCGCGCACCGATCGCCCTACCCCACGCTTCCCTCGAGGATCTGGAGCGTCTTGAGGTCCGAGTAGAAGTCAAGCGCGTACTCGCCGCCCTCGCGGCCGATCCCGGAGATCCCCATTCCTCCGAACGGCGCAGTGAGGTCGCGAACGAGGTGCGTGTTGACCCAGACGACGCCGGCGCGCACCGCGCGGCCGACACGCTCCGCGCGCCCCAGCGAGCTCGTGTAGATGATCCCCGACAGTCCGTACTCGGTCGAGTTGGCAAGCGCTATCGCCTCCTCCTCGTCCGCGAACGTCTGCAGGGTCAGCACCGGCCCGAACACCTCCCGCTGGACGATCTCTGCCTCGTTCGAGCGCGGCTCGATCAGCGTTGGCTCGAATAGCAGCCCTTCAAGGCGGTGGCCGCCGCGCAGCAGGCGGTGGCCCTCGGCCAGCGCGCGCTGGACAAACCCCTCGACGCGCGCCAGGTGATCGGGGTGGATCAGCGGCGAGACCGTGGTGCGATCGTCGCGCGGGTCACCGAGCACGTGGCGGTCGACGTGCGCGTGAAAGAGCTCGAGGAAGCGATCGCGCACCGACTCCTGCACGAGCAGGCGCGTGCCCGCCAAGCAGACCTGGCCGGCATCGTCATACTGGCCGGCGGCGCGCGCCGCCGCTGCCTCAAGGTCGGCGTCGGCGAAGACGATCAGCGGCCCCTTGCCACCGAGCTCGGCGGTGAACGGCACGAGGTTGCGCGCTGCCGAAGCGCCGATCAGCCTGCCGGTTTCGGGCGAGCCGGTAAACGACACGCGACGGATCAGGGGATGGGAGACGAGCGCGGCGCCAGCCTCCTCGCCGATCCCCTGCACAACGTTGAAGACCCCCGGCGGAAAGCCGGCCCGGTCGGAGAGCGAGGCCAGCAGCGAACAGGAGAGCGGCGACCACTCGGCAGGCTTGAGCACGACCGTGCAGCCTGCCGCCAGCGCCGGGGCGCACTTCCAGGTCGAGAGCATGAACGGCGCGTTCCAGGGTGTGATCACCGCCGCCGGGCCGGAGGGCATCCGCTGAACGCGATTCCACGTCCCGTTCGAGCGCCAGTCGCGCTCCTCGCCGCGGGCTGCGAGCTCGGCGTATGCCCGGAAGTTGCGCGCGCCGCGGGCGATCACGCGCGCACGCAGCGAGCGCAGCAGCATCGCCATGTCCGCGCACTCCACCGCCGCCAGGGGCTCGATGCTCTGCTCAATCAGCTCGGCCAACCGATTCAGGTATCGCGCGCGGCCCGCCGGCCCGAGCGCAGCCCACGCCGGAAACGCCTCGTGGGCGGCGCGCACAGCGCGGTCCACCTCCTCCTCGCCCGCCCGGGCGACCTCCGCGAGGGGCCGCTGGTCAATCGGGGAGATCGTCTCGAAGGTGCGCTCGCTGTGAACGCGCTCGCCACCGATCCAGTGGCCGGTCGGAGTTTCGACCCCGGCGACGGTGGCGGTGGCGACCCGCGTGACCCCCATCCTCACAACCCCCGCACGGTCTCGAGGTCATCGACCGTGTAGGCGAAGGTGAAGCGGTAGCCGCGGTCGAGTCGCACCGGCGCAAGCAGCGTATGCTCCTCAGCGGGCGCGTCGAAGAGCTCGAGCTGCGCGGCCCCCTCCCAGACGGGCGAGAGGTGGCGGTCGCGGCTGCGCGCGCGCACGAGCTCATGCACGGCCGGGTCGTCGTGACGCCCGGCGGCCAGGCGCGGAAAGTGACGAACATTCACCAACGGCGGCGCCGTGTGCACGCTGCCGGTGTCGCTGATGCGCTCAAGCGTAAGCGACGCCCGCGCCAGCTCCCGTCCACGCGCCGAGCAGCTCGCACCGAAGCGCGCGCCGGCGCGCACGCCCGGATTGGCTTGGCACTCGAGCGCAAAGGCGCGCGTCACCCAGACCTCGCCGAGCTTCTTCGGGAACCCCTGGATCCAGCCGCGCGCGAGCGCGAAGTCCCGATCGACCCAGATGAACGGACAGGTCGTGACCTCCTCGCCTTCCAGCAGAGCGCTCACAACCAGGTAGAACTCGCGGTACTGCGAGCGGACGGGGTCGCTCAGCTCATCCCCCCGCTCCGAGCAGGACTGCCAGTCGACGAACACCGCGGCGGCCCGGCCCGCGTCGGGGTGGGGCTCGAGCCCTGCCGGCAGCAACGACGCGGCCGCATCAGGGTCGGCGTGGAAGTCGACGACGAGGAAATCGCCCACGTAATGCCACGGTGGCGGTGGGACGAGGCTCGCCTGGCCGCGCGGCGTGCGCGGCACCGTATAGCCGGAGAGGGTCATCGCACCTCCTGGGGGGAGCGGGCCCGATGGGCCTGGGAGGAGCCGGCTGGCGCCGGCGGCGGCGGAGGCGGCAGCGGCACGCCCAGCATTTCAAGGCTCTCCCGCTCGGAGGCGATCGCCGCCTCGTCGAAGCGGAAGTAGGAGCGCGGCGGCAGCGGCCCCCAGGTGTTGGAGGAGAAGCGGTCGTCCGGCCAGCGGCGCGGCTGGTGATCCGGCTCGAGCTGTTCCATGTCGCAGTAGAGCTCGACGAAGCAGGGCTCCTCGACGATCCGCACGTACGCGGCGATGTTGCCGCCGATCCCATGCCGCACGGGCCCCCACGCGAGCCAGCGACCGTGACGGCCGAGGTGGTCGAGTGCATCGCGCAGCTGGCCGATGTCGACCAGCTCAAAGGCAAGGTGATGGAAGTGGGCATAGCCCTTGGCGACGAGGGCCATCACATGATGATCGCGGCCGGTGTGCAGCCACACGCCCTCATCGCCGAGCCAATCGGTGAGGCGCATGCCGAGCGCCTCGGTGTAGAAGCGCTGCTGCTCGACGAGCGCGCCGGTCAGGAAGTTGACGTGGCCGAGCCTGCGTGGGTGCCCAAGCGGCGCCGCGCTCGGTGCGCGGGCGTGAGCGGGCCGCGCCTCGCGCCCTCGGTAGGCGACCAGCTGGAGGCCGTTGCCATCGGGGTCAGCCAGCCACACCTCCTCCTCCCGCCGCTCGACGGCGATGCCAAGCCGCTCGAGCTCCCGCCCGGCATCGGCCGGCGAGCAGCCGGCAGCAAGCTCCCAGGCGACGTGGTGCAGGCCGGGCTCATCGCCCTCGATCAGCTCGAGCGCGCACGGCTCGTCGTCGCAGCAGAGCGTGGCGCGGTCACCGTCGCGCTCGCGCACGTGCAGCCCGAACTGCCGCGCCCAGCGCCCAGCCGCCTCGTCGAGGTCAGCGACGGTGAGCGCCACGTGGTCGAGACCGGCCAGCCTGATCATGCGCGCACCACCCGCACCGGCAGCCGCTTGACGCCGTTGAAGAAGTTCGAGCGCAGCCGATCCGGCGGGCCGGCGAGCTCGAACCAGATCCCTCGGGCGAGGATCTCCTCGAAGACGATCCGCACCTCCAGCCGCGCGAGATGGGCGCCGAGGCAGTGGTGTACCCCTCCGGGGCCGAAGGTCATGTGCGGGTTTGGCTCGCGGGCCACGTCGAAGCGGTCCGGCTCCGCGAACACGGTCTCGTCGCGGTTGCCCGACACGAACCAGGTCGTGACCTTGTCGAGCGCCTTGATCTCCTTGCCGCCGAGCTCGGTGTCAACCGCCGCTGTGCGGCGGAAATGATGCACCGGCGTCGCCCAGCGCAGGATCTCCTCGGCCGCGGTGCGGCTCAGTGAGCGGTCGGCGCGCAGCCGCTCGAGCTGGTCGGGATGCTCGTTCAGCGCGATCACCCCGTGCGTGATCGTATGCCTCGTGGTCTCATTGCCGGCAGTGGCCAGCAGCAGGAAGTAGACGTCGTACTCGCGCTGGCCAAGCGGCGCAAAGGCAAGCTGGGTGATGATGTCGTCGCGCGGCTCGCGCCGGCGCTCGGCCTTCAACCAGCGGCCGAACTCGAACATCTCGAGCGCGGCCGGACTGGAGAAGGGCAAGTGCTTGTGCGCCTCATCCCCCGCCTGGCCGCGGAACTCCGGGTCCTGGTTGCCAAGCAGGCGATCACCGATCTCGATGATCTCCCGTCGGCGCTCGATCGGGATCCCCATGATCTCCGCAAACACCAGCATCGGGATCTCCGAGGAGACCTCCCGGACGAAGTCGAGCTCGCCCTGCGGAACGGCACGGTCGAGCACCTCGCGCGTGACCTTGCGAATGCGCTCCTCGTAGACGGTCACCGCGCGCGGAGTGAAGCGGCGGTTGACGATCGCGCGCAGCTCATCGTGCCGCGGCGGGTCCATGTCGATCATCGACTTGCGCGCCTCGACGTGCTCGGGCTCGAGATCCTCAAGCGAGGTACCGCCGATCTCCGAGGAGAAGATCTCCGGGTGACGGTGGACGTAGCGGATGTCGTTGTAGCGAGTGACCGCCCAGAAGCCGCGCCCCTGGGGCTCGGGGTTCCAGTGCACCGGGTCCTCGCGGCGCAGGATCTTGAACCATTCGTGCGGGACCGCCTCCACGAACGCGTCGTGGTCGGAGAGGTCGATCATCTCAAGTGTCTGCGTCATCGTCGTCCTCTGCGTGTGGTGAGCGCGATCTGTCTGTTCACGTCTGCCAACGTGGCCGATCCGCTACAGGTGGTGGGCGTACTCGGCGAGCTCCCAGTCGGAGACCCAGGCGCGGTTGCGCTCGAGCTCGAAGCGCTTGATCGCCAGGAACGTCTCGACGATCTCCGCGCCCAGCCCGTCGCAGATCACCCGGTCGGCCTCGAGCGCCGCGAGCGCTTGCTCGAGCGTGCGGGGCAGCGGCTCGCCGATCAGCTCGGGAGCGGCGCGGTAGGCGTCGCCCTCGACCGGGGGCGGCGGCGTCAGGCCCTTGCGCAGCCCGTCGGCGCCCGCCAGGAGCACGGCGGCGATCGCAAGGTACGGGTTGGCCGCACCGTCGCCGACGCGCAGCTCCAGGCGGGTCGCGCCCCCGCGCTCGGGCGGGATGCGGATGCAGGCGGCCCGGTTGTCGAGCCCCCAGTTGGCGTGCGTCGGCGCGAGCGAATCCGGGAGGATCCGCCGGTAGGCGTTGATCGTCGGGCAGGTGAGCGCCATCAGCGCGCCCGCGTGGGCCAGCACCCCTGCGACGAAGCTCCGCAGCTCGGCGCTGAGCCCATGCTCGCCTTCGGGGTCCGCACACGCGTTGCGCTGCTCACGGCCGAGCGAGAGGTGCAAGTGCGTGCCCGAGCCGCCCTGGTCGTTGAATGGCTTGCCCATGAACGTCGCCAGCAGCCCGTGCTGGGCGGCGATGTCCTTGACCGCGGCCTTCAGGCGGAAGGCGTCGTCGGCCGCGGCGAGCGCCGGTGAGTGGCGCAAGTTGATCTCGTACTGGCTGTTCATGAACTCGTGGTTGACGGCGTAGACCGGCAGCCCAAAGCGCGATAGATCCTCTGTCATCTTGCGGACGAGCGCCCCGGGATCCGCCTGCGGCCCGACCGTGTAGACCATGCTCAGGTGGTCGACGTGGCGGCTGAAGGTCGCCGGGTTCGTCTGCTCGCGGCGCAGCAGGAAGAACTCGAGCTCGGGCCCGACGATCGGCTCGAGGCCGAGCGCGCGGACAACCTCGATCGCGCGCCGCAGCGCGCCGCGCGGATCGGCGATCGGCTTCGCCGGATCGGCCGGCTCAAGATCGGCCAGGCAACAGGCGACGCCCGGCTCCCACGGCACGCTCAGCATCGTGCTCAGGTCGGGGCGCGCGATCAGGTCCGGGTAGCCCTGCTCGCCGCCGACCACCGGCGTGTGGTGCAGATCGGTGCCCATCACCGCCGCGCAAAAGCACAGTCCATGCTCGACTACGTGCTCGAACTGGGAGACCGGCACGTCCTTGCCGCGCGCAACCCCGTGCAAGTCGGGGTAGAGCACGCGAACCGTGGTGATCGGGGGCTCGCCCTCCGCGCGGCGAAGCCACTCCCGCGCCTCCGCCGCGGCGGCGCCCGCGGTCGTGATCGTCGTCAACATCTACTCCTCTCGTCGTGTTCCTGCGCCCGCCGCCAGAAGCCATCGAACAGCTTCAGCGCGGCCTGGCGCGCGGCGGCGGCGTGCCCGCGCCCCCGCTCGACGCGCTCCTCGCCGTCCGCGATCCCCAGCGCCTCAAGTCGGGGACGATCCTTCCGCGCCCAGCCGCGAACTGTGTCGGGCGTCGCCTCGGGGTGAAACTGGACCGCCAGGTGTGGGCCGACGGCGAACGCCTGCAGCGCCAACGACGTGCGCGCCAACGCGCGCGCGCCGGGCGGCAGCGTGAAGCGCTCGTAGTGCCACTGCAGCCAGGGACCCTCGCCGATCAGCTCGGGATCCTCGGTCGCGACGCGGTACCAGCCGAGCTCTGGCTCGGGCGCCCGCTCTACCTCGCCGCCCAGCAACTTGGCCAACACCTGCCCACCGAAGCACAGGCCGAGCACCGGCACGCCCCGGCGCAGCGCCTGCTCGAGCAGCTCCAGCTCGGCGCGCACGGCGGGCACGTCGGACTCGTTCGCGCTGCGCGCCGATCCGAGCGAGGCGACAAACGGGCGGCCATCCAGCTCCGGCATCTCGCCGTCGAGATCCGAGCGGCTGATCTCAAGCGGTATTCCCCGTGCGCGCGCCCACTCGGCAAGCAGCCCGGGGGGATCGGTGTCGCCGTGCTGGCGCACAAGCGCTGGCCTGGCGTAGGCGCTCACAACCGCACCCCCGTGGGCGCCCCCAGCGCGCGCTCGTCTGCGCGCGCCAGCTCCCGCAGCTGCTCGAGGCTCGGGCCGCGCGCCAGCTCACGCCGGTAGCGCGCCAGTCGCGCCGCCGCGTTGAACGCCACCACGCCGAGCGCCCGCTCGCCGCGGGCGCAGGCGGCAACGAGCCGCTCCCCACCCTCGCTCGCCTCGAGCACCTCGACGCGCTCGCCGAGCGCGGGAAAGCCGGCCACCTGGATCTTGACCTCGTATTGATCCGACCAGAAGTACGGCACGTTCACGTACGGCCGGCGTGCTTCGGGCGCCAGCAGGGCATTGCGCCCCGCAAGCTGCCCCTGCTCG
>Ga0209061_1003648_pt1 | contig 16251 bp, 15 predicted proteins | sample Coa_R1_10_FD_187157 | JGI IMG/M metagenome (GOLD analysis project Ga0209061, IMG submission 187157) | Surface soil microbial communities from Centralia Pennsylvania, which are recovering from an underground coalmine fire - Coalmine... | ecosystem: Environmental > Terrestrial > Soil >...
GGGCCCGGTCATGACCGGCGGGCGCGCCGCCGCGGCGGCGGCGCCGGCGCGCGCGGATGCCCGGCCGCACCCGGCGGCGGAGACGGCGCCCGGGCGCTGGGAGCTGCTGCGGGCGCTGGGCGCCCTCGCCGCCGGCCCGCCCGCCGCGACCGCCGGGCCCGCCGCCTCGCTGGGGCTGCGCCGGTGGAGCGCGGCCGAGCACACCCGGGCGTTCGTCTTGTCGCTGCCGCCCTACGCCTCCGTCTACCTGGGGCCGGAGGGGAAGCTCGGCGGCGAGGGCGCCGACCGGGTGGCCGGGGTGTGGCGCGCCGTCGGGCTGGCCCCGCCGGGCGACGCCGACCACCTGGCGGCCATCCTGGCCCTGTACGCCGAGCTGGGGGAGGCGTCGCAGGCCGCCGCCACCCGGCAGGCCCGTGACCGGCTGGCCCATCTCCGCACGGCCGTGCTGTGGGAGCAGCTGTGCTCGTGGGTGCCCGTCTACCTGGACGCGATCCGCGGCGATCCGCCGTTCGCGCCGTGGGCCGACCTGCTGGACCGGGCGCTGCGCCGGGAGGCCGCGCTGAGCGAGCCGCCCGCCGAGCTGCCGCTGGCGCTGCGCCGCGCCCCCCGCGGCCCGGCCGCCGGCGGCGGCCGCCGGGACCTGCTGGACGCGGTCACCGCCCCGGTCCGCGCGGGCTTCGTGCTGAGCCACGCCGACCTGGCCGCCGCCGCCCGCCAGTCCGGTACCGGCCTGCGCCGCGGCGAGCGCCGCTTCGCGCTCGCCGCCATGCTGGAGCAGGACCCGGCGGCGGCGCTGGCCTGGCTCGGGCGGCACGCGAAGCGCTGGTCCGGCCTGCATGCCCGCCGCGCCGCGGCCCGGCCCGGCGCTGGCCGGGCCGACCCGGCACGGTGGTGGGCACGCCGGGCCGCGGACGCGGCCGCCGTGCTGGGCCGGCTCGCCGCGGCGGCCCAGGCGGCCCGGGCCGGGCCCGGCGGCCGGTAAGGGGGGCAGCGGCGGCTCAGCCGCGCGGGGCGGTGACCGGGAGGCCCAGCTCCGCCGCCGGCGGCCAGTCATCGTCGACGTGCACCACCCGGCGGCCGGCCCGCTCCAGCAGCGACGCGCCGATGGCGGCGCGGAAGCCGCTGGCGCAGTGCACCCAGACCTCGCCGTCCGGCACCTCGCCGGCCCGCTGCTCCAGCTCCCAGAACGGGATGTGCACGGCGCCGTCCAGGTGGCCGGCCTGCCACTCGTCCGGCCGGCGGACGTCGAGGACCACCAGGCCGTCGCCGCCCCAGGCGGCGGCGAGGCCGGCGAACCCGGTCACCGGGTAGCTTCCGGCGCGCCCGGCCGACAGCGCGGCCACGTCGCCGGCCGCCGCGGCGGCCGGCCGGTCGATGCCGATCCGGGCAAGCTGCCGCTGCGCCGCCGCGACCTGCTCCGGGCTCTCGCCGACCAGCGTCAGCGGCGTGCCCCACGGGATCGTCCAGCCCAGGAAGGTGCAGAACGAGTCCCCCAGCTCGACCGATATCGTGCCGGCCACGTGGCGGCGGGCGAACGCCCGCCGCTGCCGCAGGTCGACCACCCACTCGCCCGCATCGATCCGGCGCCGGATCTCCGCCGCGTCCGCCGCCGCGGGCGGGGTCAGGTCGGGCGCCGCCGGGCCGCGGCGGTTGGCCGGCCCCATGTGCGCGTAGTAGCGGGGGTAGGCCGCCAGCCCGGCGATGAGCCGCTTGACGAACTCGTCCTCGCCGCTGCGGAACGCGACGTTCGCCAGCCGCTCCCGGCCGATGGTCGAGCTGTCCCCCGAGGCCGGGGTGGCCGAGCAGAAGCTGCCGAACCCGTGCGTGGGGTAGATGGCCACGTCGTCGGGCAGTTCCGCGGCGAGCCGGTGCGCGGACCGGTACTGGGCCCGGGTCAGCGACTCGGTCTGCTCCGGGCTGACCAGGTCGGTGCGGCCGACCGCGCCGTACAGCAGCGACCCGCCGGTGAACACCGCGGCCGGCCGGCCGCCGCGGTCGGCCAGCGCATAGCACAGGTGACCCGGGGTATGGCCGGGGGTGTGCAGGGCGGTCAGCACCAGGCCCCCCGTCTGCAGCGCCTCCCCGTCGCGGATGGGCGTCCGCCCGAAGGCGACGTCCTCCGCCGCCGCCACCACGTACGCGGCCCCCGCCGCCTGCGCCAGCGCGTACCCGCCGGTCACGTAGTCGTTGTGGATGTGGGTCTCCACCACGTGCGTGATCCGCACGCGGCTGTCGGCGGCGGCCGCCAGCATCCTGTCGATGTCGCGCTGCGGGTCGACGGCGATCGCGACCCGGCCGTCATGGGCCAGGTAGCTGCGGTCGCCGAGGCTGGGCGTGTGTACCGTGACGATCTCGGCCATGAACAGCCGCGCTCCTTCCTGCCCGCGCCCGGGCTCCGGCCCGCGCCCGGGCTCCGGCCCCGCGGTTCCCGGGAACCGGCGCGGCCCCGCGAGCCGGACATCCAAATGTACGTACATTTAAGCCGGCAGCGGTGCCCGCGTCAACGCCGCGGCTCCTCGCGCCCCCTTGCCCGGCCGCCGCGCCGCGGTCTAATGTACGTATATTCGGTTATCCGGCGGAAGGACGCGCCGTTGCGCCAGAGCCCGGCAGTGCAGCCAGCATGGGTCCCGGCCTGCGCGCCGCCTGCCGGCCTCCCGCCCGGCAGGCGGGCCCTCTTCCCTCACCGGCGAAAGGACTGACCATGGCCGCTGCGACCAGCCATCATCGCGTCCTCATCCTCGGCGGCGGCACGGCGGGCATCAGCGTCGCCGCCCGCCTGCTCCGCGCGGACGTGGACGACGTGGCGGTGATCGAGCCGTCCGACATTCACTACTACCAGCCGCTGTGGACGCTGGTCGGCGGCGGCTGCGCCCCGGTCCAGGAGTCGGTGCGGGCCGAGGCGAGCGTGATGCCCCGGCAGGCCACCTGGATGAAGGACCGGGCCGAGCAGATCGACCCGGACAACCAGACGGTCACCACCGCCTCCGGCCGCCTGGTCGGCTACGACTACCTCGTGGTCTGCCCGGGCATCCAGCTCGACTGGGGCAAGGTGCCGGGGATGGCCGAGGCGGTCGGCACCCCCGCGGTGTCCAGCAACTACACCTACGACCTGGCCCCGAAGACCTGGGAGGTCATGCGCGACCTGCGCAGCGGGACGGCGGTGTTCACGATGCCCTCCGGCCCGATCAAGTGCGCGGGCGCCCCGCAGAAGATCGCCTACCTGTGCGCGGACCACTGGCGCCGGCAGGGCGTCCTGGGCCAGGTGCGGGTGGTGCTGGTGCTGCCCACGCCGGCCATGTTCGGCGTGCCGGAGTTCTCCGCCGTGCTGGACAAGGTCGCCGCCCGGTACGGCATCGAGGTGCACCTGTCCAGCGAGGTGGTGGAGATCGACCCGGACGGGCGGCGCGCGGTCATCCAGGACAACGGCAGCGACCAGAAGGAGACCGTCGAGTACACGGCCATGCACGTCACCCCGCCGCAGTCCGCCCCGGACTGGCTGAAGCGCACGCCGCTGGCCGACCCGGCCAACCCGGCCGGCTACGCGGAGATCGACAAGCACACCATGCGGCACGTCCGCTACCCGAACGTCTTCGCCCTCGGCGACGCGGGCAGCTCGCCCAACTCCAAGACCGGCGCCGCGATCAGGAAGCAGGCCCCGGTCGTGGCGGCGAACCTGCGGGCCGCCATGGCGGGCCGCGAGGATCTCCCCGCCCGCTATGACGGCTACGCGTCCTGCCCGCTGACCACCGCGCGCAACCGGATGCTGCTCGCCGAGTTCGACTACACGATGAGGCCCCGCCCCACGTTCCCCGTCATCAACACCATCCGGGAGCGGTATGACATGTGGCTGCTCAAGCGGTACGGCCTGCCCTACATGTACTGGAACCTGATGCTCAAGGGCCTCGCGTGAGCTGCCCGCCAGGCCCCGGCCGCCGGCGGCGCCGCCGCTAGGGAGGGTCAGCCGTGGTCACGCTGCTCACCGGCGTCCTCGCCGGCTGCCAGGTCGGCTCCGGGCTGACAGGCGCCAGCGCCGGAGGCATGCCCGGCGCCGCCCGGCACGCGCGCCGGCCCCCGGCACCGGCGGCTGCCGGCCGCCGGTGCCGGGCATACTGGTGACCGGAACGGCACGACGGTGCGGCGTGCCCGCTGGCGGGCAGGCCCCGATCGTCGCGGGACCCGGCCGGCCGGAACGCCGTGCCGGTGCCCGGCAGCGGCGGGAGCAGCGATGGTAGACAGGAACAGCCCGATGCCGCTGTGGGCGCAGGTGCTCGGCGACCTGCGCCACCGGATCGCGCGCGGGGAGTACCGCTCCCGCTTCCCCAGCGACGCGGAGCTCACGGCCTGGTACGGCGTCAGCAGGCACACGATCCGGGAGGCGGTCCGCCGGCTCCAGGCCGACGGGATCGTCGAGCGGGGCCGGGGCCGGGGCACGTTCGTCAGGCCCCGGCAGATCGAGCAGCCCCTCGGCGCCTTGTACAGCCTGTTCCGGTCGGTCGAGGAGCAGGGCTTCACGCAGCGCAGCGTGGTCCGGTACCTGGAACAACGGCGCGACGCCCAGGCGTCGAAGATGCTCGGGCTCGCCCCGGAGGAGCCCCTCATCTACCTGGAGCGGCTGCGCCTCGCCGACGACGAGCCGATCTTCCTCGACTGCTCCTGGCTGCCCGCCGCCGTGGCCCGCCCGCTGCTCGAGGTGGACTTCACCCATACCGCGCTGTACCGGGAACTGCGGCGCCGCTGCGGCATCGACCCGGACGCGGGCTGGGAGCGGCTGCTGCCCGCCATGCCCACCGCCGAGCAGCGCCGGCTTCTCGGCCTGCGCGCCGGGACCCCGGCGCTGTCCATCGAGCGGCTGGCCCTCAGCGATGCGGTCCCGGTCGAATGGCGGCACGGCCTGGTCCGCGGCGACCGCTTCTGCTACGTCGCTCGCTGGACCAGGAGGCAGGCGGACGCGGGTTTCGAGCCCGCCGCCCGCGACCCCGGGCCGGGGCAGGCCGCTTCCCGCGACGCCGGGCCGGGTGCCGCCTGAAGGCTGCGCAGCCCGGCGGGGCCGGCCGCCGCGGCAGGCGACGGCAGCGCATGAGCGGGGCCTGGGCGGGTAGCCGATGCCAGGTCGCGATGCCGGCGCCAGGCCGCCGCGGCCTGGCGCGCAGCCCGGCGTCGCTTCCCGGAGGGAGGTCCCAGGCAAGCTATGACTGCCGCCATGATCTGGCAGTGCTCCTGGTGCAAGCGGGAGTGGAACCCCACCGACGACGTGGCACCGTGGCAGCACGAACTGTGCCCGTTCCGGCACCCGAATCCGACGGGGTGGTACCGGACCAGGCATCGCGTCAGCGAGGTCCTGGTTTCCATCCCGGACGACCTGAGCGGACTGTGCTGAGGAGCCGGGCCTTACAGGCCGAGCGTCTGGTGCACCTGCGGCACGTGCCGGCGGGCGACCGGAACGGTCTCGTGGGTGTGCACGTCGGTGGTGAGCAGCAGCGTGCCCTTGAAGCCCTGCTCGATCTCCCGGACCCGGCCGAGGTTGACCAGGAACCGGCGATGGACCCGGAGGAACCCCTTGCCCTCGAGCTGCTGCTCGAGCCGGTCGAGGCCGCGGGTGGCGGCCCGCAGCACTCCCTGGTCGGTCTTCAGCCAGACGTTGTTGCGGTCGGCCTCGGCGAAGCGGATCTCACGCGGGTCGAGCATGACCCACCGGTCGTCCCGCATGGCGACCACCCGGCTGGGCAGCGCGCGGCCGGGCGCGGCGCCGAGCAGGGAATCGTCCGAGCGCTCCCCGAAGGGCGGCTTCCCGCCCGGGGAGCCGAACGCGAGCAGCAGGCCGATCACCTGCGTCCCGGTCGAGACCGGGCGGACGGAGACGGGGACCGCGGCGGCGAGGAAGGGCACGAAGACCTGCGTGGATCCCGCCCAGTGCGGGTCTTGGCGCGCGCGCTCGACGGCGCGGCGGACCAGCCCCGGCAGCGTCGGAAGCTGGGGAGTCCAGCGGTGGGTCGGCGTGAGGGCGGGCACGTCCGCGGGGGTGCCCAGCAGGGCCGCGGCCTCGGTGTTGGCCAGCACCACGTTCCCGGCCGGGTCCACCGCGGCCAGCGGCGTCGCGGGCGCCACCCTGGCATCGGCGAAGGCGGCGGCGAGCAGGACGCCGGTGTGACGCGCCCGGTGCCGCAGCTTGGCCTCGGTCGCGGTGGCGGCATTGCGCAGCCACGGCAGCACCGCGTCGGGCAGCGGCGTCTTCCAGCACGAGATGTTGAGCACGGCCAGCGGGTCGTGGGTGACCACGTCCCGGACGGCGACGCCGGCGCACACCCAGGAGTGGAAGGCGCGGCACCAGTGTTCCGGCCCCCTGACCATGACGGGATGCGCGCATTCCAGGGCAGTCCCCATGCCGTTGGTCCCGCTCGCCCACTCCGACCAGGTGGACCAGGGAGCCAGGTTGGTCTCGGCGCCGTGGCGGAGCAGGCGCTGGCTGCCCCAGGTCGCCAGGATGCGCCCGCCGGGGTCGGTCACGGTGACCAGGCCGTCGAGGCCTGACACCTCCCGGGCCGCGGTGGCCGCCAGGCCGCCGAGTTCGGTGAACACCACGTCGCGCTCGACCGAATGCGCGCTCTCCTCCGGCGCGGCCGGCGGCGCCCGCTCCAGGCGGGGATCGACCCCGTACTCCTCGCGGCACCGGTACCACGACGTGAGGATCTCCGGCCGGACGCCGTCGACGGCGTCCTCGCCGGCGGTGAAGCCCTCCCAGGCCTCGGCGATCCCCTTGAGGCTGTCGTCGGCGAACGCGAGCCCGCTCGTTGCGGATGACAGGCCGCTCGTCCAGACATTCGCACCGTTCATCCCATCCCCCTTGAGCCGCCGGGGAGGAGCGTCCCAGCATGGTCACTAGCCGGATCAGCAACGACGTAGGCCATGCCGCGATGCGCTTGCCCCTCCAAGGCTAGCCACGAGGCGACCGCGTTCCAAGGGCGGATGCGCGCCGGAGGGAACCTGGGCGGCACGTGGCTGCCTGCCGCAACCGGCCGCCCGCCCCGCGGCGGCGCGGCAGCGAAACGCGCAGCCTGCCAGCCGGGCGACCGGATGGGCAGCCGCCCGCGGCCGCGGCCATGACGGCGACGGGAACCCGTGCCCGTCCCGCAACCGGACCGTATCGGCCGTACTGAGGAGGTCAAGCCGATGACCGGAGTGGAGCAAGAACTGCCCGCGCTGGGCAAGCAGAACGGAGCAGCGATAGGCAGGCTGCTCGCCACCGGAAAGGTCGGGCACGCCGAGGAGGGGCCGGACGGCCGCATGCGAGCCCGGGTCCGGATCCCGCCCGATGAGCTGGCCTGGGAACCCGCGGTGCTGGTGCTGCCGCACGGGGGCGACCTGGACCTCGAGCTGGTCAACGACGACCTGAACACGCACTGCGCGCTGCTGCCGAGCAACGGCGACAGCCAGTTCATCTGGCTGGTGAACCATTCGCGGGGCACGGCCACCCTCAACCTGGACGGCCCGGGCTACTACTGGTACGGCTCGCCCACCGGCAACGACGAGGGCCGGGGCCTGACCGGGGCGATCGTGGTGACGGGCGAGGCGCCGCCGGAGGCCCGCCTGGACCGCCCGAAGCAGCCCCGCCCCTAGCGCGGCGGCCTGCACCCGGCACAACCGTGTAAAAGGAGCAGCAGATGCCAGAATACGTAGACGCAGGGCGTGCCGTCGATCAGGTCACGCTGACCACGGTGCCCGGCAGCGCGCCGCCGGTGGCGCGGAACGTCACCTATGAGCGCATTCTCCGGGCGCGCACCGAGCCGCACAACTGGCTCACCTACTACGGCGCCTACGACGGGCAGCGCTACAGCCCGCTGGAGCAGATCAACACCGGCAACGTCCGGCGGCTGGCCCCGGCGTGGGTCTTCCAGTGCGGGGGGACCGGCCTGCAGGCGGGCGCGACGACCTACGCGTTCGAGGCCGCCCCGGTCGTGGTGGACGGTGTCATGTACGTCACCGGCTGGGACGGCTGGTGCTGGGCCATCGACGCCCGGACCGGCGCGGAGCTGTGGCGGTACAAGCACGCCATCCCGTTCGACGTCTCGCTGTGCTGCGGCAACGTCAACCGCGGGGTGGCGGTGGCGAAGGGGAAGGTCTTTTACGTCACCCAGAACGCGCACATCATCGCGCTCGACGCCAGCAACGGCAAGCCGGTCTGGGACAAGACCTACGGCGACGTGCGGGCGGGGGAGAGCGGGACGGTGGCGCCGCTGATCATCAAGGACAAGGTCATCGTCGGCAGCTCCGGCGGCGAGTTCGGGGTGCGCGGTCACCTGGACGCCTTCGACTTCGAGACCGGCGAGCACGCCTGGCGCTGCTACACCGTGCCGAAGCCCGGCGAGCCCGGGTCGGAAACCTGGCCCGCCGACGGTGAGGCCTGGGCGCGGGGCGGCGCGAACTGCTGGATCACCGGCACCTACGACCCGGAGCTGAACCTGCTGTACGTGGGCACCGGGAACCCGGCGCCGGACTTCGACGGAGAGGTGCGGCCGGGGGACAACCTCTACACCGACAGCATGGTCGCCGTCGACCCCGACACCGGCCGGATCCGCTTCCACTACCAGTACAACCCGCACGACGTGTGGGACTACGACAGCATCTCCGAGCACATCCTGTTCGACCTCGACGGCCGCAAGGTGATGGCCCACTTCGACAAGAACGGGTACTGCTACATCCTGGACCGCACCAACGGCCAGCTGGTCCGGGTGTTCCCGTTCGTGGACCGGATCGACTGGGGCGAGGTCGACGCCAGCGGCAAGATCACGGCCAAGGTGTACCCCGACAAGGAGGGGGTGCCCGTCCACTTCTGGCCCGGCCCGGCCGGCGGCAAGGAGTGGACGCACGCGGCCTACAGCCCGAAGACCCAGCTGCTGTACGTCCCGGTGCAGGATGTCGGCGCGACGGCCACCCGGCGGCGGCGGGAGTTCAAGGAGGGGATCCCGTACTGGGGCGCGGGCGTGGCCACCGACGCCCACGACATGGCCGGGTGCGTGAGCGCCTTCGACCCGGCCACGGGCCGGGAGGTGTGGCGCTGGCGCAACGAGGTGCCGATGTGCGCGTCGGTGCTGGCCACCGGCGGCGACCTGGTGTTCGCCGGCGAGCCGACCGGGGAGTTCAACGCGTTCAACGCCCGCACCGGGGAGCTGCTGTGGCAGTTCCAGTGCGGCAGCGGCCACCACAGCAGCCCGAGCACCTACAGCGTCGGCGGGCGGCAGTACATCGCCGTGCCGACCGGGTGGGGCGGCTGGACCGAGGGGTTCGCGCCGGGGATGCTCGGCGCGCCTCACGGAGCCGCCCTGTTCGCGTTCGCGCTGCCGGAATAGCCCCGCACCGGAGCCGGCGGGGCCGCCCGCCACGCCGGCGCGAAGCCGCCCACCACACCGGCAGGGAAGGAGGTGACAGCATGACCCGGAAGACTTTCGCCCCCCGGCCCGAGCGGCCCGCCTGGGAGACTCCCGCCGCCGAGGAGATCAGGGTCTCGGCTGAGGCGACCGCGTACATGGGTACCTGGAAGGACGAGGACTGGGCGTGAGCCGGACGGGGCGCCGGGCACTGCGCCGCCCGCGGGCGCCTGCCGCCCGCGGGCTGGGCCGTCCGGCGCCCCGTCCGCGCGATCGCGGCCGGAGGGATGGCGGATCGGCGTGTGGGTCCGGGTGCTGGGATCGGCGGCGGGCGGCGGGTTCCCGCAGTGGAACTGTGCCTGCCCCTGCTGCCGCGCGGTCCGGGACGGCTCCCGGCCCGCGCGGTCGCGCACCCAGTCGTCGATCGCGGTGAGCGCGGACGGCCGCCGCTGGTTCCTGGTCAACGCGTCGCCCGACATCCGCGCGCAGCTTGAGTCCTTCCCCCCGCTGCACCCGTGCAGCGGCCCCGGCGGCGGCCGGGCGGTCCCGCTGCAGGCGGTGCTGCTGACCGACGCCGAGCTCGACCACACGCTCGGCCTGCTGCTGCTGCGGGAGGGACGGGGCCTCGAGCTGCACGCCACCGAGGCGGTGCGCGACGTCCTCTGCCACGGCACGGCGGTGCTGCGGACCCTCGAAGCCTACTGCCCGGTCCGGTGGCGGCCGGTCACGCCGGGGGCCGACGTGCCGCTTGCCGGCGGGCTGAGGTACCGGGCCTTCGACGTCCCCACCACGAAGCGGGCGCGGTTTGGGCCGGGCAGCGGGCCGGGCCGGGTCGTGGGCTACCGGGTGACCGACGGCCGCAGCGGCCGGACGCTGGTCTACCTGCCGTCGGTGCAGGACCTGACGGCGGTGCGCGACCAGCTGGACGGCTGCGCCTGCCTGCTCGTCGACGGGACCTGCTGGCGCGACGACGAGCTGATCCGGCTCGGCCTGGCCGGCAAGACGGCGCGCGAGATGGGGCACCTGCCGATCGGCGGCCCCGACGGCAGCCTGGCGCTGCTGGCGGCGCTGCCGATCGGGCGCATCATCTACACCCACATCAACAACAGCAACCCGATCCTGCTGGAGGACGCGCCGGAGCGGCGCGTCCTCCAGCAGCACGGCGCGGAGGTCGCCGTGGATGGCCTGGACCTGCGGATGTGACAGCCATGGCGACGGTGACCGACACCGGCGGCTTCCTGGCGGCGCTGCGCGCGCAGTCGCGGCGTTACCACAGCCGCCATCCCTTCCACCTGAAGATGAACGCGGGCAGCCTGAGCCGCCGCCAGATCCAGGGCTGGGTGGCCAACCGCTTCTACTACCAGGACAACATCCCCCGCAAGGATGCGGCCATCCTGGCCAACTGCCCGCTGCCGGAGGTGCGCCGCCGCTGGGTCCGGCGCATCCTCGACCACGACGGCACGGCCGAGGGGCAGGGCGGCATCGAGGCGTGGCTGTGCCTGGGCGAGGCGGCGGGGCTGACCCGGGACGAGATGACCGACCAGCGGCACGTCGTCCCCGGGGTCCGCTTCGCCGTCGACGCCTATGTCACCTTCGCCCGCACCCGGCCGTGGGTGGAGGCGGTGGCCTCCTCGCTGACCGAGCTGTTCGCGCCGGACCTGATGGCCGAGCGGCTGGCCGCGTTCGAGCGCCACTACCCGTGGATCGACCCGCGCGGGCTGGCCTACTTCCGCGCCCGGCTGACCCAGGCGCCGCGCGACAGCGAGCACGCCCTGCAGGTGGTGACCGAGCACTGCCGGACGCCGGAGCAGCAGGCGCGCGCGGTGGCGGCGCTGTCGTTCAAGTGCGACGTGCTGTGGAGCATGCTGGATGCCATCGACCATGCCTATGCGGACCGATAGCGGCCCCGGCCCGGCAGGCCTGCCGGGGCCCGCCTCCCGGCCCCGCCTCGCGCGGGGCGTCCGGCTGGCGTTCGACCCGGCCCGGCAGCGGCACGTGCTGCTGACGCCGGAGACGGTCACCGTGCTGAACGACACCGGCGCGGCCATCCTCCGGCTGTGCGACGGGGAGCGGACGGTTGCCGGGATCCTCGCCGAGCTGCGCTGCCGGTACGACGGCGTGGCCGGCGAGGAGGTACGGCTGTTCCTGGCCGCCATGCTGGCCAGGCGCCGCGTGGAGGTGAGCCGTGGATAGGCCGCTCGGGCTGCTGGCCGAGCTCAGCTACGCCTGCCCGCTGCACTGCCCGTACTGCTCCAACCCGGTCAACCTCGCCGACTACCGCGACGAGCTGACGACCGGGGAGTGGCAGCGGGTGCTGGCCGAGGCCGCGGAGCTCGGCGTGCTGCAGGCGCACCTGTCCGGCGGAGAGCCGCTGCAGCGCCGCGACCTCGCCGAGATCGTGCGCGCCGCGAGCCGGCTGGGCCTGTACACCAACCTGATCACCAGCGGGTTCGGCCTGTCGGCCCGGCGCGCGGGCCAGCTGCGCGACGCGGGCCTGGATCACGTGCAGATCAGCCTCCAGGCCGACGAGGCCGCCCTGGCCGACCGCATCGCCGGCGCGCCGTCCTTCGAGCGCAAGAAGGCGGCGGCGCGGCTGGTGAAGAAGCTGGGCTGGCCGCTGACGGTGAACGTGGTCCTGCACCGGCACAACATCGACCGGGCCGGCCGCATCCTGGAGCTGGCGGCCGCCCTGGGCGCCGATCGCGTCGAGCTGGCCAACGCGCAGTACTACGGCTGGGCGCTGCGCAACCGGGGCGGGCTGCTGCCGAGCAGGGCCCAGCTCGAGCGCGCCGAGGCGGCGGTGCGCGCGGCCCGCGCCCGGCTTGACGGACGGATGGAAGTCATCTACGTCGTTCCCGACTACTACGGCCGCTACCCCAAACCCTGCATGGGCGGCTGGGGGCGGCGCCAGCTGACCGTGGTACCCAACGGCGACGTGCTGCCCTGCCCGACCGCGCACGCGCTCCCCCTTCCCCGCGCCAGCGTGCGCGAGCGTCCGCTGGCGTGGATCTGGGAGCGGTCGCCGCTGTTCCAGCGCTTCCGCGGGACCGGCTGGATGCCCGAGCCGTGCCGCAGCTGCGACCGCCGCGAGGTCGACTTCGGCGGCTGCCGCTGCCAGGCATTCCTGCTGACCGGCGACGCGGCACGGACCGATCCGGTCTGTCACCTGTCCCCGGACCACGGGATCGTCGCCGCGGCCATCCGCACCGCCGGCTCCGCCGCCGGGCCGGCCGGGACGCTGGCCTGCCGGCCGCATCCGGGCCGCGCCCGGAACGGCTAGCGGGGCCGGGATATGGTCCTCAACCTCCTTGCCCTCGGCTTCGTCCTCAGCCTGGACAACTTCCGGACGGCGGTCATCCTCGGGCCGCTGCGGTTCGCCTGGCGCCGCGCCGCGCAGATCGCCGTGGTGTTCGGCCTTTTCGACGGCCTGGCGCCGCTGGCCGGAATACTGCTCGGGCGCTATGCCGGCCAGGAGATCGGCGGCCCGGTAGCCGGCTACGTGGGCCCGGTCGTGCTCGGCCTGTACGGCCTTTACCTGATCGTCCGGGCCCTGCAGACCTCCACCCAGGAGGAGCTGGAGGCAGAGCACCGCTGGTCGGTCTTCGGCCTTCCCGTTCCGCTCAGCCTGGATAACCTGGTCGCCGGCACGGGCCTGGGCCTGATCGGCCTCTCGCCGGTGGTGCCGGCCGCGCTCTTCGGCGCCATCACGGCCGTGATGACGCTCGCCGGCCTGCAGCTCGGCCGGCTGATATCGCGCCTCGTTCCGGTCCGGCTCCGCTGGGACCTGCTGGTCGGCGCGGCGCTGATCGTCGAGGCCCTGGTGTTCGGGCTCGGGATCGTGCCGGGGGATTGAGCCGCGCCGCACCGCCGCGCCCGGTGCTCTGGTTCATCCAGAACGAACGGTGGCTCCCCGCTCACCGCCGCCGCCGCCCGCGGACCGTGGCCGCCGGTGCCGCGGACGGCGCGGGCCGTTACCCTGTCTCCATCACGAGGGGAAAGGGATCACCGTGGCCGACCCAGGGCAGTTGCGAGAGCGCACGCTCGTGGTGCTGAAGCCGGATGCCGTCGCGCGCGGCCTGGTGGGGCGCATCATCCAGCGGTTCGAGGACGCCTCGCTGAAGATCGTCGGCATGAAGATGCGCGAGATCGACGCGGACTTCGCGCGCAGGCACTACTTCGACCTGGAGCAGCGGCTCGGCCCGGCGGTCTACGGCGCCACCGCGGCGTTCATGCAGCGCGGGCCCGTCATCGCGTTCGTGGTCGAGGGCGAGGACGCGGTGGCCACGGTCCGCAAGCTCGTGGGCTCCACCTACCCGAACGAGGCCCCGCCCGGCTCGGTCCGCGGCGACTTCGCGCACCAGTCCAAGGCGGCCGCCGCGAGCACCGGCAAGCCGGTGGCGAACCTGGTGCATGCCTCGGGCAACAGGGAGGAGGCCAAGTACGAGGTCGACTTGTGGTTCGACGCGTCCGAGCTGTTCGACTACCGGGGCCTCTCCGACGTCTTCGACTGGTGACCGCGGCACCGGCCCTGCCGCGGTGACAGCTCGGTGCCCATTGGCTACAAACGGTGTTATTGTCCCGTGATTGCGAGCGCGGCCATTCCGTAAACGACGCTTCCCGGATTTCTGGCGGAAGTGCCGGACGCGCGGGCGCCCTTTCTGGCATTCTTATGCGCCAGCGGTATCGGCCGCGCCCGTCACGGGGAGCACCGGTCCAGGTGCGGGGCGGACAGCGGCACGGCGCCCGTTTACCGCGCAGTTCGGCGGCCGCGATGCCGGGACGTCATGATGCCGGCGGCGGCATAAGCCCGAAACGGCCGAGGAAAGGACTGCCTTGTCGCGACACCGGACCGGGGCGCGCAGCGGCCGCCGCAAGCGAGGCCTGATCCGGCGCGTCGGGATCGTGTTCCCGGCCGCCGTCATCGCGGTGATGGTCATCGCCGGGGTGGCGGTGGGCGCCGAGCTGCTGGCACCCGGATCGGGCGCCTTCAGCGCCGCCGAGGCCATCGAGGCGGTGCCGGGCAGCCGGACCGTGGCGCTGCTCGAGGCCGAACGCGAGCAGCTGATCACGATGACGGCGGCCGCGCGCACGCTGACCGTGGTGGCCGAGCCTAAGCTGGCCTCGCCGGCCCAGGTCGCGGCGGCCGACCCGGGCGGCGGCTCCGCGGGCGGCGGGGGCGGCGGGACCGTCTACGTGACCGCCGCGCCACCCGACCCCGGCACCGCGCAGTCCATCGCCTACAACATGATGGCCAGCTTCGGCTTCAGCCCGGCCACCTACTTCGGCTGCCTGCTCGACCTGTGGAACCGGGAGAGCGGCTGGAACTACGACGCGGAGAACCCCGCAAGCGGCGCCTACGGCATCCCGCAGGCGCTGCCGGGAAGCAAGATGGCCAGCGCGGGGGCGGACTGGCAGACCAACCCGGCCACCCAGATCAAGTGGGGCCTGGGGTACATCAAGGAGATCTACGGCAACCCGTGCAACGCGTGGGCCTTCGAGGAGGCCAACGGGTATTACTGAGCATGCCGTCATCCGGCGGCCGCCGCCGGTCAGGCCAGCGGCGCGAACGTCTCGGCCTGCTCGTCGAAGACCGGGTGCATCGACGTCCAGATGCCGGCCGGCGCGGTGAAGTACAGGGCGTATGACTGCGGGCCCGCGGGCGTCGGCAGCACGAACAGCAGGTCGAGCACTTCCTGCGTCACGCCCTGGTCGTCCCAGGTGAACTTCCAGTAGGCCCCGCGCGTGCCCCGGATGTCGGCCGCGGTGATGGAGCCGAGCTGGCGGTAGCCGGGGAAGTGGCCCTGTGCCAGCGCGTTGTCCCTGATGTACCGCGCCTCCGCGACCATGTTGTGCGGGAAGGTGTGCGGCGTGAGGTCGACCTGGACGTACGCCGCCGCCGCCGGATCCCGCAGGTCGGTCTGGTTGCCGCTGGCAGACACCGTCCAGCCGGCCGGCCTGGCCATCGTGAAGCCGGCAGCCTGGGAGCCCGACGCCGGCCGGGTGACGGTCGTCCAGCCGGCCGGCGGCGCGCCCCGGGCGCGGTCGTCGATCGCGCCCACGATCTGCAGCGACGCCGGCGGCAGCGCCGCCGCCTCGGCGGCGCTGGCCGCCGGCGCGCTCGCCGTGCCGTTGCGGAGCAGCGCGAACGTGGTCGCGCCGGCTGCGACGCCGAGGATCCCCAGCGCCGCCAGGGCGGCCTTCCGCCACGGCCCCCCCCGCCGCCGCGGCGGCTCCGGCCCGCCGTCCCCGCGCGGCGCCGGCGGGGCCGGGCCGGCCCCGGGCCTCGGCGCGGGGCCGTACCAGGAGGAGAAGTCGGGCGGCGGCAGGTCGCCGAGCGCCGGCTGCGGCACGGTCGGCTCGGCCGCCCCGGCCGGCACCGGGTGCGGCGGTTCCGGCGACGTCGCCCGGTCCGCCGGGCCGAGGTCCAGCGAGGTTTCCGCGGGGGCGGCGGCGCGGGCCACCGGCGGCGGCGCCGCCGCGACGGCGGCGGGCGCGTGCCCGCGCGCCGCGGCCGCGCGCTGCGGCAGCAGCGGCAGCACGTCGCAGATCATCCGCGCCGCGGTGGCGGCGTCCGGCCGGTCCGCCGGCTCCCGGCGCAGCAGCGCCGCGATCACCGGGCCGAGCGGGCCGGCCGCGGCCGCGGCCGGCGCGTCCTCGTTGATGATCGCCGACATGGTGGTGATCGCCCCGCCGCGCCTGTCGAACGGCCCGTGCCCTTCCACCGCGGCGAACAAGGTGGCGCCGAGCGACCACAGGTCGGAGGCGGGGGAGGCGTCGCCGCCGCGGATGCGCTCCGGGGCGGTGAACCCCGGCGAGCCCATCACCATGCCGGTCTGGGTGAGCCTGGGGTCCCCGGTGAAGGTGGCGATGCCGAAGTCGGTCAGCACCG
>Ga0209061_1003649_pt1 | contig 16247 bp, 13 predicted proteins | sample Coa_R1_10_FD_187157 | JGI IMG/M metagenome (GOLD analysis project Ga0209061, IMG submission 187157) | Surface soil microbial communities from Centralia Pennsylvania, which are recovering from an underground coalmine fire - Coalmine... | ecosystem: Environmental > Terrestrial > Soil >...
CGGGAATAATCCCCCAGGCTCCCTGGACGCCCACCTGCATCAGAAAAGCGCCCAACGCGAGAGCCCCGATCGAGGAACCAAACGCCCAAAGCGGAATGATGACGAGCGAAAGCAGCAGCGCGCCGCTCATGCCTTTCCGTCGTCCAATGCGCTCGGAAAGTTGGCCGAATATCACCGCGCCCAGAATGGCCCCCAGGTTATAAAGAATGGCCATGGAGGAAACCTGAAACCCCGGGATGTGATGCGCCGACTTGAGGAAGTCCGGGTAAAGGTCCTGCGTGCCGTGCGAGAGGAACATCATGAGCGTCATGAGGAAGACCAGATAGAGGAAGCGCTTCCAGTTCTGCGCCACGGTTTTCAGAATAGCTCCTGTGCTCCGTATGCGATTAACCTTCCACGCTTCCGGCTCAGGCACCCGGGCTCGCACGTAGAGCGCCAGGAGCGCCGGCGCTCCGCCCGCCCAGAACATGGCTCTCCAGCCCCACGCTGGAAGAATGAATTGAGCGGCCAGCGCGGCCAGAAGATAGCCCACCGAATACCCGCATTGCAGGACGCCGGAAAAAAGACCTCGCCATCGCCGTGGGGCGGTTTCCATGGCGAGCGACGCCCCCACGCCCCACTCGCCACCCATGCCGATGCCGAAGAGCGTTCGCAGAATAAGAAATGCCGTGAAGCTTTGCGAGAATCCGCACAGCAATTCGAGTGCGGAATAGCAGAGAACATTGGCGATCAGCGCCGCGCGGCGCCCATAACGATCGGCAAAAAGTCCAAAGATGAGCGCTCCCACCGGGCGCATGGCGAGCGTGGCCGTGAGGGTCAGAATAATGTCGCTTTTTGTGACGCCAAATTGGGCGGCCAGACGGTCCACCAGAAAGACCACGGCGAAATAGTCAAACGCGTCCAGCGTCCAGCCCAGGAAGCTTGCGAAGACGGCGTGCCACTGCTCGCGGCGAAAAAGCTGGCTCGAATCAGCCATGGATAGTTCCGGAAGATCGCTCATGAATTCAAATCAGCGCAGGGCGCGCCCCCAGATCCGGCTTCGAGTGGATGGCAGTCAACCCAGAGATTGAGATCGTGAAGGCGGGAATAGCAGGCTGTCAGTTGTCGCTCCCAGCCGAGCTTTTCATCTCATTCAACGCCACGCGGGCTTGCCAGAATTGAGGGTTCAACTCAAGCGCGTGACGGAAGTGGTTCCTGGCTTCTTCGGGAAGATCGCCGTAACGTTCAGCAAGACCTGCGATGAAATCGTTGTAAGGTCCCGCGTCGGGCCTTGAAGCCGATTGGCGGCAACGCGCCAGAATCTTCTGCGCCTCTTCATTCTGTCCGAGCTTCTCTAATGCCAGAGCGCTGAAAACGGCAGCCGCACTCGTCTGATCTTTTCCTTCGCTTGCAGCCTGTTTCCATGCCTCCTCTGCCTGCGAGCGCTTGCCCTCGGCCTGCAAGGCCACACCCAGCCAGTAGAGCGGCTCTTCGTCATCGGGTTTGTAAGGCTTGCCAACGCCCAGATTTTCCGGATATTTCAGCGCCTGCCGGAACGCCTGCTCCGCAGCTTGTGGCCGCCTTTCTGCGAGAGCCTTCTTGCCTTCCTCAAGATGGGCAAGTACGAATATCTCGTGCGCCTCCTGGCCGCCTTCCCAGGGCTTGAAATCGTGGCTCGTCAGGAGGGATAGCGCATCCTCAAATTTCCCCTGCTCTGTGAGGAAGAGAGCATGCCGCAGCCGCACCACGTCACGCTGCAAGACCGCGGGCGGGGCGGAGCGGAAAAGCTGAGCGCGAGCCGAATTGTTTCCCATCTGGGCGTCAATCGCATCCAAATCGGCGTAGAGCCTGAAATCATCGGCTCGCAGGTGAATCGCCCGCCTGAAAAAGCCCGCAGCGCTGGGAAGGTCCTTCTTCACGCGCCACGCATAGACGCCTAAATTGCGCATCAGAACCGGGTCCTCGAAGCCTTCACCCAGAGCCTTGAACCAGAGCCGCGCGGCGTCGTCATATCGCCCATGCGCAAAGAAGAAGTTGCCCAGCGCATATTGCGCGTGAGCGTCGGCGGGATTAAAAGCGATCGCCTCTGCCAGCGCTTTAGCATCCTCCAGCCGGTTTGGAAAAACCTCTTCGCAAGTCAGGGAAGCAGCCTTCTGGGCATCCTGCTGCGCCTCGCGTTTTCTGCCCTCCGCGCGCTCATTCGAGGCGAGGTAATAGTAGATCATCGGCGTCAGCTTTGCTGCCGGCAAATTCTCCGCCGCCGCATGCAATGCTGCGTCTGAGGCCTGAAAATCCCCCAGGCTGTGATACCAGGCGGCCACGGCCAGGTAATTCTGCGGATCAAAGCCAATGGTCTGAATCCACTGAGCGGGCGAGCCCTGCGAAGCGCGCGCGGCGGCGCCGAGCGCGCGCCGGTCGAGCCATTGCTCAACCAGCGCATAGGGCAGCAAAGGCATTTGCCGGACGGCCTGCTCGGAAGTTCTCTCCGCTTCGCGGGGGTCTCCGGCCAGGCGCAGCGCAGCGCCGAGATCGGCCCGTGTGAAAGCGTCGTCAGGGTTGTAGTTCAAGGCGCGTCGCAGCAACTGCGCTGCTTGCGTAGCGTTCCCCTGGCGGAGGGCAATTTCGCCCAACTCCGTTAGGGCTGAAGCCGGAGAGCCTCCCCAATGGATCGAAGCCCAAAACGCGTCCTGGGCCAGCGTCAAGCGGCCAGCGGCCCGATAAATCGTTCCCGCCGCATAATGAACCCGGGGATCGGAGTTATCCCGCTCCAGAGCGCGGGCAATCAGAGCCTCAGCCCGACTGAAGTCCGCTGCTTGATAACTCTTCCATGCTTCCTTGAGCAAAGCTGGGATGAAATCCGGATCGCGCTCAAGCGCTCGCTGATAGAATTCCTGCGCAGCCTCAGGGTTTCCCCGCTTCTCCAGCCAGACGCCGTGCAGATAGATTTCCTCCACCGGCGTCTTCGACGAAAACGAGAATCTCCTGGGGGCTATTCCTGCCGCAGGAACAAAATCGGGATTTCCATCGATGGGTTCGGCGGCGGACCAACTCAGCAACTCCTTTCCATCTGCGGATAGAATCTGAACCCTTAATTCCTTCTTCGCTTCGTCCACGCTTTCAACCGGCAGAGTAAACGCCGCAGGTTGAAGCGGCTCAAAAGTGGCGGGAGCGAATTCGCGCAGGAGTTTTACGCCCAGAAACACGCGCACTCTGGCGCCATGCAACTCCACAACAGGACTCACAACCAGCTTCACATCAGCCTGCGCGGTTTCGTTTTGGGCGTTTGGGAACAGGACATTCAGCGCCAACTGCTTTGTGGCTTCGACAAATCCGCCGCCCAGGCCGCGAACGGGATACCAGTATTCAGCCCAGTCTTCCACGCGCCGCGGATTCATGAATTCACGGTATAGCTGAGTGGCAAAACGACCGCTCTGGATTTCGTTATAAGGGCCATCGTGATCGGAAAGCAGGCGAGCCCAGATGAGTCCGTCTCCTGCCGTGCCCCAACTCCAGATCTTCTTCCCGGGATCCTTGCGAAAATTCGAGACGTGCACCACGCCATAGTCGGAGTTGTGGTAATAGATGCCAAAGAAGTTTCGATGAACCTGGCGTCCGAAAATCGCGGTGGCGTGCTTCAGGTTCTTGTACCAGCTTCGATCCACTCCCTGCCAGACCGGCCAGCTTTCGATGGCGGCGTAAGGATCATCCGGGATCACCTCGCGCATGGGATAGATGAACTGGAGGTCGTCCGTCGCGCGCACGGCTGCGTTCGCCCAGAACCAGTACAAATGCTTGAGCGGCGTGGAGTTGAAAAGCGTCACGCGCTGCCCGACGCGGGCCTGATCCGGCCGGAGCGTGAGGGCGACTTCCCAGTGCATGCTGGAGACCCAATCCATCGCCCCGACCACGGCTGTCGCGCTGCCGTCGGGATTATGAAGAATGACGGACTCCACCGGCGAGACGGTCACCACCGTATGAGCATTCGGGAAATTGAACTCAATGCCGCCTGAAATCCAGGCGCCCCGCACCCCGATAAGCCCGTACTTGACGACATGATTCCGGTAGAAAACCTCGCGCCCATCCACTTTGTCGTAAACCGAGTAGAGCCGTCCGCCCAAGTCCGGCAAAACGGTCAGCTTCAGATATCGGTTCTCCAGGTAAATGGCCCGATAGGTCTTTGGCGCTCGATGATCCGTAAGATCGTCAAGCATCGTGTAAGGGTAGATGAGGTGACGGTTGACGAGCGGGAATGCCGGATTTGGGTCCGCAGGCCCCAACCCGTAGGTAGGAATCTCAAGGGAGCCTTGCCAGGCTCGGACTTGAGCCTGAAGAGCGTCGGAAGAAATCAAAATCAAAGCCAATATCCAGCTTAGCCGCCAGAAGCGCCGCGAAATCTTCACAGGACCACCTCGCAAAAAAATGCGGATTCGAGTTGCGCTGCGCCCGGAAAACAGATTTTGCAATTTGCGCTTCCGGGCGTTCCAAGGCGCTCGAAATCGAGCGAACGCTACTATATTCGCATGTGTTCAGCGATGCAACTCAACGTTCTCTCTATCATGCGTTTGTGGGAGTTTTATATGATTCAGGCTACCGAATCGCGGCGGAGACGCAGGCAGGTGATTTCAGGAGGGCAATCCACACGAAGCGGCACGACCACTTTGCCGATTCCGCGGCTCACATAGATTTGAGTGTCGCCGAGTCGGTTCCATCCATCGACAAAGCGTTCACCAGGCTTCGAGCGATAGAGAGATCGGAGAATTGGGAGGCGGACCTGGCCGCCATGCGTGTGGCCTGAGAGCATCAGATCAATTCCCCATCGCGCTGCCCGCCCGATGGCTTCCGGCTTGTGACAAAGGAGGATTTTAGGATCGTGAGGCGGAATCGAGCGCATGGCCTTGGGCAGGTCATTGGAGGAAAACCACAAATTATCGATGCCCACCAGCCACAAGGCGCTGCCTGCGGCGCGCAAAGGATAACTGGAGTTGCGAAGCACGCGAATCCGGTGCGCGCGGAGCGCTCGCGTCACTTCTTCCGCGTTTACCCGGAAATCGTGGTTGCCGAGCACCGCGAAGACGCCGAGGCGCGCGCGCAATCTGCCCAGCGTCTGAGCCGCCGGCCAGATGTACTGGGGAGAAAATGTGACGTAGTCACCGGTCAAAGCCACAAGATCGGGATGCAGGCGATTGGCGAGTTCAACGACGCGATGAACCTCTTCGATGGGCGTGAAAAGGCTGAGATGAATATCGGTGAGGTGAACAATCCGAAGGCCTTCGAGCGCGGGCGGAAGCCTGCGCAGGCGGATCACGGTCTCGGTAATTTCAGGGTCTGCGGCAAAGCTCCCGAGTGGAAGATCCTTTTTCGGGGCATTCAGCGACAGTAACGTGAGTCGGGGTCTTTTCCAGAAATTGGGCGCGACAGAAGATCGTGCCATGCGCACCTCACAAGCAAATCCCGGCGTGCGGGCAGCCTTCACCGAAGAGAAGTCATCCATTATACCAGCGTCTCAATGACGTAGCGCTGCTCATTGCGCCAGTAGCGGCGGTGTCCCTTCGCTCCGCTCAGGGCAGGCTCTCATCGCTGGTCTTTGCTACCGCTTCTGAGCCATCACTTCCGAGAAAACCTGGATCATGGCTTCGTGGACCAGGCCATTCGAGGCGAAGATTTCGTCCCTTAGCAACACAAACGGACCGCCTGTAAGGTCCGTGACGCGCCCCCCAGCCTCGGTCACCATCAGCACGCCGGCAGCCTTGTCCCACGGATTGAGCTTCAGTTCCCAGAAGCCCTCAAATCTCCCCGCAGCCACTGAGCAAAGATCAAGCGCCGCCGAGCCGGCTCTGCGAACGCCATGAGAAAGCTGAGTGAAGCGAAAATAATACCGAAGATTCAGGCGGTGGTCAGCCGAGGTGGGAGGAAATCCGGTTGCGAGCAGGCTTTCTGAAAGGTCGTCGGTTTTTGAAACGCGCAGACGTTTGCCATTGCAAAAGGCGCCGCTGCCACGCTCAGCGGTGTAAAGCTCCTGCCGCGTCGGATCGTAAATGACGCCTGTAATAACTTCATTGCGGAAGGCTAGTCCCAACGAAACACAGAAGATCGGAAAATGATGGGCGAAGTTGGTGGTTCCGTCCAGGGGGTCTACATACCAGCAATAGTCAGAATCGCCTTTGTGGCCGCCTCCCTCCTCTGCGACAATGCTGTGCCCCGGAAATTGCTGGCGAAGCCGCCCGGTGATGAGCGCTTCGGAGCGGCGGTCAGCCTCCGTGACCAGGTCCAGGGGCCGTTTGTAGGAAATCTGATGAGGCCGGTCGAAGAGTTCATAAAGCAGATTCCCTGCCTCACGAGCAACCTCGACAGCCGGAGTTAGAAAATTCTCCATGTCCTCACTTTCCAACGAAGATCAATAATGCCAGGACAAACCCGTCGGAAAAGCCTGGCGTATCATTTCGGCGCCTCGGCGAGAATTTCTTTGGGAAACTCGCCGTCCGCCCAGGCGGAGCCATCCTCAAAATATTCTTTCTTCCAGATCGGCACGCGCCGTTTCAACTCGTCAATCGCGTAATGGCAAGCCTCAAAGGCCGCGCGACGGTGCGCCGACGTTACGATAATGGCGACGCTGGTTTCGCCAATTTCGATTCTTCCAATGCGATGGATCATGCCGATATGGTCGACGGCGAATTTCTGCTTCGCCTCCCGTCCAATCTCTTCCATCATTCGGATCGCCATGGGTTCATAGGCTTCATACTCGAGGTAAAGCGTCTTCCGCCCTTGAGAATGATTCCGAACGATGCCCTCAAACACCACAACCGCTCCGTCGTGAGGCCCTTTCAACCGCGATGCCAGAGCCGCAGTGGGGATTACGCTGCGAGTAATCTGAAAAAACTCTTTTTCTTCCCCGCCGCTCACAGGCGGCAGAAAAGCCACTTCGTCCCCCTCGCGGAGCGTTCTCGATGGTTCCGCGATGGCTTCATTTACCGCGATCAGCAGCGAATCGGCCAATTCGGCCAGGCGTGGGAAGCGTTCCTGGTACTGCTTCCAGAGATACCCCAACACGGCTCCTTCCGGAAGCTCAGCCTCCTCCTGCGCGAAGCCGGTCACATCATGGGCGAGGCCAAAAAAAAGCACCCTGATTTTCATTCCTGTGTCGCCCCAAAATTGGGATAGCAATTTCGCCTTGCGGCGCTTCCAGGGTAAGCTCTGAATTCACGAAGGCCGTTTCGCCGAAAAAGTGGCGCCTGTTTCAGTATACATGTTATGGCTGTCATTCAGAAATATCGCAGGGTTTGCTCGGCGGAATTCGGGATAATAAACCCCATGGGCAGTGTGATCCTGGCAGGAAGAGATTGGCGATTCCGCGCGCTGCTTCGCGCCCAACTCCTGGAAGAAGAGATAGAGGTGGAAGCGCATGAGGCGCCACGCGAGGCGCTCAATAGCCTCACGGACCTTAAGATCCTGCCAAGACTGTTGGTCGCCGACCTCTTTGGAAGCCCAAACCCCAAAGCTGAGCTGAAACTGCTTTCCAAATGGGCGTCGTTGACCCCCATATGGGTCATTCTTAGCCATGCTTTCAGAGAGGAAGAAAGTCTCGAAGGCCAAGGTTTTGAACGTGTTTTGTATCGTCCGCTGGACGTCGCCCAGCTCGTGAAGGACATCAGAAGACGATGCGAGTCCTTATAATTAGTCAGGAAATGCCTTCGACTCGTTGGTTCTAATCCATCAGGAGGTTATCTTTGCGAGCCTATACCACTTATCTCTGGTTCAATACCCAAAAGAAGCGAGAATTCATCAATATCACCGAAGAGCTTGAGAAGGCGCTGGAAAAGGCCAAAATCAGAGAGGGTCTGATCCTCGCTTCCGCCATGCACATTACAGCGGGAGTTTACATTAATGATGCCGAGGAGGGACTTATCGCGGATATTGAAGAATGGCTGGAAAAACTGGCGCCTTTTCGTCAGGACTATCGCCACCACCGAACGGGAGAAACCAACGGCGACGCGCACTTAAAGAACCTGCTGATCGGTCATCAGGTGCTTGTTCCCGTTACAGATGGCAAGCTGGATTTGGGGCCCTGGCAGCAGGTTTACTATGCCGAATTCGACGGGCAGCGACGCAAGAGGGTCCTTATCAAGGTTCTGGGCGAATAAGAAGCCCAATGGCTGGAGCCTCTGAATCGATAATTCCCTCATTCATCGGCTCAATATCCACCGGGAAACATGCGATCAACCATCGCGTTCGTATGCACAGATTTTGGGGCCGCCGCGGCCGCTTCCGCGAGGCGCTTCAACTCATAAGCGGCGCGATTAGCCGCCTGCAAGTATGCGCGAGCGGCCGCCTCCACCACGTTCTGGCTGCTCCATTTGCCAGTAAACTCGCGGCCCTGGAAGCGCGCGCGAATGGCTGCTTCCGCCGTGCCCAAGGCTCCCTGCCCGACCGTGTTCACACTGAAATCCACAATGGTTCCTGGAATCCCCGTGATCCGGTCGATGGCGCGAAAAGCGGCGTCGCACGGCCCCTCGCCGGTGGCGGAATCATGATAAATGCGGCCATCTTTCTCCAGTTCCAGGGTAGCGGTCGAGCGGCCCTCGTTTGACGAAACGCTCTGAAAGAGCTTCAGGGTAAACGTCTCCGGCGCGTTGGCGAAACCGTCGGAAACTATGGCAATCAGGTCCTCATCGTAGACCTGCTTCTTGCGATCGGCGAGCTGGCAAAAAACCTGGTAAGCGCGATCAAGCTCCGGTTTGGTGAGTTGATAGCCCAGATCTTCATAGCGCTTCGCCAGGGCGTGGCGACCGGAATGTTTTCCCAGAACGAGTTCGTTGGAAGGCATCCCCACGGTCTGGGGCTGCATGATCTCGTAAGTGATGGCGTTCTTCAGCACGCCATCCTGATGAATGCCCGCTTCGTGCGCAAAGGCGTTGCGGCCCACGACGGCTTTATTCCGCTGCACCGCCATGCCGGTCAGGCGCGCCAGCAACTGGCTGGAAGGGTAGAGTTCCTCCGCGCGAATGTTGGTGAAAACCGGCAACACGTCATGTCGTACCCGGATGGCCATCACCACTTCTTCAAGCGCCGCGTTCCCCGCCCGCTCGCCGATGCCATTGATCGTGCACTCCACCTGGCGAGCGCCACCGCGGATGCCCGCCAGCGTGTTGGCCACGGCCAATCCCAGGTCGTCGTGCGTATGGGTGCTAAGCGCCACGCGCTCCATGCCCGGAACTCTAGCTTTCACGTCCGCAAACATCTGTTCGTATTCGGATTCCAGACAGTAGCCGACGGTATCCGGCAGATTCAGCACCGTCGCTCCGGCTTCAACCGCCGCATGGCAGCATTCAATCAGATAGCTGCGATCCGTCCGGCCCGCATCTTCGGGTGAAAACTCCACATCGTCGCAGAGAGATTTTGCCTGGGCGACTGCCCAAGTGATCTGTTTCAACACCTCCTCGCGCGTCTTGCGCAGCTTATATTTCAAATGGATGTCGGAAGTGGCGAGGAACGTGTGGATGCGCGGTCGCGCCGCGCCCTTCAGAGCCTCTCCGGCGCGATCAATATCGAGTTCACTCGCGCGCGCCAGAGCTGCGATGATGGGACGGCGGATTTCCGAGGCAACGGCCTGCACGGCCTCGAAATCGCCTTGCGATGCAATCGGGAATCCTGCCTCAAGGATGTCCACCCCCAGGCGATCAAGCTGGCGCGCCATCTCCAGCTTTTCCTGAAGGTTCATGCTGCATCCGGGCGATTGCTCACCGTCGCGCAGCGTCGTATCAAAGATCAAAACCTGTTCCGGCATCAATTTCCTCCGCCATTCCGTTTCCGCCCCTATTTCGCAGGCGCTCCAAAAATCAGCTTTCCAGCCTCGGTTCATCCAATACGTTGCTTATTCTGCGGTCGATGGAAACCTGAAGTCAAATTTATAATATTTCTGATATTATAATCTAAAATTATGACCAACGGCTTTTTCAAGAGATTCGTGACTATAGTTCGAGGCTTTTAGCCGAAGCAAGTAACTTCTCGGTAAGCCTATCATGGAAATTTCTCAGCTTGAAGCCTTTGTTGCGGTGGTGGAAGAAAAAAGCTTTTCACGAGCCGCCGCCAAACTCCTGAGGACCCAGCCCGCCGTGAGCCAGGCTGTGAGACGGCTGGAAGAGTGGGTGAACGAGCCTCTGCTTGACCGCTCCAGTAAAGGCGGGCAACTCACCGAAGGGGGAAGAATCGTCTATGACTATGCGAAGAAGATTCTCAATCTCCGCCTGGAAGCGCGCTCGGCAGTGGAGGAGTTGAAGGCCCTTGAGCGCGGAACGCTTTCCATGGGCGCGAACGAAAGCACTGCGCTTTATCTTTTGCCCATTCTCCAGAAGTTTCGCAAGCGGTATCCTCGCGTCCGGGTCACCGTGAGGCGCGCCCTTTCGAGAGAAATCCCCAACCATCTCCTTCGACACGAAATTGACCTGGGCATCCTTTCATTTGATCCTCGAAACCCGGACCTGGAATCAAAAGCCATCAGCTTCGATGAACTCACCTTGATCGTGCCCAGCCAGCATCCGCTCGCCGGGGTGAGGTTAGTAAGCATCCGGGAACTGGGGAAGGAGTCTTTTATCGCGCACAACGTTTCTTCTCCATACCGGCAACGGGTGATCGAAGCATTCCGGCGTCATCACACCCCTCTGAACATCGGCATGGAATTGCCCACGGTAGAAACCATCAAGAAATCGGTGCATGCCGGAATGGGGGTGGCGTTTGTGCCCCGCATGTGCGTTGTGGATGAGTTGGCGCGGGGCGAATTCTGCGCCATCCGGGTGCGCGAATTGCGCATCCAGCGAAAACTACGCTTAATCTACCGTCGGCATTCCATTCTCTCGCCTCCCGCCCAAGGATTTCTGGAGATGGTGAAGGGCCTCTTTCAGGAAGAGTCTTCCGAAGGCGACGAAATGGCGGCAGAGGAATGAAGATCGTAGAGAAGCCCATCGCGGTTCTTATTGATCGCTGCAAAGCAGTAACGCCTCTGGCTGTAGCGCCGGTATCCTCACCGGCGATTTTTCGGCGCTGCGGACAGCGCCGCCACAGAGAATGTTGTCACTGTAATGTGCAGGTCTCAGTAACAGCCTCGGCGCTCCCTTCCTGCGCCTGGCTCCAAGCGCCGCTGCCCGCAGTCCCGATTCTTTTATTGACATTCACGGGAGCGATTTTATAATCGCTAAAGAAGTCTTCATATGAAGGAGCAGCCAGCGGCGAGTGGCAACGAGCGCAGATAATCATACATCCACTCCGGCAGCGCCCGTGGTCTTAGCGATTGCCGGATTTGACCCTTCCGGCGGCGCGGGCATCGCCGCCGACCTCAAGACTTTTGCCGCCCACAATTGTTACGGAGTGGCTGCCATTACCGCGCTGACGGTTCAGAATACGCAGAGCGTGAACGAAGTCTATCCTGTCGAAAGCGCGAAACTCCGCGAAAGCATTCAAGCCTTATGGGAAGATGGCCGCATTGCAGCGATCAAGGTGGGAATGCTCGGCGACCGCGCCAATGCTGAGGTGGTGAAGGATTTCCTCTCAGCAAACGCTTCCATTCCTACGGTTATTGACCCGGTGCTGCGCTCGGCCACCGGGCGCGACCTGCTGGATCAGGAAGGGATCAGCGTGCTGCGAAAAGACCTGCTGAAACTGGCCACGATTGTGACGCCTAATCTTCAGGAAGCGGCATCGCTCACGGGATTCAAAGTGGAAACCGTCGAGGAAATGAAAGCGGCGGCCAAGCGGCTGGTAGAAATTGGAGCCAAGGCGGTGGTCGTAACCGGCGGGCATCTCGAAAAGGCGATAGATGTCTATTATGACGGCGCTTCTTTTGAAACCTTTACCGGAGAGAAGGTGAAACCGGACAACACGCATGGCACAGGGTGTACTTTCTCCTCGGCGATCGCCTCAAATCTTGCGCTGGGGCGGCAACTCCGAGATGCGATTGTGCTGGCGAAAGTCTACGTCACCGAGGCCATCCGCAAAGCGTTCGCCATCGGCCCGGGCCGCCTCCCTTTGCATCACCTTTATCGCATGCAACAAGCGCCCCGCCCCGCCGATCATTCTTTCACGTTCGCTGAAGCTGAAACCACCCATCAGTAACGCCGCAAAGTTCCTATCCAATCCCTAATTCGTCCACTTTTTCCAGAGGCGTTCCGCAGCGCCGGCAGATGACGGCGGCACAGTCCCCGCAAACGAGGGGGTCTGCAACCGATTCCTGGCATACGGGACAATAAAGAACCTCCGCGCCCTTCCCTTCGAGTTCTTCGGAAGAATCCATCGTCATGGTTTTACCTGAGGCATTCTCGATGAAATGTCAGCAGTTATCAATGGGCGAAGAAAGGATTGGATCGTCTCCTGGACTTCATGAAGATGCCCAGTAAAAAAATGGTCTGCGCCTTCAACCCAGCGGAGGATTTTGGGCGGGGCAAAGGTTGAGACCAGTTTCTCAACCTTTGTTCTGGGGCCATAGACGTCATTCGTTCCCTCGATAAAGAGTTTGGGCTTCGGCGATTGGCTGAGATAAGAATAATCGTAAGATTCAACCGGCAACCCCAGGCCAACCAATGCTACGACGCGGTTATCCTCAGCGCCCACCCGCAACCCCACTCCCGAACCGAATGAGAAGCCCATCAGGATAGTGGGCGCCTGGGGGAACCTCGTGGAAAGGTAATCCAGCCCGGCGCGAACATCATCCATTTCCCCAATGCCCTTGTCAAAAGTTCCCTCACTTCGCCCAACTCCTCGGAAATTGAAGCGCAATGTCGGAATTCCCTCGAATAAGGCTGCTTTCGCCGCGCGGAACACCACTTTCGTGTGCATGGTTCCGCCGTAAAGCGGATGCGGATGACAAACTAATGCGGTCAGTCGGGTCGAAATGGGATGGTCATATTCAAGGAGAGCTTCAAGCCTCCCCGCCGGGCCTGGAATAAAAAGTCGCTCGATTCTCGTGAAGACCTCCTTCGGCGATGTGACAGCCGCGAATTTTCTGAGGATTATCTGACTACAGGGGATTACAAATTATAGTGACACTATTGCTGTAGCGGCGCTGTCCCTTCACTTCGTTCAGGGCAGGCTCTCAGCGCCGAAAGACGCCGGTGGGGACACCGGCGCTACAGAAGAAGTTGTCACTATAATTTGTAATCCTCAATAAGTGACGCCTCTTTCTTTACTTGTACAGTGATAGTGTAGAATGCAAGCTCATGGGATGAGAAGGCGTTTTGCTTGCGCGAGCTTAATCAGCAACTCCCCAGGGATCTCTGGCCTTGAAGAAGCTTCTGGTTTTTCTGCTCATCGTGATTGGCGGTGCGGCTTATTATCAGTTTGTGCGCGCTCGCCGGAAGTCTCAGGCAAGCGGCGAGGTGGCCTACGTTCTGCCTGAAAAGCTCCCTGTGCTGGATACAACAGCCATCATTCACCGGGTGATTGCCACGCTGCACGGCGGCGAGCAAGTGATTGTCAGCGCGCGAATTGGCGAATGGGCCAGGTTGCAGTTGCCCCATGGCCAGAGCGGATGGGTACCGCAAGAAAGCTTGATTGACCGCGAGACCTACAAGCGCGGGCAAGAGCTCCTGAAGGACTTAACCCGCAGCCAGGTTCAAGCGGAAGGGCACACGGACAGCGCGGTGAATCTCCATCTTGAACCGTCGCGGGATGCGCTCAAGCTTGCGGAGTTCCCGGCAGGCCAGCGCGTGGATGTCTATAACCGCCGTCTGGTGGCCCGCTCTTCGCAGCCGGCGCCTGCCAACGGGAAAGAGCCGCCTCCTCGGGACGTCTGGTATCTGGTGCGCAGCGGTCCATATGCGGGATGGATTCTGGGGCGCTTTGTTGATCTCGACGTGCCGGCCGGTCTTGCCAATTACGCGCAGGGGATTAATATGGTGGCATGGCTCGTATTAGACACGGTAGATGACGGAGGCCACGAAGTGCCGCAGTATCTGGCGGCTGACCGCATCGGAGAGCGCGACCTGGACTTTAACCATATCCGAGTTTTTACCTGGTGGATCAAGCATCATAAGTATGTGACGGCTTATGTGGAAAGCCACTTGAATGGATACTTCCCGATCACCGTCACACACGAGGGCAACGTGCCCTATTTTCGCTTGCGCCTGATCGGCGATCAGGGCGAGAAATATCAGAAGGTTTACGGGCTCTTTGACACCATCGTGCGTCCGATCGGCACGGTGGAAGGCTGGACGAGCGAGGCGATGCCTGCCCCGCCGGCTTCGCGCGCCAGGCGAAGAAGAGCGCGCCGGCGGCGATAGCGACCGACGGCAAACTGAGTTATGGAAACGGTGGTGAATACTGGAAGCTTTGTCTTGCAGCCTCGCGCGAGCGAGGACGCGTTCGCGGAATTTCTGCGCAGCGTCTTGCGATTCTGGTTCGGGCTGTTTTTCCGTCGGATTCGGGTTCTGAATGTGGAGGCGCTCACCCGCACGGGGCCCGCCCTGCTGGTGGTGAACCATCCTCCCGGGTTTGCCGACGCTCTCATTCTGAACGCCGCGTTCGATCGCCCCGTGTACTGTCTGCTGGAACATCGATACATGAAAGGCGTGTTGGCGCGCGGGTGCGCGCGCGCGCTGGGTATGATCCCCTACGAATTTGGAGGTGAGGATTGGCCCGCTGCTCTCGGAAATTGCTGCGAGGTCTTTGCACGGGGCGGCCTCGCGGTGGTTTTCGCCCGGCAGCAGACTGTAGGATCGGAAGAACCGGCCGGTTTTGCTCCCGAAGCTGCGGAGATTGCCCTTGAGGCGCAGACGTATCTTGAAAGGGAAGCTCCGCTGCCAATTCATCCGGTGAATTTATTCCTGCCTGTGCCGCCTTCGCAGTCAGACGAGTTGCTGATCTCTGTGGGGGCCCCGCTGGCTTTCCCGGAGATTGTCTCGAAGCCGGGGGTTGATCCGGAGCAGAAAATCAAGGCCCTGGATGAAGAACTGGAGCGCGTCTGCCGCCAGAATCCCTTTCGCCTCCGGTCGGAGGAGATGGACCAACTCATCGCCGGACTGGAAGGAGTGATGCGCGAAGATTTTGCGGAGCGCTGGGCGCGGCGCGAAAACTGGAAGCAGCGGGTTGAGGAATTTGAACTCAGTCCTTTCCTCATCCGATTGGTGAGCCAGCTTAACTATGGACACCCGGGTCGCCTTGTCGCCTTAAATGAGGCGCTCCAGTCTTACCATGAAGCCAAGCGCAGGGAGGCCTTGGGCAGGTTCAAAATAGAAACCGCCGGCGGCTGGTTCAGGAACGCCGGGCAGCGTTGGGGCGCATGGCTTGAGACCATTGTCGGGTTTCCAATTGCCTGCTACGGGCTTCTGAATTCGTTGATCGCCTGGCTCGTGCTTCATCTCATCGGCTCGCTGCGCAAAGGACTCTGGGAAGCGACGGCAGGTGAGTGGGTAAAGCGCGTGATTGTTGCCGCGATTTGCTATGCCGGGCAGATCGCCCTGGCTGCTCACTTCCTTCCGCGGTCTGAAGCGGGTTATTACGCGCCGAGCGTGTTTATTGCGGGCGGATATCTGTTGCGATACCTTTGGCTTCTGGAGCATCGATCCCATATTCTGTTTCAAACCGTCGGCAAGGAGCGGCGAACCTCCAGGTTGCGGCGGATGCGCAAAGCCCTGATCGAAGAACTCAAGCGGGATCAGGACCGCTATGCGACGCTTTGGAAACTCGTCCACTGACCTCAACGCCATGAGCGACCTCCATTCCCCCAACGACCTCATCCCTCCCCCGGATTCTCAGGGCGAGCGGATCTTCCAGCTTGCGGAACTCAGCTACCAGCGGCTGGATGAATTCGACCGGAACCGCGCGGTTGTCATCTTTGCCGTCAGCCCGCTGGAAGAACACGGAACCCACCTTCCGGTGGGCACAGACCTGTTTGAGGCGGAGTTCTTCAGCCGGGAACTGGCCCGGCGCATTACAGACCGGATGCCGGGGTGGACCGTGCTGATCGGACCATCGCTGCCCGTGGGCGCTTCGGTTTTCGAACGGGCAGGCACGCTGCGCGTCCGGGCGCGCACTTTGCGCCGCGCGGCGCAGGATTACGGAGCGGCCCTGGCGCGCCATGGCTTCAAATACATTTTGCTGATGAACGCGCACGCCGGCCCCCGGCACATCCTCGCGCTGGAGCAGGCCTCGGCAGCGGTTTCCAGCCGCTATAATGCGCGGATGGTCTCCCTGAGCGGCCCTGTTCTTTGGCGATTTCTGCGCGGGAAATATACGAAGCGGCTGGAAGACCTGATCGGCCGAGGTCTGACGCTCGATGAGCGCGA
>Ga0209061_1003650_pt1 | contig 16245 bp, 12 predicted proteins | sample Coa_R1_10_FD_187157 | JGI IMG/M metagenome (GOLD analysis project Ga0209061, IMG submission 187157) | Surface soil microbial communities from Centralia Pennsylvania, which are recovering from an underground coalmine fire - Coalmine... | ecosystem: Environmental > Terrestrial > Soil >...
AGTCCCAGCAGCATCGCAAGCTTCATGGTCTACTCGTGCAGGTGGGAATGACATAGTATCACCCGCTTGCCCAGTACCATACTCCATCGCGAGCAACCGATCTGCACCTAACGTGAGGAAGCCCCAAGATCCGGGGCGCACTACACACCTCCACGGCTCCTATCCCTACTTCACTCAATTGTCATCATGATATGTTTGTGTCTTCCCTGTCGAGACAAAGCATACGCTATTTTGCGATCCATGTCAAGCATATTGATGGCGGTTTTTCTACTGACTACGCATGCCAAAGAAGAGTCTGTATAAGTGCCAGCCAGTAGCTAAAACATGCGAGCCTCTTCATGTCCCCTCGCTGTGTTCTCCGTGGTCATTCTGCTCTTCCTGCGCCATGCTGGAATGGATGTTGAGCGGGTCGCTGGCGACCGGGCGGCGACGCTGATCGAGATAGTATGCGCTGCCGGGGATCGCCTTGGCGCGGTGCTTCACCTCGGCGGCCAGATAGCTCACCTGATCCAGCGTCGTCACCGGGCGCAGAACGTTGGAGATCACGCCAATCGAGAGGCTCACCAGCGGGTAGGTTTGTGGCTCACGCAGGCTGTTCACTGACTCGAACTGGCCACGCGCCAGGTCTTCGAGTGAGTAGAACGGGCGGCTTTCGGCGTTCCAGCGCAGGATCAGCGCGTCGCAGAGCGCCGCAACATGCTCAGGTGTAGTGATGATGATGAAGTCGTCGCCACCAATATGTCCCAGAAAGTCGTTTGGGCCGCCATGCTCGCGCAATACCTCGCCTGCGATGCGCGCCAGCAGGCGGATCAGATCGTTGCCACGCAAGAAGCCATAGGCGTCGTTGAACGCCTTGAAGTGATCGAGGTCGAAGTAGAGGATCGACCAGAGGCCGTTGCTTTGCAGACGCTGCGCAATCGCGTTTTCCACGAATTGGCCGGAGGGCAGGCTGGTGAGCGGGGAACGCAGGTTGTCTTGCACATGGCGCAGTTGCGTCTGGATGCGCGCCATCAACTCGACATGCTCAAACGGCTTGGTCAGGAAGTCGTCGGCTTTGGAGGCGAACGCGCGCACTTTGTCGGCGGTGTCGTGGCGGGCGCTGAGGATCACAATGGGAATGTGGGCGGTCTTCAGGTTGGCGCGCAGCCGGGCGATGACCTCGAAACCGTCAATCCCTGGCAGCATCAGATCGAGCAGGATCAAATGTGGGGCTTCGCGCACAGCAAGGGCAATGCCTGCCTCGCCGGTATATGCAAGCAGCGTCGTGTAGCCCTCAAGCTCAAGCGTATGCGCGAGCATCTGTGCGATGCCCTGCTCGTCTTCGATCACCAGAATGGTGGGCGGAGCCTCTGGCAAGAGTTCGCCCATGCGCGCCTCCACTATGAACCAATGTAAACCAATGTGAACCAATGTGAACCAATGTGAACCAATGTGAACCATGTAAAGGTATCTACCGCCGTGGAAGATGCTTTCAGTGTACCAGGGGGCAGATCGCTAAGCGTACATCGCTGTGCTGCTTGTCTAACAAGCCTTCCAATATATCTTCGCACAATTTTGGATCGTTCGTAAACGGGCGCGCAGCCGCGCCGGAGGTACTGGCCTGAGAGTCCCCTAGAGTTTACTGATTTGCAGCGCACTGCGCGGTTAGACGATGCGCTGATCTTCCTCGGTAGAGGTAGTCTGCGCCCGAATGAGCGTCTCGGCGCGCTGCAACGCTGCGTCGCGCACGCGCTGCGCATGCTTGGGGAGCGTGCGCTCTGGCAGGGCGTCGGGCGAAAACCAGCCAACCTCGCTGACCTCATCGCTCAAGGTGGGTTCGGCGCCATCGAGTGGGCGGCAACGAAATGTCAGCACAAGCTCACGCTTCTGTGGCTTCTCATACACCCCTACCAACTGCCCGACGACAACGTTCAAGCCCACTTCCTCTCGCACTTCGCGTGCCAGCCCCTCGGCAAGCGTTTCGTTATACTCTAATCCACCGCCCGGAAGGTTCCACCAGCCAATGTCGCTTCGCCGCGCCAGCAGATAGCGCCCGTCGCGCTCGATCAGCGCGCACACGGCAATACGGAATCGAGCGCCGCCCGGCGCCTGGCGCTCCTGCTGGGGCTGCTGTCGCATAGGCGTTTGCTCTGTTTGTTCGCTTGTGTTGTCGTTGGTCATTGACGTTCCTTCCCGAAAAGTCAGGCTGGCGGCAAGAAGAAGGCGACCACCGCCAACAGCAGCCACAGGAAGCACAGTTGCAATCCTTCCAAGAAGGTTGATTCGCCGTCGCGGCTGAGCAGCATATAGATAAAGGTGGCGGCGCCGAAGATGATGACTTCCAGCGGCTTGAAGAACAGATCGAGCGGGTGCGCAGTCAGGAAGCCGGTGATCACCAGGATTGGCGTGACCAGCAGAATCATCTGCACCGAGCCGCCAGCGGTCATTGCCATCGTCACATCCATGACCCCGCGCCGGGCGATCTCTACGGCATCCACCAGCTCAACCAGTCCGCCAAGCACCGGAATGATGATCAGGCCGATGAAGAACTCATAATCTTTGAGTGCGGGATTGTTGGTGAGGATATGCTCGATGGAGCCTGCGAACGCCTCGGACATATAGACAACACCCGCCGCCGCCACCACCAGCAGCACAAACGCGAGAACGCCACGCAGCCAGGCGGTGCGCTCCAGGTAGTTCTCGAAATACTCTCCCTCGGCCCAGCCCTTGCGCTTCGCCTTTGCCTCGCGCCGCTTCTTCTTTTTCTCTTCGAGCAGCTTCCGGCGGGCAGAGGGCGGCGCCTGCTCCTCCAGTTCGCGCTCTGCTTTCTCGCGTTCGGGCGCGAAGAGGGCGTCTACGCCGGGCATGCTGGAAGCGCCCGCCAGCGCCAGTTGCTCACGTCCGCGCTTGATGCGGCTGCGGGCTTTTTGCTGGGCCTTCAGGTCGCGCCTGCGCTGTGCTTTTTCTTGTAGGTTGATTCCTGCGCGCACACGGAAGACCGCAAACGCAATATAGGCGAGATAGCTCACCAGCAGCACTATTGAAACACACAGGCTCAGCGGATAGCGATGGAACAACACGAGCACGTCGGCGGCTTCGTCGAGTGTGCGGGTGTGGGCGAGATACGCCGCGAGCGTTGGCAGGCAGATGCCTGTCACGGCAAGCGCCAGCACGGTAGAATATTCTCCGGCGCGATCAATATCGAACTTCATATGGCCCTGTTTGAGGCAGCCCAGGAAGGTAGCCAGCCCCAAGAAGAGCAATGTTCGCACGATCACTCCTGCGATGGAGCCAAGCACGATCTCAGAGCCGCCCTTGCCCTGGAACGAGAGCAAGACCGAGATGGCAATCGCCAGTTCGGCGGCGTTGCCCGATGTGGTGTGCAGGAACGCGCCGATGAACTCGCCGAGCAATTCCTCAAGTTCTTCGACCGCGCTTTTCAGAAAGCCTGCAAGTGGGATCAGACTTAATCCGGCCAACACGAAAAGAACAGGCCCTTCTGAGAGACCCAGTTGATCGTGGAAGATAACCACAGGAATCAAGAACATAAAGAGATTGGGCCAACGGAACCAGACTGAGCGATCCACAGGAGGTGGCTCCTTTATCACATGTATGACAAGCTGCAAGCGCGACTCACCGACTCGCGCCTGCGCCAGAGAACCGATGATGGTCAGGCGTGAACAGTATACACCCTTGAACCGTGCATCGCCAGCGCCTACGCCAAATGGCGGAGCGACGCTTAGCAGCAACTATGTGACGTGCGCTACATCTTTGTGATGATCTGGCTGGCGAAAGCGAATACCCTATGATCACTCCAGGCGGAGTGTACGCATCGCTGGCTTGCGCGTCATAGTAGACAGAGGGATGGTTCAGAGTACGAGCAGAAACGGAGAACACCTACATGCAGGATGAGGGTGTCGTGGCGCAGCCAGGAAGGCAGAGCGTTCCACTCGGTAGCATGATTGGGCGCTACCGGCTGCTCTCGTCAATTGGGCGCGGCGGCATGAGTGTGGTCTATCTGGGGCAAAGCGTGGATGATCCGTCTGTACTCGTAGCGATCAAGGTGTTCTCTCCTACAGCCTTCCCCGGAGAGGATGGCGCCCCCGAGGAAGCGCGCACCCGCTTCCGGCGCGAGGCGCAGATGGCGACCCGACTCGACCATCCGCACATCCTTCGCGCGCTTGACTATTTGGACTACACCCAGACGGGCGACTTCAGTGTGATCATCTCGCCCTATGTGCCTGGTGGCTCGCTCACCGCCTACCTTGCCACAGCGCATGGCCAGCTTCCGCTCGATGAGTGCGCTCGCATGATCGCGCAGATCGCTTCCGCGCTCGATTATGCCCACCAGCGCGGAGTGATTCACCGCGACATCAAACCGGGGAATATCCTGCGCGATGATCAGGGCAACCTGTTGTTGACCGATTTTGGCATCGCTCGCCTCTATGACAGCGGCTCGCTTGCGCTCACCGCTGCACAGCAGCCCGACCGCTCGCTACTCACGCAGACCGGCGTCATGATCGGTACACCTGCCTACATGGCGCCGGAACAGATTCGTGGGCAGCGTGTCAGCCCCGCCACCGACATCTACGCCCTGGGAGTCCTGGCTTACCAATTGGTGACGGGCCGCCTGCCGTTTACGGGCGCCTCGACCGCCGAGGTGTTGGTGAAGGGCCTGCAAGAGACCCCTGAGGAGCCATCCATGCTTCGCTCTGATCTGCCGGTGGCGGCAGGCGAGGCGATCCTGCAGGCGCTGGCGAAGAATCCCGCTCAGCGGTACAGCAGCGCGGGCGAGTTTGCGGCTACCTTTGCGTTGGAATTGCGGACGGGGCCGCGCGCTGCGCCCACCAGAGTAACCATTCCCCTGCCCGACGCCGATACCCGTAGCGTGGAAGAAGCCGAGCGCATTGCTCATCTGACAACCGCGCCCGATCCGGACTCTCGGGGATATGCAGGGCGCTCAGGCGCCAGGTGGACGATCAGGCCCAGCAGGAGCAGTCGCCAGGGAAACCCATTGGGAGTCTGGGCGCTGGCGCTGGCGGTTCTGGCGCTGGCGGGCGCGCTTGTCTTCGCGGGCTTCAACATGCAAACGCTGGCGCGAGTGTTGGGCTATCAGCCCATTCGCGCAACGACTCCCGCTGGAGCGGTGGCCACCCCAACAAGCACGCCTCTTCCTGGCCTAAAGACATTCGTCCCCACAGGATCGTTGATCTATCGCACGGAGACCCCAGGGGCATGTGATACGCATGGCGCAGTTTGGGCCGCCAACGCCACGGGATCGCAAAACTGTATCCCCGGCGCGTTGCAACTGACCGGTCTGGGGAATTGTCAGTGCCCACTTGGTCTGGTGGAGTTGCAACACCTGCCGGGAGGCGCGTACCCTACCTCCTATATTGTCCAGGTGAACGTAGAATCAGTTGGCCCGCGCGCTGGCGACAAGTTTGGCTTCAAGTTCGACCAGATGGACGCTGGAACTGCGACGCCGGATTCGGGATTGGCGCGTGGCGGCTATGCCTTTCTGATTGATCGCACAGGCGCCTGGGAGTTCAACGAGTACGACGACGACGGCACGCTGACCATTCTCGACGCGGGGCAGGTTAGCGTGGGCGTCGTGGGGATCAATACGCTGACGCTCTCGGTCGCGGCGGATGTTTTCACCTTTTACCTCAACGGCGCACAGATTACCGTCGAGCGTAATTCCACCCATACTGGCGGCCTGATCACGCTGGCGGTCGAGTCGGGCGCGCAGGTCAACTTTCAGGACTTCACGCTGTATGCGCAGCCCGGCGCGTGATATACTCTATTCTGTTGATAGTGATATAGAGTGAGAGCGGTTTACCTTTTTCTCTTACTGAAGGCAGGTGTGCTATGGCGCCACAGAACCCCTATGATCCCTCCCAGGGAAATCAGCAGCCTCCTGATGGAGCGCCTGGAAACGGTGGTTATATCGCGCCACCCTCCGCCGACATCAATCTACAAAACGCGCCTACCATTCGTACTCCGCAGCCATCTACGCCGCCTGAGTATTATCTGTCACCTACGCACCTGTACTATGGTGGCCAACCCTATGCGCCTCCGCCACTACACAGGCCGCATATGCCTGCCTGGGCGCTGGTTGGTGGTGGTGCGATTGCCGCGCTGGTAATCGTGGCGCTGGTGGTCAAGTTCTATCCCTTCGGAGCCGTCACAACGCCGCAGAGAACGCAGGGTACTGGCCAGCCGTCCACCTTCGCAACGCCTACCTTGCCAGGCGCCACACCTACCTTTGTGACCAATACGCCTATGCCTACCACACAATCAACTCCTATTCCCCCTTCGCAGATCGCGCCCCTTGTGTCGGTAGGAAGCCCACTCTACGAGACGACCGCGCCGGGGCAATGCGATCAGCATGGCGCGACCTGGGCGGCGAATCCCTATGCAAGCCAGGCGTGCGTGAGCGGCGCGTTGCAGATGACCGGACTGGGCAATTGCAACTGCCCAATAGGCATTGTGGCGCTGGAGCAACTTCCTTCTACCTATCCGACGCAATATGTCGTTCAGGTGAGCATAAACTCAAGCGGAGCGGGCGCCACCAATCGCTTCGGCTTCAAGTTTTATCAGGCCAGTGACTCCAATCCGCCGGACACCGGCCTCGCGCGTGGGGGCTATGCCTTCCTGATCGCCAGTGACGGCGCCTGGCAGTTCAACTCGTACACCGCTGACGGCACGCTGACCACAGTGGATACCGGCATGTATGGCGCGGGTGTGGCTGGCCAGCACACGCTCGATCTCTCGGTTGGGCCGTCTTCGTTTGGCTTTTATGTGGATGGCAATCTGGTTGCGACGGAGTATGATACAACGTATACCAGCGGGCTGATCGATCTGGTCACGGAGTCGGGCGCGGTCGTGTTGTTCCAAAACTTCGCTCTGTACAGTCAGCCAGGATAAGGTAAGTTGATATGCAGATAGAGCGGCAGGCGCGAGTCGCCGTGGTCGGTGCAGGGTTCGCTGGCCTAATGGCGGCGCGAGCGCTGGCGCAGGCAGGTGCGGATGTTGTCGTGATCGAGGCGCGCGACCGTGTGGGTGGGCGTGTCTATACACGCCGAACGACGAGTGGCGTTGCGCTGGATATGGGCGCACACTGGATCGGCCCAACGCAACGGCGGCTGGCCGCCCTGGCGCAGGAGCTAGGCGTCGCGGCGACCAAGACGTATAACACCGGGCGCAACGTCTACTACCACGGCGGCGTGCGCAGCCTCTACGACGGCGCTATCCCCATTGGTGATCCTGCCGTGGCGGCGGAGGTGGTGCAGGCGACGCTGACGCTGAGCCTGATGGCGACCGAGGTTCCGCTCGATGCGCCCTGGAACGCTCCTAACGCGGCGGAGTGGGACGCGCAGACCTGCGCAAGCTGGCTTGGCGCCAACGTTTCCTCCCAGGAGGCGCGCAACCTGTTGACGCTCGGTATTCAAGCGATCTTTTCCGCCGAACCGCGCGACCTTTCGCTACTGCATGTGCTATTCTACACCCATTCCGGCGGTGGCCTGATGGATTTGCTCAACGTGGCGGGCGGCGCGCAGGAAAGCGGCTTTGTCGGCGGCGCACAGCAGATCGCCAAGCGTATGGCCGCCGACCTGGGTGAGCGCGTCATCCTTGATACGCCTGTGCGCGCTATCGAACAGGATGAGCGGGGCGTGCGCGCGCTTGGCGATACGCTGACCGTGAGCGCCGAGCGAGCGATCATCGCGCTGCCGCCGACGCTGGCGGGCCGCCTGCGCTATACGCCTGCCCTGCTAGGCGCGCGCGATCAACTGACCCAGCGCATGCCGATGGGAACCGTCATCAAAGTTCAGTGCGTCTATCCTACGCCGTTCTGGCGCGACGAGGGGCTGACCGGCCAGGCGTCGAGCGATAGCGGAGCAGTACGCATCACCTTCGATATGACGCCAGATCAGGGCGCGCCTGGTGTGCTGCTTGGCTTCATCGAGGGTGACAAGGGCCGCGCATGGGGACGCCGCAGCCTGGAAGATCGCCAAGCCGCCGTGGTAGACTGCTTTGCGCGCTACTTTGGCGAGCAGGCGCGCCAGCCTCTTGAATACATTGAGTTCTCCTGGGCGGAGGAGGAGTTTACGCGCGGCTGCTACGCAGGCTACATGCCTCCTGGCGTCTGGACAACCTTCGGCGAGGCGTTGCGCGCGCCCATTGGGCGACTCCATTGGGCGGGAACCGAGACGGCCACCGTCTGGAACGGCTATATGGATGGCGCGCTGCAATCGGGCGAACGCGCCGCGCGTGAGGTAATGGGGGCGCTGACCTAACCCCTACCCCCTCCCCGAACGGGAAGGGGAGATCGTGGCCAATGGGGATCTGCTGCTATGCCAATCTCCAGCCCGCGCAGGCGGGCTTTGTGGCGCAGCCCTTAGGCGCGGTTTTAACCGCCCGCCACTACGACGCCCGCTACGACGCCCGCCGGATTGCCGCCTGCCACTGGCCGCCATCTCACCTCTATCCATCTCATACAAGGAGACACGCCTATGGCGACACGCGAAGAGCTACGCGAGGCGCTCGACGATTATACCCAGCGGGCGCAGAGCAACGAGCGCGTCCGCAAGACGCTCAAGAACTGGAACAGCGTCATTCACCTGGATGTCACCGACCTGGGGATCGCCTACACCATGACGATAGTCAACGGCGAACTGACCGACATACAAGATGGCGCGGTAGGTACACCCGATCTGATCGTCTCAGGCAAGAGCGAAGACCTGACGAATATCTTCTGGGGCGACGAAAATCCTGCATCGAACTATATGCAGGGGGCGATCACCACGCGCGGCTCGCAAGAAGACGTGATGCGGCTCGACGCGATGGCCATGCTGCTCTATCTCGACGCTGAAAAGAAATAGGTAATAGTCCTTCTTCCCCCTTCCCGTGTGGGGAAGGGGGCCAGGGGGTTAGGTATGGCGACACAGTTGCGTCGTGCGCTGGGGCTGCGCTCCGTGGTGAGTACCTCGACGGGGCTGGCCTTCGCCGCGATTGACTATCTGGCGGTGGCCTCGCTGGTCGGCGGCGTCGCCGGAGATTCCGCCTGGCTGGCCGTCGTGATCGCAGGCGTGTTGTTGCTGCTGGTGTGGGGCGCCTTCAGCGAACTGAACGGGTTGTTCCCTACGGCGGCGGCCATTCGCTTGTATATGGCAAAGGCGATGGATGACCGCGTCGCGCTGACGATCACCTTTACCTACCTGTTGACTATCGTGCTGGTGGTGGCCGCCGACGCCTATATCGTGGGCAGCGCCATTGCCTATGTGCTGGGCGGCGCGTTGTGGGTAGCTATCGTTTGTATCGTGGCGCTGCTGGCGCTGGCTACGCTTTCCAATCTGCGCGGCATCCGTGTGGCGGGAAACGTGCAAGACATCGCGACGTATACGGTGCTGCTGGCAAGCGCCGTGATCGCGATTATGGCGCTTGCGCGCGGCGCGTTTGCCTTGCGTACGCCGCTCAACCCCGTGGACGCCAGCCATCCCATCACGAATCTGATCGAGGCGGTCGCGCTGGCTATCTTTGTATATAGCGCGTTCGAGTGGGTGACGACCAGCGCTGAGGAGACCCGCTCGCCGCAGCTCATTCCGCGCGGGATGCTGATCGCGTTGGGGTTACTCTGTGGCGTCTGCGCGCTGCTGACGCTAGGAATGAGCCATCTGCTGACGCATGCGCAACTGACCACCGCCTATCCGCAGTTGTTCCTGGCGGAGCATGCGGCGGGTAGCGTCGGTCTGTTTGTCATGCTGGTGGTAACGATGCTCACGGCGGTCAACACCTTCAACGGCGCGTTTTTGACGGCCTCGCGCTTTATGTACGCGACGGCGCGCGAGGGCAGCCTGCCGCCGATCTTCGCTCGTCTCAATACGTGGGCCGCGCCCTGGGCGCCGATCCTGGCTTTGGGTAGCGGTTCGTTGGTCTGCGCCATTGTGGTGGCGCTGACAGGCGCATGGCCAGTCTTGGTGGCGACGGGCGCGGCGCTGGAGGCGATGATCTACGCAGTGGCTGGCTTCTGCGTCTGGCGGCTGAGACGTACGGCGCCCGATCAGGAACGTCCGTTTCGCATGCTGCTGGCGGGGCCGCTGGGCTTGCTCAGTTGTGTGTTGTTTGGGGCGCTGGCGCTGATCGCCAGCGTGACGGTTGGCACGGCGACCAATCCGGCGCCATTGATTATCATCGTAGTGGTGGGTATCCTGGCGGCGTTGTATGTGTTACTGGCGCTGCCGCGCATCCGGCGTGCGGAGGCGGCGCGGCGTGCGGCGCGTGGCAGCCGCCGTGAGGCGGCGCGGGCGGCTAAGGCGCAGGCGCAACAGGGCGTGGGCGATAGTACGCCGTAGCGTTGGTGATAGGGGGATGGCGGCCGCCTTCGCGTAGCACGGCGCTCCTCGTTTGCCGCTGCCGTATGGTGGGGTTCGTTGCTTGCCAGATAGCCCTCCTATGTGGCATACTCTCTACTCCAGGCCGCGTAGGGGGCTTTGTGGCGCAGCCTTTAGGCGCGCGTTCACGCGCCCGCCACCCACGGCCTGCCACCCGGCGCGTTGCACACGCCTATCCTGACGAACCAAATGAAACGGAACATATCAATGTCGAATACCGAAGAGAGAGCATCGCTGTTCACCGTCGCGGCGCTCAACATCTATCCCATCAAATCCTGTGGAGGCATCGCGCTCGATGTTGGCGAGATCGGTCTGCGGGGCTTTCGCAATGATCGTGCGTTCATGCTGGTCACGCCGCAAGGACGATTCATCACCCAGCGCGAGCAGCCGCGCATGGCGCTCATTCGGCCCACCATCAGCCGAGATGGATCGCTGCTGATCAAGACTCCAGGCATGCCAGAGTTCACGCTAACGATCAAAGATACAGGCGCGCCAGGCCAGGTAGTCGTCTGGAAGTCCACCTGCGACGCCATTGATCAGGGTGATGAGGTGGCCGAGTGGTTTTCGTCTTATCTAGGTATTCCCTGTCGGCTGGTGGCGATGGAGCGTGAGCATGAGCGCAAGGTCAATCCCGACTTTGCCATTGGCGCATATGATCAGGTGGGCTTCGCCGATGGCTACCCCTTCCTGCTCATCTCAGCCGCCTCGCTGGATGATCTGAATACGCGCCTAAGCGATCCCTTGCCGATGAACCGATTCCGGCCAAACATCGTCGTCTCCGGCAGCGCCCCCTATGAGGAAGACACCTGGCGCGTCATTCGCATCGGCGAGGTAGTTTTCCATATCGTCAAGCCGTGCGCGCGCTGCCCCATCCCCACAACCAATCAGGAGACCGCCGAGCGCCTCAAAGAGCCGCTGAAGACACTGGCCACTTATCGCCATGCCGCACGCGGCGTGATGTTCGGGCAGAACCTCATCCACGAGCAGCAGGGAATCATCCGCGTTGGTGATAGCGTGGAGGTATTGGAAAGAGCCAACACGCCCAATTTTACCCTGCGCACAAAAAACTAAAAGCCCCCTTCCCATAGAAGGGGAGGGGGTGGGGGATAGGTAAGCTACCTACCGCGCTGCTGTCGTGCGCGGCTTGGGGTTGCGATCCAGGAAGACGATGATCGCGGCAATGGCTAGAATGACCAGCGGGATGACACCGGCCCAACCTGCCACAAAGATCATCACGATTCCTGCGATCAGCATCAGGACAGAGGATGTGCGTGGGAAGAAAAAGGCGATGATGGCGCCAATCAACGCCAGGATGAACATGCCGATGCCCGTTGGCGTATGCGCCTGGCCTAATCCATTCTGGATGGCGCTCACCGTAAAGTGAATGAGCGTGATAATCAAGGCGACAATCGCGCCGATGATCCCAATCGCAGCTCCAATCAGACGCATCACAGACTCGAAAATGCCTTTCAGCATGCGTAGGTTCTCCTTTGTGTTCTTCAAGTTCGCCGAGGCTCACATGGTTGGCAATCGGCGACAACATGGTTTCAGTGGCGCGGTTGGCCTATGGGTATTACGTGACGAAGCGGCCAACGTTGCACAGCAGATACACCATAGCAGATCAATCTGCCCGGCGGCAAGCGTGCAAGGAAGGCGCCAGAAATCGCTCCCCTGACACAGCCTTTCTACTGGCTTGACACATACACATCATACGGCATATGCTCTTCGCAACCCTACAAAGGCGCATAGGGAGACGTGTCATCCCAGAGTAGATGGGCGGAGCAGAGAGGAAGCACCAATGGCGGAGTCTTCGTTTACCCCAATGGGAACCGGCGTCGAGGCGGAGATTGCGGCGGCCCAGGCCGGAGGCGCCCTGCCAGCCGCGCTCCAGGCGCCCACACGCGCGGTGGGGATCGGCTTCACGGCGATGCTCTGCCTGGCGAACGTCGCGCTCTGGCTCAGTATGCAGCCCGTCGCGCTCATTTTGCTGCCCAGGCAGGTAGAAACATTTGTCTCGAAAGCGCAGATCGCCGACGCGCTGGGCCTCATCCTGGGGGTTGGCGCGTTCGTCTCGATCTTCTCCAATGCGCTGGCGGGAGCGTTCTCTGACCGCACTACCTCGCGCTTTGGGCGGCGGCGTCCGTGGCTGCTGCTCTGTTCGCTGCTGACGGCGGCGACGCTGGCGCTGCTGGCGAACGCGCCCGCCATCTACGTACTGGTGATCGGCTGGGGACTCTATCAACTCTTCGCGAATGGCGTGCTGGCGGCGCTGGTCGCCATTGTGCCGGATCGCGTGCCTGAGGCGCAGCGCGGCTCTGTCTCGGCGTTTGTGGGGCTTGCGCTGCCGCTGGCGCAGGTGGTTGGCTCGGTTTTGATTGCGCTGGTGGTGACGGAGACGCATGCGGGCTACTATCTACTGATTGCCCAATTGTTGATCATCATCGGTATATTTGTGTTCACCCAGCCCGACGCGCCGCTGCCCAAGGGCTATATGCCACCGTTCAAGCTCTGGCCATTCATTAAGAGCTTCTGGATCGATCCGCGCCGCTATCCTGACTTTGGCTGGGTGTGGATCACGCGCTTTCTGGTGATTTTCGGCTACTCCGCCGGAACGAGTCTGTTGTACCTCTACCTGCAATTTGCCATCCATTTGACCAACAACGCAAGCAAAAACGGGCCTTCGATTGGCCTTGGCATTGTGGAGGTGCAGCTTATCGCGGTGGGGCTGCTTGTTGTCTCCAGCATCATCGGTGGCATGCTCTCCGACCGCTTCAAGCGCCGCAAGCCGTTTGTGATGGTTTCCACCGCGCTGATCGCTATTGCGCTGCTGAGTCTCGGTTTTTTCTATGCGTGGCCGTTCGTGCTCGCGGCGGCTGGCGTGCTGGGCTTTGGCTTCGGCGCGTACCTCGCGGTGGATATTGCGCTGGTCACGCAGGTGCTTCCCTCGGCGCATGATCGCGGCAAGGATATGGGCATTTTCAACATCGCCAACGCGCTGCCACAATCCTTCGCGCCCATCGCAGCCGCGTTCTTCCTCGATCATTTCAACAATAGCTTTGCCGCCGTCTTTATCTTCGCCGCTGCGGTGACGCTGCTGGGTGCGCTGCTCGTGCAGCCGATTAAGAGCGTCAGATGACGCTCAGATGATGCGATGAAGAGAAACGATATGGAGCAGTGGGTGAGAGCCGCGCGCTCGGTGTGGGCGCTGCGCTGGCTGCTGTGGGGAGGTGTCGTCGCTGGCAATGTGGCGCTGATTGTGCTGTGCTGGCTGTTCATCTGGCCGCGTTTCTCGCACAACGATGTCAACCACTACTATTTCTACGCGCACGATTTCTGGGTGGGACGACCACACTACTTGCCGCCGTACCACCGCGTGCCTGCGGAGTATCCGCCGCTCTCGCTCGCCATCTTCTCGCTGACCATGTTTCCCAGGTCATCCAACATCCAGTTGGTGTTTGGCCTATGGATGGTCGCGTTTTGCCTGCTGGGCGCTGTGGGCTTCGCGCGCTACTCAGCGCGGCCACGCTGGCGCGCCGCGCTGACCTATCTGGCGTATGTGACGTGGGGAACGGGGTTGCTTTTCCTTTCGCGCTACGATCTGATTCCGGCACTGGCCACCTGCGCGGCGCTGTGGGCGGCGCAGCGGCGGCGCTTCACGCTGGCGTATGCGCTGCTGGCGGTGGGCGTGCTGCTCAAGGTGTATCCCATCTTTCTGACGCCGCTGCTGGTTGTCGAGGAGTTTACCCTTTCCCCTGCTCTCCCCCACTGGGGGAGGGAGAATAAGGTGTTTGTCCGACAGGAGGGGGAGAAGCTTCGGTGGCGGGAGGCGCTGCCAGTTTTTTTGCCTATTGCGCGGGGCGTTGGGGTGTTTGCAGCGATCATTGTGGCAGGGTTTCTGGCTGCCGCGTGGATCGATCCGAAGCATGCCTATGGCTCCATCACGTTCGCGGGGGTGCGCCCCATCGAGATTGAGTCGTTTCCCGCGACGATCTTCTGGCTGGCGACCTTCTTTGGCGCGCACGCCATTCCCACCTTCAACTTTGCCTCGCACAACTACGAGGGAGTGTTTGACATCGCGCTCAAGCCCTTCTTTTTGGAGTTGCTGGTGGTCGGCTGCCTTGTGGTCTATGTGCAGCGTGCGCGTGGAAAGATCACGCTGGCGCAGGCGTTCCTGGCGTGCGTCTGTGTGGTCATTCTGACGGGGCGTGTCTTCAGCCCGCAGTATCTGCTGTGGGCGCTGCCGCTGGCAGCCGAGGCCGACGGGTTCAGCCTGTTGTGGATCGCCATCTGCGCGCTCACCGTGATGGAATATCCCTTCTTGTCAGATTTTTCGCATGGCTACAGTACACTCTTTCTGAGCGTGGTGGCGCTACGAAATGTGCTCCTTGCGGTGGCGACGCTGCGGGCGTTGTTTCCTGCATGGTTCGTGCGCCTGCGCACGTTGAGTAGCCCTGCGGCGAAGCGGGCGGGCGGTTGAAACCGCGCCGAAGGGTTCCGCTCCGCTTCACCACAAAGTCCGCCTAGAGAGCGGACGGCGTCGACTCGGCTGGGAAAAAAGGATTGCTATCAGGCGGGCAATATGGCCATCTACCCCACCACCGCAGGAGACTCCGGCTCTGTGGACTCCGTTACGCTCTTCTCTGCGCCTGCTGGCGTCCCTTCCTCGCGGAAGGCACTGACCAGCGGAATGTCTTTCAAGAAGATCGCTGAGATGAGCACAATGCCGCAGAAGATCAAGATAGTGAGCATGCCATGCTGAATCGCCACCACCAGCGATTGCTTCAGCGCCTCGAACACCTGATTGAGCAATTGCCCCGTCTGATGGATCGCTTCTGCCTTCGCCTTTGCCGCCGCTGCGGCGACTGCGGCAGCCTTGCCAGGGTTGGGTGGGATGTGCGCCGAGGCCTGCGCCGCAGCCTTCGCCGCAGCGATGCGCCCGGCGTAGCCCTCAGCCGTCTTCACCACAGTATCATGGTAGGTTGGATTAACCAACACCTGCGGGTCGGTTGCGAACTTCAGCCCTTGCGGCGTCAGTTGCTTCGCTGTGGAGGCAGGGATGCGTGTGAGGATGTCGCTGGCGATGGTGTTGTTCACCACGGCGCCCACGATGGCGACGCCGAGCGTCTGGCCGACCTGCTGCATGTAGCGCACGGCGCCGGTGCCAACGCCCATCAGGCGGCGTGGCAAGGCGTTTTGCACGGCCAACGTCTGCACTGAAAAGAACATCCCTAGTCCGACGCCCGCAATTACCATGAAGACCGCCGCTGTGGGGATACTGGTATTGAGCGTCATGCGCGAGAGCAAAAAGACGCCGAGTGACATCACCAGCGCGCCGATAATGGTGATCGCCTGATAGCGTTTCAACCTGGCAATCACAAAGCCGGAGACCGACGCGCCGATGACCAGGCTAATCGTCAGCGGAGTGATCACCTCGCCGGAGTTCGTCGCCGATTCGCCAAGCGCGCCCTGCAAGAAGAGTGGCAGCTCGATCACCAGCGAGAGCAACACAGCGCCCATCGCCAATGCCTGTATTGCCGTCGCCGCAAAGATTTGATTCTTAAACAGCGAGAGCGGCAGCACTGGCTCGACCGCGAACCGCTCGATCACCAGGAAGAGCGCATAGAGCACGCCCGCGCCCACCAGCGCGCCGATCACCTGAGGCGATCCCCAATCATAGGTTGCGTTGCCGCCCCAGGTCAGGCCAAGCAGCAGACAGATCGTCGCCGCCGAGGCGACCAGCGCGCCTGCGACGTCAATCCTGCGGATGGCCTCCCAGCCAGAAAAGCGATTTGTACGCACGCTAAGATTCGTCGGCATATAGATGAGCAAGGCGATCAACGCCAGTATGCCCAGTGGCAGATTGATATAAAAGACC
>Ga0209061_1003651_pt1 | contig 16230 bp, 16 predicted proteins | sample Coa_R1_10_FD_187157 | JGI IMG/M metagenome (GOLD analysis project Ga0209061, IMG submission 187157) | Surface soil microbial communities from Centralia Pennsylvania, which are recovering from an underground coalmine fire - Coalmine... | ecosystem: Environmental > Terrestrial > Soil >...
CAAACGCCGCGCGGAAGGATAGCTAAACCGCGCCGCAGACGCGGATCGCTGGGGCGTGGTGTAACGGTAGCACTGCAGACTCTGACTCTGCCTGTCTAGGTTCGAATCCTAGCGCCCCAGCCAAATCTCAGTTTTGGCCGTTTTCGCCGTCTCATCGGGTCCAGTGCGCGACGCGATCGCGGCCGTTTCCGCCAACAGATCAAACGGTTGGCGGAAGGTGGCAACCACTTCGCCATCATCCCAGGTGCAGTTCGATAGCAGGAAATTGAGCAGACGGCGCTTTTCGCGCGGCTCCTGCTTTGCGAACAGCCTTTGCGCGTTTCGCGCCAGTTCGAGAAGCTGCACGCCCTCGTCCATGTAGGAGCGATCGGCCGCTTGCAGGCGTTCGATCTCGCGCAGGCAGCGGTTCTGTTCCTCGCGCCACTGGTTCGACATACGCTCGAAGAACGCCGCATCGACGAGGCCATCGAGCTTGTCCACATACATCGCATGAATGCGTTCATCGAGCCGCTTGTATTCGGCCTGGTGGCGCCGGATCGCCTCCTCGTGCTCGCGGCGCTCGTCGGCATGGCTGGCGTGCAGCGCCTCGCGCACCCATTCGAGCACCTCGTCGTCGAACCGCAGCCGGCCGAGAAGCTCGGTGAACTGCGCTTCGAGCGCCTCCTCGCGCACATGCTTGCGCCGGCATGAAGCCGGGTTGCCCTGGCACTTATCGGCGTAGCCGGTGCAATGATAATAGACGTAGCGCTGTTTCTTGATCTCGCCGACCACCGCGCAACCGCATTGCGCGCAGGCGATCAGGCCCGAGAAGGCGAAGTCGTGCTTGCCGCGCTTGGCCTTCTTGGCGAAGCGGCCGTCCAGCACGCCCTGCACCCGCTCCCATAGCTCGACCGGCACCAGCGCTTCGTGCCGGCCCTGGATCAGCTTGCCATTCCATTCGAACCAGCCCGTATAAAGCCGGTTACGCAGGATGGTGTGGATGGTGCTCACCGGCACCTTGGCGCCGCTCCTCGGATAGGCGAGCCCGGCCTGGTGAGCCTTGCGCGCTGCCTCCTTCAGCGAAATATCGCCGCGCGCATACCATTCGAACAGCTTGACGATGAGCGGCGCGATCGCCGGATCGGTGGCGATGATCTTCTTGCCGTCCGAGCCGGTGATGTTGCGATAGCCGAGCGGGCACTTGGTCGGCCAGATGCCCTGTTCGGCCTTCTCCTGCATCCCCTTGCGGGCTTCCTCGGACAGATTGTCGATGTAGTTCTTCGCCATCAGCACCTTAATGCCGTGCATGAACTTTTCCGAGGAACGCGACTCGCGCGAGAGCACCACGCCTTCCTTCGGGAAATGCAGCTCCACGTCGAGTTCGTCCACCGTCACCCAATCCTTGAGGTTGCGATAGAGCCGATCGGTCTTCTCGACCAGCATCACGCGAACCGAAGGATGCGCCTTGAGATAGGCGACCATCTCGCCGAAGGCGGCACGGCCGGTCTGCTTGGCCGTTTCCACGTCCACATATTCCTGCGCGATCACGAAGCCGTTGGCAGCAGCGTATTCCTTGAGGAGCTTCAGTTGCGCCGGGATCGAGAAGCCTTCCTTCTCCTGCTCCTTGGAAGAGACGCGGGCATAGATCACCGCCTGGCGGCGGGCGGGATCGGCGGCGGCGGGTCTTAGTGCTTTCTTCATGTTGTTTAGTGTAATCTAAACACACTCAATTGACAAGCCGTCGCGATGCGCGGCCGTGCGCGATGATTCGAGTGAGCCGCCACCATGGTAACTGCTTGCATTCAAAAGTCTTTTCGGCCCCGAGAGGGGTGACGCTTAGCGATGCCGATGCCGTTTTTCCTTGACATTTCGGCCTTCCGGCGACATATAAACAGCGTCTCACCTGCCATGTGTAGGAGGAGCGTTCGAGGCCGCCCCGGTTCGCTTGGGCGGCTTCAGTCATTTTGGGCTCCCTTCCTGAGCTTGGCCAAAAAGGCATCGCGCTCCCGGCGCTTCTTTGCGATTCGTCCGCGTTGGGTCGTGCAATAGGCGGTCTTGAGCAGCCAATAGTCGCGGCGCTTTGCAAGCACGACCAGGTACTCCTCCCGATACCAGAGGAGCGTATCGACGGCGTTGCCGCGAATTTCCTGCCATTCATCGATCTCGGGATGCGTGGCCGCATTCTCGATCACCCAGCGCACCCAGCGAATGCGCTCGCAGCGGCGCAAATCAGGTGTCCGGTCGTCCTCGACGCGGCCCTCCTGGACCAGATGCCAGAAGGACGCCCACCGGCCACCCGCTTCGGGGATGCGTCGGCAATTCACCGGCCATTCCCGAAAGCGAATACCGCCGCGCGCGATCTCCTCCATGAAAATGCGATGCAGTTCGTTCTCATAAGCGGTCCAGTCACCGCCAAAAGCATCGAACAGCAGCAAGTCAGGCGGCGTCATCCGCCCGCCTCCTGCGCCCGCCAGACCAGAATGTTGAACTTGACGGCGGCGAAGGCCGAGGTACGCGTGAGCGCTTGCTGCCCCAGCCGGGCGCGCAAGCGTTCCACGATGGCGGTCTTGGCGGCGCTCGTGGCCAATCCCCGATTGGCGTAGGTCAGCGCGCCGATCAACAAGTCGGCAAGCTGCAACAGTTCGCTCTCATGGCTGCGCACCTGCTGCACGCGCTCAACGCATTCGCGGTCGAAGTCGTAGAGGCTGTTGGCGAGAACCTCGTGAAGCTTGCGCGTCTTCGGTCCGCCGCGCGTGTCTTTCACGTCGAGATAGATGCGATAGCGATGCGGCGCGGTGAAGATCGGGCGCAGCATCGTGAAATACATCTTGTAATACCAATCGTCGTGCGATTGGTCGAAGCGCGCGTGGTCGAGCCTGCTCTTGTCGGGCACCACGAGCCCGCGAAAGCGCAACCGCTCGTCATTGAGAAACAGATCGATGAGCGCGAGATAGAACGCCGCCTTGGCCGGCGAGACCTTGCTCCATTTCGCCTCGAAATCCCGCGCAAGCCCGTGCTCGGCCTTGAGCGCCCGCACGGCCTCGGCAATGGCGCGGGCATCGCCAGCCGGACAGGAGACCGCGCCCCAGGCCATAACCGGAATATGGTCGTGCTCCAGGTGGCAGCTTTCGTCGCAATAGACGTTGAAGGTGCGCGCCTCCGTCATTCCGCCGCCTCCAGTTCGCGGGCGTCGGCCGGCGCGAGCGCCTCGGCGAGCAGGGCTTCGAGCAGACGGCGGCGGGTGTCGTCGGCGGTGGCAAGACTTTCCTCCAGTCGGTCGCACAGCGCCATCACCTCATCGACCTTGGCGACGATGCGATGCTGTTCGGCGAGGGGTGGGAGGGGAAAGGGCGAATAGGCGAAATACTCGAAAGGAACTCGCTTCTGCCCTGCCGTGCCGGTCATCTTCGGGATGCCGGTTTCGATGAAATGCGCGCTCTTGAGGAAAAGCAGGATGTAACTCGGCTCGACGAACAGCGGTCGGACCACATGTAACTCGGTGGTGCCGGCACCGATTCCGCCGGTCAGATTTCGGAATACGGTCGATTTGCCATTCTCGAAGCACGGCGTGATCTTTGCAAGGCCAACATCGCCCTCCGCAAAATGTGTGTAGCCCTTCTTGATCTCGCCCCAAGGGCGGACTTCGTGCTGGTTCGGAACGCCATACTCGGCGGCGATCAGCGGCATAGGCACGAAGGATGCTTCGAGCGTGTCGGGCGCTTCGTTGCGCGGGCTCAGCACGCCGATTTCTGCAAGTTGTGACCATCGCCAGTTCGAGGGGATCAGGAACGGTGGTTCAGAATGCGCTGGAATCGCTTTCGGCTTCCTGATCTCGCCCGCCTTCACCAGCCGCGCCTTCTCGGCGGCGATCCGCTTCAGCAGTTCCGACGCCGGTTCGTCGTTCGGGTCTTGCGGCACGAGCTTGCCGCGCACGGCGAGGTTGAGGATGGTCTGGCGCAAGCGCTTGATCTGGTCGGGGCGCGTGGTGAGGGCGGGCAGCGCGTCGAGGGCGAAGCGGGCGTCGGCCTCAAATGTTTCGGGATTAGGCGCGTTGAGGCGGGCGAGGCTCGCCGCCGCCAGTCGGTCGCGCACCGCCTCGCGGCCCGCCCGCGCCGCCTCCAGCCGGTCGCACAGGCCCATCAATTCATCGACCTTGGCGACGATGCGGCGCTGCTCGGCGAGGGGTGGGAGGGGAACAAGTTGACTGATCGCCATTTGCAAGGTCAGTTCGACCTGATTCGTCGAGCCTGCGGCACGATCCTCGATGAGGCCGTAGACCTGATCGGATCGTAGCCAAGTTCGGACATATTCCGGATCAACTACCAAACAGCGGACGATGGTGACGTGACTATCGCAGACAAGATTCCGCGGTGGATCGACAACTCGAATGATGCGCCCAATTGTTCCGGTGCCTGTTGAGTTCCACAGCAGATCGCCACCTCGTATAAAACGAACATCCTCATAATCGGCCAGGGATTCCAAAGTGATTTGTTTCGCGACCGACAAATCGAGACCGGTCCATTGAACACATTTTTGCGAAACTACCGGCGAACCGCCGGACGTGGTGTACTTTGGTGACTTACCCCGCTGGATGTAAGACGATATTGCCCCTAAACGTGCCCACTGCCATCTCGGCGGAATCTGAAAGGGCTCTTCGTCCGCGACGGGCGCAAGTGGCCTCTCTTTCTTGATCTCACCCGCCTTGACCAGCCGCGCCTTCTCGGCCGCGATCCGCTTCAGCAGTTCCGACGCCGGTTCGTCGTTCGGGTCTTGCGGCACGAGTTTGCCGCGCACGGCCAGATCAAGAATGAAGCGGCGCAGGCGGGCAATCGCGTCGGGCGCGTCGGCGATCTTTTCGTAATGGGCTAGCAGGCGTTCGGCGTTCATCGCAGCAACGCCTCTTGCAGGATCGCCTTCAACTGATCGCGCAAGCGCACGGTCTCGGCCTCGGCGGCGGCGAGCTTAGCGAGCAGCTCCTCCGGATCGCCGTGATCGTCTTCAACCGTGTTCGGGTTCTTGATATCGAGATTGTAGCCGCGCGCCTTCACCTCCTCGGCCGTGACCTTCCAGGCGAACGGGCCTTCCTCGCGGCCCTTGCGCTCCGCGCCGCCCCACCAGTCGATGCATTCCTTGAAGTGCTCGAAGCGAATCGGCTTGGTCATCGAATAGGCTTTTTGGCCGGCCGGCACGCGGTGCTCCCAGAACCAGATGTCTTTCGTCGGCTCGCCCTTCTCGAAGAACAACAGATTGGTGCCGATCGAGGCATAGGGCTTGAACACCGAGTTGGGCAGGCGGACGATGGTGTGGAGGTTGCATTCCTGCATCAGATGCTCTTTCAGGCGCGTCTTGACGCCCTCGCCGAACAGCGTTCCGTCGGGCAGCACCACGGCAGCGCGCCCGCCGGGCTTGAGCAGACGAATGATGAGGGCGAGGAACAGGTCGGCCGTCTCGCGGGTGCGGAAATGCTGCGGGAAATTTTGCTCGATGCCGTCTTCCTCGCGCCCGCCGAACGGCGGATTGGTCAGCACGATGTCCACGCGGTCGCTTTGCGTGTAGCTGATGTAGGGCCGCGCGAGCGTGTTGTCGTGGCGCACGAAGCTCGGGTCCTCGATACCGTGTAAGAGCATGTTGGTGACGCAGAGCATGTGGGGAAGCTGCTTCTTCTCGACCGCCCGCAGGCTCGCCTGCATCCGCGCTTCGTGCTCGGGCCGCTTCACGTAGCGCTTGCGCATGTGGTTGATGGCGCCGGTCAAGAAACCGCCGGTGCCGCAGGCCGGATCGAGCAGGATTTCGCCCGGCTTCGGATCAATCATCTGCGTCATGAAGGCGGTGACCGCGCGCGGCGTATAGTATTCGCCGGCATTGCCGGCCGATTGCAGGTCGTTGAGAAGCTGCTCGTAGAACTCGCCGAAGTCGCGCCGCTCCTTGAGGTCGTTGAAATCGACCTCGTTGATGCGGTTGATGACCTGCCGCATCAACTGCCCGGACTTCATGTAGTTGTAGGCGTCCTCGAACACGTCGCGCACCACGCGGCGGCGGTCGCCGGGCTTGTTCGAGACGGTGAGGTTCTTCAGCGCCGGAAACAGTTCGTCGTTGACGAAGGTGAGCAGCTCTTCGCCGGTGATGCCCTCGGGATCGGCCGCCCAGGTGCGCCACTGATATTTCTTCGGGATCGGCGAGCGGTATCCGTCCTTTGTCAGTTCAAGTTCCTGATCCTGATCGTCGATGATCTTGAGGAAGAACATCCAGCACAACTGGCTGATGCGTTGGGCGTCGCCATCGACGCCCACGTCCTGGCGCATGATGTCCTGAATGGATTTGACGGTGGTGCGGACGATCATGGGGTCAGGCGGTCTCCTGGTAAAGCGCGGATTGCATTTCATGGACGGCAGCGACAAATTGCTCCTTGCCGCCGAATGCTTTGATGAGCTGCACCGGCGTTCCGAGCGAGCTTAATGGCGGAATTTTCAGCACGTTGGTGTCGTCGAGATTGAGCACGCCCTCGTCGGCATATTTGGCGAGCAAGGCATCGAGCACGGCGCGCGCTTGCCCGCCGTACTTGGTGAACACGTCGCGCTTCTTGACGTTCTCGGCGCGCTCGCGCCGCGTCAGCGGCTTCTTGTCGAATGCGACGTGGCAGATGAGGTCGAACGGATCGAGGTTCTTGCCCAACTCCTCAGCGATGGGATCGAGCGGCAGGCCCTCGGCCGCTAGTTCTTCGACAATCGCCTGCTTGCGGTCCGCCGCCTTCCAGCGCTTGAGGAAATCGTCAAGGCTGGCGAAGCGCTTCTTCAGCGCCTTTTTCGTGAAGTCGCGCAAGGATTCGGTGACGAGCTTGCCGTGCTCGTCGAGATATTCCACCCGCTCGGCGATGATCGTCGCGCCGACGCCATCGACATAGACCTTTTTCTGCGGGGTGCCGGGCGGCAGCGGCAGGCCCGGCTGATCGACGATGATCTCGTCGGCGCCCGGCGTTTCGGGCAGCGGCGCGCCGTCTTCGTCGGTCGGCAGCACGTCGTCGGGCGGCGCGACGGGATCGCCTTCGCCGGGCTCGTAAATCTGCACCGGCGCGCCGTCGAAATCGGGGTCGGCGAAATGGCTGGTAGCGCCACGGAAGTCGATCAGCGTGAAATAGAATTTGTGCGTGTCCTCATGCACGCGGGTGCCGCGGCCGACGATCTGCTTGAACTCGGTCATCGAGTTGACTTCGCGGTCGAGCGCGATCACCCGGCAGGTCTGCACGTCCACGCCGGTCGAAAGCAGCCGCGAGGTCGTGACCAGCACCGGATATTTGGACTCCGGGTCGATGAAATTGCCGAGCTCAGCCTGGCCTTCCTGATCGCCCCCGGTGATGCGCATGACATAGCGGTGGTTCTCGGCCACCAGATCGGCGTTCTCGTTGATGAGCGCCTGGCGCATCCGTGCCGCGTGCTCCTGATCAACACAGAACACGATGGTCTTCTGGAAGCGGTCGCCGCTTTCCTTCAGGAACTCCGTAACCTTGCGGGCAACGAGCTTGGTGCGCTCGTCCAGCACAAGCGTGCGATCAAAATCCTTGGCGTTGTAGATGCGATCCTCGACTTCCTCGCCTTCGCGGTCGAGCTGGCCCTTCTCGGGCCGGTAGCCCTCCACGTCCCGGTCGATGTGGACCTTGACCACCTTGTAGGGCGCGAGAAAGCCGTCGCGAATGCCTTCCTTGAGCGAATAGGAGTAAACCGGCTCGCCGAAATAGGCGATGTTGGAAATGTATTTGGTTTCCTTCGGCGTCGCGGTCATGCCGATCTGCGTTGCGCCAGAGAAATATTCGAGGATTTCGCGCCATGCCGAATCCTCGGCCGCGCTGCCGCGGTGGCACTCGTCGATCACGATCAGGTCGAAGAACTCGCGCGAGAACTCGCGGTAAAGCTTCTGCCGCTCCTCAGGGCCGGTGATCGCCTGGTAGAGCCCGAGATAGATTTCGTAGGCGGTATCGATCCGCCGGCGCGTGTCGATGGCGGTGGTGATGTCGATGCTGGTGCCGTCGTCGCGCTCAATGGTCTTCGATTTCGTCGAGAGCTTCGCCATCGTGCCGCCGAACGGGCGGAAGTCGTTGACCATCGTCTGGTCGATCAGCACGTTGCGGTCGGCAAGGTAGAGAACCCGCTTGGCGCGACCTGCCTTCCACAGCCGCCAGATGATCTGGAAGGCAGTGTAGGTCTTGCCGGTGCCGGTCGCCATGACCAGCAGCACGCGGTTGCGGCCCTTGGCGATCGCCTCGATCGCGGCGTTGACGGCGTTCACCTGATAGTAGCGCGGGGCCTTGTCGCCGCCGTCGCCGTAGTAATCCTGAAGCACGACCTTCTCGGCCTCAGCGTCGAGGCCCTTCCAGGCGCGATAGCGCGCCCACAGGTCGGCCGGCGAGGGGAAGGCGTCGAGCCCGAGATTGGCCTCCCTTGGCGTGCTGGCGCCGGTGCGGTCGTGAAAGATGAAGCCGTCGCCGTTCGATGAGAACACGAAGGGGATGTCGAGCGTGGCGGCGTAGTCGAGCGCCTGTTGCATCCCGTCGCCGACGCTATGGGAATTGTCCTTGGCCTCGATCAGGGCGAGCGGGATGTTCGGCTTGAAATAGAGGATATAGTCCGCGCGCTTGGCCTGTCCGCGCGTGACCAGCTTTCCGCGCACGATGATCCGGCCCTTGGTGAAGCCGACCTCCTCGCGGATTTGCAGCATTTCGTCCCACCCGGCCTGCCGCAGGGCGGGCGTGATGAACTTGGTGCAGATGTCGCGTTCGCTAAGCCCCCGCTTGTCCATTCCCCGCACGCGAATCCTTCGTTTCCCACAATCTTGGCGAACTATAGCCGCGAGTTGGGCCGGTGCGCACCCCGGTGCGCAGGGGTGCGCACCCGAAATTCGGTCCTGTCGCTAGCGAAACTCCGCGCCTTCGCCGCCCGCATACGCTGATCGCCGGGAAGAACCTATGGTGCCCCCCGCCTTCGGCCGGCGCCTTTTTATAGGCGGGAAAAGCCGAAGCCGAAAAAACTCTGCGCATGAGACCCCGCGCGGTTGGGCTCCTCGATCGGCAGAAGGATTTATTCCCCCTTCTCACTGGAGCCAGCCAAAGCACGCATGGCGCGGATCAGGGCCGCGACCTCGCGCCGGTTGGCGATCGCCTCGGCGGTGTAGCGGCCGTGCTTGAGCGCGTTCCTATTGCCCTTCGGAGCGCCCGGCGACAGGCCGCCGTGCAGCCGGCAGCGCCCGTTCGGCATCGCCGGCGATTGACACGGGCTCCCGCGTCGCGTCCGGGCACCGCATCGCGGGCTGCGGTGCATGGGCAATCTGCTTTGCATGGGGTTGATCCCCCGATTTCGCGCGATCCCCACCCCCCGTCGGCTCCACCACGCCGACCACCGCCTGGCCGCCGGAATGCACGTGGACGTGCTCGACCGTAACCTTCTGCTGGCCTTTGCCGCGATGCCGGTTGAGGGCTTCGAGCAGCGTGGCGAAGCTGCGGGAGAGTTTGTTCGCTTGGGCAAGGTTCTCGCGCCGTCCTTCGAAGGTCTGCTCACCGATCATGCCGCGCCGGTAGCATTCCATCGCCGCGTTATGGGCGGCGATCAGTTGCGCCGCCATCATGCCTTCCAATTCGTCCTTGGGCGCGATGCCGATCAGTGCGGCAACGGTTGCACTGAATTGCTTCTCTTGTGTCTCAGCATCGGAGTGCTTGAGCCAAAGCGCATTGATGGTTTGGTTGGCGATAATGTTGTTCCAATGATCGGAGCGCGAGCCGCCGATATTCTTCAGCGTTCCCTTCAGATCATCAGGGTCGTTCGCGACTACCGTCGATGGCTTGGTTTCCTTGGCGGCTTTCTTTGCGGTCATCGGTGCGTCCTCGGTTGGTTGATTCCCATCGCCGCCAGTGTGGTAATCGCATCGGCTTTGCGTGTGGCGTGCCATGCCGGCCAGCAGCGCGAATGCAGCCAGGCATGACCGGTCTGATCGGTGCCGAACGGCAGCAGCGGATCGTGCGAATGCTCGGCCTGGCCGCAGCCCAGGCATCGGCCAGACGGTGAGCGCGCTGGATTGCGGTTGAGCCATTCGACGACGCAGCAGGCGAAGGCGCGCGCTTCGGCCTCGATCCCGGTCAATCCGTGAACCGCTGCCATGCGCGCCCGTTCGCCAAAGAACGTCAACCAATCCAGCGCAGACCATCCGTCGTCGGCCGGGCTCAACAGCGCGATGATCTCGGCCTTGTGTCGCGACAGCGATTCGATCACTGCGGGCGGCGGTGGCGCCGATGCTTCCAGCGCGAGGGCATCTCCGTCGAGCCCGAGTTCGACGCCGGCGGCGCGAGCTTCCGCGATGGCCAGGATCGCATTCACAACCGCATCCTCCAGCCCGGCGCACTTTCCTCGACCTGCCCGGAATGAGGGAAACTTTTTGCGTCCGCACCGTCCGTATCGGTCTCGCCGTTGAATTTCAGCGGGTTGTCGCGGACGATTGGGCCGTTGCCGAACCTCGAACCGTCCGCATCGCCGCCGACCGTCCGCAAGCCTTGCGACGCAAAACCATTGGAGGGAATGAGCTTCGGCTGATCGGCGGACAGCGCGGACGAAGCAGACGGTCGCGTCCCTCCGGTTTCCGGCGCGGATGATGGCGCGGTGGTGATGCGGATGATCCGCGTGCGCGCCCGGCCTTCGCGCTCGAAGCCGATCTCGATGCCGACCTTGCGCAGGAAGGTTGCCGCCCGGCGCAGACGGCCCGCCAGCGCCCGCGGGCTGTCGGGCCAAGTCTTCGACTTGGCAAGGCGCTCGCCTGCCATTTCCGCAAGGGCGCCCAGAAGCTCCGAGGCCGTTCCCGTCCACTCCGTCCGCGCCGCCATCAGTGTCCGCACCGCGGCGGCGATCGGATCGGCCTCGATCACGGATTCCATGGCCTCTTCGCGATTGCCGCAGTAAGCCGACCAGAACGTGCCGGCGGGCCACAGCGCCGTCTCGCAGGCGGTCGCCCAAAGCGCGAAGTCCGCCATGCGCGGCAGCTTGTCGAGCCGCGTGTATGGCAGCATCGCCAGGCCCTTCGCCGCCGCGTCGAGCAGCGCGCCAAGGATGCGCGGGTGCTCGGCCTCGAACGCCGCCCACAATTCCTGCTCGGGCCGGCGGCGTTCCTCAGGGATCGGCTCCAGCGTCAGGAAGAGGGCGCGGTCGGCCAGATCGGGCCGCGTCACAATATCTTCGATGCCGTTGAGGATCACCGGCCGGGCGGCGTCGAACAGCACCTCGTCCTGGTCGGAGTAAAGTTGGCGAACAGCAAAGCCGCCGCCGGTGGCGAGCCGGCAGAGCGTATCGGAAATCCAAGCGGGCAGACCCGACACATTGTCGAAGGCGAGCACATGGCCGTTGCTGGCGGCGATGAACAGGTCGCGGTCCTCGCGCGGCAACGCCCGCAATGGTGCGGTGTTCGGATCGAGCAGCGCCCGGAGGATCGCCGAGAAGGTGGATTTTGCCGAACCCTGCTCGCCGGAGAGCACCAGCACCGGATAGGGACCGCGATTGCGCAAGACAGCCAGCGCCCAGGCGACCACCAGCACGAAATCGGCGTCGGATCGGACATTGAGAAACGATCGCAACGCCTCGACCGATCCGCCGGCGACCGGCGCCGGCAATGGCTGCATTCCGGCGGCGCGGCGGAAACGCACCGGCGGATTGTCGATCACGCGCCAGCCGGCGGCATCGATCTCGACGGCGCGCCATGTCTCATCGCCGAGGTCGAGATAGAGCCGTCCGTCGAGACCGCCGATGCGGATATGAACCGTGCGCTCGGGCGCATCGAAATGCGCTTTCGCCTCTATCACGTTCAGCGCTGATTGCAGGGCCTCCGAACTCGGCGCGCCACCCGTGGTCTCGAAGAAACGGCGGGCGAGCCACCGCCGAAAGCCTTTGGCGCGGATCGGCCAGGTTTCACGGTGGCCGTTGATGTCGAGGTCGGCGAAGCCGGTGCCGTCCGGTGCGTGGAACAGCTCGGCGGATTGCGCAAGGTCGATCAGGACATCGGCCTGCGTCGGGCCGCGTCCGCCCCCTTCGCCGCTTTCTTCGGCGATCGCATCATCGAGCGCCATCACCCGGCATCCGGTCTTCTTCAACTGCGCCCGCAGCGCCTCGAAGGCGGCACGATCGTCGCGCTTGAGTGCCGCGAGTCGTTCCAGCACGTTGGGCGCGAAGGGGGCACCCGCGTCGGCGGCAGTCCTTTCGACGAGGCCCTCCAGTGGGTCGCGGACTTCCTCGGCGGCATCGATGGCGGCGCAGATCGGATCATCATTGCCGCGTGTGTCCAGGGTGCTCATCGCGCGGCCTCCTCGATGCGAGGCGTGCGGCGCAGCAGCAGATCGTTGAAGTCTGTGCCCTGAGGCGGGCGGGCAATGCGCACGCGCCGGCCCTCTCGCTTCCAGCGCCAGGCGCAATCCTGGGCCGCCGCCTCGCCGGGTTCGTCGCCATCGGCGAGCACGATCACGTCGCGAACCGGGTGCGGCAGGTCGAGGGCGCGTAGGCCTGATGTCGAAAGCGCTGCCCAGGCCGGACGGCCGCTCGCCTGCATGGCGGCAAGGCAGGTCTCAATGCCTTCGCCGACCATCAGCAGATCGTCGGACAGTCCGAGCCTCACCGCGCCGCCGCGGCACGGCCCGAGCATCATCTTCGCCGGTTCGACCGGCGCCTTCCCGGCGCCGCCGCGGGCGAGAAAAGTGCGATGAATACCGATCGGCTTGCCGTGAGCGCCGTGCGTCACCAGCGACACCATCGCCGGCCAGACGCCGCCCGACGGATGCTTCAGCCCGGCATGGAAGCGGATTGACGGCGGAATCGGAAGGACGAGGCCACGCGATCGGAGATAAATCTCGACCGGCGTTCCCTCGGCCGATTGTGCGCCATGCCAGATAGCGAGCGCCGCTTCAGTTCGTCTGATCGCGTCGCCGTCCATCTCGGGCGGCGGCATGCGATCGGGCTTGCGTGAGAAACGGATCGACCAACGGCCGTCTGCGCCCCAGACACCGCGCGCCCGAAGCGCGGCGATCACGTCCTGCTGATCGCATCCGGCATGGCAGCGCACGAGCACCTTGCCGTCACGGGCGTCGGCGATCGAGAGGCTCGGCTCGCGGTCGTCATGCGCCGGACAGCGCGCCATCCAGGCGGCGCCGGCTTTGCGCCCGCCGAGGGCCCGGGCAAGGCTTTCAGCGGTCATGGCGCGCCTCGCGGTCGTTCGATTTGGAGGGCACCTTATTGTCGTTGGCCGCGCGCCTTTCGGCGTGTGACCACTCGGCAAGAACCGCGAAGAAGCCGGTCACGTTTTCGGCGAGCTGCCGGGCGTCTTCGTCGCTAACCTCGCGCCCGATGCGCGGTTGCCAGATTTGCCGGGTGCGGGCGATCTGCTTGCCCGCATCATTGCCGTTTGCAGCGTCGAGACGTTTCATCCGAAGACCACACGGCCGGCTGCTCGCCGCTCCGTGCTCCTGGCCTCCGGTCTCGGATTCCCACCGATGACGCTGGACCTAAAGTGATCTGCATCTTTGGCGTCCCCATCGCAGGGATCGCCGGACAGTCGTCGCCTCAGCGAGGCACCTCGTCTTGGGGGATCGTGAACTTATGGCTCTTGCCGGCGCGGATCACGAGATGCCGCTTGCCTCCGTTGCCGACCTCGCAGGCGATCGAATAGTCAAAGAAGCCGTGCTTCAGCCCATCAACGACAAGCCCTTCCAGACGATCGAGCGCCTCGCGGACCTGCCCGCGGGCAATGCGCTGCGACGGCGGTGCAATCGGTGCCTCAACCATTATGCAGAAGCCCTTTCATATCTTTGATGGTGGCGGCGAACGCCTGCGGGCGAACCGTGGTGGCGTCGCCATAGAATGCCATCACGTCGGCGCGCCGGCTTGGCCGATCCAAAAACACGAAGACCTTGCGCCGGCCCTCGGCGCGAAGGTCGAGCAGCTCGTAGCCGGCGCAGCGCAGGAAACAGGCGAGATAGAAGTCGCGGGTTTCGAAGGCGGCTCGCCGCCCTTCGTCCCGCCGGATCGCTTGTTCAGTTGACACTTAACGATCTCCGCAAAAAAGTCAGAAGCTTTCGGTGAGAAGCCGCTGGCGCGGCACGACACGGTGCAGCAGCCCGAGCTTTTCGAGCCGGATGCGCATCGCGATCGGTGACACAAGAAAGCGGTCGGCAAACGGTCGGGCGAAGCTATCAAGCACCCGATCTTCGTCGTCCTCGAAATCGCGGCCTATCTCGACGAAAGGGTGTTCGATCGGTGTTTCCGGTTGCAGGACGCGCTGCTTGCGGTCGGGAAACGCTTCGTCCCAAGCGGCAAAAACCATCTTGCGCGGCATCAGGAGGCAGGAAGCATAAAAATCCGCCTGCCACTCCACCCGCTCCTTGGCTTGGCTTGTCCGGCAAATGACAGTTGGCCGTGCACGGTCGGTCAGGAGCGAACCCTGTCCATCGGTCGGACGGACCAGTGGCCGGTGCAAGCGCCAATGCCCGCCGCCTTCATGGGCAAGCGTGAACCTGTAGCGTCCCTCGCGCTCGGGCCTTTCCTCGGGATCAAGGGATTCGTCAATGACGATCCGACCGGATTCGAGCCAGATCGCGCCGAAGATGTCCGGCTCCAGGCCGAGGCCGCTGCGCGGCACACCGAGAACACCATGCAGATCATCGAACTCGACGCGAATCTTGAGATGCTTCTCGACGATGTCCTCGATTGGGATCGGCGGGCGCAATTCGATGCCTCTGGCGTGAGCGAACTCACCAAGCAGCGCTTCGGCGTCGCGTTCGATCACGTCATCGGGAATATAGGGGACTCGAAGGGCCATTCCGGTTCATCCTCATCTGCATCTTCGAGCGCCGCGAGTGGCGCCTATTTTTCCTTCGCCTTCTGCGCCTGCCGCGCCAGGCGGGCCATGTCCTCCGCCGTCAATCCTCTTGCCGCCCGCAGGAAATCGGCCATTTCCCGAGGCCGCTCGCGGATGATGTCGGTCAAGTCGGATGCCACACGGCCCGCCAGCGCCAGCAACTCGTCCGCATCCAGCCCGAGGACATTCGCGATCTTTCTCACCTTGTCCTCTGCCGGCGGCGGAAACTCGTCACGCTCCACCTTCGACAGATAGGTCGGGCTCACCCCGATCTTCTTCGCCATCTCCCTCAGCCCGATTTCCTTCGTTTCCCGCTCGCGGCGGATGAACGCTCCGAACTTCTCCCTCCCCGCCTTCATGGCTTCACGCTCCGTCGCTTGTTTAGGTGTCACTTTACACGCGATTCGCGGGCCGTTGTCAACCAACGACTAAACAGCGGTCCACGGATATTCAGGCCGCCAGCCGAGTGGCCCGGATTTCTTCGAGAACGCGCCGGAAATCCGGTTCCGGTGCGAGGCACATGGTTCTATAAGCGTTCAGGAACGGCAGCCAGAATTCGGTTCCGGCCTTTCCATTCGTCCCGACCGCGCGAAGCGCTCTGCGCAGGTCGCGCCGCTTGGGCCGCTGAGCCATCGGCCCGCGTCGCGACGCGATTTCATGCTTGCGTCATGGCGAGCGCGGCCGCCCCGCCGTCATGGCGAGTGCGAGCGCACGCGAACGCGAAGCAATCCAGAGGGGCGCTTCCCTGCCGTGGACTCTGGATTGCTTCGGCCGCTTCGCGGCCTCGCAATGACGGTTATTCGTTCTCCGTCATGGCAAGTGCGAGCGCAAGCGAACGCGAAGCAATCCAGAATCGGGCAGGGCAACACATGATACCGCCTGCCCATGACTCGCGGCATCGCCCGACTGGATTGCTTCGGCGGCTGCGCCGCCTCGCAATGACGGCGGACATCGCGGTGCCCTCGCCTCCCGCACACGACTCGCGGCGCGGCCGCCCCGCCGTCATTGCGAGCGCGAGCGCAAGCGAGCGCGAAGCAATCCAGAATCGGGCAGGGCGACACGGTCCGCGTCTTGCACAGGATTCGCGGCGCCGCCCGACTGGATTGCTTCGGCGGCTGCGCCGCCTCGCAATGACGGTGGACGGGGCGGCGCCCTCGCCCGGCGCGCCATGCGGTTCTTGGGGATATGCCGGCGGCGGGAGGGAAGCGGCGGCGGGATTAGGCTTGAAACATGAATTACACTCGTTTATCCATCATAAGTGATGGGTAAAACCTTTATTTTCACATCATGATCACGGCCGCCCAGTTGCGCGCCGCCCGGGCGCTCCTCGGCCTTGATCAACGCGAACTGGCCGAGAGGTCGGGATTGTCGCTCCCCACCATC
>Ga0209061_1003652_pt1 | contig 16224 bp, 13 predicted proteins | sample Coa_R1_10_FD_187157 | JGI IMG/M metagenome (GOLD analysis project Ga0209061, IMG submission 187157) | Surface soil microbial communities from Centralia Pennsylvania, which are recovering from an underground coalmine fire - Coalmine... | ecosystem: Environmental > Terrestrial > Soil >...
CAGCGGCTGCCAGCAGGTTGTCCGTGCCCTCGCGGCGGAGCGCGTTCGTCGTGGCGAAGACGCGGTCGAAGTGGCGTGTATCGCTTGCGCCAGCCAGCGCCGTCATTTGGTGGATGATGACGTCCGGCCTGGCACGCGCGACCGCTTCGCCAACCGACGTGGCGTCGAGACCATTCATGATCACCGGCTCGGCGCCCAGCGCGCGCAGCTCGGCAAGCTTTGCCGAGTTACGCGTTGTCGCCACGACATCGTGGCCTGCTGCCACGAGCATCGGCACAAGCCGGCGTCCGATCGCTCCGCTTCCACCCGCAAGAAAGACGCGCATCGTTTCCCTCCCGCGTTTTTTGGTGTTCCACCTCCTGAGACGAAATCGGCGATGTCGTCGTGACAGTCGCCCTCTACCGTGCCCGACCGGGTCACGTGCGTCGACCGGATTGTGCTACTCGCCCTGGCTCCTGCTGCGCAATAAGAGGCATCGGGCGGGAACAAGACCGCCTCTGGAATCGTTGGCTCTGCGGCCGGGTAGAGACGACAAAAAGAGAACGCCACGCCAATAGCGTGGCGATACGACGTGCTCCTGGAGCGCGTTCGCCGCGCTCCAGGATGCGATGAGCTGGTGCGCCGATCGCGCCTACCGCCGAGACGAGGCCGCAGCGTGCAAGGTCCGGCGCGGCATCTCTTGCGAGGGCGCGATCACGCGGCCCGGTCGTATTCGATGAACGCGCGGCCGCCGCAGAGGTTGCAGCGCAGGCGCGCGCCATCAGGGCAACTGACCTCGATGCGGCTGCCGGGCCGCAGAGGCCGAATCGTCGTTGTGCCATCGGCGCGGCGCTCGGCGCGCGCCAGCGAACGCCCGCAGTTCAGGCAGACCACCTCACCGAACTGGGTCGCGAGAACGCTCTTCGTTGCCAGAGCCATCTTGGCACCTCCATCTGCACGCTCGTTGCCTTGCCTGCCCGCGACGAGCGCGCGGTGCGATCGCAGCATCCAGCACGCCGGCCGCATAGGGGATGACGTGGATAACGGATTCGCTGTCACCCTGGTTACGTCGCGGCGCGCTCTTACCTTCACACTCGAAGCGTACGCGGCAACGTTTAGCCACGACTGAGCCGCGCGTTAACAGAGTGCGAAGGATGTGTTGCGTCCTCAAACGCATGCGCGCGGCGAGGCGACATAAGCCATGGCCGCCGGTGCGCGGCCGGTAGGGGAGCGATCAGTACGTGATCAGCGTTTCGACGCGGTAGCTTTCCAGCCGGGAGCGGCCACCGAGAGCCGTAAGTTCGATCAGAAATTGGATGGCGTGCACTTCGCCGCCGATCAACTCGACGAGTTTGGCGGCAGCTTGAGCCGTGCCGCCGGTGGCGAGCACGTCATCGACGATCACGGCGCGCGCGCCGGGCCGCAGCGCGTCCTGCGCGATGTCGAGCTGGCTCTGACCGTATTCGAGCGTGTACTCGATGCTCATGCGCGGCGCGGGAAGCTTACCGGGCTTGCGGATCGGCACGAACGGAATGTGCAACCGGTCGGCGAGCGGCGCGCCGAAAATGAATCCACGCGATTCGATGCCCACGATCGCGTCAACGCGATCGTCGCGGTAGGTGGTGGTGAAGCGATCCAGCACGTAGCAGAAGGCATCCGGCTCGCGCAGCAGCGGCGAGATATCGCGGAAGAGCACGCCGGGCTGCGGGAAGTCGGGAATATCGCGGATAAACTGCTTCAACTCCACAGCGGCGCACCTCCTGGAGCAATCGCCGATCGCCGCTGGGAGCGTACGGATTCGCGGCACGGGCGTCAATATCGCGCCGTGGCCCTGCGAGCGAGCGCAGGGGTGCGCTGGAAGCGACGTCGACGTTCTGGGTGGCCGCGAGAGAGCGTCGGCCGATAGCGCGAAGACCTCCCACGTTCTGACGAACGGTTCGACCACGCTGCCGGCGTCGAGCACAGCCGCGCAGCCCGGTTGCGAAGTCGAGGCGCGCGTTGGCACTCGTAACAGCGCCACCGGATACTCTCCGCGGCGGTGGATGCGCTTCGCTGCGCGCGGTCCGCCCGTTTTCCGGCCGCATCACTCCCGATCGTGGCCACGGGCTGGCACTTTTGCGTGAAAGAGCGCAGCATGTTCTCGCCGGGAACGTGTGGCGAAGTCAGAAGAGTGAGGGAGCGATGGTGAAACGGCAACTGATCCTGGTGGCGTTTCTCCAGGCGGCGAACTGCTCCAACTATCCGGCCTCGTGGCGTCATCCGGCCTCGCAGGGCGATTTCCTGGCGCCGGAGTACTACGCGCGTATCGCCCGCATCCTCGAGTACGGCAAGTTCCACATGGCCTTCATCGACGATCGCCTCAGCATGCCCGATCGCTATCGCGACGCCTACGAAGAGGCGGTGCGCGAGGGGGTGCGCTGCGTCAAGCTCGACCTGGTGCCCGTGGCCACGGCGATCGCGCTTGCAACCCGTCGGCTGGGCATCGGTATCACGTACTCGACAACGTACAGCTCGCCGTTTCAAGTTGCGCGCATTTTCGCCACGCTCGACCACTTCAGCGGCGGTCGCATCGCCTGGAACATCGTGACCTCGCTCAACGACAGCGAAGCGGCAAACTGCGGCCTCGTTCAGCACCCCGAGCACGACACTCGCTATGAGATGGCCGATGAGTTCATGGAAGCGGTACTCGGCCTCTGGGATACGTGGGAGGACGATGCGCTCGTGCTCGATAAGGAGCGTGGTGTGTTCGCCGATCCGGCGAAGGTGCATCGCCTTAACCATGCCGGCCGCTACTACCGTTCCCGAGGGCCGCTGACCGTGCCGCGCATGCCGCAGGGCTACCCCGTGTTGATGCAGGCCGGCCAGAGCGATCGCGGGCGCGCCTTCGCCGCTCGCTGGGCGGAGGCCGTGTTCGCGATTTACGCCAACGCCGACCTGGGCCGGACGCTGACGCGCGATCTGCGCGAACGCGCCGCCGCTTACGGCAGGCAGCCCGATTCGTTGAAGGTGCTGCCGGCAATCTACGTCGTGCCGGGTGAGACCGCGACGATCGCGCGCGACAAGGCCGACCTCGCCCGTGGCCTGGCGCGCGAGGCCGATACGCTGCTGTTGCTGTGCGAGGCGCTCAACCTCGATCTCTCGCGCTACCCCTACGATGAACCGCTGCCGGACGAGGTATTGAACGGCATCAGCGGCCTGCGCGGGATTGTCGATCGCGTCGTCAAACTGAGCGGCAAGAAGAACCCGACGGTGCGTGACATCGTCGTGCACAGCGGGCGTGGCACACTCACCGAGATGCCGCTTTTCGCGGGCACGGCGGCTCAGATCGCCGATCAGATGGGGGACTGGCTCGATCGCGAGGTCTGCGACGGCTTCGTGGTCGCCGCGCCGTATGTGCCGGGCGCGTACGAAGATTTTGTGCGACTCGTTGTGCCGGAGCTCGTGCGCCGTGGTCTCTTCCGCAGCGAGTACGAGGGCTGCACGCTGCGCGAGAACCTTGGTCTGGCGCGGCCGCACAACTCCCTTGCCCGCCGTTTCGGCGGCTTCTGAGCGTGTGCCCCGCCTTCCATGGATCGCATGTTCAGGGCACGAGCACCTCGGCGCCGCGCGTCTGCCCCGCGCGCAGCCGTGAGAGCGCCTCGTTGGCGCGCGCCAACGGCAGCGGGTGCACCTCGGCGCGCACCGGCACCCTCGGCGCAAGCGTCAGGAACTCGTCGCCGTCGCGGCGCGTCAGGTTCGCGACCGAACGCACGACGCGTTCGCCCCAGAGAATGTCGTACGGAAAGCTCGGGATCGCGCTCATGTGGATACCGGCGCAGACAACAACACCGCCCTTCTCGACGGCGCGCAGTGCGGCGGGCACGAGCGCGCCAACCGGGGCGAAGATGATCGCCGCGTCGAGAGGCTCGGGCGGCAGTTCGTCTGACCCGCCGGCCCAGGTGGCGCCCAGCTCGCGTGCGAAGCGCTGGCCCTCCTCGTCGCCGGGCCGCGTGAAAGCGAACACGCGCCGCCCCTGCCACACCGCGACCTGCGCGATGAGATGGGCCGCCGCGCCGAAGCCGTACAGCCCCAGCCGCTCGCCATCTCCCGCCGCGACAAGGGAGCGGTAGCCGATCAGCCCGGCGCAAAGCAGCGGCGCGGCGGCTTCGTCGCTGTAGCCGTCGGGCAGGGCGAAGCAGAAGCGCTCGTCTGCCACGGTGTACTCGGCGTAGCCGCCGTCGATCTGGTAGCCGGTAAAGCGTGCGTTGTCGCAGAGGTTTTCGCGCCCGGTGCGGCAATAGCGGCAAGTGCCATCGGTCCAGCCCAGCCACGGCACGCCGACGCGATCGCCCTCGCGGAACCGTTCAGCCCCTGGTCCCGTCTGCACGACGCGCCCGGCGATCTCGTGTCCAAGGATGAGCGGCAGTTTGGGGTGCGGCAGTTCGCCGTCGGCGACGTGGAGGTCGGTGCGGCAGACACCGCACGCGCCGACGCGGATCAGCACCTGGCCCGGCCCCGGCTCGGGCACTGGAAGCTCGGCCATGCGCAGCGGCTTTTGCTGGGCGTCGAGCAGCATCGCCTTCATACGGGTAGTATGCGGCGCGCCAGACGTTGACCGCATCACCCTGGCGATCGTGTGCGCACGGGAAGCGGGCTCAGCTGGAGAGCACTTCGGCGGCGGCGCGCAGGGCGGCACCGGTATCAGGGCGGGCGCCCTGCGACCGCAGCGCACTCGCCAGCGCTGCCGTGATCAGCAGGACGTTCTCGGCTGTCGAGCCGTAGCCCATGAGGCCGATGCGCCAGACCCGCCCGCGCAGCGGACCAAGGCCGCTGCCGATCTCGATCCCGAACTGCTCTAGCAGTTCGCGCCGCACGCGCGCCTCATCGATGCCGTCCGGCACGCGCACGGTCGTGAGCGGTGCTAGGCGCAGCGGCTCATCGACGAGCAGATCCAGCCCCAGCGCGTTGCAAGCGGCCCAGAAGGCACGCGCATGGCGAGCGTGGCGGCTCCAGCGCTCTTCCAACCCTTCCTCCAGCACCACGCGCAGCCCCTCGTGCAGCCCGTAGACCATCGAGGCGGGTGCGGTGTGGTGATACTGCCGCTCCGGACCCCAGTACTTCTCCAGCAACGTCAGGTCCAGGTACCAGGAGCGCACGGGCGTAGCGCGCGAGCGGATAGCTGCCATCGCCCGCTCGCTTACCGTCACCGGCGCCAGGCCCGGCGGGCACGAGAGCCCTTTCTGCGAGCAGGAGTAGACGTAATCGAGGCCCCAGGCGTCCACGTCCAGCGGGCTGGTGCAGAACGAGGTGACAGCATCGACCATGATCAGCGCGCCCAGTTCGTGCGCGATGCGCGCGATCTCCTCAACGGGTTGCAAGACGCCGGTGCTTGTCTCCCCCTGCACGATCGCGACTAGCTTCACCCTGCCGGCGCTACGCACCAGCGCGCGCACGGCTTCGGCGTCGATCGCCTCGCCCCAGGGCGCTTCGATGCGCAGCACGCGCGCGCCGTAGCGCTCCGCCATTTCGGCGATGCGGCCGCCAAAGTAGCCCGCGATGCAGACGACGACGGTTTCACCTTCCTCCAGCAGGTTGGCAACGCCGCACTCCATGCCCGCCGTGCCGGTGCCAGGCAAGGCCAGCGTCACGCGGTTGGTGGTGCGAAAGGCCGCCCGTAGCATCGCTTGCACACGATCCATGATCGCCACGTAGGCCGGATCGAGATGGCCAAGCACCGGCGCGCCCAACGCTCGCGTGACACGCGGGTGTGTCGGGCTGGGGCCGGGGCCGAGCAGCAGCCGCTGCGGTGGGTCGACCGCCGCCGCTTCGAGTTGGACCAGATCTCGTGTCGCCATCGTCGACCTCCCCGCTTGCTGGTGGCGCTCCGCCTCACCGGCACTCTACCATCACCCGGCCGCTCTCCGCACTTGTGCGTTCGCGTGAGAATCGGCACCATACGGCCATGGAGCCACGTTCGCGCTGGTACACGTCGCAACGGCTGCGTTTGCACTACGTCGTCTGGGGTGACGAGCGCAAACCACCCGTCGTGCTGGTGCACGGTGGGCGCGATCACGCGCGCAACTGGGACGATGTCGCCGCCGCGCTCGTCGATGAGTTCGCCGTGTATGCGGTGGATCTGCGTGGCCACGGCGATAGCGACTGGGCAGTGGGCAGCATGTACAGCCTGCCCGAGTTTACCGCTGACCTCGCCGCCTTTGCCGACCATCTCGACCGCGATCCGCTGGCGCTGGTCGGCCATTCGCTCGGCGGGGCGATTGTGCTCCAGTACGCCGGTGTCTTTCCGGAGCGTATCAGCCGTGTGGCGGCGATCGAGGGGCTGGGGCCGGGCCTGCGCGAACCGCGCGCGGCGCACCTGCGCATGCGCGACTGGATCGCCCAGCTCAAGGACTTTGAGCAGCGCCAGCCACGCCGCTACCGCACGCTCGATGACGCGACCGCGCGCATGCAGGAGGCGAACCCACACCTGACACCGCGTATGGCGCGCCACCTGGCCGAACACGGCGTGCGGCGACTGGAAGACGGCACGTACACCTGGAAGTTCGATAACTACGTACGCATGCACTCGCCTTATGAGTTCCAGCTCGCCGACGCGCGCGAAATCTGGAACCAGATCCGCAAGCCGGTGCTCCTGATCCGCGGCGATAAATCGTGGGCGAAGGATCCCGAAGAAGACGGCAAGGCGTCCGCTTTCCACAATTATCGCTCGGTGCAGATCGCTAACGCCGGCCACTGGGTGCATCACGACCAGCTCGATGCTTTTCTTGCCGAGCTGCTGCCGTTTCTACGCGGGGAGACGCCCCTGGGCTAACAAGGCTGCCAAGGAGATGAGCGATGAGCGATGCCACGGAGCTGATGGTGCGCGGCATCGTTGTAGGCGTGTTTCAGGAGAACTGCTGGATTATTGGCTCACGTCGTACCGGCGAGGCGATCTGCATCGATCCCGGCGACCAGCCCGATGAGGTGCTCGCGCTCGCCCGCGATATGGGCGTACGGATCAAGCTGATCGTCAACTCCCACGGCCACATCGACCACATCATGGGTGTGAGCGGCGTCAAACGCGCCACGGCGGCACCGTTCCTGCTCCACCCTGGCGATAACGCGCTGATCGCGCACGGCTGGCAGGGGGCGGCCCGCTTGCTGGGCTACGTGCCGGAAGCGCCGCCCCCGCCCGATGCCGCGCTCGCCGAAGGCGATACCGTCGAAGTTGCGGGCGTGAAGCTGACCGTGATCCACACGCCTGGCCATACGCCTGGCAGCATCAGCCTGTACCAGCCGGATGCCGAGCTCTTGTTCAGCGGCGATACGCTCTTTCTCGGCTCCATTGGCCGCACCGATTTGCCCGGTGGCGATTATCGCCAGGAGATGGACAGCATCATCAACAAGCTGCTGCGCCTGCCAGACGAGACGCGCGTGTTACCGGGCCATATGCTCGAAACAACGATCGGTCGCGAACGGCAGACCAACCCGTTCATCGTTTCCGAGCTGACGCGCCGCCAGCGTTGAACCGCCGTGCTCGTAGGCATGGCGGCATGGTGGCACAGCGCATCATCGGCGGTACCTGAAGGTCCTTGTCCGGAGCATGATGCTGGTGCAGGCTAGCTTGGCAGCCCGGCGGTTGCAACGCGCTGATCGATCCGTTCGCGGATCGCGGCTAGCCTGGGCGATTGCAGCAGCGGATCAGCAGCGATCAGCCGCGCGGCGTCGGCACGCGCCGCTTCGAGGATCGGCGTATCGGTGAGGCGCGCCACCTTGAGCGCGGGCAGACCGCTCTGCCGCACGCCGAAGTAATCGCCCGCGCCACGCAAGCGCAGGTCCGCTTCGGCAAGGCGGAAACCGTCGTTGATTCGTTCGAGCAATGCCAGCCTTTGCGCCGCCTCGCTACTGTCGCTGTCGGAGAGCAGGAGACAGAAGGCCTGCTGACCACCGCGGCCGACGCGTCCGCGAAACTGGTGCAGCTGCGCCAGACCGAAGCGGTCGGCGCCCTCGACCAGGATCACCGTCGCGTTCGGGATGTCGATCCCGACCTCAATCACCGAGGTCGCGACGAGGATCGCCGCCTCGCGGTCGCGAAAGGCGCGCATGATCGCGTCTTTCTCATCGGGTGGCATGCGACCGTGCAGCAGTAACAGCGGCAGATCGGGGAAAACGTCGCGCCGCAGCCGCTCGTACTCCTCCGTGGCCGCGCGCGCTTCGAGCGCTTCAGATTCTTCGACCAGCGGGCAGATGATGAACGCCTGATGCCCTTGCTCGATCTCTTCGCGGATGAAGCGATAGGCGAACTCGCGCTCGCTCGGCTTGAGCACCTTCGTGCGCACGGGCAGGCGGCCCGGCGGCATCTCGTCGATGATCGACACATCGAGGTCGCCGAAGATCGAGAGTTGCAGCGTACGCGGGATCGGCGTGGCCGTCATGACGAGCATATGCGTGTTCTCGCCCTTTTCGGCGAGCGCGCTGCGCTGGAGCACGCCGAAGCGGTGCTGCTCATCGATGATCGTGAGCGCGAGTCGCTGGAACTGCACGCTTTCCTGGATCAGCGCCTGGGTGCCGATCGCGATATCGACCATGCCGGTGGCGATCGCCTGCTGGGCGGCACGCTTGGCCGCCGCCTTCAGCCCGCCGCGCAGGAGCGCCACGCGCAGCGGCCGGTCCAGCCCGAGCCAGGGCAGATTGGTCTCGAAGATCGCCGCGCCGTCATCGATCGCGCCGTCGGTGCCGAGCAACCGTCGCAGGGTGCGGAAGTGCTGCTCGGCGAGGATCTCGGTCGGCGCCATCAAGCTGCTCTGGCAGCCGTTCGCCGCCGTCGCAAGCAGCGCCGCGGCGGCAACCACGGTCTTGCCACTGCCCACGTCGCCCTGCAAGAGGCGCGCCATCGGTGTGCCACGAGCGAGATCGTCGAGAATATCGGCGATGGCGCGGCGCTGGGCACCGGTCAGGGCGAAGGGCAGCGCCCGTTCGTACGCCCCGCGCAGCGGCGCGGGGAAGGGCAGCGGTGTCGCCGCTCGTGTCTGCGCGCGTTTGGCGCGTCGCGCGAGCACGGCGATCTGCAATTCGAAGAGTTCGTCGTAGGCGAGACGTTCCCGCGCGCGTTCGAGTTTTGCCGTATCGTCGGGGAAGTGGATCTGCCGGATCGCCTCCGACAGCGGCGGATACCCCTTCTCGGCGCGCAGCTCTTCCGGCAGCGGGTCGGCGAGCTGGTCGGCGCAGGCATCGAGCGCGGTGTGTACGAGCGCGCGCAGCATACGGTTTTGCACGCCCTGGGTGAGCGGATAGATCGGCACCAGCCGCCCCGCGTGGATGGCGCTGTCGAGGTCGCTCCCGGTTTCGATCAGCTCCCACTCCGGGCTTTCAAGCTGCGGCCGTCCCTGGAAAACGGCGACGCGCCCGCTCAACACGACGCGGTCGTTCGTCCGTACCTGCCGCGCTGGATACGGGTTGTTGAAGAAGACGACACGCAGATTGCCCGTTTCGTCGCCGACGATCAGCTCGCTTGACAGGCGCGCGACGTTGCGCCCGATCTGCACCTCGCGCGCGCTCCAGACGCGCCCGACGATGGTCGCCTGAATGCCAGGCACCAGCCGGCCGATCGGCACGATGCGCGAGAAATCCTCGTGACGATGCGGGAAATGGTAGAGCAGGTCGCGCACCGTGGCGATGTCGAGCCGCGCGAGCGCTACCGCGCGACCACTGCCTACGCCGGGCAGTTTCGTGACGGGATCGTCGAGCTTGAGGCTGCTGGCGCGTGCCGTTGTGCGCTTCGCGGCGACGATGTCCGTGCGCTGCCGGGCGGGTGCAGACCGCTCCAGCGCGCGCGCCTCTCTAGAGGTGGTTTGCGGCCGCCTTTTGTCCGTGGACCGCGCTACTGCCGCGGATTGGATGGCGACCTCGGTCGAACGTGGATGCCCTGCGCCACGCTCGATGAGCGCGAGCACGCGATCGATCCAGGCAAGGCGCGCCTGCGGGTCGAGCTGGGCGTAGCGACGGTTGCCCAGGCACTGCATCGCGGTGAGGATCGGCGTCTCGGTGCCCGGTCCGGCCTGTGCCAGCAGATTCTTCAACAGCGTGTCGATCCCGCCGTAAACGGTGCGGTCGCTAGCGCCACGCCCCCGCTCGACGCGCAGGATGCGCGCCAGCCGCTCGCCTGGAGGGGGAAGGTTCGCCGCCATCGTTGCTCTCGCTGCGCACGGCCGATCGCCGCCATTAGTTAGCGTGCCACGGATGCGATGGTGCAGCGGCAACGTTATATCGCGCCGCGGAGCATCCCGCCCCGCCGCTAGATCACTATTCTGGCGCAAAAGAACAGATGTGCCAAGACGCGGTTACGGCGTGCGCTGTACAGCGACCGCGCCAACGCCGCGTGGACCGCAGTACACGCCGACGACGGGGCCGATCCAGCGCATTTCGACGGTCGCTTCTGGCAGAGCGGACGTGAAGCGCGCGACCAGGCGCACGGCTTCGTCGGGCGCGCCGGTGTGCTGCACGATCACGCGTTCGACGCTGGAGAGCGTGGTGATGTGCTCGACGATCCGCTCGATGCCGCGCGCGCGGCTGCGCACGCGTTCGGTGCTGCCCACTTCGCCTTCTTCGACCGAGACGATCGGCTTGATGCTCAGCACGCTCCCCAGCAGCGCCCGTGCCCGGCCGATCCGTCCGCCGCGCTGCAGGTATTCGAGCGTATCGAGCAGGATGTGGATGCGGACACGGGGGATCATCGCTCGCAGCACTGGCACCACATCGTCGATCCCCTTGCCCGCCCGCGCCATCTCCGCGGCGCGCCGCGCAAGCGCGTTGAGACCGCCGGCCACGAGCATGCTGTCGAACGTCTCGATCCGGCAACCAGGCGGTCCCTGCATCGCGGCGAGGTGCGCCGAGCCGAGCGTGCCCGAGAGTTTGGACGAGATGCAGATCGCGAGGATCTCCGTCGCGCCTTCGTCGGCCAGTTTACGGTAGGCCTCGGCGAAGCGGCTCACGGGTGGTTGCGAGGTTCGAGGCAAGACGCGCGATTCGGTGAGCCGCCGGTAGAACTGTTCGGGGGTGATATCGAGGCGGTCTAGAAGCGCCTGGTCACCGAAGAGAACCGTGAGCGGCACGACCTCGATCCCGAGTTCGCGCGCCTCGTCGGCTTCGAAATCGGCGGTGCTGTCGGTCACGATCCGCAGCGGCATCGCTTACTCCACGCTAGCGATCACATCGTACAAAGGCTGCCCACCGCTGAATGTCTCTATCTCGACATCTGGGAAGCGCGTGTGCAGCCGCGCGGCCATGTCAGCCAGCTCGGAGGTGGAAAGCGCGCTGCCGCCGTAGAGCGCGATCGTCGCGCCCGCGTCCGGCGCTAGCTGCGCGATGGCAGCCTCCAGCGCGGCGGCCGGCGTCTCGGCGGCGGCCACGGGCACGTCGTCGATCAGCGCGATCGGCGTTCCGGCCGCCACCTGCTCGCCCGCGATGGTGGCGGATCGCGCCGCACGGGTAATGGCGACGGTGCGCACGGCTGCGGCCGCGGCGCGCATTGCCTCTGCGTTTGCGGCGGCGTCCTGTTCCGGGTCGAAGACGGTCAGCGCGCTCATCCCTGCCGGTGCCGAGCGTGTCGGCACGATGACGAGACGACCGGGCAGCGCGGCGGCGGCCTGCTCGGCCGCCATAATCACGTTCGGATGGTTGGGCAGCACGATGATGGTCGCGGCTGGGATGCGTTCTGCCGCGCCCACGATCTCGTTCACGCTCGGGTTGCGGCCGCTTTCGGCGATGAGTACGCCGGTTGCGCCGAGGTCGCGCGCGAGCTGCGCGAAGCCGGGCCCGGGCACGATCGCCAGCACGCCCAGCGACGCTATCGGCGCGGCTGCCGCGGCCATCTCCGCGAGGCGGCGCGTCTGCCGGCCCATGTTCTCGACCTTGACGCGCAGCAAGTCGCCACGCTCGGTCGCGAGTCGCAGCGCGCTGCCGGGATCGTCGGTGTGCAGGTGAACATGGAGCAGCGGTCGCTCTCCGACGATGAGCAGCGAATCGCCCAGCGCCTCCAGCCCGGCGCGCAGCGCGTCATCCCCGTCTGCCGTTTCGACGATGAACTCGGTGCAGTAACGGAAACGCGAGCTGCTGGCGTGCGCCGCCTGGTCGAGCCAGGCGCGATCGATCCGCCCGGCCTCAACCGCGCGCTCAGGCAAGGCTTCGCCGTGCAGGGAGCGCGCCATCCCCTCCAGCAACACGACTAGCCCCAACCCGCCCGAATCGACGACGCCGGCCTCTTTCAGCACTGGCAGCAGCTCGGGCGTGCGCTCCAGCGCTTCGCGTGCGGCCTGCACCGCGGCATCGAGCACCGCGGCGGGCGAGGTCTCTGTCCGCGCAGCAGCTGCCGCGCCCTCGGCGGCGGCGCGGGCGACGGTGAGTATCGTGCCTTCTTTTGGTTCGCGCACCGCCGCGTACGCCGTGCGCGAGGCGGCCTGCAGCGCCGTGACTAGCGCTTCGGTGGGGAGCGATGCCTGACCATGTGCACCATCGGCGAGGCCGCGCAACCACTGCGAGAGGATAACGCCGGAGTTGCCGCGCGCCGTGAGCAGCGCGGCGCGTGCGAGCGCGTCCAGCACACGGTCGGCGGCGCTCTCGTCGCCGGCGTCGAGGCGGGCGAGCGCATCGCGCACCGTGGCGGCCATGTTGCTGCCGGTATCGCCATCCGGGACGGGGAAGACGTTGATCGCGTCGATCGCGGCGGCGTTGCGCTCCAGCCAGGCCGCCGCTGCGCGGAGAGCAGCGGCAACATCCGCGCCCGCCAGGTGTATAGGCGCGGTCTGCTGTGGCGTCGCGCGCGGAGCAGCGTCGCTCACGCGAAGGCACCTCTGGCGCGGGCGCTTGCCTGCTCGCCCGCGTACTTGTTACGATGCAAAGAGTCTAGCGAAGCGAGAATCATCAGGTCAAAGGCGAGAAGAGTTCATGGCCGGTGGCAAATGCGAGGTGTGCGGCAAGCACACCATGTTTGGTCGAAATATCCGCCATCATCACTCGGGGCGCTGGGAGCGCAAAGCGCCGCGCACCAACCGCACGTTCAGGCCGAATACGCATAAGCAGGTGTTGCAGCTCCCTTCGGGCAAGATCCGCGTCAATATCTGCACGCGTTGCTTGCGAACGTTGTACAAAGTCCCGAAAGAGCGGGCCTACGCCGAATAAGCGCAGCACCTCTTCACCGAAAACGAGCAGGCGGCGGTACGGCGCGCGCATCTAGCGTAGCGCCAGCGCCCGTTCGGCCGCGGCGCGCAGCTCTTTGACCGCGGTACCGATCCCCGCATCCGCGTGGAAGACCGCCGTTCCCGCCACCAGCACGCGCGCACCCGCTGCCGTGGCCGGGCCGATCGTCTCCAGGTCGATGCCGCCGTCGACCTCTAGCTCGGCCGTTGCTCCCAGTTCATCCAGCAACGCCCGCGCCTCGCGCAGCTTCGCCAGTGCCAGCGGCAAGAACTTCTGGCCGCCCCAGCCGGGATTGATCGACATCACCAGCAGCAGGTCGAGGTCGGGCAGCACCCAGCGCACCATATCGAGCGGCGTCGCCGGGTTGATGGCGACGCCGGCGCGCATGCCCGCGCTCTTGATCGTGTGTACAACGCGGTGCAGATGTGGGCACGCCTCGGCATGGACGGTCATGATCGTCGCACCGGCGTCGCGGAAGGCCGCGATCTGGCGTTCCGGCGCTTCGATCATGCAGTGCACGTCGAGCGGGAGGTCGCAGCTGCGGCGCACGGCCTCGACGATCTGCGGCCCGAAGGTGATGTTCGGCACGAAATGACCGTCCATCGGATCGATGTGGATGTAGTCCGCGCCGGCCGCCTGGCAGGCCCGCACCTGCTCGCCGAGGCAGGCGAAATCGGCGGCGAGGATCGAGGGGGCGATCTTCACCGGCGAGTCGCTCATGCTAGCGCGTCCTCCTCGGCTGCCAGGCTGGCGCGATCGCGCTCTTCCGCGGCGGCTAGCCAGGCGCGTGCGCGGGCGATGTTCTCTGCCACGCGCCGGCGTGCGGTGCCGCCGGGCACGTCGCGGCCATCGACGGCGCGGTCGAGGTCGATGCGCGTCACATCCTCGTCGAAGAGCGGCGAGAAGCGGCGGTACTCCTCGAGCGAGAGGTCGGTGAAGTCCTTGCCTGCCGCTTCCGCATAGCGGACGAGGCGACCGACGACCGCGTGCGCCTCGCGGAAGGGCAGACCTTTGCGCACCAGGTAATCGGCGATGTCGGTCGCGAGCGCGTATCCCGCGGCGGCGGCGGCGCGCATGCGCTCGGTGCGCCAGGTCAGCGTCAGCATCATCTCGGTGAAGACCTGCAGCGTGCTGAGCAGGATATCGTGCGTGCGCAGCAGCGGGCCTTTGTCTTCCTGCATGTCGCGGTTATAGGTGAGCGGCAGCGCCTTCATCATCGTCAGCGTGGCGATCAGGTTGCCGTAGACGTGGCCGGTACGACCGCGCGCCAGTTCGGCGACGTCGGGGTTCTTCTTCTGCGGCATGATGCTTGAACCGGTAGCGAAGGCGTCGTCGATGACGACGTAGCCGAACTCGCGCGTGCTCCACAGCACCAGCTCCTCGGCCAGGCGCGAGAGGTGCATCATGCAGATCGCGGCGGCGGCATGGTATTCGAGCACGAAGTCTCGATCGGCGATCGCATCCATGCTGTTGCCGGTGATGCCGGCGAAACCTAGTTCGCGTGCGGCGAGCTCGCGGTCGAGCGGGTACGGCAGACCGGCCAGCGCGCCGCTACCCAGCGGCGAGACGTTCGCCGAGCGCACGACGGCCAGAAACCGACGTTCATCGCGGCGCAGCATCTCCCAGTAGGCCATCAGCCAGTGTGAGAGCAGCACCGGCTGTGCGGGCTGAAGATGGGTATACCCCGGCATAACGACGCCCAGATGCCGCTCGGCCTCTTCAACGAGGGCACGTTGCAGCCGGCGCAGCTCGGCGACAACCGTCCGTGCCGCTTCCCGTACCAGCAGGCGGAAATCGGTCAGCACCTGGTCGTTGCGCGAGCGGGCGGTGTGCAAGCGACCGGCGGGCGCACCGATGCGCCGCTCCAGCTCGGCTTCGACGTTCATGTGCACGTCTTCGAGCTCGGGACGGAGCGTGAAGCGTCCAGCGCGGGCGTCTTCGGCGATGGCGAGCAAGCCATCGACGATGGTGCGCGCGTCCTCTTCGGGGATGATCCCCTGCCGACCGAGCATCGTCGCGTGGGCCACCGAACCGGCGATGTCGTACGGCAGCAGCGCGGCATCCTGCTCGATCGATTCGGTGTAGGCCTCGACCAGAGGACTGGTCTCGCTCGCGAACCGTCCGCCCCACAGTTTGCTGCTGCCCGCGCTATCCTCGTTGTGCTCGTTCACCCGTCCTGCTCCGTCGCGCCGCCGTTGCCCGGCGCGCTTGCATCGTACACAACCGCGCGGCTTGCGGCATGACGCTGGCCGCCTCAGTCGTAGCGATCGGCGCGGGTGATCGTGCCGGTCGTCGGGTCGGGCGTCTCGCTCGGCAGCAGGCGAGATTCGGCGAAAGAGGGGCGCTCGCGCCGCAGTTCGGGCAGATCGCGCAGCTCGCAGAGGTCGTCAATCTGGTACGTCGGCATCACCGCCGGGCGTTGACCGGCGGGCAGACGGCGGCCGTTCCGTTTCCAGACGGTGCGCATGCCAAGCAGCCGCGCTCCATGAATGTCTGTCGTCAGCGAATCGCCGATCACGATCGCCTCGCTCGGTTCGACGCCGAGCCGGGTCAGCACGTCGAGGAAGGCGCGCGGGTGCGGGCGCAGCCAGCCGCTGCAATGCGCGCCGGCCACCGCATCGAACAGACCAGCCAGGCCGGCGCCAGCAAGCTCGGTTGCCAGAAAGTGCGCCGCGTGCGGGCTATCGTCGATCACCGCGAGAAGGTAACCGGCCTCGCGTGCCCAGCGCAACGTCGCGACTGTATCAGGAAAGGTCTGCCGGCCGAGTCGCTCTGGATCGACGTAGCTCGCGCGCCAGAGAAGGTCGAGATCGTCCGGGCTGAGCACGAGGCCCGCCGCTGCGGCCACGCGCTCGACGTGGAGGAGGTAATCGGGTGCGAGCAGTGAGCGCCGCGCTTCGCGTTCGACCTCGTGGATGGTGCCGATCAGCGCGGCGGCGAGCGCCGTAGCATCGACGTAGGCGACGCCCCACCTGTCGAGCAGCACCGCCACCGCCCGGGCGACGGCGGCACGCTCGCGCTCGGCGTTGTGTGGTAGCGTGTGTTGCCAGAGCGTATCGGTCGTGTCGAAGATCA
>Ga0209061_1003653_pt1 | contig 16221 bp, 16 predicted proteins | sample Coa_R1_10_FD_187157 | JGI IMG/M metagenome (GOLD analysis project Ga0209061, IMG submission 187157) | Surface soil microbial communities from Centralia Pennsylvania, which are recovering from an underground coalmine fire - Coalmine... | ecosystem: Environmental > Terrestrial > Soil >...
CTGTACCCCGAGCCCCACACTTTCCGGCCTGAGCGCTTCCTGACCCCGGATCCGCCTGACACCTACACCTGGATTCCGTTCGGCGGCGGCACCCGCCGCTGCCTGGGCGCCAGCTTCGCGCTCACGGAGATGCGGATCGTGCTCCGCCGCGTGCTGGAGCGCTGCGCGCTGCGCCCCGCCGATCCGGCCCTGGAGCGGCCCGTCTTCCGGGGGATCACGGTGGCGCCCCGGGGTGGCGTGCGCGTGGTGCAGGATCGCCCGCCGGCGCGGGCGGCGGATGGCTCCGAGCGCCGGCAGGCGAGCTCCGATCCGCATGCGCGCTCGGGTCGCGTTGGGCGCAGGTGGGCGACCCCCGGCCCTCGCGCGCGTTCAGATGGCCTCGCCGCTGAGGCCGGCGGCGAACAGGCGGCTAGCGGGTTCCGGTCGCATAGCGGATGATCGACAGGTCGGTCAGCCATTCCACCGGCGCCCGATCGTCGGTGTAGACGGTCCCGCCGCGCAGCGGCGGCCCGAGCCGTCCCGCGACGTTCGCCGCCAGGCCCTGCAGCTCCAGTGGAAGGCGCCGGGCGGCGCTCAGCATCCGCGCCGCCGACAGCGGCCGCGTGCTCGCCGCCACCAGCGAGTTCCCAGTGCTCACCCAGTCGCGCACCAGGTATGGAAAGACGGCGCGCAGCGTGCGGGTGACCACCCGCTCAAGTGCGCTTGATCCGGGGATGTGGCCGACGTTGACGATGATCATCCCTCCTGGCCGCAGGTGGGCGCGCACCAGGGCGAAGAACTGGCGGGTGACCAGGTAGAAGGGGATGTACGGCTGGCGATAGGCGTCGAGGAAGATCGCGTCGTAGCGGGCGCGGGTGCTCTCCAGCCACGGCCGCGCGTCGGCGGTGTAGAGGTGCAGCCGCGGCCCCCTCAGCCCGAAGTAGCGCCTGCCGATGCCGGTCAGCGCCCCGTCGATCTCCACCGCATCGACCCGCGTGCGAGGGAAGTAGTGGCCGTAGGCGCGCGCCACCGTACCGGCGGCATCCCCGAGGATCGCCACCCGCCGCGGCACACCGCGTGCGCCAGCCAGCGGCAGAACCAGGAAGTCGTCCCAGTAGCCGCCGCTCAGAAAGCTCCATGGCCGGTACACCGAGTGCACGGCAACACCCTCGTTGAGCTGCAGCCAGCGTTCCCCGTCGGGGAACTGGAGCACGCGCGCGTACTGGTACTCGGTCTGGGTGGCATAGATCACCCGGGCCCCGGCCACGTCCGTGCCGGCGCCGGCGGGAGGGACCGCCAGGAGTCCCGCGATCACCAGCGGGATCGCCACGAACCGCCGACGCCTGAGGCCGGGCAGCGCCACCACCCCGAGCGCCAGCGCGAACACCAGGAACGTGCGGTGCGTGCCGATCAGCGGGATCAAGAGCAGCGCGGCGGCGAACGTCCCCACCAGCGATCCGGCGGTCGAGATCGCATACAGGCCCCCGGTGACCGACCCGGCCTCGCTCACGGCGGCGAGCGCGAGCCGGTTGGCATACGGCGCCACCGTGCCCAGCAGCAGCACCGGGATCGCCACCAGCACCAGGACCGCCAGCAGCGAGCCGACGAATCCGCCCACTGACAGGGCGCCCAATGCCCGCACCGCCAGGCGCAGGAACGGATCGGCGGCAAACGGCACCGCCGCCAACAGGGCCGCTGCAGCCATCACCACGGCGGCCAGGCCAGGCAGATCTCCGCGCCGGTCGGCGAGCCTGCCGCCCAACCAGTAACCGACCGACAGCGCCACCAGCACGGTGGCGATCGTGTTGGCCCAGATGATCGTCGAGGCGCCGAAGTAGGGGGCCAGGAGCCTGGCGGCGCCGATCTCGGTTCCCAGGCTGGCGGCACCGACCGCGAACGCCAGCACACGCACATACGCCACCCGCGGGCGCTCCGGCGGGGACGGCGCTGGCGCCGACCGGCGGGCGGAGGCGGTGGCGGCGAGCGTCAAGCCAGACGAGCGCCTAGGTCTCGCCGTCGGTCCGGGTGCGGGAGCCCGGCAGCGGAATCCCGGTGAGCTTCCGGATCGCCGTGGCGGCGAACTCGCGCGGCTCGGTCTTCTGCACCAGGCGGGCCAGCTCCCGCCGCTCGCGCTCGGTCAGCCTGTCGCGGCGGCCCCGGCCGCGACGCACCAGCTCGACGATCCGCCGCCGCTCGGCCGGATCGAGCTTGGCGATGTGCTGGCGGGCCAGCAGCAGCACCTCGGCGACCGCGAGCAGGCGCGCCGCGGGAACGCGCCGTAGGTTGCGGGCGAGCGACGGCATCGGCCATCCAGTGTAGGCGCACGGCGCCGCCGGGCCGAGCGCAGCCCCGTCAGGCCTTGCTCCACAGGGCGTCGTCTCCCAGCGGCCGGCGCATGGCCCGACCGGCCGCCACCAGCTCGAGCAGCGCCGCCTCGGCGGCCGCCCGGTCGGGCGTCTCGTTGTTGCCGGCCATCAGCGCCGCCACCTCCTGGGTGACCAGGCCGTGAGGGAAGTGCTCGAGCAGGGGCTCGGGGGTGTCGGGCGGCGGCTCGCGGCTGAGCGTCGGATCCAGGTTCGCGATCAGCACGTCGTAGGCCTCGACGGGCTGAAAGCCGCCGGCCACCAGGCTCATCCCGTCGCGGCTGAACACCACGCTGGGGGCGCTGAAGCGCACCGGCCCGTCGGTGACGCGCGTCTTGCCCTGGAGCTCGGCCGCCGAGCCGGCGGCGCGGCGGGTCTCCGCCCGGTCGCGCTCATAGGCCTCGACCACGTCGGGGTCATCGATCCGCGCCACCAGCCGCTCGGAGTCGATCCCGGGCACCTCCCGCAGCGCCTCGGCCAGCTGCCGGTCGTCGTCGAGCAGCAGCGCCGTGTTGAAGTTCGCCAGCTGCAGCGTGCGAAACACCAGCCACTCGCTGCCGGGATGGTCGATCCGGGCCGCGACCACCACCCGGCAGGCGCGCGAGGTTCCGCTCAGTCGCGCCTTGGGCGCAGCCGAGAAGGGCATCCCGTACCGGCGGCGGAAGCGCGCCTGGCCGAGCGCGCCGCGCAGCGGCGTGTAGCCGCGCTGCTCGTACTGGGAGGCATTTTCGGTCAGCCCGATCAGCACCAGCCGCCACTTCAGCTGCTCGCGGTAGCGCCACTCGATCACCCGCAGGGCGGGGCTCTCGGAATACGCCCACGGGCAGGCGGGATCGCTGTAGAGGACAGCCTCGATCATCTGATTGATGCCTCAAGTATATGCGAAAGCTCCGCAGCCGGGGACCCCTCGCCCGCGCGGCTCCCCCGCCCGCCGGTCTCGCCGGCCAGCTCGGTTGCCCGCCTCACCCGCGCCGCCTCAAACCCCGCCGCCCGCAGCGCCGACACGACCTCTCGCGGGGAGTTGAAGTGCAGATGCACCCGGCCGCGCACGAACAGCGACAGCGCCACCCGGAACGCCCTCACCGTCAGATCCTGGGCCGCGCCGATGTGGATATCGGAGATGTAGCGCCCCCGGGCGAAGCGGTCGAGGCTGCCGGCGAAGCGCTCCCAGATCCGCCTCACCGTATCGGTGGGCAGATACCCGAGCAGACCCTCGGTGACGATCGCCAGCCCCCGATCGGGGTCAAGCCCGCCCACCAGAGCGGCGAGGCTCTGCGACCCGCGTGCCCGCAGCACGTCCAGCTCGACCAGGCGGTGATGCTCGCCCAGCGTGCCCATCCGCTCCAGGGCCCGCCGCTTGCGCGCGACCATGCCGGGCAGGTCGGCCTCGATGTAGGTCAGGCGCCCGCCGAAGCGCGAGGCGAATCGCCAGCCACGGGCCGACAGCCCGGCCGCGACCTCCACCACCTGGCTGATGCCGGCCACCTCGATCGCCTGCGCCAGAAGTGCGTCGATCGCCCGGTGACGCGCCAGCAGATAGTCCTCCAGCGTGCCCCGGCCGATCAGCGCGCTGACCGCCATCACCGGCTGCAGCGACTCGAACAGAACCCGCCCCTCGAGCGTCTCAAGCTCCGGGTGCGAGAGCCCGTTGCGCGCCCACACGTATCCCGTGTAATGGGCGGTGGGGCTGATCCGCTGCGAATCCCGGCTCAGCGCAGCGCCTCCGCCAGCCGGTCCAGCAGCTCCGCCTGGGCGACGTTGATCCGCTCGCGCGCCTCCCCCAGGGCGAACCACTGGGCGCGATCGACCTCGGGCACCTGCAGGAATGAGCCGCTGCGCGGCGGCCACTCCAGGGCGAAGGTGTTGCTGTGGATCGTGGCCGGGTCGAGCTCACCCTCGAGCCCCCACGCCCGCACCCGCTTGCCACCCCGCTGGCGGACCTCGCCGAGATCGAGCGCCGGCCCCGAGGGCGCGGGCGCACCGAGCTCCTCCTCGAACTCCCGCCGTGCCGCGACCAGCGGATCCTCCTCGGGCGCGTGCTCGCCCTTGGGAATCGACCAGGCGCCGATGTCGCGCCGCGCCCACAGCGGCCCGCCGGGGTGCACGAGCAGCACCTCCAGGCCGCTCGGGCGGCGCCGGTAGAGCAGGATCCCCGCGCTCCGCCGGCCCCCCGGCACATTTCGCCGGCCCGTCTGGGCGCTTCGTCCCCCCGTCGGGTCACCCCGTCCGCCCGCCGGGGTGCTCCGTCCGCCCGCCTGGGCGCTCCGTCCGCCCGCCTGGGCGCCCCGTCGCCCCTCCCGCGCTCTTTGCCGACCGCTATCGGACGTCGAGGCCACGCTTAGATGATCCCTCTTCGAGAGCTCTTAGCCGCCGTTGACGCACTGCTCGCAAACGCGGGGTTGGCTTCCCGCCATGACCACATACTCACCCGCCCCACCTCAGCCCGACGTCGTGACCACCCCACGCCAGGCGGACGGCGCGACCGCTCCCCGGCCCGACTCGCGCCTCGACGAGCAGCCCACCCAGGCGCTGGCGAGCCAGGAGACGATCGATGCCCTGCCCCTGCTCGATGCCCGCCTCGCGGCCCGGACGATCGCGCCGCACCTGGCGCTCCGTGGCCACTACCTGGCCCTGGCCGACGGATCCAGCACCCGCCTGCTCCGCGTGGAGCGTGACATCACCCATCTCGGCCGGGCCGCCGGTGCCGAGGTCCGCTTTGAGGATCACCGCGTCTCCCGCGACCACGCGATTCTGGTGCGCCACGGCCACCGCCTGCGACTGCTGGACAACCGCAGCGCCAACGGCACCTTCGTCAACGGCCGGCGGATCGTCGCCACCAATGTGGTGGGCGGCGATGTGATCGACCTCGGGCCGGTGCGCCTGCAGCTGGTGGAGGTCCCCTGACCCGCGGGTGGAGATCCCGCGGGTGGAGATCCCGCGGGTGGAGATCCCGCGGGTGGAGATATTGTTACCGGCCCGACCGGTCCCGCGCCGGCCCCCCCGCGAGCCCCGCCACAGGCTCCTCAGCCGCCTACCCCACCGGCTCCTCAGCCGCCTACCCCACAGGCTCCTCAGCCACGTCGCGTGCCACCAGCGCCGCGTAGGCGCCGCCCCGCGCCAGCAGCTCCTCATGGGTGCCCCGCTCGACGATCCGTCCCCGGTCGAGCACCACGATCTGCTCGGCGTCGCGCACCGTCGAGAGGCGGTGCGCGATCGTGATCGTTGTCCGCCCCTCGGCCAGACGCTCGAGCGCATCCTGCACCGCCGCCTCGGTCTGGGTGTCGAGCGAGCTGGTGGCCTCGTCGAGCACCAACACGGGCGGGTTGCGCAGGATCGTGCGGGCGATCGCCATCCGCTGCTTCTCGCCCCCGGAGAAGCGATACCCCCGCTCGCCGACGATCGTGTCGTAGCCGGCGGGCAGTGAGCGGATCAGCCCGTCGATCTGCGCCGTGCGGGCCGCCGCTTCGATCTCCTCATCGCTGGCGTCGGGGCGGGCGAACCGCAGGTTCTCCCGCACGCTGGCATGGAACAGGTAGGTCTCCTGTGAGACGACCCCCACCGTCTCGGCCAGCGAGCGCAGGCTGAGGGCGCGCAGATCCACCCCGTCGATCGTCACCCGCCCCCTCTGCGGTTCATACAGGCGTGCCACCAGGTAGCCGAGCGTGGTCTTGCCGGCCCCGGTCTCCCCCACGATCGCCGTCCGCGTGCCCGCCGGCACCACGAGGTCGATCTCCCGCAGCGACCACTCCTCCGCCCCCTCACCCGGATAGCGGAACCACACGTCCTCAAAGCGCACCTCCCCGAGCACCTCCTGGCGGCGCAGCGTCACCGGATGGGCGGCCTCGACGATGTCGATGGGCAGGTCCAGGTATTCGAAGATCCGGTCAAACAGCGCCAGCGACGCCTGGAGCTCGGCCTGCACGCCGAGCAGCGACTGGATCGGAAACAGCAATCGGGTCTGGAGGGTGGTGAAGGCGACCACGGTGCCGATCGAGATGGCGTGGCCGACGAAGCTCTGTCCCGCCAGCCAATAGATCAGCGCCGGCTGCACCGCGAAGGTGAACTGGATGGTGGCCATCAGCCAGCGGCCGGCCATCCGAGAGCGGACCTCCAGATCGGCGATTCCCCTGGACTCGCTGGTGAAGCGCTCGGCCAGATCCTCGCCCCGCCCCATCGTCTTGCCGAGCAGAATGCCGGACACCGACAGCGACTCGGCCACCAGCGCCGAGAGGTCGGCCAGGCGCCGCTGCTGCTCGCTGGTGATCCGGCGGCGCACCTGGCCCACGCGCCGGGTCAGGTAGACCGACGGGGGCACGAACACCAGCGAGATCAGCGCCAGGCGCCAGTCGAGCAGCAGCATCGCCACCAGCGCCCCGACGACCGTGGTGGCGTTCTGGGCGATGGTGGTCGCCGTGGTGGTCAACACCGAGTCGAGTCCCCCGATGTCGTTGGCGATCCGCGACTGGATCTCGCCGGTGCGCGTGCGGGTGAAGAACGCCAACGACATGCGCTGCAGCCGGTGGTAGACGGCGGCCCGCAGGTCGTGCATCACCCGCTGGCCGACGACGTTGGAGATGTAGGTCTGCCACACGCTGGTGGCGTTGGAGAAGATCGCCACCCCGATCATCCCCAGCACGTACAGCGTCAGCGCGGTGTCGTCGTGTTTGAACAGCCCCTGGTCGAGGGCGTCGCGGATGAAGAAGGGGTTGAGCATGCTCACCCCGGCCGAGATGACGATCAGCACCAGCACCGCCGTCAAGCGGAAGCGGTACGGCCTGAACAGCGCCAGGATCCGCGGCATGTCCCGCCGGCGCTCGGGGTCCATCAGCGGCGGCGGCGGCCTGTCGGGGCGACGGAAGGCGCGCATCGCGCCCGTGCCCGCGGCGCCGTGCGCGGCGCCAATGCCGTGTCCGCCCGTGCTCATGTGCGCCTCTGATGATGACGGACGGCCGCCCGCGGGAAGATGACGCACGGCCGCCGGGGGCGATGACGCACGGCCGCCGGGCGGCATCCACACCCAACGCCCGCACTCCGCCCGTCCGCCAACATTCAGCCCATGCCCTCTCGTCCGGCCGCGCGCGAGCGCGTGCCATCTCGCACGCGCTCCGCCCTGAGTCCCCGCGGCTCCACGCCCGCGCAGACGCGCCGGCCAAAAGCCAGCTGGCAGGCCCAGTTCGTGCTGCTGTCGGCCATCTGGGGCTCGAGCTTCCTGTTCATCAAGGTGCTGGGCGAGCGCTGGCCGGCGCTGTGGGTGGCCTTCGGGCGGATCGCCCTCGGCGCGCTGACGCTGCTGGTGCTCCTGCTCCTGCGCGGCGAGCGGCTGCCGGGCCGCCCGCGGGTGTGGCTGCACTGCGCGGCGGCAGCGGTGGTGTTCAACGCGCTTCCCTGGGTGCTGTTCGCCTACGGCGAGCAGCACACCTCCTCGATCGTGGCCGGGCTGTGGAATGCCACCACGCCGCTGTGGGTGCTGGTGATCTCGCTCACCGCCGTCGCCGACGAGCGTCCCAGCCGCTCGCGCACCGCCGGCCTGGGCATCGGCTTTGTCGGCGTGGTCACGCTGCTCGGGCCCTGGCGAGGCCTTGGCGGTGGTCAGCTGGATGGTCATCTCGCCTGCGCCGGCGCGGCGCTCTGCTACGGCATCGGCTTCCACTACACGCGGCGCTATCTGGCCGGCCGGGCCGAGACCGGGCTGGTCCTATCGGCCTGCCAGCTGATCGCCGCCGCGGTCATGCTGGCGCCCTTCCTGCCGCTGGCCGCCTCCCCGAGCCCGCACATCGGCCTCGCCGCGCTCGGCAGCCTGATCGCGCTGGGGGCGGTGTGCAGCGGGCTCGCCTACGTGATCAATTACGCGATCATCCGCGCGCGCGGGGCGACGGTCGCCTCCACCGTCACCTACGTCATCCCGGTGGTGTCCACCGCGCTGGGTGCCGCGGTGCTGGGCGAGCCGCTGCACTGGAACCAGCCGCTGGGGACGGTGCTGCTGCTGTTCGGTATCGCCGTCTCCCAGGATCGCCTGTCCCCGATCCTCATTGCAGCTCGAGCTCGCCCTGAGCGGGCGGGTAGCTGAGCGAGCAGCCGGGACCGACGACGGCAAACGGCGTCAGCTCGTGCACCACCGGCTCCTCCCGCAGCCCGAGGTGCAGCACCTCCCACCCGCGCACCACCAGCGCGTCGGCGATCAGCCGCCGGTGGCAGCGCCACCACTGGGCCTCGGCGCACATGATCGCCGTCGACCGCGCCGCCGCCCGCTGCATGAGCCTGTCCAGGGCGGCCCTGAATTCCTCCCCCTGCATGTGGTCGGCGTAGCCCCGGAAGGCCGGGTGCTCCCAGCCGCGGTTGACCGACCCCGGCCGGGGGCGGCGAAATCCCCCCAGCGCCGGCTCGTGGAGGTACTCGATCCCCGCCGGGCGCAGCGACGCGCTCAGCGCGCCGGCCGCAAACTGCGGGTTGCGTCGGGAGCCGGGCACGCTGCGCACGTCGATCAGCTCCACCACGTCCACGGCCCGCAGCGAGCGCACCAGCTCCGCCACCGGGCGGGTGGAATGGCCGATCGTGTAGAGGGTGTGGGCCACCTGACCGTCTCTTCGGGGCGCCGCGGGTGCCGGGCCGCGTACCCGGAGCCGCCCGGGCCGCTCGACCCTCTTCCCGGGCCTCTCGACCCACTCCCCGGGGCGCGCGGGCCGCCCGACCGTCTCCCCGGTACGCGGGCGCTAGACCGTCTCCCCGGGACGCTGGAAGATGATCTCCGGCACGACGCAGGCCGGAGAGACGCGGAGCAGGAAGCGCAGCGCCTCGGCGATGTCCTCGGGGCGAATCATCTCCTCCGGCGGCACCGTCTGCTTGACGAAGTCGGTCATGTCGGTGTCGACGAACCCGGGGGCGAAGGCCACCGACTTGATCCCCTCGCCGTTCAGCTCCTTGTTCATCGCCTGGGTGTAGGCGAGCACCGCCGCCTTGGTGGCTGAGTACACCGACAGCCATGGCTGCGGCGACTTGCCCGCGATCGACGCCAGGTTGACCACCAGCGCGTTGCGGTGCTCGGCGCCCGCCGTCCGCAGCAGCTCCAGGCATTCCCGGTAGAAGAGGATGATCGCCCGCAGGTTCACGTCCAGCTGCAGGTCCACGTACTTGGTGCGGTGCTCTCCCGCCGCCGCCCCGATCCCCACCCCGGCGTTGTTTACCAGCACGTCGAGTCGCCCGTAGTGCTCGCGATGGAGCGCCACCACCTGGCGGATCGACTCCTCCTCGGCCATGTTGCCGGCCAGGTATTCGACCTCGTGTCCCCGCTCGCGCAGCTCGTGCGCCGTCCGCTCGAGCGGGTCGGGCTTGCGGGCGGTGAGCGTCAGACCGTAACCGGCCTCGGCCAGCACCCGGGCCAGCGCCAACCCGATCCCGCGGGAGGCTCCGGTGACGATGGCGGCACGGTCTGGCATTGACGATCTGCCTGGTTCGCGGACGACGGGCGGTGGTTCGCCCCCAGGACGGACGGGCTCCGTCCCGCGGGGCGGGCGGTACGCCGCACCGACGGCGGGCGCGAAGCGCGCCGGCGGCGCAGCGGAAATCTACCCGTCCCGCGGGCCGGCTGCCTCGGCCGCGCCCGGGCCACGGCTGTCCTAGGCTTTGAATCATGAACGGCCAGGTCGCCCCCGCAGTCCGCAGTGCCCTCGGTCAGATCGCCGACGGCCGCCTCGCCCGGCTGCCGTTCACCCTGCGCTTCTGGGACGGCAGTCTGCTGCGCGGCGAGCGCGAGCGCCCGGTGGCGGTGGTCCGCAGCCCCAAGGCGCTGGCGCACCTCCTGCGGGCGCCCAATCAGCTGGGGTTGGCGCGCGCCTGGGTGACGGGCGGCCTTGAGGTCGAGGGTGACCTCGAGGCGGTGCTGGCGGAGCGCAAGCGCTTCGCCGACGTCAGCCTGTCGGCGGGCGATCGGCTCCGGCTCTACGCCGCCGCCCTGCGGCGCTTGCCCCGCGTGCTGCTCGAACGGGCGCCGGTGCCGTCGATCGAGGCCGCGCCCCGCGGCAGCCGTCACAGCCTGGCCCGCGACCGCACCTCCGTGCGCCACCACTACGACGTCTCCAACGATTTCTACCGGCTGCTGCTCGGACCCAGTCTGACCTACTCCTGCGCCTATTTCGAAACCCCCGAGGACACGCTCGAGGAGGCGCAGGAGCGCAAGCACGAGCTGATCTGCCGCAAGCTCCGCCTCGCCCCCGGCGAGCGCCTGCTCGACATCGGCTGCGGCTGGGGATCGCTGCTGCTGCACGCCGCCCTCCACCACGGCGTGCGCGGCGTGGGCGTCACGCTGTCCGAGCCCCAGGCGCAGCTCGCCCGCCAGCGCCTGCGTGAGCACGGCCTGTCCGACCGTGTGCAGATCAGGGTCTGCGACTACCGCGAGATCGCCGACGGACCGTTCGACAAGATCGTCAGCGTGGGCATGTACGAGCACGTCGGCCGGGCGCAGCTCGGCCGCTACGCCCGGACGGTGGCCTCGCTGCTGCGTCCCGGCGGCCTGTTCCTGAACCACGGGATCGCCCGCCTCGCCTCGGAGCAGCCCACGGGGGACACGTTCATCGGCCGCTACATCTTCCCCGATGGGGAGCTCCATCCGGTGGCCGACATTCAGGCCGCCATGCAGTCGGCGGGCATCGAGGTCCGAGACGTGGAGTCCCTGCGCGAGCACTACCCGCTCACCCTCCGTCGCTGGCTGGCCAACTTGGAGGTCCACCGTCCGCAGGCCCTGCGGCTGATCGGCGAGGAGCGGGAACGGGCCTGGCGGCTGTACATCGTCGCCTCGGCGGTCGCCTTCGAGGATGGCGACATCTCCGTCTACCAGGTGCTGGGGGCGAGGCTGGGGGCCGACCATCGCCTGCCCCTGACCCGAGCCCACCTGCTGCAGGACCACGCGGAGGTGATGGCCGGTGCGCATTGAGTGGTATGGCCAGTCGGCGTTTCGCCTGTTCGCGCCCCAGGCGACCGTGTTCATCGACCCGTTCGCCGACATGTCCCCGATGGCGGCCCGCGGAGTCCAGTTCGACTATCCGCCGATCGAGGGGGTGAGCGCCGATCTGGTGCTCGTCACCCACGAGCACCTTGACCACAACGGCGTGGAGGCGATCCAGGGCGACCCGGTGATCCTCCGCTCCACCGCCGGCCGGCTGGATTCCCCGATCGGCGAGGTGGTGGCGGTGGCCTCCGAGCACGATGACGCCGCCGGCACCGAGCGGGGCCCGAACACGATCTTCGCCTTCACGCTCGACGGGCTTCGCATCGCCCACTTCGGCGATTTCGGACAGCGGGCACTGCGCGAGGAGCAGCTGGCGGCGATCGGATCCCCCGACCTGGTGTTCATCCCCGTCGGCGGCGGGCCGACGATCGGTGCCGAGCAGGCGGCGCTGATCGTCGAGCGCCTGCAGCCCGACTGGGTGGTGCCGATGCACTACCGCACGCCGCGGATCAGCTTCCTGGAGCCGCCGGACCAGTTTCTGGAGCGCATGCCGCACATCCAGCGCCTGCCGCGCCCCGCGTTCGACACCGCCGAGCTCGACGGCGAGAGCCCGCTGGTGATCGTGCCCGCGGTGCCGTAGGCACAGAGCCTCAGGGCCGAAGCCAAAGCGCCCCGCCGAGCGTCCGGCGGGCACCTGCGCCCGGGGCTACGGCGTCCGGCCGATACGCGCCAGCGTCTCACGCCCCACCCGCTGGAGTCCGCGCAGGTAGTCCAGGTGCGCGGCCCAGCGCTGATCCTGCTCAAGCGCCGCCGCCAGGCCGATGGTGTCCAGATGGGCGTCGAGCAGCTCGTACAGCAGGCAGCTGAGCGGCGCCGTCGGCGTGGTATCGCTCGCGTCGGTGTCGATCACGGCGTTCTCGGGCGGCACAATGACGCCGCCCTCGGACGGACCGCCCGGACCGAGACGCTCAAGGCCCCTGTCCCACGGCCCCGACCCGGCCGACGGGGCGTCCCACGCGCTCGGCCCCGACGGTCACCGCCCGCGGGCGACGGCCCCGGCGACGGTCACCGTCGCCGGGCGGCGGGCTCGAGCGCCGGGTTGGCCCAGCCTCGGTCGATCGGGTTGACGGTCACCCCGGGCGGGACGATCTCGTCGATTCGGTCGAGCAGCTCCTCGGAGAGCTCGACCTCGGCCGCCGGCAGCTGCGACTCGAGGTGCTCCATCGTCCGCGGCCCGATGATCGCCGAGGTCACCGCGGGATGCCGGATCACGAACGCGATCGCCATCTCGATCAGCGTCATCCCCGCCTCCTCGGCCAGCCGCGCCAGCGCGTCGGCGGCCTCGAGCTTGCGCTGGTTGGCCGGCAGCGACATGTCGTAGCGAGCGGGAAGCCTTCCTGAGCGGGTCGACTGCGGAAGCTCCTGCCCCAGCCGGTAGCGGCCGCTCAGCCAGCCGCCGGCCAGTGGGCTCCACGGGATCACCCCCATTCCGTGGCGCTGGCAGGTGGGCAGCACGTCGTCCTCGACGCCGCGCACCAGCAGGGAGTAGGGCGGCTGCTCGCAGACGAAGCGCTCCCGGCCGCGGCGCTCGGCGATCCACTGCGCCTCGACGATCTGGCTGGCCGGGAAGGTGGAGGAGCCCAGGTAGCGCACCTTCCCGGCGTGGACGAGGTCGCTCAGGGCGCCCAGCGTCTCGTCGAAGTCGGTGTCGGCCTCCGGCCGATGGATCTGGTAGAGATCGATCCAGTCGGTCTTCAGCCGCCGCAGGCTGTTCTCGACCTCGCGGATGATCCAGCGGCGGGAGTTGCCGAACTCGTTGGGGTCATCGCCCATGCTGCCGTGCACCTTGGTGGCCAGGAACACGTGATCCCGGCGCCCCCCGGCCAGCGCCTTGCCGACGATCTCCTCCGACTCGCCCCGGGAGTAGACGTCGGCGGTGTCGATGAAGTTGATGCCCGCATCGAGCGCCCGGTGGATGATCCGGATGCTCTCGTCGTGGTCGCGGTTCCCCCACTCCCCAAACATCATCGCCCCCAGGCACAGGGGGCTGACCTTCACTCCGGTACGGCCCAGCGTTCGATATTCCATGCCCTCAACCTAGCGGGTGCGTACTCGCCGCCGACCGGCCCGTCTCCCGGCCCCCCCGCCTCCCGTCCGCCGCCTCCCGTCCGCCGTCCGCCCCGCCACCAGCCGCCCCGCTCCCGTCCGCTCCGCCACCCCGCGTGACAGGCCCCCACCCCCCGACGTGCGGAGACCCCGCCACCTCGGACCCGCCAACCCCGGACCTCCTGCTCGCGCCTCCGCCTCCTGCTCGCGCCCCCGGGCGCGCCGATCCTCCCGACCACCCGCGCCGATCCTCCCGACCACCCGCGCCGATCCTCCCGACCACCGCTACTTGCAGCCCCCTGATGGGTCTATAGGTGGTCCGCTCAGTCGGGCAGGGACCTTTTGACAGCTACCCGAGGAGGCGACGACCGACGATGCCCCAGCGATTGACCAAGCTGATGCTTGCCCTCACCTGCGCCTGCCTGCTGGCCACGGCGGCGGCGCCGGCGGTGGCGGCCGCCAGGTTGACGGTCGGAATCAGCGACAACAGCCCGGCGATGTTCTCCAACTACTGGTTCAACCGCATCAACCTCACCGTCGCGCGCGACATCGTGCCCTGGAACGCGGCCGTGATGCGCAACAAGAGCCAGCTGCGCGCGGCCGAGGCGTGGGTGAGGGCCGCCCTGGCCGACCACGTCCAGCCGATGATCGCCTTCGGCGGCGATGTCAACACCACCTCGGCCGCCGTTCCCAGCACGCGCCAATACGCCTATGCGGTGAGGGCGTTCATGCGCGACGTGCCCCAGGTCAGGGTCTACACCCCCTGGAACGAGCCGGACTGGGTCTACCGCCCCGAGCTGGCCAACCATCCCTGGCTGGCGGCCTCCTACTACAACGTGCTGGTGCGCAACTGCCACGGCTGCACGATCGTGGCCGGCGACCTGTACCTCCCCGCCCCGCAGCTGGGTCCCTGGATCCGCTCCTATGAGCGCTATCTGATCAACCGTCCCAGGGTGTGGGGCCTGCACAACTACTACGACGTGCGCACCCACACCACCGCTCAGCTGCGCACGATGCTCAGGCTGACCAGCGGCCAGATCTGGCTGACGGAGATCAGCGGGGTCCTGCGCCGCGGCCACTGGCCCTACCCCAACCAGAGCGCGCAGGCGGCCGCCCGCGACGAGGCGTTCCTGTTCTCGCTGCCCCGGTACTTCCACCGGGTCACCCGCATCTACCACTACCAGTGGCAGGGAACCCGCCCCGGCCCGGACAACGGGTGGGACTCAGGATTGCTGTACCCCAACGGCACGCCGCGCCCCGCCTACAAGGTGGTGGCGCGCGCGGCCGGCTGGCGGCGGTAGGCCCGAACGGGAGGGGGCGGCGACGCCGCCCCCTCCCACCATGCCCCCTCCTACCATCGGGGCATGCTCCTGTCCGTCCTCGACCAGTCGCCGATCCCCCAGGGTTCCACCGGCGCCGACGCGCTGCACAACACGCTTGACCTGGCTCGCCTGGCCGACCGCCTCGGCTACCACCGCTACTGGGTGGCCGAGCACCACGGCGGGCCGATGCTGGCCAGCGCCAGCCCGGAGGCGCTGATCGGGCCGATCGCCGCCGCCACCACGAGCATCCGCGTGGGCAGCGGCGGGGTGATGCTCCCCCACTACAGCCCGCTGAAGGTCGCCGAGACGTTCACGATGCTCGCCGCCCTGTTCCCGGAGCGGATCGACCTGGGCATCGGCCGCGCCGCCGGCACCGATCCGCTGACCACGTTCGCGCTGCAGCGCGACCGCCGCCAGGCCGCTCCCGACGACTTCCCCCAGCAGCTGGCCGAGCTGCTGGCCTACTTCGAGGACAGCCTGCCCGCAGACCACCCGTTTCACCGGCTGGCGGCCACGCTTCCCGGCCTGCCGGCGCTGCCCGACGTGTGGCTGCTCGGCTCCTCGCCGCAGAGCGCGATCTGGGCCGGCGAGCTCGCGCTGCCCTACGCGTTCGCCGACTTCATCAATCCGGGCGGCGCCCACATCGCCGCCCTGTATCGCGAGCGCTTCCAGCCGCGCCCGGACGCCCCGCGCACCTCGCTGTCGGCGCCGCGCACGGCGGTGGCGGCGTGGGTGCTGTGCGCGCCCAGCGACGAGGAGGCGCAGTACCTGGCCGCCAGCAGCCGGATGACGCTGACCCTGCTGCGCCGCGGGCAGCTGATCCCGGTGCCCCCGCCCGAGGAGGCGCTGGACTTCCTGCGCCGGGAGGGGAGGCTGGACGCCGGAGGCGGGCAGCTGCCTGGCCGCCGCGGGATCATCGGCTCGCCAGAGCGGGTGCGGGCGGAGCTTGAGCGGCTGGTCGACGAGTACGGCGCCGAGGAGGCGATCGTGGTCACGATCACCCACGACCACGGCGCCCGTCGGCGCTCCTACGAGTTGCTGGCCGAGGCGTTCGGGCTTGCGCCCTCGAGCTCCCGCCTGGCCGCCTCCACGAACCCCTGAGCCAGCCGATCGCCGAGCCCGCCCAGCGGCACCAGGCGGGGAACCTCGAGCGCCGCCGACAGCGTCAGCTCAAGCCGGGTGAAGCGTTCCTCGTGCACCCGCCACAGCACCTCGAAGCGCTCCGGGTCCCCGGGCTCGTGCGGCACCCGCGTCAGCCGCACCTCCCGGCCCGCCGCGGTGGCGAGGTCCATCGTCAGCTCGAGGTCACGCACCAGCGGCCCCACCGCCACGTGCACGGTCGCGCGGACACGGCCCGCCTGTCCGGCGGCCGCGGGTGTGAGCAGTTCGGCGCGCCGGATGAGCTCCGGATACCAGCGCGGGTACTGATCGACCGCCGCCACCAGCGCAAAGCACGCCTCCGGGCTGGCCCGCACCGCCGTCGCCGCGCTGCCGCCCAGCTGCTTCACGC
>Ga0209061_1003654_pt1 | contig 16214 bp, 15 predicted proteins | sample Coa_R1_10_FD_187157 | JGI IMG/M metagenome (GOLD analysis project Ga0209061, IMG submission 187157) | Surface soil microbial communities from Centralia Pennsylvania, which are recovering from an underground coalmine fire - Coalmine... | ecosystem: Environmental > Terrestrial > Soil >...
GTCCACGGTGAGCGCCGTGCCCGGGGGGTCAGCAGCCTGTGCCGTCATCGCCGTCCTCCGGGTTCTTGCCTGCTACGCTTCTTGCTGTTATCTGCCTTCCCGCCGGCGCCTGGCAGGCGGGGCGGCAGGGCTGGCAGGCGGGGCGGCAGGAGGGGAAAGGCACCCTCATGAGGGCGGCACAGGCCCGGGGAACGGCCCCCGCGCCCCCGCGTCCCCGGCGCGCCGGGGACGCGGGGGCGCATCACGTCACGGGGCGGTCGCGTCGTCACCGGATTCTCCGTCCTCCAGCCCGCCGCCCAGGTAGGCGCCGAGGACGCGGGGATCGTTCCTGATGATGCCCGGCGGCCCCGCGGTGATCACGGCGCCTGAGTCCATGACCGTGACGCGGCTGCACAATCCCATCACGAACTCCATGTTGTGCTCGACGATGAGGAACGTCGTGCCGCCGGCGTTCAGCTCGCGGATGCGCTCCGCGATGCGCTCCGCGAGCGGCGGGTTCACTCCCCCGGCGGGCTCGTCGAGCAGGATGACGGCAGGGTCGGCCATCAGCACGCAGGCCAGCTCGAGCAGCTTGCGCTGGCCGTAGGACAGGGAGCCTGCCAGGGCGCCGGCGTGGCCGGCGATGCCGGTGAAGTCCAGCAGTTCCATGGCGCGGCGCCGCTCCGGCGAGCCCGCCCGCAGCCCCGCCCCCGCCAGGGGGTTGCGCCACCGGCCCGCGGCCTGCCGCCGGGCGGGCACGAGCATGTTCTCCAGGACGGTGAGCCTGGCGAAAATCCGGGTGAGCTGGAAGGTCCGGCCGATGCCGCGCGCGAAGATCTTGTCAGGGGGCGCGTTGGTGATCACCTCGCCGCCGAGGGTGACCTCCCCGGCGTCGGCCCGCTCGTACCCGGTGATCACGTTGAACAAGGTGGTCTTGCCCGACCCGTTCGGCCCGATGAGCCCCGCCACGCTGCCCCGGCTGACTTCGAGCGTGCAGCCGCTCAGCGCCTGGACGCCGCCGAACGCCTTGGCGATGCCGTCCGCCCGCAGCAGCGCCGTCATGGTGCCCGCCCCCCGGCGGCGCCCGCGCCGCCGCCGGGGGGCGGCGGCTGCCTGCGTTCAGCGGGTCCCGCGGCGGCTGCCTGCGCCGTGGCGCCCGGCGGCCCCGCGGCGGTGCCTGCGCCCGCGTCCCTCCCGGCCGCGCCAGCCGGCGCGCGCCGGTCCCGCCTGGCCCGCCAGGCGGTGATCTTCTCGCTCCCGGCCGGGATGATGCCGCGCGGCAGGAGCAGGATGACGAGGAGGAACAGCACGCCGAGCAGGATCTCGCTGAGGTAGCCGTTGGTGAAGCGCTGCGTGAGGTAGAGCTGCCCCGGCTCGATGAGCAGGGCGCCGAGCACCGGGCCCGGCACCGTGCCGACGCCGCCGAGGAACGCCATCACCGCGATCGACAGGTCGAAGAGCGGGTCGAAGGCGGACGGCGGCTGCACCTGGGTGATGAAGTAGAACCAGAGCCCGCCGGCCAGCCCGGTGATGATCGCGGAGACCGTGAACGCGGCCAGCTTCACCGGCATCGGCCGCACGCCCAGGCCCCTCGCGCGGTCCTCGTCATCCCTGATGGCCCGCAGCTGCAGGCCGAACCTGGAGCGGCGGATCAGCCAGGCCAGGGCGGTCGTGCCCGCGGCGGCGGCCAGGGCGATGTAGTAGAAGGGGTTGTTGTAGGTGGCGGCCCGCCAGTTGAGGAACGGCGCGGACAGCCCGCTGGACCCGCCGGTGAAGGGGAAGTTGTAGGCCATGAGCTGGAAGATGAAGAACACCGCGATCGTGACCACGATGAACGTGTGCCGCCTGACCCGCAGCGCCACCAGGCCGAACGGCACGGAGATCACGGCCGCCACCGCGGCGGCGAGCGGCAGCAGGCCGAAGACGGCCAGCCCGCTCATGTGCCAGTCCCTCGCCGCGATCCCCACCGCGTAGGCGCCGCTGCCGAAGAAGACGGCGTTGCCGAGGGAGATGTAGCCGGAGAAGCCGGAGAAGATGTTCCACGCGCCCGCCGCCGCGGCGAAGATCATCGCGTAGACGCCGTAGCTGGTAACCAGCGGGTTCGTGAACACCAGCGGGAAGGCCGCCGCGGCCGCGAGCAGGGCGAGGATCCCCCCGCCCCGCCACATGGCGCCGGCCGTCACTGCGCCCTCACACCCTTCCTGCCCAGGAACCCTGCGGGACGGACCACGAGGACGACGATGAGGGCAGCGTAGAAGACGGCGATGGCCCAGCTGGGCGACCAGATGTCCACGACGGATTCCAGGGTGAGCATGAAGACGGAGGCGGCGAGCGCGCCGCCGATGCTGCCGAGGCCGCCGAGGATGATGATGGCGAGCAGCCGGGAGATCAGGTCGTAGCCGCTGTTGGGGTTGAACCCGCCGCCCGTCGCGCCGTAGACCATGCCGCCCGCGGCGGTGACCGCCACGCCGATCCCGAAGGTGAGCGCGGCGACCCGGTTCACGTTGATGCCGATGAGCCGGGCCGCCGTCTCGTCCTGCATCGTGGCGCGGACGCTGCGGCCGAACCGCGTCCGGTACAGCAGCACGTACAGCGCGAGGACAAGCAGCACCGCCATGGCGAACCCGAGCAGGTAGATGTCGGGCAGGTAGAACCCCGGCAGGTGCACGCTCCGTGTCACGTATGCCGAGCGGAGCTGCACGTAGTCCGGGCCGAAGATCTCATACAAGGTCCCCTCGGCGATGAGCGCCACCGCGAACGTGACGAGCAGCGTCATGGAGGTGCGCTCGCTGCCGCGCAGCGGCCTGATGAAGGCCCACTGGATGGCCACGCCGAGGACGAACATCGCGGGGACCGTGATGAGCAGGCCGGCGAACAGGCCGATGTGCAGGCGGGTGAGGAGCGCGTAGCTGAGGTAGGCGCCGAGCACGACGAGGATGCCCTGGGCGATGTTGATGATGTCGAGCACGCCGAAGATCAGCGTCAGCCCGGCGGCCATCAGGGCGTAGACGCCGCCGGCGAGTATCCCGTCCGCGATGGCCTGGTAGATCTCGCGCGCCATGCCGCCTCCGCGCCGGCTCAGGATTCCCCGATGACAGATGGCCTGCCGGCAGGCTCAGCTTGCCCAGTCCGGCTTGGTGCTGATGATCGTGACCGAGTTGGGCGCGCCCGCCGGCAGGACCTGCCGGTACGCGCCGTCCTGCCACTGGAAGATGAACGCCGCGGCCTGCCCGTTCTCGCCGAGCGAGTCGAACTTCACGGGCCCCTCGACGCTGCTCAGCGTCACGCCGCTGTGCAGGTACCTGATGATCGCGGAATTGTCCGTGCCCCTGGTCGCCGTCACCGCCTGCTGCACGACCTGGCCCACCGAGTACGCCTCGGCCACGTCGGCGTTGATGTCCGATGGCGTGCCGCCGTACCTGGCGATGTACGCCTTCACCATCGACTGGCTTGCCGCGTTCCGGTAGCCGGGGTACCAGCCGTTGGGCACCATGATGCCGGCCGCGTTGGCCTTCCCCACCGTGGACAGGAAGTCCGCCCCCTGGTCGGGGCCTGCCGTGGCGATGAACATCTTCGGGTTGTAGTGCTGCTGCTCGAACGCCTGCACGAACGCGGAGACCGTGGGGACGTCCACCGAGCCGAGCACGACGAGCTGGGCGCCGCTGGCGGCCACCTGGTCGGCCGGCGCCTTGTAGCCGGCGACCTCCTCGGGGAAGATCTTCGAATACACCGTCCTGACCCCCAGCGTGCTCAGCGCCGCCTGCGCGGCCTGGACGGGCGGGTCGGCGAACGGGTCGTTCGCCATCGGGTAGGCGGCCGTCTTCGGCCGCTGGGCGGCCGGCAGCGACCTGATCCAGCTGACGAAGGGCATCAGCTCGTCCTTGATGGGCAGCGCGACGTCGAAGACGTTGTGGTCAGCCTTGTTCGACGGCGTGCTGAAGACCGCGGGGGCACCGCCGGCGCCCTCGACGAACGCGTAGCCGTACCGCGCTGCCACCGACGAGGCAGGGGCGGTCAGCAGCGAGGAGAACGGGCCGAAGGCCAGGTCCACGTGGTCGGAGGAGAACAGGCTCTGGTAGTTGACCTGCACCTGGCTCGGGGAGCTGTTGTCGTTGAGGATCTTCAGCTCGACCTTGCGGCCGAGGATGCCGCCGTGGGCGTTGACCTCGTCCGCCCACAGCTTGTAGCCCCTCTCGAACGCCTGGCCGTCCGCGGAGAAGTCGCCGGTCAGGGAGAGGGAGGCGCCGATGGTGATGGGCGATGCGCTGCCACGGGAACTGGCGTTGCTGCTGCCCGCACCGCCGCTTGCGCCGCACCCGGCCAGGGCGGCCGCTGCCAGGACGGCGGCGCTGAGGATCAGTGCCTGCCTGGGGATCTTTGGGGACAGGGCCGGTTCGCGTTTCATGTCCCGGCTCTCCTTCCGGTTCACGTGCCAGGAATCGCCCCCGTTACTGGCGAGGCCGTTGGCAGGCCGGCACGAACAGCCCCGTGTGCTGCTGAGCCTTGTTCTCGTTGCCTGGCTGCCAGCGTTCTCCCCGCTAAGGCCCCGTCCGGCTCGAGGCCGTCGGGGACGTCCGCGTGCTCGCTCTCCAGCGTCATGCCGGCCGACTCCGCCTGCAGGGCCAGCAGGGCCGCGAAGTCCTCATCGCCGTGACCCCTGCCGATGAGTGCCTGCACGAGCTGGTGGACGAGCGAGGCGACCGGCATCGGCGTCTCGCATTCCCGCGCGGCGGCGATGCCCAGGTCGAAATCCTTGCGCAGCAGCCGTGCGGTAAACGTGGCCTCGAAGTCGAGGTTGACATAGGCCGGCGCCTTGTAGGCGGTGAACGCGGACCCCAGCACGCTCTTGTTGAGGCAGCCGAGGAACGCGTTCCTGCTCACGCCGCTTTTTTCCGCCAGCACCGTCACCTCGGCGAGCGAGGCGGCGACGACGCCGAGGAAAAGGTTGTGGCACAGCTTCACCGTGCGGGCCTGCTCTCCCTCGCCGACGTAGGTCGCTCCCGCCCCCAGCATGTCCAGGTAGGGCGCGGCGGCCTCGAACGCCCCGCGGGGGCCGGAAACCGCCGCGGTCAGCCTGCCGGCCCGCACCACGCGCGGGTTGCCCATGACGGGCGCGGCGAGCAGCGACGTGCCGCGCGGCGCGATCTGCTCCCGCACGTGCTGGGACACCTCCGCGGAGACCGTCGAGCAGTCGACGAGGACGGCGGGCGCGCTGGATCCTGCCATCAGGCCTCCGGGGCCGAGTACCGCCGCGACGAGATCGCCGGGCGTCCCCACCGTGGCGAACACGATGTCACGCCCGGCGAGCTCCGCCGCCGACGACGTGACCTTGGCGCCGAGGCGCGCCAGCGGCTCGGCCTTCTCCCGTGTGCGGTTGTAGACCGCGACGTCGCAGCCGCGGCCCAGCAGCCGGCGTACCATTTCCGAGCCCATCCGGCCCGTGCCAAGCCAGCCGAGCGTGCGGGTTTCTCCGTGTGCAGGCATACCGTGTGCCCTCGCTCTGCCCGTCCGCCGCAGCACCCCGCCCCGGCGTGCCCGCGGATAGCAACAATCGTTTGCACCTGCAGGCTGTACCCGCGGCACCCTTTTGTCAATGGCGCATGCCCGGGTTGTTACCGAAAGCCGCGGGGAGCCCCCGGGGCCGCCGGCCGGCCCGCGGCGCTTTTCGCGGCACTACGGGCGGGCCTGCCGCGGTGAGCTGGCCGGAGCGGCCCCCGGGGCCGTGGCGGGCGGGGCGGTCGAGCCCCGGACGACCAGCTCCGGCGCGAGGTAGAGGATCTTCACGGGGCCGCCGCCGCCGCCGGCGATCCGCTCGAGGAGAAGCTGCGCCGCCTCGGTGCCGAGCTGGTAGTGCGGGAAGGCGACCGTGGTCAGCGGCGGCCGCAGCCGGCCGACGAACGGCATGTCGTTGAAGCCGACCAGCGACAGGTCCTCCGGGCACCGCAGCCCCGCCTCGTCGAGCGCGGCGTAGCAGCCCACCGCCAGCATGTCGTTGGCGGCCGCCACCGCCGTGCACGGGGCGCCGCGGGCGAGCAGCTCGCGGCAGCACCGCGTCCCCTCCTCGACCGTGTACGCGGCGGCGGTCACGATCAGGTTCTCGTCGATCTTAAGGCCGCAGGACCGCATGCCCTCGGTGAACCCGCGGAGCCTGCTGACGCCGGTCGAGACCTCCTGCGGGCCGGCGATGTGGGCGATCCTCGTGTGCCCGAGCCCGGCGAGGTGCGTGACCGCCATGCGGAAGCCCTGCTCGTTGTCGGCCGAGACCGAGGGGAAGCTGTAGTCCGGGGCCAGCCGGTTCATCAGGACCACCGGCAGGCCCGCGGCGGCTGCCTCGGCGAGCACCGGGTTGCGCAGGTGCGCGGTCGCCAGGACGAAGCCGTCCACGTGGCGCGCCCGCATCTGCTCGAAGATGACGCGCTCCCTGCCGTGGTCCCCGTCGGTGTTGCCGATCAGCGCGACGTAGCCCGCCGTGGCGAGCCTGTCCTCCAGGCCGCGGACGATGGGCGGGAACAGCGGGTTGTTGAGGTCGGGGATGAGCACGCCGACGGTGTGCGAGCGCCTCGTCCGCAGGCTGCGCGCCACCGGGTTGGGCCGGTAGCCGAGCGCCGCCGCCGCCTCTGACACCCGCCGCGCGGTGTCCTCGCTGACCAGGATCCGGGTCTCCGGGTTGAGCGCGCGGGACGCGGTAGCCGGGTGCACGCGTGCCGCGGCGGCGACATCCCGCAGCGTCGGCGGCCGCTCGGGCATCTCGATCACGCTCCTTAGCGATCCGCCTGCGCGGGGATGGCCCGCCGGGCACCCCTGGTCACTGCATAGTAGGCACGGCGCGTCCTGCCTGGCCACGGCCAAGGTTAGTGGTTCAGGCCGTCATCGCCTCCTCTTCCTGCTCGGCCGGGCCGCGGGCCGGCAGGCGCCGGGCGCGGCCGCGGATCAGCACGGCGATGACGAGCAGGCTGGCCACGTCGAGGATCGCCGCGAGCAGGAAGGCCGCTGCCATGCCGTGAGCCAGCACATGGTGCGCCTGCGCGAGCGGGGCGGCGCCCGGCAGGGGGTGCCGGGCCGCGTCCCGGCTCGCGCCGCCGAAGACGGCCACGAGGATGGCCAGCCCGAGCGCCCCGCCGGCCTGCTGCATGACGTTCACCATGCTGGAGGCGGCGCCGGAATCCTCAGACCGCACGCCCGCCAGCGAGGTCGTGGTCAGCGGGACGAACACGGTGCCCATGCCGGCGCCGAACAGCAGCATCGGGCCGAACACGCCGGCCCAGTAGCTGGTTTCCGGCGAGACCCGGGACAGCCACGCCATCGCGGCGATGACCGGCAGCAGCCCGGCGGCCATCAGCGGCTTCGGCCCCACGAGGGGCATCAGCCTGGGTGCCGCGCGCGAGGCGGCGAACAGCGTGAGCGTCATCGGCAGGAACGCGATCCCGGCGCGGAGCGGGCTGAAGCCGAGAACCTTCTGCAGGAACAGGGTGAGGAAGAAGAACATCCCGAACATGCCCGCGACGAGCAGCAGCCTGGCGAGGAAGGACCCGGACCGGCTGACGTCCGCGAACAGCCGCAGCGGGGTGATGGGCTGGCGGGCACGGGTCTCGGTGATCAGGAACACCGCGAGCAGCGCCGCCGCCGCCGCGAACGCGCCGAGCGCCAGCCCGTCGCCCCAGCCGCTGGCGGCGGCCCTGATGAACCCGTAGACGAGCGCGGCCACCCCGGCGGCGGACGTGACCGCCCCCGTCACGTCCAGGCGGCCCCGCTGGCGTGGTGTCTCGGCGACGAACAGCGGGGCGAGCGCCACGGCGGCGATCCCGATGGGCACGTTGATGAACAGCACCCACCGCCACGTGAGCCACTGCGTGATCAGGCCGCCCAGCACCAGGCCGAGCGATGCGCCGCCGGTGATGACCGCGGTGTAGACCGCCAGCGCGCGGGTCCGCTCGCGGCCCTCGGCGAAGCTGCTGACGATCAGCGCGAGCACCGCGGGCGAGGCGAGCGCGCCGCCGGCGCCCTGGGCGGCCCGCGCGGCGAGCAGCATGCCGGCCGACGGGGCCAGCCCGCCGGCCAGCGACGCCACGGTGAACAGGCTGATCCCCGCGGTGAAGATCCGCCGCCTGCCGAAGATGTCGCCCGCCCTGCCGCCGAGCAGCAGCAGGCCGCCGAAGGTGAGGGTGTATCCGTTCATCACCCAGGACAGGCTCGTCGGCGAGAAGTGCAGGCCGGCCTCGATGCGCGGCAGCGCGATGTTCACCACCGTGGCGTCGAGGATCACCATGAGCTGGGCGCAGAGCATGATGGCGAGGGCGATGCCGCGGCGGCCCTGCCCGCGCGCGGTGGTGCCCCCCGCAGGGGGCCCCGGCAGTGGGGAAGCTGGTGAGGCTGAGGAGGAAGACAAGACGCCTCCGCGTGTGCTGGCTGATGGGTGGTCGCCGTCCCGGTGCCCGGCGGGGTGACCGTCACGCGGGCGCGGCGGGGGCCTGGCGCGCTCCCCCGCCGCGGCCCCGCGGGACGCACGGTGCGCGGGGGCACTGGCGCTCTGCGGGGACGGCGTGCGCCCCCCAGGTGCCCGTGCGCCGGCACTGCCGTGTCTGCTGGCTGACGTACCGCTGGCCAGGCGGTACGCTAGGAACGGAACCGGAGGTTCACTCCGTTTACTATACGGAGGCACCCTCCGCTTTGCAACTCGTTATGTTGGTGCCGATGACCGCGACAGACACACCCGATCCGCGAGCGCCGTCCTGCCCGGCGAGGCGCGCCGACGCGCGCCGCAGCCACCAGCGGCTGCTGGAGGCGGCGGCCGCGGAGTTCGCCGCCCACGGCGCGGACGCGCCCCTGGAGTCCATCGCGCGCCGGGCATGCGTCGGCATCGGCACGCTCTACCGGCATTTCCCGACCCGGCTCGCACTGCAGGAGGCGGTCTTCCGCAGCCAGGTCGACGCCGTGTGCGCCCGGGGAGCCGAGCTGGCCGGCGCGCCGTCGGCGGGCGAGGCGTTCGCCGGGTGGCTGCACGTGCTCGCCGGCTACCTCGTCACCAAGCGGGGCCTGGCGGGAGCGCTGATCGCGGCACACGGCAAGGACTCCGAGGTGATCAGCTCGTGCAGCCAGGTCATCAGGCAGACCGCTGCCCGGCTCCTCGCGCGCGCCCAGCAGGAAGGAGCGGTGCGCCCCGACCTGAGCAGCGCCGACGTGATGATGCTCGTGCACGGCGTCGTCGCCGCGACCGAGCGGGCACCCGACCAGGCGGGCCGGCTGCTGTCGCTCATGCTGGACGGCCTGCGCCCGAGGGCGGTGTTAGCCGGGGGCGGCGCTGGCCCCGGGGGGCGGGCCGGGTCCCCGGGGCCCCGCTGCGGCGGCCGCCGGCGGTGCCGGCCGGGGACACCCTGGAACCCCCGGGCGGCCGCTCACCCGGGCGCACGGCCCGGGCCGCCGGGCCGGCAGGAGATTGCCCGGTAACCCGCGTGCAGCGCCCGCCGGCAGCACCGGGCGCCTCCGGGGCGCAGGGCCCCGGCCGCCAGGCCAGGCCCGCTGGCAGTACCGCTCACAGGTCGGGCGGGCGGTTCTCGTAGGGGGTGCTGAGCACGACCGTGGTGCGGGTGGAGACGCCGGCGAGCGTCCGGATTTCCTGCAGGAGATCTTCCAGCGCCGCCGGCGAGGCGACCCGCACCTTGAGGATGTAGTTTTCGTCCCCCGCGACGCTGTGGCACGCCTCGATCGCCGTCAGGTGCTCCAGGCGCTGCGGCACATCGTCGGGGGCGGCGGCGTCGAAGGGCTTGATAGATATGAAGGCGGTCAGCGGGAGGCCGATGTCCTCAGCGCACAGGCGGGCGGCGTATCCCCTGATGACCCCGGACTGCTCGAGCCTGCGCACCCGCTGGTGCGCCGCCGACACCGACAGCCCCGTCCGCCTGGCCAGCTCGGTGAAGCTCATCCGCCCGTCGCGGGCCAGCAGCGAGACGATCGCGCGGTCGATCTCTTCCACGCCGTCACCGTAGCGCCGCACGGCCGTCCCGCGGGAACCCGGCAGCCGTCCTGCGGGAACTCAAATATAACGGAATGATCTCGACGTTTACGCTCCTGTAACGCCCGCCGCCGGCGCCTTAACGTGCGCGCCATCCGCCAGTACGCTTCCGGCCAGGAAGGACGCCAGCGGCCCCGGGCCCTGGCGGCTCAGCCCCGTCATGTTCAGTCCCGTCATGTGAGGAGCGCCATGGCCCAGATCATCCTCGACCGGGTAGACAAGGTCTACAGCGGCGGCGTCAAGGCTATCGACGATCTGACGCTGGAAGTCAAGGACGGCGAGTTCATGGTGCTGGTCGGGCCGTCCGGGTGCGGCAAGTCCACGGCGCTGCGGTCGATCGCGGGCCTGGAGGAGATCAGCGCGGGAACCATCCAGATCGGCGACAGGATCGTCAACGACCTGCCGCCCAAGGACCGGGACATCGCCATGGTGTTCCAGAACTACGCTCTGTACCCGCACATGACGGTGGAGCAGAACCTGGCCTTCGGCCTGCAGCTCCGCAAGACCCCCAAGGACGAGATCAAGCGCAGGGTCAGCGAGGCGGCGAAGATGCTCGGCCTCGAGCAGTACCTCAAGCGCAAGCCCGCTGCCCTGTCCGGCGGCCAGCGGCAGCGGGTCGCGATGGGCCGGGCGATCGTCCGCGAGCCGCAGGCGTTCCTCATGGACGAGCCGCTGTCCAACCTGGACGCCAAGCTGCGGGTGTCGATGCGGGCCTCGCTGAACCAGCTGCACGAACGGCTCGGGGTCACCACGGTCTACGTGACCCACGACCAGGTCGAGGCCATGACGCTCGGGCACCGCGTCTGCGTGCTGCGCGACGGCCGCCTGCAGCAGGTGGACACCCCGCAGCGGCTTTTCGAGTCACCGGTGAACCTGTTCGTGGCCGGGTTCATCGGCTCGCCGGCGATGAACTTCGTGACGGCCGAGTTCACCCGCGACGACGGCCCCGCCGTCACCTTCGCCGGGCACAGGCTCACGGTGCCCGCGGCGGTCGTCGACGCCAAGCCCGGGCTGGCCGGCTACTTCGGCCGCAAGGTCATCCTGGGGATCCGGCCTTCCGACTTCGAGGACGCCAGCCTCGGCGACGGCCAGTGGGGCCGCATGCGGGTCACCGCGGAGGTGACCGAGGAACTCGGCAGCGAGATCCACGTGATCTTCACGCTCGACGCCCCGGCCGTCCAGCACGCCAGCATCACCGACGCGGCCGCCGGGGATGACGGCGAGGAGGAGAACGTCAGCGCGCTGGTCGGCGGCAAGTCGCTGTGGACGGCCCGGGTGTCCGCCCGCTCCGGCATCAGGCCGGGGCAGCCGATCGAGCTGGGCGTCGACACCAGCAACCTGCAGTTCTTCGACCCCGACAGCGGCCTGTCGATCGGCCACCCGCAGGCTACGCCAGGCGCTGCCGAGCAGCCGGGCACCTGAACCCGGCCCTTGCCGCCCTGTAACCCCGGCTCGCGGGATGGAACGTGAGCGGCCCGGTGTTCTGGCTAGCAGGCCTCATGTGAAGCCGGCCGGACGCAGGACGAAGGACGGTGGGTGACTTTCATCATGCGACGGGATCCGCAGGACCTCTACGAACTGGACCCGGCCGTGCCGGAGCTTGACGGCGCCCCGATGCTGCACCACCTCGAGGGCTTCATGGACGCGGGCGCCGCCGGGCGGCTCCTGGCCGAGCACCTGATGACCGCCTGCGGGCAGGAGGTCATCGCCCGGTTCGACGTGGACAGGCTCATCGACTACCGGTCACGGCGGCCCCTGATGACCTACGCCAGGGACCACTGGGAAAGCTACGAGGCGCCCGAGCTGGCCGTCCGGCTGCTGCGGGACTCATCCGGCACCCCGTTCCTGCTGCTGGCCGGCCCCGAGCCCGACCACGAGTGGGAGCTGTTCACCGCGGCTGTCCGGTCCATCGCCGACCGGGTGGGCGCGGGCCCTGTGATCGGCTTCCACGGCATACCGATGGGTGTCCCGCACACCAGGCCCCTCGGCGTGATCGCCCACGCGACCCGCCAGGACCTGGTCGCCGGGCGGCGGCGCATGCCGGGCACGGTGCAGGTGCCCGGCAGCGCCGGCGCGCTGCTCGAGCTGCGCCTGGGCGAGGCCGGCCGTGACGCCCTCGGCTTCGCCGTCCACGTGCCGCACTATCTCTCGCAGGCGGTCTACCCGGCTGCGGCGCTTGCCCTGCTCGGCGCCGTCGGCACCGCCGCGGGCCTCGACCTGCCCGACGGCGAGCTGCGCGAGGCGTCGCAGCGCACGAACGCCGAGATCGACCGGCAGGTGTCCGACTCCGCTGAGGTCGCCGAGCTGGTCGGCGCGCTGGAGCGGCAGTACGACGCGTACGCCGCGTCCGGCGGGGATGACGCGGGCAGCGGGAACGGCCTTCTCGACGGCGAGCACATCCCGACCGCCGACGAGCTGGGCGCCCAGTTCGAGCGCTTCCTCGCCGAACGGCAGCAGCGCGGCGACTCCCCCGGCCGCTGAGGCGGTGCCGGCCCGGGATCGCCGGCGCCGGCCAGAGCGCGGGCCCGCCGCTGCGCTAGTCCAGCACTCCCAGCCCGAGCAGGACGGCCTCGGTAACGAGCGCCACGCCGGTCACGTACTCCCAGCGGATGCGGATCGGCACGAGGTAGGAGATTCCCCGCCCGAGCTGCAGCCCGGCCAGCGACATCACGAACGTGATGGCGCCGAAGAGCGCGGCAGGGACCAGCGGCGGGATGCCGGCCAGGCCCAGGCCCGTGCCGGCGACCAGGTTGTCCAGGCTCAGCGGGACCGGGAGGCCGAAAACGCACCACAGGTAGCCGGCGTCTTCCTGCGCCTTCTCCCGTGCCGCCTGGACGAGGAGGAACAGGCCGTACAGGCCCAGCACGGCCGGCCCCGCAACGCCGGATACCGGCCCGGCGATCTCCCGCCTGAGGTAATCCCCCAGCAGTATGCCCACCAGCGGTGCCAGCCCGTCGAAAAACCCGAAGACCGCGGCGACCAGCACGGAGCGCAGCCACCTGAACCGGAGCGGCCCGAGCGTCACCGACGTCCGGAAGTTGTCCAGGCTGAGGACAAACCCGAGGCCGGCAAGGTTGAAAAACATCTCACGCTCCCAAGCCGCTGGCAGGTTCCGGTTGCCGCTGGCGCATTCACGGTTCTTACGTGGCTGACGCCGGGTTTTGCCGGGGGCCCGCGCTGCCCGGAACGCCGGGGCGACCCGGCCGGCGCTGCAGGCCCGCGGCCGGGGGGCGCCGGGCCGCCCGCACGGGCGCAGACGGCGCGTGCCCGCTACCCGGTGTCCGGGTAACGCGTCCTGCCCGGGCGGCCCGGATGCGGGCGGGGCACGAGCGCTGCCCCGCCCGCCGGCGTGTCCCCGCTGGCGGCCCGCACCGCCTTTGCCACGAGTTCGTGGTCGGGAGACAGGTGGCAGACCGGGTCGGTGCGGGCGGCGTCGCCGGTGAGCAGGAACGCCTGGCAGCGGCACCCGCCGAAGTCGATCTCGCGGCGGCTGCAGCTCCGGCACGGCTCCGGCATCCAGCCTGTCCCGCGGAACCGGCTGAACAGGGGTGAGCATTCCCAGATCCATGCCAGGGAGTGCTCGCGCACGCTGGCGCGGGGAAGGGGCAGGGCGTGTGCGGCCGGGCAGGGCAGGACGTCGCCGTTGGGCGTCACGGTGAGCTGCCGCCGCCCCCAGCCGCCCATGCAGGGCTTGGGGTACCGGCTGTAGTAGTCGGGGACGACGTAGATGATCTCCATCCGCCCCTTCAGGCGCTCGCGCGCCGCGCGCACCACCGCCTCGGCGCGGCCGAGCTGGGCCCTGCCCGGCAGGAGCCCGTCCCGGTTGCGCCAGGCCCAGCCGTAGTACTGCGTGTTGGCCAGCTCGACCCGGTCGGCCCCCAGCTCCTCGGCCAGGCCGAGGATGCGGCCGATCCTGTCGATGTTGCGGCGGTGGAGGACCACGTTCAGCGTGAGGGGCCAGCCGAGCCTTTTCACCAGCCGGGCTGCCGATATCTTGCGCCCGAAGGATGGCGTGCCGGCGATGCGGTCGGACAGGGCCGGCTCGTCGGCCTGGATGCTGATCTGCACGTGGTCGAGGCCCGCGGCGCGCAGCTCGCCGGCGCGGCGGGACGACAGGCCGAGCGCGCTTGTGATGAGGTTCGTGTACAGGCCGAGTTCGCTGGCGCTGCGGGTGATCTCGACGATGTCGCGGCGGGCGAGCGGCTCCCCGCCGGACAGGTGGAGTTCCAGGACGCCCAGGCCGGCGGCCTCGGCCAGCACCCGCTGCCACTCCCGGGTCGTCAGCTCCTCCCGGTAGCCGCCGAGGCTGAGCGGGTTGGAGCAGTACGGGCAGTGCAGCGGGCAGGCGTAGGTGAGCTCGGCCAGCATCCCGAACGGCCTATCCATGGCTGATCTCCACGCATCGCCTGGCGGCGAGCCGGGTGAGGAAGAGCTGGACCTCGCCGGCGGCCACGCGGTCATACCGCCCGCGCAGCTCCGCCACGATCTCGGCCACCGTCCGCTCCCCGTCGCACAGGCCCAGGATGGCCGCGCCCGTGCCGTTCAGCACGCAGACCATCTCCGGGGCGAGCAGCACGTGCCGTTTCCGCACCGGGTCGAACCTCAGCCGGACGTGCGGTGCCAGGCGGGGCCGGCCGGCACCGCTACCGGCCCGCGTGGGCCCGGTCATCCGCGTAGGCATGGTCGATGGCATCCAGCATGCTCCACAGAACGTCGCACTTGAACGACAGCGCCGCCACGGCGGCCGCCTGCTCATCGGGTGTCCGGCAGTACCCGGTCACCACCTGCAGGGCGTGCCCGGAGTCGCGCGGGGCCTGCGTCAGGCGGGCCCGGAAGTAGGCCAGCCCCCGGCGGTCGATCCAGGGGTAGTAGCGCTCGAACGCGGCGAGGCGCTCGGCCATCAGGTCCGGCGCGAACAGCTCGGTCAGCGAGGAAGCCACCGCCTCGGTCCACGGCCGGGTGCGGGCGAAGGTGACGTAGGCGTCCACGGCGAACCGCACCCCGGGGACGACATGCCGCTGGTCGTGCATCTCCTCCCGGGTCAGCCCCGCCGCCTCGCCCAGGCGCAGCCACGCCTCGATGCCGCCCTCTGCGCCCGCCGTGCCGTCGTGGTCGATGATGCGCCGGACCCAGCGGCGGCGCACCTCGCGGTCGGGGCAGTTGGCGAGGATGGCGGCGTCCTTGCGGGGGATGTTCTCCTGGTAGTAGAAGCGGTTGGCCACCCAGCCCTGGATCTGCCGGCGGCTCAGGCCCCCCTCGTTCATCTTCCTGTGGAAGGGGTGCCGGTCGTGGTACCGGCGGGATTGCGCGCGCAGCGCCGCCACGAAGTTCCCGGTGTCCGTTACCGTCATCGCGCCTCATTCATGCAAACGGCCTCAGATCTGCAGTTCCAGCCCGTCCGCGGCGACTTCCATGCCGCGGGCCTCGACGGCGCGCCGCTCCGGCGCGTCCTCGAGCAGGATCGGGTTGGTGTTGTTGATGTGGATGTAGATCTTGCGCTCGATGGGGAGCGGGGAGAGCTGCTCCAGGCTGCCGCCGGGGCCGCTGATCGGCAGGTGGCCCATCTCGCGTGCCGTCCTGCCGCCCGCGCCTGCCCGGATCAGGTCGTCGTCGTGCCAGCAGGTTCCGTCGACGAGCAGGCACGCGCAGCCGCCGAGCTGGGCGCGCACCGCTGGCGTCAGCTCCTGCACCGCCGGCAGGTACACCAGGGCCCGGCCGCTGCGCCCGCCGGTCAGGCGGTAGCCGACGACCCGTCCCTTCCCCGCGCCGGGGCCGAAACGCGCCCGCTTCGACGTGGGCACGTCGAAGGCCCGGTACGTCAGCCCGCCCGCCAGGGGCACGTCGGCGTCCGGGACGACCGGCTGCCACGTAACCGGGCAGTAGGCCTCCAGCGTCCGCAGCAGCGAGGTGCCGTCGTACAGCGTCTCGCGGGCCGCCTCGGTGGCGTGGACCTCGATGCCGCTTCCCTCCCGGAGCAGGAGCAGCCCGAGCGTGTGGTCGAGCTCGGCGTCGGTGAGCAGCACGGCCTGCAGGGGGACGGACCTTTCCCCGCGGGGGCCGCTGGAGGGGTGCAGGGCGGGGAAGGACTCGATCTGGGCACGGATGTCGGGTGAGGCGTTGAGCAGGAACCACCGCCGGTAGTCGGGGCTCACGGCGACCGACGACTGGGTGCGGGGGCGGGCGGGCCGGGAACCGTCACGGACCGCACGGCACGGGAGGCAGGCGC
>Ga0209061_1003658_pt1 | contig 16191 bp, 10 predicted proteins | sample Coa_R1_10_FD_187157 | JGI IMG/M metagenome (GOLD analysis project Ga0209061, IMG submission 187157) | Surface soil microbial communities from Centralia Pennsylvania, which are recovering from an underground coalmine fire - Coalmine... | ecosystem: Environmental > Terrestrial > Soil >...
GTGCGATGCCGCCCAGCGTCCGGGTCCCCGCGTCGCGGATCACCGGGACGATCAGCCCGTCGTCCAGCGCCACGGCGACGCCCATGTGCACGGCCTCGCTCACCTCGATGCCCCGCTCGGTGAGGGTCGCGTTCAGCAGCGGATGCGCAGGCAGCAGCGCCGCGGCCGCCTCGATGAGCAGGTCGGTGTAGGTGAGGCGCACGCCGGTTGCCGCCTCGAAGCCGGGCGCGAGCTCGGCGCGCCGGCGCACCAGCCCGCTCACGTCGGCCTCACGCGAGACGGTGACCTGGGCCATCTCCCGCAGGCTCTCGGTGAGCCGCTCGGCGGCAACCGCCCGGATGCCGGCCAGCGGGATGACCCGGGCTGCCCGGGGCGGGGCCGGGGGTTCCGCCTGGGCAGGAGCCCCCGCGGGCGGGGCGGCGCCCTCCGCCGCGCCGGGAGCCGCCCGGGGCGGGGGAGCCGCCCGGGGCGCGCCGGGAGCCGCCCGGGCAGGAGCCGCCGGCGAGGGGGCCGTGTCCTGCGCCGCAGCGGAGGCCGCCGTGGGGGAAGCTGCGGCGCGGGCTGCGGCGTAGGCGTCCACGTCGTCGGAGGTGACCCGCTTGCCCGGGGCCGCCGGGGGCACGAGCGTCACGTCGATGCCGAGTTCGGCGGCACGCCGGCGTGCCGCCGGGGAGACCGGCGCCCCGCCCCCGCCGCGCCGGCCGGCGCCCGCCGTCTCCGCGGGCCCCGTCTCCGCGGGCCCCGTTTCCGTGAGGGCCGATCGCGCGGCCGCCGGCTTCGCCGGCCCCGCTGGCACGGGCTGCGCACCGGGCCCGCCTGCCTGCACGGCCAGTTCCTCCTGTGGCGGGAACGCATCTCCTGCCTCGCCGATCAGCGCGAGCAGCCCCCCGACGGGGAGCTGGGTGCCGGGGGCTGCGACGATGCGCCCGAGCACCCCCGAAGCCGGGGAGGGGATCGTAGCGCTCACCTTTTCCGTTTCGATGTCGAGCAGGTCAGCGCCCTGGCGTACCTCCTCGCCCTCCGCGGCCTTCCACCTGGTGACGACGCCCTTCTTCATCGCCATGCCGAGCTTGGGCATGCGCACTTCGCTGATCATCGGCCGCTCACAGGGTCGCCCGCACGGCGCCGGCGACGCGTTCCGCGCTGGGGATGTAGAACTGCTCCATCTCCGGGGCGAACGGCACCGGCGTGTGCGGCGCGGTCACCATCTGCGGCGGGGCGTCGAGGCTGTCGAACGCCTGCCCGGCGACGAGCGCGGCGAGGTCGGCGGCCATGGAGCAGCGCGGGTTGTCCTCGTCGACGACGACCGCCCGCCCGGTCTTGCGCACCGAGGCGAGGATCGTCTCCGCGTCCAGCGGCGACAGCGTGCGCGGGTCCACGACCTCGACGTCCACCCCCTCGTCCGCGAGCGTGCCCGCGGCCTCCAGCGCGACCTGCACCATCCGGCCGATCGCGACCACCGTCGCCGCGTCGCCCTCGCGCTTCACCTCGGCCCTGCCCAGCGGCACGACGTGCTCACCCTCGGGCACCTCGCCGGTCGTGTCGTACATGAGCTTGTGCTCGAAGAAGATCACCGGGTCGTCGTCGCGGATCGCGGCGGCCAGCAGCCCCTTGGCGTCGGCCGGGGTGGACGGGACGACGGTCTTCAGCCCCGGCATGTGGGTGAACACCGAGTAGTGGCAGCCGGAGTGCTGACCAGCGGCGCCGATGCCCGCACCGAACATCGTCCTGATCACCAGGGGGACGCGCGCGGTGCCGCCGAACATGTACCGCAGCTTCGCGCCCTGGTTGAAGATCTGGTCCATGCACACGCCGAAGAAGTCAACGAACATCAGCTCGGCGACGGGCCGCAGCCCGGTCGCCGCCGCGCCGACGGCGGCGCCGATGAACCCCGACTCCGAGATGGGGGTGTCCAGCACGCGTTCCCTGCCGAACTCGGCGACCAGGCCGTGGGAGACGCCCATCACGCCCCCCCAGGCATCCTTGCGCTCGAAGCCCTCGACGGACGCGCCGCCGGCGACGTCCTCGCCCATCAGGATCACCGTGGGATCACGGGCCATCTCCTGGCGCAGCGCCTCGTTGATCGCCTCCCGCATGGACAGGCTGCGTGCGGTGGCCGGCCTTTCCGGTGCGACGGTCACGACGGCTCCTCTCGGACGTAGCTCACATACCTTCCCGGGCGCAGCCCCGCGGTCCCCGGGGACGGGCGCGGGGCACCTCTCAGGCGCCGCTCACGCACAGGCACCTCTCAGGCGTAGCTCACATAGACGTCGGTCAGGGCATCCTCCGGGGTCGGCTCCGGGCTGGCCTCGCCGTAGGCGACCGCCGCCTCCACCGCCTCGGCGGCCCGGCGGTCGGCCGCCTCCACCTCCTCCCGGGTGAGCAGCCCCTGGGCGATGGCCTGCCCGGCGAAGTAGGTGAGCGGGTCGTGCTCGCGGTAGGCCGCCGACTGCTCCGCGGTGCGGTACGTCGTCTGGTCGCCTTCGAAGTGCCCGAAGTAGCGCCAGGTCCTGGCCTCGATCAGGCTCGGGCCGCCGCCGCCGCGTGCCCGTGCCACGGCCTCGCCCGCCGCCTCGTAGACCGCGGTCACGTCGTACCCGTCGACGGTGACGCCGGGGATCGAGTAGGAGGCCGCCCGGTCGGCGATCGCGGCGGCCGCGCAGTGGTAGGTCACCGGCGTGGCCTCGGCGAAGGCGTTGTTCTCCGCGACGAAGACCACGGGCAGCTTCCATATCGCGGCGAGGTTCATCGCCTCGTGGGTCGTACCCTGCTCCGCGGCGCCGTCGCCGAAGAAGCACGCGGTCACCGCGCCGGTGCGGAGCGTCTTCGCGGTGAGGCCCGCGCCGCAGGCGAGCGGAGGACCGCCCCCGACGATGCCGTTCGCGCCGAGCATGCCCTTGGACATGTCGGCGATGTGCATCGACCCGCCCTTGCCCTTGCACAGCCCGCCGGACCTGCCGAACAGCTCCGCCATCATCGGCCCCAGCTCCACGCCCTTGGCGATGCAGTGGCCGTGGCCCCGGTGGGTCGAGGTGATGTAGTCGGTTTCCTCCAGGTGGGCGCACACCCCGGCCGCCACGGCCTCCTCGCCGGCGTACAGGTGGACGAACCCGGGGATCCGCCCTTCCGCGAAGAGCTTGGAGACCCGTTCCTCGAACTGGCGGATGGTCGTCATCCGGTCGTAGATCCAGAGGGCCTTCTCCCGCGTCAGCTCCATACCCGGCTTCCCCTCACGACGGCGGCACTGGATAATTCGGAATGTACGCCGCCGCCATGCGGCCGGTCACTACCGGACTCAGAGTAGGTCGCGGCCGCCGAGGTAGGGGCGCAGCGCCTCGGGAACGCGCACCTCGCGGGAGGCGGTCTGGTAGTTCTCGGCTAGCGCGGCAAGCAGGCGGGGCGTGGCGATCGCCGTGTTGTTGAGCGTGTGGGCGAACTTGACGGTGCCGTCGGTGTCGCGGTAGCGCAGGTTCGCGCGCCGCGCCTGCCAGTCGTGCAGGGACGAGCAGCTATGCGTCTCGCGGAACCGGCCGAGCGAGGGGAACCAGGTGTTGATGTCGTTCATCCGGAACTTGCCCGCGCCCATGTCGCCGGTGGAGCACTCCACGACCTCATAGGGCAGGCCGAGTCCCTGCAGGAGCTGCTCGGCGGCGGACAGCAGCTCCGCGTGCCAGCGTGCTGACTCGCCGGGATCGGCCTCGCAGATGACGAACTGCTCCACCTTCTCGAACTGGTGGACCCGCAGCAGCCCGCGCACGTCACGGCCCGCGCTGCCGGCTTCGCGCCTGAAGCACGGCGAGATGCCCGCGTAGCGGACCGGCAGCTTGTTCTTGTCCAGGATCTCCCCGGAGTGCAGGCCGACGAGTGCGACCTCGGCGGTGCCCGCCAGGTACAGGTCGTCGGCGGGGATCGCGTAGGTCTCCTCGCGGTGGCCGGGGAACTGGCCGGTGCCGGTCAGCGGCTCCTCCCTGACCAGCGACGGCACGGAGATCAGCGTGAAGTCCCGCGACCGCAGCAGGTCAAGGGCATAGGAGTGGAGGGCGCGCTCCAGCAGCACCGCGTCGCCGGTCAGCGCGTACGCCCGCTCCCCGGCGACCTTGCGGGCGCGCGCGAACTCGGCCCAGCCGCGCTCTTCGAGCAGTTCCACGTGGTCGAGCGGCTCGAAGCCGAACTCCGGCGGCTCTCCCCACGTCCTGATGGTGACGTTCGCGGACTCGTCCGGCCCAACCGGCGAGCCTTCCCACGGGATCATGGGCGTGAGCAGCAGCAGATCCTGGAGCTGCGCGCTTGTCTCGCTGAGCTGCTCGCGGAGCTGGCTGAGCTGCCGTTGTAGTTCCTCGTGCTCCCTGCGCAGCTCGGCGCGGCGTGCCTCATCGGCCCTGGCGAACTCCTTGGACGAGCTCTTCCGCCTGGCCTGCGCGTTGTCCAGCTCGTGCTGGAGCTTACGGGTCCGCTGGTCGAGTTCCAGCAGCTCGTCCACGTCCAGGTCGATGCCCTTGACACGGACAGCCGCCTTTACCGCGTCCGGGTTCTCCCTGATGAATCGCTTGTCCAGCATGGGTGCGCGTCAGCCCTCGTCCGATCCCGTATGCCATGAAAAACACGGCAGTTCGCCCGCGAAGCCGCCCATGGTGACTCCGCCATGTGACCGTAGTCATCGAAACTCTGCCGTGGGACTGTCTCATCGAAACGCTACCAGCAGCGCACGCACGCTTCGGGCAGCTTGGGGTGGCGCCTGAAGAGGTCTGGCAGCTCAGGCACCGCCACGGGCGGTTTGTCCAGTTCAGCATGACACTCAGTGTTACTCTCGGGTACATGAGGACAGGGCGGTTCAGCATCAGCGCCAGGAAAAAGATCCATGACCGTATACGGGTGCACGCCGAGCCTGCGGCAGTGGACGTATCCACCTGTATGATCGCCGCCGCCGTTCAGCAGATGATCCGCGACGATGGGGTCACCGCATCGTTTGCCGCCATTGACACCGAGAACGCCGCAGCGTCTGGCGTGGCCTCTCCCTGATCTTCACCGCCGGCCCGGAGGACTTCTTCGCCCACCGGGTGATCCTCGACGCGCACCAGATCGAAATCATGCCTGTCAACTGAATGCACGATCGTGCAAGTCAACTGAATGCACGATCGTGCAAGTCAACTGAATGCACGATCGTGCAAGTAGCTCTCTGTCCCGGGGGGCATCAGCCCCGGCCGATGAAGGGCATCCGGGTGGCGGTGATGGTCAGGAACTGCACGTTGGCGTCCAGCGGCAGTCCTGCCATGTAGAGGACCGCGTCGGCGGCATGCCGGGCGTCGAAGACCGGTTCGGGCGCCACCGAACCGTCGGCCTGCCGCGCGCCGCGGCTGATGGACTGGGTCATCTCGGTGGCCGCGTTGCCGATGTCGATCTGGCCGCAGGCGATGCCGAAGTCCCGGCCGTCGAGCGAGATCGACTTCGTCAGGCCGGTGAGCGCGTGCTTGGTGGCCGTGTAGGCGGCGCTGCCCGGCCGCGGGACGTGCGCGGACACCGACCCGTTGTTGATGATCCGGCCGCCCCGCGGGTCCTGCGCCTTCATCATCCGCACCGCATGGCGGGCACACAGGAACGCCCCGGTGAGGTTGGTGTCCACCGCCCGCCGCCATTGCGCCGGGGAGATCTCGTCGACCGCGCCTGCCGGGCCGAATACGCCCGCGTTGTTGACGAGCAGGTCGACCCGCCCCCAGCGCTGCCGCACCGCCTCGAACAGCCCGGTGACCGATTCCTCCACGGTGACGTCGGCCGGGACGGCCAGCGCGGAGCCCGTGCTCCACCCGGCGCCGGTCACGGTCTCGCGCAGCGGCTGCACGCGCCGCCCGGCCACCGCGACCCGCCACCCCGCGGTGAGCAGGGCCCGCGCGATGCACCGGCCGAGCCCGGATCCTCCCCCGGTGACGACGGCCACGCCGGTGGTTGGCATCCCCATCATCTCCCCTATCCTCTCCGCGGCCGGGTCGCTGTTCCCGGCGCCCGGGCGCGGCGCCCCGGCCCGGCGCCGGGCCGGGGCGCGGTCCGCTTGCGCTCCGTGCCTAACGTAATCCCCGGTACTGCCGGGACGTGGCACATGCGCTCGCTGGCTCGAGTACGGTGAGGCGGGATCAGCCTGGGAGAGGGTGCGCGATCACGGCGGGAGGGCGCGGATGCTGGTGACCAACCATGTCCTGTCGGGAGCGCTGATCGGGACGGTGTCACGCCGGCCGCTTCCCGCCTTCCTGCTGGGGGTGGCGTCGCATTTCGCTCTCGACGCGGTCCCGCACTGGGGGAAGTGGGATGACCCGCGCGTCTTCCTGCGCGTCGCCGTGCCGGACGGCCTCGCCGGCCTCGCGGTCATGGCGGGGCTCACCGCCGCCGCGCCGCCGGGCAGGCGCGTGCCCGTTCTCGCCGGCATGGCCGGGGCGGCGCTGCCCGACATCGACAAGCCGGTCATGCTGTGGTTCGGGCGGTCACCGTGGCCGAGGGCCGTCAGGCACTTTCACTCCCGCATCCAGGACGAGGCGCCCGACCGGTTCGGCCCGGAGATCGGAGCCGCCGCCGCGTTCGTGATCTGCGGCCTCGTGCTCCGGTGGCGCCCGCGGACGGGGGCGCGGAGAAGAGCCCTGGCCGGTCGCCGATCGGCGCCAGCGGCACTATGAGGGCTCCGCCGGCGCGGCAGGCGGCGCGCCGGCCCGGTCACGGGCGAAGACCGCGATCACCGTGCCCGCCACGACGAACGAGGCGGCCATGACGAAGAACGCCGCACGGAAGCTGGCTCCGGTGATGATGAAGCCGAGGATCGTGACCCACAGGGCGCCGAAGGACTGGGATATGGCGAAGTACGCGCCGAAGGCGGCGCGCGCGGAGACCCCCTCCATGGCGTCGGAGAAGAGCGCCTGGCGGACCGGCTGCTCGGAGTAGGAGAAGACGCCGATGACGAGCCCGGTGAGGGCGAGCGCGGCGAGGGAAGAGCCGACGAGCACGAACGACGCGAGGCCGATCGCCCCGCATCCGTAGAGCGCGTAGAGGACGGTGCGCCGTCCTGCCCGGTCGGAGATCTGGCCGCCGAGCATGGGACCTGCGACGGCGCCGACGCCGACGACGGTGACGAGCACGCCGATGGTGAGCGCCGGCTCGTGGAGGCCGTCGCGCAGGTAGGCAGGGATATAGGTGGTGAGCACGCCGAGCCCGCGCCCGGCCGCCGAGATCGTCCCGGCGACGAGGATGGCCACGGCTGTCCTGCGGCGCAGCGCGCGGCGCAGCGTCACCGGGACGGCAGCGGGCTGCCGCGGGCCTGGGTCCCGGCCTGGCGCCGCCGCCCCGGGTGCCGTGGGCGGCGGGGATGTCGCGCGTCCGGCAGATCCGGCGCGGTCATCCTCCGGCAGGTCCGGTGCTGCCCGGTCCCCTGGCTGGTGCCGGGCGGTGCGGACGCGTGCCCATGTCACGAGCGAGCTGGCCGCCAGCAGGGCGCCCATGGCCGCGAGCGCCCACCGCCAGCTGAACGCGGCGATGAACGCCGAGGCGATGATCGGCGCGACCAGGGTGCCGACGTTGCCGCCCGTGGTGTGGGCGGCGAGGACCAGGCCGCGGCGGTGCGGGACCCGGTCGGTGAGGTGCGCGCTGCCCACGGGATGCTGAGGCCAGCTCGCGAGCTGACCGAGCACCCGGGCGCCCGCGAACATCGCGAACCCGGGGGACAGCGCCCCGAGCGCGCTCGCCACCGCGATCCCGAGGTTCTGGCCGCCCAGGAGCATGCGCGCGGGAAAGCGCCTGACCGCCCCGGCGAGCCCCTGGAGCAGGCCGCCGGCCAGCCCGGTGGCGCCGAGGACCACGCCGAGCACGGCGTAGGAGATGTGGAACTCCGCGAGCGCGAAGGGGTACACGATGCCGAGCATCGCGGAGTAGCAGTGCTGGATCGCGTGCGAGAACGAGACGACGGCCACCTGCTCGCGGTCACCGGGAGCCCAGCCCCGCCCCCGCACGGCCGTCGCAGTGGCGGGATTCCCCGTGTGCCCGGCAGGCTCCGCGTTCTCGCCCATCGCGCTCCTTCGGGTATTTCCTTAGCGGAAGTAAATGGTAATACCTTTCTCCATGTCTCTTCCCCACGCCGTCTTCTGCAGGCCGTCGCGGGGTGAGCGACATCCCCGCGCGTTCGGCACGGATGGTACGGGTGATGTCAAAGAGGTGGGTTGTATGCATGATGCCGGATGGGAGGCGGCGCTCACCCAGTGACCGTCCGGCGTGCCGGGGACCCGCTGCGCCAGGTTCATGTCTGGTGCCGTCCCGGCGGCCGCCTCCGGCGCCGTCCCAGCCGCCCGGATACTCATACCACGGATACTCGTATGGTTGGCGGGCCCGGGACGCCCGGTGGCGGGGCCGGGCGCCCGGCACTCACCGCGCCGGGACGTGGCCGCGCTCGGCCAGGCGGTCGAGCGCCGCCATGATCCGCTTCTCGGAGACGGGCACGGGCGTGCCAAGCACCTGGGCGAAAAGGCTGACCCGCAGCTCCTCGATCATCCAGCGCACGGCCTGGAGATCCTGGCTGGTGCCGCGCGCCGGCGGGAGCGTCCCCCCGGCGTCCAGATACGCCCCGAGCACGCGGCGGATGGCGGCCATCCGCTCCGCGTCCCGGCCCGGGTCCTCCGGCAGCTTCTCCAGGCGCCGGACGATGGCGCGCAGGTAGCGGGCAAGGTCCGGCAGGCGCCGCGCCCCCGTCCCGGTGACGAACCCCGGGTGGATCAGCGCGCCGAGCTGGGACCGGATGTCGCCGAGCGCCGCGGCGCAGGGCCCGCGGGAGGCGCCGCCGCGGGCGGCGGCGCCTCCGAGCGCCGCCTCGGCCCGCTGCGCCTCCGCCAGCGCCTCCGCCACCGCGGCGACCACGGCGGCCGTGCGGCCGGGCAGCGCGGAACGCGCCGCCTCAAGCAGGGCGGCGAAGCCGCCGGAATCCCAGGCAGGGCCTCCGGCCTCCTCGATCACCTGGTCGGCGGCGCAGGCGGCGCAGTCGCCGAGCAGCGCGGTGATGTCCGGGTAGGGGTTCCGGCTCAGCGCCAGCTTGGCACGGCCGGGCAGCCGGCCGGCGGCCGCCCGCGCCCCGGAGGGAACCTGCAGCAGGAGCAGGCGGCGGGTCCCCAGCCACATGGATTCGCGCGCCTCCTCCTCGGTGCCGAACAGCTTCACGTCGACGGCCTCGCCCGTGTCCGCGAGCGCCGGGTAAGCCCGGACCCGGCCGTCGTCGAACACCCGGGGAAGCGAGCCGATCTCCCAGCTCCGCAGCCCGGTGCGGGTGATGCCGCGGGCGGCCTCGGACAAGGTGTCCTGCATCTGGTCCCTGAGTTCCCGCCGGAGCGCGCCGAGGTCCTTGCCCATGGCGAGCACGCGGCCGTCATCGACCACCCGGAAGTTCATCCGCAGGTGGGCGGGGAGCCTGTCCGGGTTCCATGCCTCACGCGGGACCGTCACGCCGCGCATCCGGCGAAGTTCCGCGCTGAGCGCGCTCAGCAGGTCACGGGCCCCCGGGCACCCACGGCCGTCCGCGCCCTGCGCCCTGCCGCCCGCGCCGCGCGCGCTGCCGTCCGCGCCCGCGGCGCCATCCGGCAGGCCGGGCGGGCCGAGGCGGGCGAGCACGGCGCGGGCCACATCGGGGGCGGGCACGAGCTGGCGCCGCAGGTCCTTCGGCAGCGAGCGGATCAGCTCGGTCACCAGTTCCTCGCGCAGGCCCGGCACCTGCCAGCCGAACTCCTCCCCGCTCACCTGATTCAGCCCAGCCAGGGGAACGTCCACCGTCACCCCGTCACCCGGCTCACCGGGGGCGAACTCGTACGACAGCGGGAACTCACCCCAGGAGCTGGGGTAGTCGCCGGGACTGACCTGACCGGTCTGCGGGCCCGCCAGGTCGGCGGGGGACAGGGTCAGCAGGCCGGGGTCGGCGACCCGGGCCTTCTTCCACCATGCGTCGAAGTGCCGTGCGGAGACAACCTCGGCGGGGATGCGCTCGTCGTAGAAACGCACCAGCGCCTCGTCGTCCGCGACGATGCCGTGCCGCCGTGCCCGCCGCTCCAGCTCCCCGGCTTCCTCAAGCAGCCGCCGGTTCTCGTGGAAGAACCGGTGGTGAGTGGTCCAGTCGCCCTCGACGAGGGCATGGCGGATGAACAGCTCACGCGACAGCGCGGGGTCGATGCGCGCATAGTTCACCGGGCGCGCCGTGACGATCGGCAGCCCGTACAGCGTGACCTTCTCCAGCGCCATCACCGCGCCGCGCCTGGCGTCCCAGTGCGGCTCGCTGTAGGAGCGCCTGACCAGGTGGCCGGCCAGCGGCTCGGCCCACTCCGGCTCGATCCGCGCGACGGTCCTCGCCCACAGCCGGGACGTCTCGGCAAGCTCGGCCGCGACCACCCACCGCGGCGGTTTCCTGGCCAGCGCGGAGTCGGGGAAGATGGCGAACCTGGCGCCCCTCGCGCCGGCGAACTCGGCAGGCCCGCGCCGCGCGCCGCGTGCTGTCTCCCGCTCCTGCCGCATCCCGATGTGGGAGAGCAGGCCAGCCAGCAGCGAGACGTGGATCCGCTGCGCGAGTTCCGCCGGGACACGGCCGCCGGCGTCAGTCCCGCGAGCGTCAGCCCCGCCGGTTTCAGTCCCGCGAGCGTCAGCCCCGCGGGCCGGAGCTTCCGCACCTGATGTGCCGGCCCCGGGCGCCTCGCGGCCTGCCGCTGCCCGGGATCCGTGCCGGGCCTGCGCCGCCCGGACGCCGCGGGAGGCGCCGCCGGCACCGATCCCCAGGTCCCTCGCCACCTGCCTGAGCTGCCCGTGCAGGTCCTGCCACTCCCTGACCCGCAGATAGTGGAGGTACTCACGGCGGCACATCCGGCGGAACGCGGACGACGACAGCTCGCGCTGCTGCTCGCGCACGTAGTCCCACAGGTTCAGCAGCGTCAGGAAATCCGAGCCGGGCTCGGCGAAGCGCGCGTGCATGGCGTCCGCGGCCTCGCGGGACTCGGCGGGCCGTTCCCGCGGGTCCTGGATGGACAGCGCGGCGGCGATGACCAGCACCTCGGCCGCGCAGCCGTTCCGGCCGGCCTCGATGATCATCCGGCCGATCCGCGGGTCGACGGGCAGCCGGGCGAGTGTGCGCCCGGTCTCCGTCAGCTTCAGCCCGCGGCGTGCCGGTTCCCCGCTGGCTGGCACTGCCCGGGCCCGTTCCGTTCCCCGGGCTGCCGCCTCCGTTCCCCGGGCTGCCGCCTCCGTTCCCCGGGCTGCCGCCTCCGTCTGCCGTGCGGGGGTCTTCGCGTGGTTCCCGCCCGGGCGTTCCCCGGCGAGCGCGCCCAGCTCGGTCAGCAGGCGGATGCCGTCCGCGACGTTGCGGGAGTCCGGGGGGTCGATGAACGGGAAGTCCGCGACCTCGCCGAGGCCGAGCGCGGCCATCCGCAGGATCACCGACGCGAGGTTGGTGCGCAGGATCTCCGGGTCGGTGAACTCCGGCCGCGCGGCGAAGTCGCCGGAGCTGTAGAGCCTGATGCAGACGCCGTCGGACGTGCGCCCGCACCGGCCCTTGCGCTGGTTGGCGGACGCCTGGGAGACCGGCTCGATGGGCAGCCGCTGCACCTTGGTCCGGTGGCTGTACCGGGAGATCCGTGCGGTGCCGGGATCGACGACGTACCTGATGCCGGGCACGGTCAGCGAGGTCTCGGCGACGTTCGTGGCCAGCACGACCCGCCGGCCGCCGTGAGGCTGGAAGACCCGGTGCTGCTCGGCCGCGGACAGCCGGGCGTACAGCGGCAGCACCTCCAGGCCGTCACGTCCCTTCAGCGCGTCCGCCGTGTCCCTGATCTCCCGCTCCCCGCTGAGGAAGACGAGGATGTCACCGGGGCCTTCGGCGCACAGCTCGTCCACGGCGTCGCAGATGCCCTGCGCCTGGTCCCTGGGCTCCGCGCCAGGGTCGCCGGGGTTGCCGAGCGGCCGGTAGCGCACCTCCACCGGATAGGTGCGGCCCGACACCTCGATCACCGGAGCGTCCCAGAAGTGCGCGCTGAACCGCTCCGGGTCGATCGTGGCCGAGGTGATGATGACCTTGAGGTCGGGGCGGCTGGGCAGCAGCTTCTTGAGGTAGCCGAGGATGAAGTCGATGTTGAGGCTGCGCTCGTGCGCCTCGTCGATGATCAGCGTGTCGTAGCGGAGCAGGCGCCTGTCATGCTGCATCTCGGCCAGCAGGATGCCGTCGGTCATCACCTTGACCAGCGTGTTGTCGCTGGAGGCGTCGGTGAAGCGCACCTTGTAGCCGACGGCCGTGCCGAGGCCGGTGCCGAGCTCGGCCGAGATCCGCTCCGCTATGGTGCGGGCCGCGATCCTGCGCGGCTGGGTGTGGCCGATCTGGCCGGCCACGCCGCGGCCGAGATCCAGGCAGATCTTCGGCAGCTGCGTGGTCTTGCCCGAGCCGGTCTCCCCCGCGACGATGACGACCTGGTTGTCACGGATCGCCGTGGCGATCTCGTCCTTCTTCTGGCTGATGGGCAGCTCAGCCGGGTAGGAGACGCGCGGCACGGCGAGGCGGCGCGCCTCGGCCCGGGCGGCCGCCTCCTCCAGTTCAGCGCGGATCGCGCGCAGCGCCCGTTCCCTGGCCGCCGTGCTGCGCAGCCTGGTGATCGCGTCGGCGCGGCGGCCCAGCCGCTCCCTGTCGCGCCCCATCAGCCCAGGGAGGCGTTCCCGCAGGCCGCGCAGGTCGGCGGGCGAAGATGTCACGGCGGCGTTCTCCATGGCAGTACGGCAGCGAAGACGGGCAAGAAGGCCCAGGAAACCTAACGCCGCCGCTGCTCCCCAGCTTCCGCGGCGCAGCGGGCAGAGCCGGGCAGCAGGGCACCGCCCGGGCCCAGGGCAGCCGGGAACCGGAATACGGGCCGCCCGGCGACCCGCCCGGCCCGCCGGCTGCTCACAGGGCGGCCTGAGGGCGGCGGCGGGCTTAACGTAACAGTATGGACGGTAGTTCGGCTGGCATCGGATACGCGGAGTATCTCACCGACGCGGACCTTCGGCTGCTTGCCGCGGCGGGGACCGGGCAGGCACATCAGATCCCGGCGGCTTCCGGCGGCAGCACGGAGGGCGCCGGCGGCGCCAGCGCGGTGGCCGCCAGGCTGCGCCGCGACCCGGAGGCGCTCCAGGCGCTGCTCGCCGACCCGCGGGTGTTCGAGGCCATCTTCGGCGCCGAAGCCGTGGCGGCGGGTGAGGCCGTCGTGGTGTCCCCGTTCCTGGCGTTCGCGGTGGCCGTGCACCGGGCCGTCGCCGACCTGGCGTCGGTGGACTACGTGCCCGAGCGGTCGGCGGCACGGCAGCGGGTGCCGGTGTTCGACGCGCCCGAGCTGCGCGACTTCCTCGCCGCGCCGGCCCGGCGGCTGTTCCTCGCCGAGCTGCTGGCGTCCTTCACCAGGGTCGCCAGCGGCCGGTACCGCGTCAGCGCCGGCGGACGGCAGCGGACCCGCAGGTTCAGCGAGCTCGACCCGGTGCGGCTGGCCGGGCTCCTCGACGCGGTTCCTGACGAGTCCAGGCCCGGCATCTACCGCAGGCTGGGCGACGTGGCACTGTTCCTGACCGGCGTGTTCCCCGACTACGTCGCATCCCGCGCGTTCGGGCCGGTCAGCGCCGCGCGCCTGCTGCGTGCCGCGCAGGTGCCCGCCCGCGAGCAGGAGCGCTTTGCCGCCACCGGCGACATCGAGCTGCTCGAGCACCTCGGCACCCGGTGGTACCGCTGCGCGCTCGCCCTCGCCCCGGTGCGCACCGCGCACCTCGCCGTCGTCGGCGAGGTGGCCGAGCGGTTCCGGCAGGCCAGGCGGGTGCTCAACCACGTCGCCGACCGCTACCTGCTCGGCCCGGACAGCCCCTGGTTCGCTCACCCTGCCCACTGAGCGGGGTGCCGCCCGGTTTGCGTGCCCGCGCGAGATGGGCCACAATAGGCCGCTGGCGATGGGGCTCGCCATGAACCGCGCGACGCCGCGCTGATGGCCTCTGATCCCGTGGACGGTGCGTACGCCGTCCCAGGAAAGGAGGCATGGTGGTGAGCGACGCTCCGGAGGCGGCTGATAACGCCCCGGGAGCTGCGCGATGAGCGCGGCCCTGCCGGTTCCGGTCATCCAGGCGTTGCAGGTCCTCACCATCGCCGTGGGCGCGCCGTGGGTGAGCGGCGTCATCGCGCGGATGGAGGCGCGGCTGCAGGGCCGCCGCGGGCCGCGCGTGCTGCAGCCGTACTACGACCTCGCGAAGCTGTTCCGCAAGGAGGCACTGGCCCCGGAGGGAGCGAGCTGGGTCTTCCTCGCCGCGCCGGTGGCCGCCGTGGCCAGCTACCTCACCATCCCGCTGCTGATCCCCGTGCTGACCAGTTACGGGCTGCCTCTCGGTTACATGGGCGACATCCTGGGCGGCGGGTTCATGCTCTCGCTGGCCAGCTTCCTCGTCGCGATCGCAGCCCTGGAGACCGGGAGCCCGTACGCGCAGATCGGCGCGAGCCGGGCCAAGACGTTCTCGGCGATCACCGAGCCCGTCGTGCTGTTCGTGGTCTTCACGGCATCGATGCTGACCGGCACCGACCTGCCGTACGCGGTCGCCGCCACGGTCCGGTCATCGGCCGGGCAGATCGTGGCCCCCGGGCACCTGCTGGCGTCCGCCGCGCTCTTCCTCGTCATCCTGCACGAGACCAGCCGGATCCCCGTGGAGACCCACACGGGGACGAACGAATTCGGGATGATCGACGAGGCGCGCCCGTTCGAGCACTCCGGGCCCTACCTCGGGCTGCTGACGTGGAGCTCGCAGATCAAGCAGTTCGTCCTGTACACGCTGCTGCTCAACGTCTTCCTGGCCCCCTGGGGCCTGTCTTCCACCGCGCAGGCGGGCTCCGTGGGGCTGGCGATCCTCGCGCTGCTCGGCAAGGCGGCACTGCTCGGCATCATCGTGGCCGTCATCGACAACTCGTTCGCCAAGCTGCGCCTGTTCAAGATCACCGAGTTCGTGTCCGGGGCATTCCTGCTCGCAGTGCTCGCCGTTTTCACGTTCTACCTGGGGGGCGTCTGATGGGTCCTGTGCACGTGGCGGGGGCTTACCGCGGGGTCGTGGACATCCTTGCCGCGCTGACGCTGGTGGTCGAGTTCGGCATGCTGCGGCAGGCGCTGGCCCGCGACCAGATCCGGCTCTATGCCGCGCAGTCCGCGCTGATCTCGGTGCTCGCCATCGTCATCGGCGCCGGCCGGGGCCTGACCGGCCTGTTCGCCCTCGCCGGGCTGTCCGCGGCGCTCAAGGTGGTGGCCATCCCGCTGGTCATGCGTCGCCTGCTCCGCGGGCCGGGCCGTGGCGGGAGCGGTCCCGCCGAGGCGCCCGGGGTCGCGGGAAGCCTGTCTCTGAGCCTCGCCAGCACCGTGCTGTGGTCGCTCGGCCTCGCCGCGTTCGGCGCCTTCACGTTCACGGCCATGAACATCCACAGCCCCGTGGCGCCGGCGGCTGCCCTCGCGATCGCCGCCGCCATGGTGCTCGTCTCGTTCGCCCTGATGATCGTGCGCCGCGATGCCGTATCCCAGGCGATTGGCTACTTCTCGCTCGACAACGCCATCTCGCTGGCCTCGCTGGTGGTGGCGGCCGGGCTGCCGCTGATCCTGGAAACGCTGTTCCTTTTCGACCTGCTGGTGGCGGTGGTGGTCTTCGGGCTGCTGATGCGCGCCCGCCACGCCCGCGGGCAGTCGCTGTCCACGGCCGGCCTGACGAAACTGCGAGGGTAGGCCATGCTGATCGTCGTCCTGCTCCTGCTCTTGTGTTCCCTTGCGGCGGGGCTCGTGTCGCTGGCCGCGCCCGCCCGGGCCGGCGCGGCGATCACGGTGGTGTCCGGGCTCGCGAGCTTCGGCCTGGTGCTCGCGGTGGCCGGCACCGCTGCCCACCGCGACATCGCCTACCTTCCCTACCTGCGGATCGACGCGCTCAGCGTGATCTTCATGCTCGCCACCGGCTTCTTGTACGCGGCCCTTGCGGTGTACTCGGTGGGCTACGTCACGGAGGAGACCGGGCACGAGGACCCCGCCGATGCGCACCGCTACGCGCGGCGGTTCTATGCCGGGCTCAACCTGTTCTGCTGGGCGATGCTGGCCGCGCCGATGATGAACAGCCTGGCCCTGCTGTGGATCGCCATCGAGATCACCACCGTGGTCTCGGCGCTGCTCGTCGCGCTGGAGG
>Ga0209061_1003660_pt1 | contig 16185 bp, 12 predicted proteins | sample Coa_R1_10_FD_187157 | JGI IMG/M metagenome (GOLD analysis project Ga0209061, IMG submission 187157) | Surface soil microbial communities from Centralia Pennsylvania, which are recovering from an underground coalmine fire - Coalmine... | ecosystem: Environmental > Terrestrial > Soil >...
GCCCCAGCCTTGCCATGCCGGATATCCATCAAGGATATGGGTTTCCGATCGGCGGTATTGCGGCCATGGATATCGAGACCGGCGTGGTATCGCCGGGAGGGGTCGGCTTCGACATCAATTGTGGCGTACGGCTAGCACGGAGCACGCTGCAGGAAAGCGATGTCCGGCCTCGTTTAAAGGCGCTGATCGATCAGATTTTTCGAGATGTACCCTGCGGCGTGGGCACAGAGGGACGGATGAACATCGGCCGGGGCCAGATTGATGATGTGCTGCGCCGCGGAGCCAGAGCTGTAATTGAGCGCGGTTTCGGAGAACCGCGCGATGCGGAGTTTGCGGAAGAAGGCGGCGCACTGAAAGGCGCGCTTCCAGAAAAGGTTTCCGATCGGGCCAAGGAGAGGGGAGCGCCGCAACTAGGAACCCTGGGCAGTGGAAACCATTTTTTGGAGGTGCAGTTTGTAGAACGCGTCCACGATCGTGCAGCCGCCCAAGCCCTTGGCATAGAAGAGAGACAAGTGGTGGTCTTGATTCATTCCGGCTCGCGCGGATTGGGACATCAGGTTTGCACTGACTATGTGGCCTTGATGAACCAGGTAATGCCCAAGTATGGGATCAAGCTTCCGGACCGGCAGCTTGCGTGCGCTCCCATCTGCTCAGAAGAAGGACAGTCGTATCTGGGCGCTATGGCCGCTTCGGCCAATTTCGCATGGGCGAACCGCCAAGGAATTCTCCATTTCCTGCGCGGAGCGTTTCGTCGAATTTTCGGCGACAGTGTGCGTCTCGATTTGATCTACGACGTGTGTCATAACATCGCCAAGCGTGAAACGCACGTCGTCGGCGGGAAGAAGCGGGAGGTACTGGTGCATCGCAAAGGGGCGACACGCGCCTTTCCTCCAGGCAGTCCGGAAATCCCGGCGGCATACCGTGCGATTGGCCAGCCGGTCATTATTCCCGGAAGCATGGGCACTGCATCTTGGGTATTAGTGGGACAATCGGGAGCAATGGAAGAGACGTTTGGCAGCGTCTGTCACGGCGCCGGTCGCGTGCTGAGCCGGACGGCTGTCCGCAAAGGCAAGAATGCGCGGGAAGAGCAAAGGAAGCTCGAAGAGCAAGGCATCTTGGTACGCAGCGAGACGCGTGACGGCATTCTTGAGGAGCTGCCCGAAGCCTATAAAGATGTTGACGAAGTGATTGAAGTGGTGCATGAGGCCGGACTGGCCAGAAAGGTCGCGCGTCTGCGGCCGATGGGGGTAATCAAAGGATGAATATGGCGGATTTCGATGCCGGCGCGCCGGCTCACGATCTGGTCACCATTCGTGTGTTTACGGATGAGACAGAAGCTGAAATCGCAAAGGGGGCGCTAGATGCATTCGGCATTCGGTGCATGATCAGCCATGATGATGCGGGTGGGCAGGATCCTTTTCTCAGAATGGTTCAGGGAATCAGGCTGCTCGTGCGGTCAAAAGATGTCGCACGAGCCGAGCAGGTGTTACATCCCGACAATGGGATCTAAAACTGGGCGGGTATTACGCTTTGGGCTTTCTCTGAAAAGTACGCAGCCAAGGGATCGTTCGGCAACGCTTTCAGACCTGCAATTACACATTCCGCATTCAATTCGGCACCGGCACGCGTGGTATGGGTATGCGCATCACCAAATAGAGGATCCACTTTGGCGGGGCCCATTTCGTCATAGCGCCTGGCAATGATTTCGTTCAAATTGACAAATGGCACGTGCTCGGCGCGAGCAACTTCTTCGGCCCAACCCGCGTAGTCTGCCGAGTTGCGTACGATCTTTCCGTCCTTCCAAATCTTTCGCGGTATCATGGAGCACACAATCGGGGTAGCTCCTTTGGCCTTTGTGTCCTCGATGTATTTGCGCATATACCAGCCATAGGTATGCACAACTTCCTGCTTACCGGTGAGCTGATTATCGATGGTTTGGGTCTCATCGCCCGTGCCCTTAATAGTGCCGCGTGCGCGGCTCTTATCATTCAACGGCCCGCCATCGTTATGGCCGAACTGCATCATCACGAAATCGCCCGGCTTCAGTTTCGCTAAGACTTTATCCCAGTGACCCTCGGTGATGTAGGTGCGGCTGCTTCTGCCGCCTAAAGCCCAATTGACGACGTTGATCTTGGAAGAGTCGAAATACACACCGATCAAATCTCCCCAGCCCCATTGACCGTTTCTGCCATCGCCTTGCCCGTTTCGAACAGTTGAATCTCCGATAATAAAAAGTGTGGGAAACTTGGGGTTCGCTGGTTCTCGCATCGGAGGCAGATGCGACCTGCCCGGATCAGGTCCCTGGGTGAATGCAGAGCCAGCGAGCAAAAAGACAATTGATAACCTTGCAGACTCCTTCAGCCAGGAACTAATAGGAATTGTCATAAACTCTATCGTAGGACGCACCCGGCGCCCCGCCCTCTTAGTTTCAAGGCACCTCTTTTTTGAACACGGCTAGAGTTTCTATCCGGGCGTAACCTTCAGGAGCCTCCATGCCACGCTCTGCGCAACGTTCTGCGGGAATGCTCAAGATGATTTGCGCGGCTCCCTGCTCCTTGGCCCATTTTTCTGCTTGCGCCAGCAATTCCTTTCTGACCGCTGAGTCCTGGAATTCGCTGACAATGAATAGCTCCTCAATCTCTGCCTGTGATTCTCGGGTTAGAGAGTGAGCAAGTTTGATGGTGATCCAGCCGACGATTTCTGAATCCGCCGTTGACGCGTCTTTGGCTTGCGCGGCAGGCAGTGACAGGCATGCTGCATAAATGGCATGACCTGGCGATTGCATTATCTTCCGGATCCGATGCTGGAGCACAACTGGCGAGACAGCACGGCCCAGAGCACCGCTTAGCCGTGCGAGGCTTTCCGCATCTTGAATGGCGACTTCACGAATGGTAAGAGAGCGAGAAGCTTTCGTTATAGCCACGTCCGAAGCTGACATGTAACGACCAATTACTCACCTTAATTAAAAATACATTCACGCAAAATGATCAAAACCTCGTGGCTTTAAAGGACGGTTATCGAGCCACAGTTCTCCTGCCTTGCCTTTGGTGATTGAGCCGATATGGGTGACGGGAACACCGGCGATTTGTCTGGGAATACGCCGAGAGCCGGGCGCCGTAAACAATAATTCATAGTCATCTCCTCCGTGCAAGGCCTGGTCCAGATTCGCTCCCTGGGCAACAGGCAAAGCGGATGAGATCATAGCGCTGACGCGGGATTCCAGGCAAAGGCGATGCAGATCAAGCGAGAGACCGTCGCTGATGTCGATACAGGCGGAAACTCCTAAACGGCGGAGAATCAGGCCAACCTCGATGCGCGGCTTCGGGCGAAGATGTCGCCGCCAGGCAGCGCCTTTACGGGTGACGAGCCCGTAGGCAGAGCCTCCAAGTTCACCTGTCACATAAATGCGGTCTCCCGGTTTTGCCCCGCTGCGGAGAAGCGCCTTATTGCGCGGTGTCTCGCCGCAGCAGATCACGTCGGCGATCACCTTGTCGAACCGGGCCAAATCTCCTCCGGCGAGCGTTGTATGAAAGCGATCCGCCAGATCGAGCAGGCCTCTATAGAATTGCGTGATCCAAGAGGACGTTTGCCTGGGTGATATGGCAAGAGAGACCAAACAAAACAAGGGGCGACTGCCCATGGCCGCAAGATCTGACAGACTGCGAGCGAGGGCCTTGTGGCCGATGTCGGCGGCACGATGCGTATCAAGTTGAAAATGGCGGCCTTCGAGAACGAAGTCGGAGGTAAACACCAGATCTCGTTGTGCTCCGGGACGCAAGATGGCGCAATCGTCTCCGATGCCCTTGAGGATCGCTTGATGCTGACGGCCTCCTTCAGCGAGGCTGCGAATCCGAGCCAGGATTTGTATTTCGCGCATCAGGCGCTACCTGCTGGAGCTTCGGCGAGGATCAGACCGGCCGGCAGCTCCTCGCCAAAGACGCGGCTGGATACTGCCAGATCTGGCTCTTCGCCGGCGAGTTCGCGAAGCAGTTCGGCCGCGCGCGGGCTGGCCTCGCAGGCGTGACGGACAAGATTGAGAGTGGCGGGAGAAACATCGCGCGCGATATCGCCCGTTTGTTGCGCCATGTGAACCACTGCTTCAAGCAGTGCGGGTGTGTGGGGAAGCCGCAGGAGAGTTTCAATCCAGCGGCTGGCTACGGCTGGAGAGACGACGAGATTCATGGGCCCGCTAAACAGTTTGCGTGCTCCCAGGCGTGAGAGACACCACAGCCCAGCCTCCATCATTTCTCCCCTCTTGAGGATTTCCAGCAGAGCCTCGCCTAGCTGCACTTTTGTCTGCTGCGGCAGCAGCTCCAGACTGCAGGCGGTTCGCCACATTTCGCGATAAAGACTTTGATTGAGCCGCTGTCTGCGTTTTTGCCTCGGCAAGAGAACGGGTGAGAGGCGCTGAAAGATATCGGCTTGTTGATTGCGGTTGAAGCCGCCGGCAATGCGGCCGCAAAAGATCCACCAATCGATCTCGCATTGCACATGGTTTGGAAATGCGATTCCGCTTGCATACACACGGCGGGCCTGCTCAATCCGAAAATCGTCGCCTGGATATCCGAAGCCAGGACGCAGGCAGAAACCTGTGAGGTTCAGCCAGCGCACCTCGTGTGCAGGATTTTTTTTGCGGCCTTCCGATAAGGCAAGCAGCCGATCGGCCAAGGCGCGGATGGTGGGTAGCGGCCAGGACGAGCGGCCTAGACCAAGGGTTTGTTCGAGTCGTGCCGGCAGTTGCTCCGGAGGGAAAGCTGAATCGGATTTGCCGAAAACCTCTTCAATCAATCCCTCGGCGCTGGCGAGAGCCTCAGGACTAATCACGGCAGCCGAGCGGACGGCTGCAACCGCGGGCGCGGATTCAGTCGAATCCGCAGTTTTTCGCAATTGAAACTGCAGGCGCCAGCGGTGTTCGCTAATTCTGGACTCGGCCCACACCTCGAGCGTACCGACTTCGGTAAGCCGGGCGCCCAGTGTAACCGGAATCCGGCGCTCACCACCTTTGCCAAAGCGAATCACTGCACGCAGAGGAGCGTGCAGCCGCGGATCGCTTGCGGGATCGAGCATGTCGCCGGAAGGAGGGAAAGAGACTACATCACCGGCTTGATCCTCAGTGCGGCTCAAAGAGCTGTAAAGGCGAAAGGCAACAGGCGTGTTGGCCAGCAGTTGCAGCTCGGGTTGCTCCAGACGAACCTCCTGCCCCTCTTCGCTGCCACGCGGCATAAGGCAGACTGCACGAATGGAGGAGTCGCCGCTATCCTGAAGACCGAGGAAATAAGCGCGAGGCAACCCCCCGCGCACGAGCACACCACTGCCGGAGGCGCGCACATATGAGTAATAAGCGGCGCCTATGGCGACGGCCAGATCGGGATCATGATTTTCAAATACAACCGGCTTGCGGCCGAACCAATATTCGACGACGTCCCGCACGCGGTCGCGAAACACTTGCGGTATGAAGAAGCCGCCATTAAACAAAATGGCGTCTACTCCGTGTTGTGCGGCTGGTGAATTCTGCAGGAATTCCGCCAGATGCCGCGTGATAGCGGGATCAGAGACATAGGGAAGTCCAAGCTCGCGGAAGACGCTTTGCTTCTCCTGTTGGGGTTTGGCGTTGAACTCACAGGGCGGGAGAAAGCCACCGAGCGCGATCTGCAAAACTTCGTCACGAGTAATGGTCGCCCGGAGTGTGCCGCCCACGAGCGCCGTGCCTGCGCCCGCGACCGTAATTTCAGTTGATGCCGGCCCATCCACAGCGAGCAATCGTTCTTTGGCCGCCGAGCATTGTCTGCGCAGTGCACTCCGCTGGCGCAGAGACAGCGGCTTGCCCAACTTTGATTCAGCTAGCCAGGAGATTGCCAGATCAAGATTGTCGCCCCCGAGCAAAAGGTGACGGCCGACATGCGTGCGTGTGAATTGTACCCGATCACCCTGGCGATCGACACGCACCAATGTGAAATCGCTGGTGCCTCCGCCAACATCACAGACCAATACGAGCTGGCCATCAAATAATTCTTTATTTGAGCGGGATAAATGACTAGCGATCCAAGCGTAGAAAGCGGCTGCCGGTTCTTCGAGCAAGGTAATGTTTTCGAGACCTGCCTCCCGGGCGGCTTCAAGCGTAAGCTCTCGCGCTTCTTCATCAAAGCTAGCCGGGACGGTTAGGACAATCTGCTCAGAGGCGAGAGGAGTGCCCTTTGATTTTTGCCAGCAATCGCGAAGATGAGCGAGATACCGGGCCGAAGCTTCCACGGGAGACAGCAGACGGCCCTCTTCGTTTGCATCCCAAGGTAACAGTTTGGCAGTGCGATCCGCTTCCGAGTTGGAGAGCCAGGATTTGGCCGAGTGAACGCTCTTTGTTGGCACTAATGCGCCTTGGTCACGTGCCCAAGCGCCCACCACAGGAGGATCACTGAGATAGAGGAACGAGGGAAGTGTCCGCAGTGCGGCCGTGCGGTGCGCATCGACCTGTTGCTCAATCGGAAGCACGTGGATGGGTGGGAAATCGGCTTCGGCCGCTTCGCGCGGGTCAACGTAGGCGAGCGCAGAATTCGTGGTACCGAGATCGATTCCAACGTTCATGGAGGTGTGATGGTGGGCAGGAGATGAACAAGATCGCCCGTCCACTATTTTAGTTGTCCAGGCAGCTTATGCAGCAGCAGCTCGTTCTCGGACATTGAATTCTAATTTCCAGCGACGGCCGTCTGCGGCCACACACCAGAGCTCCAACATGCCCGTCTCCGTCACTTTGCTTTCCAAAGTGACAGGTACGATCTCTTCGCGCCCATCTGCCTGCGGCGGAAGGAAGACTTCAATCGGCGGCAGTTCTTCCATATCGTCGCCGATTTCCTCAATGAGCGTGCCCGGAGCATCATTCTTTCGTGTAAGGGAGGAAAAGAAGCGGAATTCAGCAGGCTCGCCAACGACTAGCGCAAATTTACGCTGCGGCAGTTCAATGGTGGAGCCTTCTTCTAACCCAAATGGCACGACAGTGAAAGCTTTCATGGGAGGAGCCATCCCTGGTACGGCCGGTAACGCGGTTTCAATCCCTACGTAATACGTTCGCGGCACACCGCCGCGGATCCGCACACCTTTGCGGAGGCGTGCGAGGCCATAGTAGGCCGCGCCCCGCGCCACAGCGTGCATCAAATCCGTTTGTTTGGTTTCACTGCGAAGCTCGATTACGGGTGCTGCGCCAGCCTGCTTTAACCAGCCATTGAGAACTTCAAAGATGCGCTCCTCGATTGCTGCCGCTTGCAGCACACCGCCATTGAACAGAACATGGGTAGGCCGCGCGAAGCCCGGCGAACCAGTATTGGCCGCGGCCTGGCGCAGGAACTGAGCCAAATGTTTCGTGATGGCGGGGTCGGCTGCATAGTTCAGTCCGACTTCGACTAAGGCAGTGCGGCGCTGGCGCTGGGGCGCAGCATCTGGGGTAACCACAGGGAAAAAGCCTTCGAGGATCAGATTGCGCACCTCGGCACGCGTGATTTTGGTGCGAATCGTTCCGCCCACGAGACCGGTGCCGCGTCCGAGAATCGTGAGAGGATGTTCTTCGGGCGCGGATGGATCGTCAGAAAGCAAGACTTCCTTCGCCGCACGGCATTGCTGCCATAAGGCGTGAAACTGTATTGCATCGAGCTTCGTTCCACGCTGCAAAAGCTGCTGTTCCACGTAACGCGCGACGGCAAGGTCCATATTGTCGCCGCCCAGGATCAGATGCTCACCGACGGCAACGCGTTCGAGCCGAAGCTCTCCCTCCTGCTCAGTAACCGAGATCAGGGTGAAATCGGTCGTTCCTCCGCCGATATCCACTACTAAGATCAGATCGCCGGGTTTGACCTGCTCCCGCCAATTTCGATTGCGCTCAATCCAGGCATAAAAGGCGGACTGCGGTTCTTCCAGGATCGTAATTTCGGGATAGCCGGCCATTTTGGCGGCACGCTGCGTCAGATCGCGGGCCGAGGCATCAAAGGAGGCTGGAACCGTAACCAGAATCAACTGTTCCTGGAATTTCGCTTCTGGGTGTATATGATCCCAGGCCAGACGCATGTGCTCAAGATACTGCCTGGATGCCTCTACCGGAGAGATTTTCTGCCCCCCCTCAGGCGCTGTGACCGGCAGCAGCGGCTGCGTGGGATCGGCGGCTTGGTGAGAGAGCCAGGATTTTGCGGAGCTTACCAAGCGAGTCGTGCTTTCGACGCCGCGTGCGCGAGCAAGCTGGCCAACTATATACGGTGGATTCGGATTCCAGGGAAGAGCCAGCGCGCCTTCTACGAATTCGCGCGGTCCGGGAATGTACAGTGACGATGGCAAGAGATCCAGGCTGGCGATTTCTCCAGGATTGACGAGCTGAGGAATTTGAAAGATCGTCACATCTGCCTGGTCTTCCGGAGTTCTGTCAGCGGGGGCGAATGCAAGCGCGCTATTCGTTGTGCCGAGATCGATTCCGATAACGTACTGCATATCGGGCTATTCAACTTCGATTTCCGCCGGAGCAAGGATGGAAGGATCTTGCTTTACGAGCGGGGGCAAGTTGATGGAAGTCACCTGCCAGCCGCGATGACGCAAAGTGCCGCCGGGAACTTTTCCGCTTACAGGCACATTGCCGATCAATTTAATGCGGTTTGGATCCGGAGCCTGGGAGGCATCCAGCTTCTGATAAGTACCTTCCACTCCATCGATTACGGGACCAAGTGTAAAGTGACGTGTGAGAGATGCTTTACAGTCACTATGGAGCTTTCGCACCGCAGCTCCCACCTGGTCGTCGGAATAGCCAGCGATATCTTCCATTAGGAAATCGATCAATCGGGAGTCGCGCTGCAGAATGCCAAGTATCTGCAAGGCGCCATCGCTGACTTTCGGCAAGTCCACAGGAGGCGGCGCCGGCTTCGGCCTTTCAAAGCCGAAATGCGCGGCGATGTCTTCCGGCAATGAGTTACGAAACAAGATAGCAAAAAAGCTGCGAATAGCGGCAGAAAGTCGCGTCAAGGGCTATGCTCTCGAAATCAGCATATCAGCGAGGGTCGTTATGAGACTGTTGGCCATATAAATTTAATCAAAAATCGCTAGGCAGTTTGTATGCGCACCCTAATCCAATCATCCTTTGGAACCTCATGAACAATGTGCTCCTCTCCGTCGCTCCGGCATACTGTTAGAAGCGAATGAAAATCGCAGTTTCCATCAAGCAGGTTCCCACTCGGGATTCCGCGCTACGCGTAGATCCCGGCGGCAAGTGGCTAGATGAATCCGATCTGGCCTATGAAATGAACGAGCCCGATGCATATGCCCTGGAGGAGGCGCTTCAGTTAAAGGAAAAGCTGGGGGGCGAGGTTCTTGTATTATGCGCAGGGGCAGAGCGTGCTCAGCAAACGATCCGCGAAGCTCTCGCAAAGGGTGCCGATCGCGCCATCCACGTAGAAACAGAGCCGGGAGCTCTCTTTGATCCTCTTGTCACTGCTCGCTTGCTCGCTAAGGCGGTGGAAAGCGAACAGCCCGATCTGATCCTTACCGGCTTACAGTCTGATGATGCAGGCTACGGAGAAACCGGTGTGCTGATGGCTGACGTGTTGGGCTATGCGCACGCAACGATCGTCGTGGAGGTGGAAGCTCAAGCAGGAAGCGTGCGTGTGAAACGGGAGTTAGAGAACGGTTGGTTTCAGCATGTTTCCCTGCCGCTGCCTGCGGTGCTCACCATACAGTCTGGAATCAAGAAATTGCGCTATGCCACTTTAATGGGAATTAAAAAGGCCAGGACAAAGGAAATCAAGTCACTAAAAGCCAATCAGCTCGGGGTAGATCTTCGACCCGCTCTCCTTTTAGACGGGATCTACGCACCTGAACGGGTCAAGCAGAGCCAGATCTTCTCTGGCGATGTGCAGACAGCCGCACATCAGCTTATTGAAAAACTCCGATTTGAGGTGCGAGTCCTATGAGTGTCATGGTAGTATTCGAGCAACGTTCGGGAGAACTGAACCGGGTCTCCTATGAAGCGTTGACAGCCGGGCAAAGGATTTCACAGGCGTACGGTGTTCCGCTGTTCATTGTCTTGGCAGGAGCAAAGCTGGATGTGCTGGCGCAGCAGGCGGCTTCCCATGCGGCTGAAAAGATTTTCTTGTTAGAACATGATCTGCTTGAGATGTACACTGCCGAAGCCTACGCTGCTGGCCTGGAACAACTGATCCGGAGCGTGCGGCCCAAGGCGGTGATTTTTCCGCACACCTATCAAGTGCGTGATTATGCCCCTAAGCTAGCAGCACATTTTTCGACGTTGCTGATCAGCGATGTCATTGATATCAAGGAAAGCAATGAGTCTCTTGTATTTGTGAGGCAGCTCTTTCAAGGCAAATTGCATGCTGATGTGCGGCCCTCAGGCGAAATTGCCTTCGTTTCCGTTCAAACCGGAGCGTTTCGTGCCGCGGAGCCTGCCGGCGGCAGTGCTCCCGTTGAAAGATTTGCTGTGCAGCTCGATCCCAAACAGATTCGGAGCAAACCGGAAAGGCCCTTTCGAGAGACGCAACGCTCGGTCGATTTGACCGCCGCGGAAAGAATCGTCGCTGTTGGACGGGGGATTAAGGAGAGAGAGAATCTTCGCCTAGTAGAGGAATTAGCAGCGGCATTACACGCGGAGCTAGCTGCCTCGCGTCCCATTTGCGACAATGGCTGGCTACCCATGGAGCGTCAAATTGGGAGCTCCGGCCAGACGGTGGCGCCAAAGCTTTACATAGCGGTGGGGATCTCAGGGGCCATTCAGCACCTGGTGGGCATGAAAGGATCAAAGACCGTTGTCGCGATCAATAAGGACGAGAGCGCGCCCATCTTCGAAGCAGCCGATTACGGGATTGTCGGAGACCTGTTTGAGGTGGTTCCAGCTTTAATCAAAGAGATCCAAAAAACGAACAATTAGAAAAGTTAATGAGCGAGACCAAACGGCTAAGTCTGAGGCAAACACTATATCTGGCCGCCTCAATTGGAGTTGCAGCGGCGCTAGCAAGCTGCAATCATCCCATCTCTAAGGAAGTTGCAGCTACTGTCAACGGACGCCAAATCACCTATGCAGATATAGATCGCGCGATCGCAGAGCAGTTTCCCAATGCTCCGTTGAAACCTGATTCGGATGAAACGGTACAGCTACGTCTGAATGTGCTACGGGCCCTGATTGATGACGAAATTTTGCTTCAACGTGCGGAAAAAGAAGGTTTGCTGGCAGCAGATGGTGAGGTAGAGGCTAAATTTAATGAATTCAAAGCGCCTTATACCCAGGAACAGTTTCAAAAGTGGTTAGCCGATCGGAAATTAACAGCCGACCAGTTTAAAGCACAAATTAGAAAGCAGCTTAGTATTGAGAAACTTCTCAATAAAGAGATTGGCTCCCGTATTTCAATTTCAGACTCGGATATAACTGCTTTTTATAACAAAAACAAGGCAAGCTTTAATGTTCCCGAAGACCGGATTCATCTAGCGCAAATTCTGGTAACTCCATCACCCGATCCGAATGTCAGCAATTTGCGGAACGATAAGGCTCAGAACGACGAGCAGGCACGACAAAAGATTCAAATGATCGAACTCCGGCTTAAACAGGGGGAAGACTTCGGCATGCTAGCGCAAAACTTTTCCGAAGATCCTTCAGCTGCTAACGGAGGGGATTTAGGATTCGTTGCAGAATCTGCGCTCAATAATGCTGATCCTGAGCTGCGCAAACTCATTCTCAGCATGACACCAGGGCAAATCTCGCCTATCATTCACACACCAGAGGGCTATCGCATCATCAAATTGATTGCCAAGCAACCTGCGGGTCAACGCCAGCTAAGTGATCCTCGGGTTTGGGAGGAAATCCGCCAAGGTCTGTTTCAGGCTAAGGAACAACTGCTGCGCTCAGCATTTTACGAGGTGGCGCGCAGTCAGGCGAAAGTGGTGAACTATTACGCTGAGTCTGTGTTATCGGAGCGGACAAGCAGTAAATGACCTGATTACCGTTGGTTATTTTGATCCTTTTGAACCTCCTCCATATAGTGGCGCACATACTCGCGATAGAGAGGAGGTATTTCATCGCGGTGAATCTCTCCGCCTAAGTTCTGATGTTCAGCCATCTGATGAGAGTCAGGTGTAAGCAATGGAGCTGGTGCAGCCAGCAGGGTCACGCTGCCTGTAAGATCCGCGGAACGCTTGCCGATGATCTCTGCCAACTTACCCATAGCCTCCTGCTCTTCAGCCATTTTTAGTTTTTTATCTCCATTCTGGCTGCCAATGCCGGACTGCGCATTCGGATTTTTTCCCGAAGATGATGAAGGAATACGCCCGTTTACCTGCTGATTCTGATTGGCTTGACGCTGGGCCTGCTCTGGAGCAGCTTGCATGTGCTCCATCGGACTAATACCGGAAATGCCCTGAGAGGAGCGGTGCAATGGATCAGCGATCTGAGCAGCATCTTGCGCCGCTTTCTGCTTGTTTTCCCCGCGTATATTCGCCACGAGTTGCGAAAGCGCGTCTCTCATCCTGTCAAGCAAGGAAGTCCCGCCTTGCTCGGATGGAGCCGTATTATCGGGATCGTTCTTATTAGCCATTTTTGTGCCCGACTTCGGATCTCCCTCGGACTGTGTGGATGGATCTGATCCCGTAGTCGAGAGAGTTCTAGAGCCGTTGTCACCGGGCTTGCGATCCAGCTGATGTAGCTGGGCCACATTTGCTGTTTCGGCACTGCTTAGACCGGAGGAATCTGCATCAGGCTCGCCTAAGGTTTGGCGATTTGATTCGTGCAACGTGCGAGCATCCGGGGCTCGTTGGTATCTGCGGCTCAGCAAGGAGGGGAACGAAATTTTCGAAGGAAGCCAGCTTGCAAAATTGGAAGCTACCGTTACAGGAAGAGGAAGTAAGGGCGGACGTAAACTTAACGTATTCAGCTCGAAGTAACGTGCAATAAACAAACTGAGAGTGGCGAATGCGAGGCACGAAGCCACAATCCATTTCCGGCCGCCAGCAAAGGGCAGGACGGCGGAAGGTTGGAGATGAGCCGCGGCCTGTTCCGCCCGTTGGATTTCAAACTGAGCAGCTCCGGAAAAGGAACGATCCGAACGTGTGTAGAGGAACCAGGCGGTCGATAACAAGTCACTTAAGCCGAAGCGCCGGTCCAACAGTTGCGCGATGCGGTAAGGGCTGAGAAGTTTGCGCCGCATTTGCAGTGCTGCCAAGACAAGTGCCGGGGCAACCAGCAGGACGAGCCAGTACCATTGCAGAATATCCGCCCCGAGCACAAGCAGAACCATGGCGCCGGCCAGCAACATCGCAACCGGAAGAGCGGCGTGCTCCACTGCCAGCGTGAGGAAATATCGACGCGTTGCCGATCGAACCACGGTTTCCACGCAGCGGGCGTGTGGCATAGAAAATCGATCTGCCAACATTTTCCCACGCGAGGAAAATAAGAAAAATCTAACAAAACTTAGGGCTCGGCAGCAGGCTCCCGCTTACTGGATTTCGGCGGCGCGATTCACAGCCGACACGATCCACCCCAATTCGTCATCGGCAACCGTCCGCATGTCAAGAATCACGCGATCGCGCTCAATACGCGCCACAATGGGCACAGGTGACTGGCGTAGTTGAGCTGCGAAATGGTCCGGCTCCGGTACTCTCAATTCAATCACCCAAGTGGGAAGCGTCAGACTTGGCGTGGACCCACCCCCGACCGCTGATTCACCTTGACTAACTTCACAGGGAACTCCGTGAATCTGGTCGACCACGTAGCAGGCGCGGGCATGAATCTCCTCTAGATTCTGCATGATCATGCGCAAAGCGGGAATTTCCTTCCAATTCTGTCGAATGACATGCCCGAAGGTAACTGTGAGCGCCTGGATCGTCAACTTATCGACGCGGAACGCACGATACAGGGGATTACGCCGAACACGCTGCACCAGCTCCTCATGACCTGCTATGATTCCCGCCTGCGGCCCTCCCAAAAGCTTGTCACCGCTGAAAGAGACCAGCGACACTCCAGCCCGCACACTGTCCGTCACAAGGGGTTCATCCAGACCGTAAGTGCGTAAGTTGATCAGACAGCCGCTTCCGAGATCTTCATAGACAGGAAGATTATGTTTGCGGCCCAATGCTACTAATTCCTCAAGCGTAGGGCGTTCGATAAAGCCACTGACACGAAAGTTTGAGGGATGAACACGCAGAATAAGCCGTGTACGCTCGTTAATTGCAGTTTCGTAGTCAGAGATGCGGGTTCGATTCGTGGTACCTACCTCACGCAGGATGGCCCCAGAGCGCGCCATAATGTCTGGGATCCGGAAGCCGTCTCCGATCTCGATCAACTCGCCACGCGAAACGATCACCTCATAGCCAGCGGCAAGCTCATGCAATACGAGAAAGACGGCCGCCGCATTGTTATTGACCGCTATGGCAGGTTTTCCCAGCACGCGCTCCAGCAATGTGGAGATATGCTGGTCTCGTCTGCCGCGTTCACCTGCCTTTAGGTCATACTCGAGATTCGAATATCCAGTCAGAGGTTCGAACGGAGCAAGAGGCGCACGACCTAGATTTGTGTGGAGGATCACCCCTGTCGCATTTACTACCCGGCGCAATGAAGGCTGTAAAAGACGTTCCAGTCGCTGCTCAACAGCATCCTCGATCGGGACCACACTCCCGGGTAATCCGGACAGCAGAGCCTTCCTGCGCTCAGCCAGTTCAGCACGAATTTCACTGACAATGACAGATTGCGGTAATTCACGTATATGCCTGAGTCTTTGCAGTACCTGATCTACTGACGGAAGCGTACGGGGATGCATCACGCAATGGCGCGTTGTGCCAGCACGTGTTTGAGATATCTGCCAGTATGAGATTCGGGCACGGCGGCCACGAACTCGGGCGTGCCTTGCGCCACAATGCGGCCACCCCCTTCCCCGCCCTCAGGCCCCAGGTCAATGATCCAGTCGGCAGCCTGGATCAAATCCAGATTATGCTCAATAACCAGGACGCTACCGCCGTTTTGGATTAAGCGATCAAAAGCTGAAAGCAACTTGGCGATGTCATCAAAGTGCAAGCCGGTGGTGGGTTCGTCAAACAAAAACAAGGTCCCTTCGCAGGTGGCTTGCGCAAGATGAGCAGCAAGCTTAACCCGTTGCGCCTCTCCGCCGCTCAGCGTGGTGGCAGATTGACCAAGGCGCAAATAACCAAGTCCCACATCGTTCAACACTTTTAACCGCGAGATCAGGCGCGGCACACCCGCGAAGAACGAAAGAGCTTCGCGCACCGTCAACTGCAGAACTTCATGAATGTTGAGCCCTTTGTAGTGAATCTCGAGCACGCCAGGTTTATACCGTGTCCCCTTGCAATCTTCACAGACGAGCTCCACATCGGCCAGAAACTGCATTTCGACTGTGACGGTTCCGTCGCCCTGACACGTCTCGCAACGGCCGCCTGGAATATTGAATGAGAAATGTCCTGCCGAATAACCTCGGCGTTGCGCCTCCGCTGTTGAGGCGAACAGGTCTCGGATCAAATCAAACGCCTTAATATAGGTAACCGGATTTGAGCGTGGCGTGCGTCCGATAGGAGATTGGTCTACCATCACGACGCTGGTTAATAACCCGGAGCGCTCCACTCTTTTGAGCGGCAGTTTGCGTCCTGCAATCAAAACACTTTCGTCCTCTTGAATCTCACGGGCTTTGTTCACCTCTATGTCCAGTGCACGGTAGATAACATCGTGCACAAGGCTGGACTTGCCGGATCCAGACACGCCGGTTACCACGGTCATAACGTCCAGCGGAATCTCAACATCGATGTTCTTCAGATTATTGGCGCGGGCGCCGATGAACCGAATCGTTCGCTTCGGATTCACTTTGCGGCGCTCCAACCGGCGGCACACAGAAAGCTTTCCGCGCAAATAACGACCAGTGAGTGATTGATCCTGATCGAGTCCGGAAAGCAGTTGGCTATAACTCCCCGTGAAGATGACGCGGCCACCGTTTTCACCCGCTCCCGGTCCTAGATCGACGATGTAATCTGCCTCCGCCATGATTTCGGGATCATGTTCGACCACGAGAATCGTGTTGCCTAGCTCGCGCAAGTCTTTCAAGATGCGTATCAATCGAGCCGTGTCCCGGCTGTGCAATCCGATGGATGGCTCGTCAAGGACATAGAGCGTTCCCACCAATCGGGAGCCAAGACAAGTAGCTAATTGAATCCGTTGCGCCT
>Ga0209061_1003661_pt1 | contig 16183 bp, 14 predicted proteins | sample Coa_R1_10_FD_187157 | JGI IMG/M metagenome (GOLD analysis project Ga0209061, IMG submission 187157) | Surface soil microbial communities from Centralia Pennsylvania, which are recovering from an underground coalmine fire - Coalmine... | ecosystem: Environmental > Terrestrial > Soil >...
GGGCCTCGCCCGTGCGCTCGGCAGCCGCCAGATGTGCGAGGTCGAGTTCCGGGCTGAGCAGGGCGAGCCAAGGAGGTGGTTCCAGGTGAGGATGGTCCCTCACTTTGGTGCGGACGGCGAAGTGAAAGGCATCGTGGCGGCCACTCGCGACTTGACCGAGCTCAAGGAGGCGCAGGCGGCCCTCGCCCACCAAGCAATGCACGACCCGCTGACGGGGGCGGCGAACCGGGTCGCCCTCATGGAGCGCGTGCGGGCAGCGCTCGCTGGCCTGGCGCGCAACCCAGGAGCGGTGGCGCTGGTTTTCATCGACCTCGACAATTTCAAGCTGATAAACGACGCTCGGGGCCACGACGTGGGAGACATGCTGCTGGTGGAGGTCGCCTCTCGTCTGTCGCGGGTCTCGCGGGGTACAGACACGGTGGCACGTCTCGGCGGGGACGAGTTCGTGCTGCTGTTCGAGCACCTTGCGCCTAGCGACGACGCCTACTTGTTGGCTGACCGCGTGCTCGCGGCCCTCGGGAGGCCGTTTTGGGTGGCCGGCGAAAAGATTTCCTTGACGGCGAGCGCCGGCGTGGCGGTGACGAGCGATCCCTCTTCGGACCACAGCGAGCTGCTGCGCGCGGCGGATCTCGCCATGTACAAGGCGAAAGAGGAAGGCCGTGACCGGGTCAAGGTCTCCCAACCGCTCGAACGGCACCAGAAGGTGGCGGCCCGGCTCGCTGCGGCGGAGATAGGAAAGGCGGTGCAGGAGGGGCAGTTCTTCCTGGTCTACCAGCCCATCGTTTCGCTGACGAGCGGCAGCTTGAGCGGAGTCGAAGCGCTGGTCCGCTGGCGGCACCCCGTTCTCGGGCTCGTGGGGCCTGAAGAGTTCGTAGCGCTGGCCGAGGAGAGCGGTTTGACCGGCACTTTTGGTGAATGGGTGCTGGGCGAGGCTTGCAGGCAGCTCGTGCGGTGGGGCGGGGAGGTGGCGGCTGCCGTGTACATGGCTGTCAACGTGCCTGCTCGCGAGCTCGCTAGCCCCGGGTTCGCCGAGCGCGTGTCCGCTGTGGCCAGCAGGAGCGGCCTCGGCATGGAGCGGGTTTGTTTGGAAGTGAGCGAGACCGGCTTGGTGGAGGAATGGGGGACTTCTAGGGAGAACTTGGACGCGCTCTTGGCTATGGGGGCACGGATAACCCTGGACGACTTCGGCACCGGGCGTTCTTCGATCGCGCACCTCCACAGTTTCAAGGCCCGCACCGTAAAAGTGGACCGCAGCATTGTGTCAAGGGTCACAAACCACCCCCGCGACACGGCCTTTGTAGCGGGTCTGGTAGCAGCCGCCCACGCTTTAGATATAGAGGTGGCGGCCGCAGGGGTCGAGACAGCCGAACAGGCCGCCAAGGTGCGGGAGATGGGCTGCGACGAGGGGCAGGGCACCTACTTTTTCGAGCCTCTGCCCGCCGGTCAAATGGGGGAACTGCTGGCTAGAGCCGGCACGGTCCCCCTCGGCTAGCCATCGCCGCAGTCGCTCTCAGCTGACTATCGCCAGCCGAGAGCAGGCCGCTAGCCAGCTTAGGTTTCGCCGAGCCACGCTGGCGCCGACGCCAAGAGGTACTTGCTCACGTCGAGAGCGTGGTCGAACACCTCGCAAAGCAGTTCTTCGCCAGCGAGGACGCGCGCTAGGGAGACTTTCTGACGAGCGATCACCGTAAGGCGCCGTTCGGCAGGGTCCGTCGCTGAGGGGTAACTGTCGATGGCAGAAGCCTCCACTGGAAAGTCCACCCCTCCGATCCCCGCCAGGTCGATGGCCAGGTGAAGCAGGTCAGGGCCGTGGGGCAACGGGGGGAGCGCCCAGGTGAAGGTGAGGGGGAAATGGAACTCGTCCGGCGGGTCCGCCCCGTCGGGCAGGTCGACGACCGCGTCTTCGAAGCTGAGCAGGACCCTCGGGTCCACTTCGAGTGCCAGGTGAAGGTCGAGCGGGCCGTTACAGGCTTCTTCGGGGTGAAGGTCGACTTCCCAGGCTTGGTGGAGGGAGTAGGTCTCGACGAAGTGCCTCTCGTCGTGGACGTGGAAGCCGTGGTCTACGGCATGGTCTTTCAGTTCGGCCACGTACCCAGCCACGTCGATGACTGCCACCCGCACCAGGCTAGCGGGGCCCGCTCGCACCGGGGGGCCGGAAAATCTCTTGACACCGAGTCGCCGGCGTGCTCAGATGGTGTGCCCTGGAGGCCAGAGCGAGAGGAGGGCAGCACCGTGGCTACTGATGTCGTCCTAGGTGAGCCGTCCTTGCCGCGCGCCTTTCGCTCCTCGCCCCACTGCCAAGCTAGGCGCGTGGCGTGCTTGGGCAGCTCAGTCACCTTCGGCGTGATGCAGGGAGCCACGTTTGGCTCCACGTGGCAGTTCAGCACCGAGCGGCCTACCAGCCAAAGCGGGCGGCGACTTCGAAGTTGACCTTCTGCTCGCAAGCTAAGGCCAAAGGCCGCCGGCACTTCCCGGCGGCCTTTTTTGTTGCCCATTGTCTCGATCTCGCCTAAGCGACTTACCCCCACGGCAAGGCTCGCGAGACCACGACTAACCGAAAGGACCGACGAATGTTTGCCTATAGCTGGACCAGCGACGACGGGCCCTTGGACGAGGACGTCGGCCGGGAGGTCGCGGCCTGCGCCAGTTCGGGTTCGCTCACGGAGGTGTTCTTCTCTGACGAGGCGGGCGACATAGAGCTCGCCAAGTCGATCTGCGCGAGCTGCACCCTGGTGCAGCCGTGCCTGGAAGGGGCGTTGGCCCGGCGGGAGCCGGCTGGGGTGTGGGGGGGCCAACTGTTCGTGGACGGGGCCGTGGTAGCCCTCAAGCGCAAGAGGGGCCGGCCACCCAAGTCGGTTCTCGCCGGCTCGGCATCACAGGCCGGGACCGTAGCGCTGGCCTCGCCGGCTCCCAACCCCTCAGCCTTTGCCTCGCCGGCGCCCAGCCCCTCAGCTTTTGCTTTCCCAGGGCCCACTTCGCCGGCGCCCAGCCCGCCGTCTGCCCCTGTGGACGAGCGCAAGAGCGCTTAGGGGGCCATTCGGCTGTGCCTCGGCGGAGAGGCAATTCGGGGCTGCAACGGAAAGCGACGTACGAAGCGAGAGCGCCCCGGGGCGGGGCTAGGATAAGCGTGCCGGGCGCTTAGCTCAGTTGGTGGAGCGCCGCCCTTACAAGGCGGAGGTCCGGGGATCGAGGCCCCGAGCGCCCACTGCCGGCGACGCTCTGTAGGCTCCCAGTTGCGGTGCCATTTGTTCGCGCACGCGCCTTAGTTAGGTGGTGAGCTCGGCCTTGCAAACAGGGCGAGGCCGCACCAGCGGGTTTTGGTCGTGCGTGGCGCAAAAAAACTTCCAGCAGACGCCTTGGTGCCAGGGCAACCTTCCGCTCGCGCTCGTGGAATTGTACTCTGTGCAGAAACCAACTATACTGTTATTGGCACCGCGCGAGAGGTGCGCGGCAAGTACAAACCGAAAGGGGATTAGCTTTGGCCCGGATCACGCAAGTCGTTGTCACTTGCGACTTGGAGGACGGAGAGGTCAGCGCGTCTGATTCGATCTCGTTCACCTATGGAGGCAAGACTTACAGCCTCGACCTTTGCAAGAGGCACCTTGAAGAGGTTAAGGGCACTTTGGATGCTTATGCGCAAGCGGGCCACCCCTCAGGACGCGCCCCTCGGGGCCGCCGGCGGGGAGCGGGAGGCCGTAGCGCTCGTTCGGCGGGGCCGGCGGGGTCACGGGGCGAGTCGCAGGCGGAGATCCGCCAGTGGGCACGCGAGCAGGGCTATGCCGTAGGTGACCGTGGGCGCATACCGGCAGAAGTGCGCGCAGCCTACGACGCTGCTCAAGCCAAGGGCAGCCGCAGGCGCTAGACCGAGCAGGGCCTAGGCCAAGCCGGGGCAGGCCGGCGCGCGCTGCGGCGCGAGGCGGAGGGTCTTTTTTGGTCAGCACGCGAGAGCCTCAGTGAAACTGGCAGTCCCCAAAGAGATAGCGGCCGGCGAAGCGCGTGTAGCGCTGGTGCCGAGCGAACTTTCGCGCCTCGGCGGCGTCGAGGTGTTGGTCGAGCGCGGAGCGGGGGAAGCCGCTTTATACCCCGACAGCGATTACGAAGCTGCCGGCGCTACCTTGGTTGACGGCGCAGCAGCGTTGTACGGCGCGGCCGACTTGGTGACAAAGGTCCAGCCTCCGATGCCGGCAGAAGTGGCCATGATGCGCGAGGGGTGCTCGCTGCTCAGCTTTTTGGCACCGGGCACCCACCTAGATGTCGTAGAAAGCCTGGTCAAGGCGAAAGTCACCTCGTACAGTTTCGAACTGGTCCCGCGGACCAGCCGTGCGCAACCCATGGACGCACTTTCCTCTCAAGCCAGCGTCGCCGGCTACAAGGCGGTACTGGTGGCAGCCAACAGGCTCACGAAGTTCTTCCCTTTGCTCATGACCGCTGCCGGTACGGTCCCGCCGGCTCGGTGCCTGGTGATGGGCGCGGGGGTCGCGGGCTTGCAAGCGATCGCCACCGCTCGCCGCTTGGGGGCGGTCGTGAGCGCTTACGACGTTCGTGCCGCTGCCAAGGAAGAGGTAAAGAGCCTGGGCGCAACCTTCCTCGAGCTGTCACTGGAGAGCCAAGAGGGCGAGGGCGGCTATGCGGCAGCCCAGTCGGAGGAGTTCCTCGCCCGCCAGCAGGAGATGATCGCCGCTCACGTGGCTGCTTCCGACGTCGTGATAACCACGGCGGCCGTGCCTGGTAGGCGCGCCCCGGTCCTTGTGACCAAGGCCATGGTGGAAGCCATGCGCGCAGGTTCGGTGATAGTCGACCTGGCCGCCGCCACGGGTGGCAACTGCGAGCTAACTTCGGGCGACCAAGAGATCCTGTACAACGGGGTCCACGTCATTGGTGCGCCCGAGCTGGCAGCATCGTTGCCGACGCACGCGAGCAGCCTATTTGCGCGCAATGTGAGCTCGTTCGTTAGCCTTCTCGTGAAAGACGGGAAGCTCGCCCCCGACTTTTCCGACGAGATAGTGGACAAGAGCCTCGTGACCGTCGCCGGCACTGTCCATCACGGGCCCACTAGGGCTGCCTTGGAGGCAAACAAGTGATCACCGACTCTGTGACCTTGATGGTCATCTTCGTTTTGGCCGCCTTCGTGGGCTACGAGGTCATCTCCAAAGTGCCTTCTATATTGCACACGCCGCTTATGTCGGGGAGCAATGCGGTCCATGGGATCATCCTCGCCGGGGCCATGGTCGTCGCCGGTTACGCCCATGGGGCGCTCCAGACCGCCCTCGCGGGGGTAGCGGTCTTCCTTGCCACCGGCAACATCGTCGGCGGCGCGGTTGTGACCGACCGGATGCTCGGGATGTTCAAGGGCCGCCAGCCGGGCCGACCCGGCGGACCGGACGAGCCAGCCGGGGGGCGCGGGCCGGCGGGGCAAAGCCACAGCGCCGAGGGGGCTAGGGGCACCGCACCGGCGAGGAGCGGGGCTGGGGCTGAGAAGCCCGGGACGACAGAGGCTGGTACGGCCGGGGCTGGGGACAAGTGAACCGCTACTTGGCGGTAACGGTGCCCCCTCACACCTTTACCTGGCTGTACCTGTTGGCCGCCGTGTTTTTCATCCTCGCCCTGAAGGCGTTGTCTTCGCCCAAGCACGCCCGCTATGGGATGTGGACCGGCATCGTCGGGATGGTCATCGCCGCAGGTATCACCTGGGTTGCCCAGCGGGCTGGGCACGACTGGGTGATCGCGGTGGCGTTCGTGGCGGGAGCGGCCGTCGCGGTACCCGCTGCCAGGTTTATCCAGATGACCGCGATCCCCCAGATGGTGGCGATCTTCAACGGGGTGGGCGGCGGCGCCGCGGCCACGGTGACAACGGTCGAGTTCTTGCACGACTCGGCGCTTGGTATCGGCGCGGCGCAAGCCGTCGAAGTGATATTCGGCGTGGTGATCGGGTGTATCTCGTTTTCGGGCAGCATGCTCGCGTTCGCAAAGTTGCAGGGGATAATGACGGGTACCCCGATAACGTACGAGGGCCAGCAGTTCGTAAACGGTGCGGTCCTCGTGGTAGCTGTCGGCGCCGCGGTCACCACGGTCGCGGACCCGCGCGACTTGTGGCTGCTCCTCACTGCTCTGGCCGCTTTGGCGGTCGGAGCTGGCATCGTGCTGCCGGTTGGCGGGGCGGACACGCCGGTGCTGATCTCGCTGCTCAACGCGTTTACCGGCCTGGCTGTGGCGGCAGACGGCTTCGCGCTCGACAACTTGGTGCTGATCGTGGCGGGTACCCTCGTCGGGGCCTCGGGGAGCCTGCTCACCAAGCTCATGAGCGACGCAATGGGCCGTTCTTTGCCGAACATCATGTTCGCCGCGGTGGGTTCCAAGGTGACCGCAGGTGCGGCTGGAGCGGGCGCGGCTGACCGCAGTTACCGCGCCGGCGACGTGACCGATGTCGCAACCTTGCTTGCCTATTCCCGGCGAGTGATGATGGTGCCCGGCTACGGTCTTGCCGTCGCCCAGGCGCAGCAGACGATCGTCGAGTTGGCCAAGGCGCTCCAAGACCGAGGCGTGACCGTCTCCTACGGGATCCATCCAGTCGCCGGCCGGATGCCCGGGCACATGAACGTGTTGCTCGCGGAGGCCAACGTGCCCTACGAAGAACTCGAGGAGATGGAGCAGGCCAACCGTGAACTGCCCTCCACCGACGTCGTTTTGGTCGTGGGCGCGAACGACGTAGTCAACCCGGCTGCTAGAGACGTCCCCTCCAGCCCCATCTACGGCATGCCCATCTTGAACGTGGACCAAGCTGAGCACGTCATCTTCTTGAAGCGGAGCATGCGCCCAGGCTTCTCAGGGGTGGAGAACGACCTGTTCTATGACCCGAAGACGATCATGCTCTTCGGGGATGCCAAGGAGTCCCTCTCCAAGCTGGTAGCGGCTGTAAGGGCGGCCTGAGCCTGCCCCGGGACGACGTGGCGGTGCCGCGGCGAGGGGCTCCTCGGGCAAAGCTGGGCTCCTCGGGGAAGGCGGTTTCAGCCCGCTTGCGAGGCGCGACCTCGTCGCTGTACAAGGGGGCCGTACAATCGTCTAGGTGCGCGAGAGATGGCTGTCTCGCAGGGCCTTCCTGCTCCACTTCTTGCTAGTGACCGTGGTGCCGGGATGCCTCCTGGCTGGCTGGTGGCAAGTCCACCGGGCGCTGTCGGGCAACTTGCTCAGCTATTTCTACTCGGTGGAGTGGCCGATCTTCGCGTTGCTCGGGGTGGTTGCTTGGTGGCAGCTGCTCCACGACAGGCCTACTACGGCAGGAGAGCAGGGGCTGGCCCATGAGGGCGGCCAAGAGGGGGCGAGCGCTGCCGGCCAGGTCGTCTCGGCCCCCGCGCGCAAAAGTTGGCTCTACCACCAAGACGAGAGCGAAGGGCGAGCCGTCGTATGGCAAGAGTCACTCGAGGCCCCCGAGCTCGCTGAGTACAACCGCTACCTGAAGTCGCTTTCCGCCGGCAGGGCGAAAAAGACTTGGCGCAACCCCCACGGCCTGCCGGCAGGAACGGTTGGCGGGGCGGGGACGGCTGCAGCGGCAGGGACGGCGGCGCGAGAGGAGGCGGTGCGCCGGTGAAGGCCGCCTTGGGGGGTACCAGGGGCGCCCTCAAGCGCTACAAGGTCATGGTGGTCATCGTCGGGACTGGCCTGGCCATAGTGTGTTTCGTCGGCATCCCTCTCCAAGTTGCCGGCGGCAACAAGTGGCCTTGGACTGCGGTGGTGGAGATCGTCGGCACTGCCCACGGGATCTTTTACATCGTGTACCTGCTGACGTGCCTTGACCTCGCCAGTCGGGCCCGGTTCCGGGCGACCCAGCTGCTCGGCATGGTCTGTTCGGGCTTCCTCCCGCTGCTCGCTTTCTATATGGAGCGCAAGGTGGCCAAACGGGTCGAGGCCCTCCTTGCCATGGGGCCGAGCGCGCCGCCTGCGCCGGCAGCCGTCATAGCCTCGGCCCTCGCTCGCCGCCGGGGGCAAACTGCCACTGGCGCTGACGCCGTAGCCGGCGCTGACGACCTAGCCGGCGGGGGTGCTGCCGCTCGAGAAGCCGCCTTGGGCCCCTTGGACCGACAAGCGGCGCCGACCGAGCCCCCCGGGCAGGTCTGAGCATGCTGTCCCCCGACCCCCGCCTTCCGACGCTGCTCTTCAGCTGGCAGACCAGCTGGGAGAGCTTCGTCGTCCTCGCCCTGCAGCTGGCCGCCTTGGCCTGGTACCTGGGCTCTGTCCGGCGGCTGGCGACGGCCGGTCAGCACTGGTCGGTGTGGGTGGCAACGAGCTTCGTGCTCGGCGTCGTGGTGTCGGCGTATGCGTACGAAGGCGGCGTCGCCTACTACCAGCGGAGCAACTTCACCGCCCACGTCGTGCAGCTGCTTCTTTTGTGCTTTGCCGCCCCTCCGCTCGTTGCCGGCGGCTGCCCGTTGCGCCTTGCCCTCCTTTCTGGGACCGGCCGGCCCACGGGCGCCCTGGTGAGGCTCATGCACAGCAGGCTGGCGCGCTTCGTGGCCCACCCGCTCACCGGGTTGCTCGTGCTCACCGCCACCTTGTACGCGTACTTTTTGTCGCCTCTTTACGGGTTCTCCGAGCGGCACCTGCTCTTCTTGGCTTACGTCCACCTCCAGTACTTCATTTCGGGGGCGCTTTTTTGGTGGTCAGTCGTGGGGCGGGACGCGTCGCCGCGGCCGGCGAGCTTTGGCTGGAGGTTTTCCCTGGTGGTGGCGTCGGTACCTGTGGTCGGCTTCTGTGGCCTCGAGGTGGCGAGCGTGAAGTCCCCGCTCTACGCGGCTGCCAACACGCTGGCTGACACCCACCAAGGCGGCAATGTGCTGTGGGGCCTGGCGGTCGTGTTCGAGGTGGCGGCCCTTGGCTACCTGTTCGTCGAGTGGGCGCGTGAAGAGGAGCGCAGGGTCCTGCGCGCCGACCGCCAGCTCGAAGCGGCGTTGGCTGCCACGAGGGGGGTGAGCGTAGGCCCGGCCGCCACAGGGGCGTCTTTCCCAGGCCCGGCCTACCCGGACGCTACTTTCCCAGGCCCGGCCCCTACGGGGGCGGTCAGCACAGGGGCGAGCCCTGAGGGGGGCGAAGAAGCCCATTTGTGACGCGCTTTAGCCGCTTGGCCAGGGCTTCATGGAGGCGGCTAGGCGGAGGGCGGTGAGCTCGTTGCCAGGTGCGCTCACTTGGTAGACGTCACGGTTCGAGTACCACACGACGACCGAGGTGACAGAGGGACCGGCCGCCGGCGAACCTGGTACCGACACTGACACTAGCCCCTCGGGAGTGGAGGGGAGCGTGTGGGAGGCGAGCCAGGCGGCCACCGAAGAAGCCGCAGCAGACGGCGGAGCGGTCCCCCCCTCGTCCACTAGCTGGACTTGCCAGGCACCCGCCGTCCAGCTGAGCGCCGGCCCCTCGGCGCTATCGCAGCTGGTGACGGTGGTGCCGGCGAGGTCCTCGGAGCTCTTGGGCCCCGTGCAGGCAGCCAGGTCTTCGCCGGCCGTGGACTTGACGTAAGAGGCGGCCGCCGAGGTTGAAGAGACCGGGGTGGTAGAGAACGTCCCGAGCTGAGAGCTCGCCTTCGCAGCGGCCGAACCGAGGTCGGGGCTGTTGACCGGCAAAGGCGTCGGAGTAGCGATCAAGGTGACCGAGTAGCTCCCGTCGAGGCCCTTGGTCGCTTCCGCGGAAATGGCGGCCGAGGTGCTGGGCAACGAGGCCGGCGCTTCCATGCCGGAGGGGGGCGGCTGGAGCGCCTCCATGGCGTCGTTGACCACGGCGGGGAACGGCGACGAGCTCGGTGGGGCCGTGGTGGTCGAAGCCGTGGTAGTGGGAGCGGTGGTAGTTGCCAAAGCAGTAGTGGTAGGGCCCGCAGAGGTGGCCGGCGTGGTGGCGCTGGTCGGGGCCGCCGGCGTGCTCGTGCTGGTAGGCGCCGCTGTCGCCGTGCTGCTCGAGCTCGTAGGTGCCACTGGGGTAGTCGTCCCAGCGGCGGGAGCCTGGCTGGTCGTCGTGCTGGCGGCGGGAGCCTGGCTGGTCGTCGTGCGGGCGGGCGCCTGGGCTGAACGGTGGCTCGAGCCGCAGCCAGCGACCACGAGGGCCAAGCACGCCGGCAGTGAGGCCAGGGCCAGCCGGCTCCGTGAGGTGTAACGGCGCCAGTTCACTTGCTCCGCGGGCTCAGAGCCACCGGGGAGCCCAGGCCCGGTGCCAATTGGGGTCGAGCGGCTCTGGCTGGGTCAACAAGCGTAGTCGCCGTCGTAGCGGCCCGCGGCGAGCTGGACCAGGCTGACCGGCCCGCCCGCAAAGCTGGTCGGCGCGCACCAGCGGACCGGGAGCGGCGTAGCGATGCCAGTCGGGTACCACGCTTGCGTGCCCGGCACGTAGCCGCCTGTGATGATGTCCCATTGGTAGGTGGTCGAGTACACGGCAGGTCGCAACCCTAACCGGCGCAGCGCGCTGATGGCACCCGCGACGACAGCCGCGTTGTCACGCTGGCTGGAGGACCAGTTGGGGCCGAGCTCCACGTCGAGCCACCACGTCTTGCTCCGCGCACCGTCAGAGCGCGCCCGCGACACCGAAAAAGCCGCGGTGTTGTAGCCGTAGTTGTACGAGTCGCAATAAAAGTTGCCCCTGGCGCAGCGGCCTGCCGGGCCTCTTTCCCACTGCGTTGGGTCGGGACCTCTGGGGGAGTTCAAGTTGATGTAGGTCGACAGGTTGTCGCCGGCCCAGCGTTCCTCGGTCTTGAAGCAGGGGTTGCCGGTGAAGGCCCACCCTCCGTTGACGCCGACTACAGCCACCCTGGCCCTGGGCGGGAGCGGCCCTCCGCACTGGGGCCAGGACACGTCGTAACCGCGTGCTCCCGGTGGGTAGGCCAGCGGGCCAGTGAACGTTTTGGCCGGCTTCGTAGGCCTGGGCTTTGACGGTCGAGGCTTCGAAGGCCGTGTGGTCGGGGTGGTGGCCCTCTGGGGCCTCCGCCTCGGGCGAGACTTTGCTTTGGGGGCCTTCGAGGTGGGCCTGGGGGCCTTCGTCGTCGCGGTTGTCGACGTCGTGGTGGTTGTCGTCGTCCTGGTGGTCGGTGCGACAGTGGTGCTGGGGGCGACAGTGGTGCTGGGGGCGACGAGCGGTGACGGCGAACTTGGCCCGAACGCGCCAGCGCTTTGCACTCCGGTGCCCTCGCCGGGCCCAGTGGCCATCGCTACGACCCGTTGGCCGTAGGGCAAGGTGCCCTGGCCGTCACCGCGGAAGGGCGCCGCACCGAAGGCTTCGACGCTCCCGTCCGAACGGAGCAGCCAGTACCCCTGCGGGGACGTTCCTGTCGCACCTGCGACAGGCGGTGCCGCCGCCATCGACACCACGGGGGCCGCCGACAGCCTCATAGCGGGCGAAGCCCCGGTGGTAGAAGCGCTGTCGGTGGTGGTAGGAGCGCTGTTGCCAGGAGAGCCGGCGGTGGAGGTGCTAGCCGAAGCTGTGGTCGTGGCGGCTGCTGGCGCTACGGCCGCCCCGTCGGGTGAGAGCTTTCTCGCGTCCCCGAACGTTTGGACCGCACCCGACTCGGCCGCCAACCAGTAGCCACGCCCGTCGGGCGTGGGGGCGAAGCCGACTACGGGCGAGCTGGCGTGACCTTGTGGAGCCGACCCGTAGAAATGGGCGTCGCCGTACGCGAACACCCCTCCGTCGCTCGCCGCCAACCAGTAGCCACGCCCGTCGGGCGTGGGGGCGAAGGCGACTATGGGCGACGCAAGGGCGATGTCGGCTGCGGAGCCGTGGTAGCTGGCGTCCCCGAAGCTGTAGACCGCCCCGCTCGACGTGGCCAGCCAATAACCCAGCCCGTCGGGAGTGCTAGCGATAGCGACTACCTTTTCGCCTGGCCCGAGAGCGCCGGGCCCAAGAGAGCCCAAGTCGGGGGCTCGGCCAAGCGGGTAGACCGCGCCGTCCTGGTCGGCGAGCCAGTAGCCCTCGTCCCCCGCCGCCGGCGCCAACCCGGCTATGGGGCGGCTCTGGATCTTGCCCAGAGACCCGTAATAGGGCACCCCTCCAAAGGAGGCCACAGAGCCAGCGTTGGTGACGAGCCAATAGCCCGGTGCGGAAAGCGTCTCTTGCAAGGTCGTGGAAGTGCTGCCGCCAACGGTCGTCCCTAAGGGACTTGTAGCCCCCGTCGTCGTCGTGGCCCCCGCCGCCACCCCCGTCGTAGCCCCTGTAGCCCCTGTCGGTGCCGTAGTCGTTGCCGCCGGCACAGTAGTAGTGGTGGCGGCGGGGGCGTTCGTCGCGGAAGCCACCCCAACCTGCCACGCAATGCTGGCGGCGACCCAGGCACCCGCAACGACGCCCCGCCTGGTTGTCACACTTAGCGCGCGCATAGCCAGTACCTCGTCATGTGCTTGCGATTGCCTTTACTTGCGCAGCGAAGAGCGCAAAAAAACAAGTAGCTGCGAAAACGATAATTGTCGTCCCGGCTGTGCGCTATAGCCCGATCGGGTGGTTTTGGCAGAGTTGGGTGCGGACAAAAGGGACATTTAGCCCAATGAGGCCGAAGCTCAGAACTTGAGCTCCGACAGCTCCGGCAACCACCGCCGGGCTCTAGAGACAGCCTCGCGCCAGCGTTCTCTGCGGTCGGGCCCAGCTGGGGCAACCACGGCTCTTGGCTTGGCCAGCTCGGCCACCTCTGCCAGCGTGGACCAAGTCCCGACCGCGAGCCCGGCCAGGAACCCAGCTCCGAGCGAGGTCGCTTCCAACTCGGCCGACATTTCCACCGGCGCCCCGCAGGCGTCGGCGAGCTCTTGCACGAAGACTTCGTTGGCTGTCATCCTTCCGTCGGCCCGCAAGCGCCCGATCTGCCATCCCGAGTCGGCGGCGGCTGCCTCGAGCAGGTCGGCGCACAGGTGCGCCACCCCCCGCAGGGCCGCCCTCACGACCTCTGGCCGCCCGGTGCCCGCGCTCATGCCGATGAGCAGCGACCTCGCCCCGAAGTCCCACTGCGGGGCGGCAAGGCCAAGGGGAGCGGGGACGAACCACACGTCGCCGGTGTCCTGGCAGGCGGCGGCCACCGCTGCCGATTCAGCTGCGCTCTCTATCAGCTGGAGGTCGTCTACGAGCCAGGAGAGCACTGAGCCGGCCGCTAGCCCTAAGCCTTCGACCCCCCACGTGAGCTCGCTGCCCACCTGCCAGGCGAGTATGGGCAGGCAGCCGTGCTCGCCGCTCTTGCCCTGGGCGCCAAAGGGCGGAGGGCTCGCGCCGATGTTCACGTCCAAGAAGGCGCCCGTGCCGCACGTGAGCTTGGCGTCGCCGGCCTTGACGCAGCCCTGGCCCAGCAGGGAGGCCTGCTGGTCTCCGGCGAGCCCGCAAATAGGGGGTGCTCCTGGCAGGGCGGTAGCCTCTGCCACCCACCCCGAAGAGGGGACGATCTTCGGCATGGCGGTCGGGGGAACTCGGAACCGTGCGAGGCGTTCGGGATCCCACCCGAGCCCGGCTTGGCCGACCAGCATCTGCTCGGTCGGCAAGAGCCCGCTCACGCCGGCGTTTCCCGGGTCGGTGACGTGGGCCCTGCCCTCAGACAAGGTCCACACTGCCCAAGTGTCGAGGGTGCCAAAGCGCAGGTCGCGTTCCCGGCCCGGGTCGTAGGTGTCGAGCAGCCAGGCAAGCTTGGTTGCCGACTCGTTGGGGGCCAAGCGCAGCCCTTCGGCCTGTAGTTGGAGGCAGGTGCCGGCGGTGCGGAGGTCCTGCCAGGAAAGCGCCGGCCCTACGGGCTGCCCGGTCGCAGCGTCCCAAACCACAGTGGTGCCGCGTTGGCTGGTCACGGCGGCGCCCTCTACTGGCCCCCACTCGGCCAGGCACGCACTTGCGACCTCGACGAGAGCGCGGGCAAGCGCGGCGGCATCCAGTTCGACCAGGCCGGGAGCGGGGTTGGTGGGGCGGAAGGGACGTTGGTGGCGGGCGCGCACGGTGGCATCGGGGAGCACCACGCAGGCCCGAACGGCGCTGCTTCCAATGTCGACGACGAGGATCGCGATGGCGCCCGACCCTAGCCAGCTCGCGCAGCGCGAGCCAACTGGTGGTCTAGCCTTTGTGCGTGCCTTCGACCGCCCCTGCTGCCCCGCCCAGAGGTAGCGGGCCGACGCCGGCTCTGGCTGACCTTGGCGGGTGGCCCCGCCTGCTCGGAAAGCTTGCCGACCGCGAGGACCTGGCACGGGACGAGGCGGCTGCCGCCTTGCGGGAGATGCTCGAGGGGGCGGCCACGGCTTCTCAGATGGCCGCTTTTATTTTCGGGTTGCGCTGCAAGGGGGAGACAGCTGAAGAGCTCGCTGGCATGCTCGACGCCATGCTGGAAGTCGCCGAAAAGGTGCCCGTGGACGCAGAGCTCGCTTCGCGGCTGGTGGACACGTGCGGCACGGGCGGGGACAGGGCGGGGACGATCAATGTGTCGACGGTGGCGGCGTTCGTGGTGGCCGGCGCCGGCGTGCCTGTCTGCAAGCACGGCGGGCGGGCGGCTTCGTCGCGGACAGGTTCCGCCGACGTGCTGGAGGCGCTTGGTGTGGAGATCGCGCTCCCGCCTGCTTCGGTGGCACGCTGCATAGAAGAAGTAGGCATCGGTTTTTGCTTCGCCCCTCTCTACCACCCGGCCATGCGCCATGTCGTGCCGACGCGGCGGGAGCTCGGGGTGCCGACCGCGTTCAACCTCCTAGGCCCGCTCGCAAACCCCGCCCGCGCTCCTTACCAGCTCGTTGGCGTCGGCGACGGCAGGGTGGCAGGGACGCTGGCAAAAGTGCTGGGGGGCGCGGGGGCTAAGAGAGCCTGGGTGGTCCATGGCGAAGACGGCTTGGACGAGCTTTCGGTCACCGCCGCCTCCCAGGTGGTCGAGTGGCGTGCCGAGCAGGGCCTCTCCGAGATGGTCGTCCGTCCCGAAGAGCTCGGCTTGCCGCTTTCGCACTTAGAAGCCCTGCGAGGCGGTGACGCCAACGCCAACGCGGCAGCTGCCGTCTCGGTCCTCGAGGGCGAAAAGGGCCCCTGGCGTGACATAGTGGCGCTCAACGCCGCCGGCGCCTTGGTAGTCGCAGGAGCGGCGGGCGAGCTGGCCGAGGGGCTTGGTGCGGCCGCGGAAGCGATCGACAGCGGCCGGGCCTGGCGCTGCCTGGAAAAGCTGGTGGCGCTGTCCAAGCAAGAGGCGGCCCGAGCGCGCTAGTAGTGCCGGCTGGCTCTCGTTGACGTCACCGGCTGGCTCTCGTCGATGTCGGCGGCGTTAGATGGGGCTTACTGGACCGGCATGACGTCGGGGCCTCAGTGCGCTGGCGGGAGGGCAACTCGGAGCCGGTGCCTAGGCGGTATCGCCGGCCCCTAGTTCCCACATCGCTTCGAGGTCCCGCTTGCTATAGGAACGGAAAGCTACGAGCGTCCTCGTGTCCTGCACGCCAGCCAGGCGGTGCAGGCGGCCGGTCACAACTTCAGCTAGTTCCTCGAGACGGCGGGCCCTGACCACCGCCACCACGTCTGCGTGGCCGGCTACCGAATAGGCCTCCGCGACCCCCTCGACCGCCGCCACCTCCTCGGCGAGGTCGGCTACGCGCTCGGGCGCGGCATCGATAAGTACGAAGGCCGTAACCACGGGGCCAAAGCTAGCGCAGCGCGTCCACCTGGTCCCTGGTAGAACGGGCACCGTGCGCCATATCCTGCTCACTAACGACTTCCCCCCCAAGGTGGGCGGGATCCAGTCCTACTTGTGGGAACTTTGGAGGAGGCTCCCTCCAGAGGACGTGACGGTCGTGACCCCTTCCTATCGTGACAGCGACTGGTGGGACTCAAGACAGCCCTTCCGAGTAGTGCGCACGAAAGAACCCGTGCTCTTGCCGGGCCCGCAATTGCTCCGCAAGGTCCGTCGGCTGGCGCAGCGAGCTGGCGCAGGAGCTGTCGTGATCGACCCGGCGCTGCCCTTGGGCCTCCTCGGGCCGCGCATTGGCTTACCGTACGCCCTGGTGCTCCACGGAGCGGAGGTCACTGTTCCCGGCCGGCTCCCGCTCAGTCGGCGCCTCCTGGCGAACACCCTCGCAGGAGCGTCGCTCTGGGTGGCAGCCGGCAAGTACCCAGAAGCCGAGGCGCTGCGGGCGCTCAAGTCCTACCGCGGGCGCCAAAGCCCACCAGAGCCCGCCGGTGAGCCCTCCTCGGCAGGCGAGCCCTCCTCGGCAGGCGAGCACACTTCTGCTGGCGAGCG
>Ga0209061_1003662_pt1 | contig 16183 bp, 13 predicted proteins | sample Coa_R1_10_FD_187157 | JGI IMG/M metagenome (GOLD analysis project Ga0209061, IMG submission 187157) | Surface soil microbial communities from Centralia Pennsylvania, which are recovering from an underground coalmine fire - Coalmine... | ecosystem: Environmental > Terrestrial > Soil >...
CTGAGGATCGACTCTGGCGAGAGCGAGGATCGCCATGGCCGCGAGTTGCGCGGGGAACGCGGCGATGACCAGGAGGCAGTTCGCGATCTGGGTCCAGGCGAACACCGGGATGTGCATCAAGGTCATGCCCGGCGCGCGCAGCCGCAGGATCGTCCACAGCACCGTCCAGCCCTGCATGAGCGTCCCGGCAGTGGACAGGAACACCCCGGCGATCCACAGGTCCTCCCCGGGTCCCCCGCTGTAGATGCTGTTGGACAGCGGCAGGTAGGACCACCAGCCGGCGTCGGCGCCGCCCGGCGTGAGGAAACCCCAGATCAGGCAGAGCGCGCCGAACGCGATGAACCAGAATCCGAGCAGGGTGATCCGGGGTGCGGCGATCCTCGGCGCGCCCACCATGAGCGGGATCAGGTACACCCCGAGGGCCACCGAGATCGGCGTGATGACGGTGAAGATCATCCCGCTGCCATGCTCGGTGAAGAACTGGTTGTACATCTGCGGGGACAGGATGCTCTGGCCCGGCTGGGCGAGCTGCGCCCTGATGGTCAGCGCGAGCGAGCCGTTGAAATAGAGCAGGACCAGCGAGACCGTCATCGTCATGAGGCCGATCCGCTTGTGGTCCGTGGAGAGCAGCCACTCGCCCAGCCCGGCCCGGTCGCCCGGCACCTGCCGCTGGGGCAGGGGCCTGCTAATGCGCGTCGTCATACGGCCCTCCGCAGCGCCGCGGGCGAGCCCCCTCGCGCGCGCAGCCAGCGGTCGAACTGCGCGGGCGGGAGGAGCTGCACGTTGAAGTCCATCTCGTAGTGCAGGAGCCCGCAGTACACCGCGCAGCGGCCGATGTGCCGGCCGGGATGGTAGAAGGTGGCGTCGAACGTATTGACGTGGCCGGGGTAGGCGTAGATCTTGAACTTCAGGTAGGGGATCCAGAACCCGTGGACCACGTCCCGCGAGGTCACGTCGAACCTGATCGTCCTGCCGGTGGGCAGTACGAGAGTCGGCAGTTTCCCGCCCTCGCACTGGCCGCCCGCGATCACCCGCGTCCCGGGGTAGCTGAACTGCCAGCACCACTGGTAAGCGGTGACCTGCACCTGCATCGCCGGGTCCGGTGCGTCCGGGAAGTCCCTGGCGTTCTGCACGAAGCTGGAAACAATGAGGAAGCACGCGACGCCCAGCAGGCCGCCTATGTAGGAGAGTTCCATCCGGAAGCTTTTCTCCTTCCGCGACGGCTCCGTACCGTGACGCTTTCTGTGCCAGCTCATCGCGACGGCGACGGCCGTCATCGCGAGAACGAGGCCGAAGACGACCTCGGCGATGATCGTGTTCTGCTGGAACAGCACCGAAAAGGCGCCGCGGAAGGGCACACTGCCTCCTCGCCGTCGGGGCGGGGACCGCTGGACGCACGGGCATCACAGTATGGCGACGGGCAGAGTCCGGGGGTCCCGCCGAACGTTAGTGACGGCGTACGGCACTGCCCTGTCCGCCGCCGGGTAAACGCGTTTCCCGGGTGCGGTCGTTAGCCGGCAAGCAGCATGCTCACCGGCGCGATGCGCGGAGGTTCCCATGACGGGCCGCCCGCCAGGCCAGCACCGCGGCGAGCAGCCCCGCGGAGACGCCCATGGCGGCCACACGGGCGTAGCCCGCGTCGCGCAGTTCCCGCGCCGTCCTGGTGCGGATGCGCTCCGCGGCGGCGGCGGGCCGGTGCGCTGCGCGCCGGGCCGCGGACCAGGCCGCCCGGCGGGCGCGCTGGCGCACCTCGCCGGCCTGGTGGCGCGCCCAATTCCGCACACTGGAATCCGGGACCATCTTGTCCCGCAGCGCAGCGACCGTCTCACCCAGCTCCTGGCGGCTTTGCTCCACCTGGTTGCTGAGCATGTGCAGTTCCGCGTCATTGGCCGCCATGGCTGCCCTGCGCCTGCTCGTCACCGCCGTGCCCTCTCCTTGATCTCCTGGAAGTCACGGCGGATGGAATCGATCGTCATCTGCACCGGGGGCATGCCCCGCGACAGGCGGCGCGGGCCCAGCGCGGCAATGCCGCCGCCGACCGCGAACATGCCGCCGCCGACGATCGCGAGCGCCGCCGAGGGCGAGGACAGCGCCGCCGCGACGGCGGCAATCCAGGCGCCGATCATGGCGAAGTAGCCGGTCAGCATGACCAGCCCGCCGATTGCGAGCAGGCCGCCGCCCATGACGATACTCCTGGCCCTGACGAACATCTCCGCCTTCGCCAGGGCCAGTTCTTGCCGCAGCAGTTGCGACACCTGCTCGCCGAGCTGAGCCGTCAACTCCCGCGCTGACAGCTCCTCTGGCGCACGCTGTAGCTGCTCGCTCACGCTTCCCTCCCGGCCTGCACGGCGCCTCGTCAAGCCGCGCGGCCTCCTGGCGTGCGCGACGCCCGCACGAGCATCCCTGCGGCGGCGCGCAGCCAGCCGCACGACGGCGGTCCGTGCGGTAGAGGCGCAGGGCAGTGTGAATAAGGCTTCTCAACTCGGGTACCGCTGACCCGCCGTACACGGTTTACCCGCGGTACACGGTCCAAACCGGGGCGCGCTGCCTGCGAACCTGCGGTCCCCGTGGGCTGGGCTGGCGAGCCGGGCTGCCCCGGGTTCGGCGCCCCAGGGGAGGGGAAGAGTGCCCGGACCGCAGCCGGCCCGGTCCCACCGCAGCCCGCCCGGTCCCGACGTTAGGCCGCCGTGCGGCGGGGAAGTGGCAGCCTGTCAGAGCGCACGCCCATGCCCCCGGAGGTGCGGCCAGGTGAACGGCTCCTCACGCGGCCCGACGATGGCCTACCTGCTGAAGATGCAGGCCAGGGACATAGCCGACAGGTATCGCATCGCCAAGGTCGCGCGGAGCGCCATGCGGAAGGTATTCCCCGATCACTGGTCGTTCTTCCTCGGCGAGCTCGCGCTGTACTCCTTTGTCATCCTGATCATCACGGGCACCTGGCTGGCGCTTTTCTTCCGCCCCAGCCTTGCGCTCGTCCAATATCACGGATCGTACAAGCTGCTCGACGGGCTCTCGATGAGCGAGGCGTACGACTCGACGCTACGCATCAGCTTCGATGTCCGCGCCGGGCTCCTCATCAGGCAGCTTCACCACTGGGCGGCGCTGATCTTCATCGCGTCAATCAGCTTCCACATGGTCAGGATCTTCATGACCGGCGCCTTCCGCAGGCCCCGGGAAATGAACTGGATCATCGGGGTCACGCTCCTCGGGCTGGCCGTCCTGGAAGGTTTCCTCGGTTACTCGCTTCCCGACGACGACCTCTCCGGAACCGGTGTCCGGATCGCCGCGAGCGTCATCGAGTCGATACCGCTCATCGGCACATACCTGCTGTTCTTCTTTTTCGGCGGGCAGTATCCGGGATCCGTATGGGTCCATCGTTTCTATATCCTGCACGTCTTCGTCGTTCCCGCCCTCCTCGCTGCGCTGATCGGAGCTCACCTGCTGATCATCTGGCACCAGGGGCACACCCAGTGGCCGGGTAAGCGCCAGCGCGAGAACAACGAGGTCGGGGACCCGATGTACCCCTACTTCATGGCGAAGACAGGAGCGCTCTTCTTCTTCGTCTTCGGTGTCATCTCCGTGCTGTCGGCGTACTTCCAGATCAACCCCATCTGGCTCTACGGCCCGTATGACCCGGTCAAAGTCCAGGCGGGGTCGCAGCCGGACTGGTATATCGGTTACCTCGAGGGGACCCTGCGGATGATGCCGGGCATCGTCACGAACATCGGGGGGCACACGTTCGTCTGGAACGTCTTCATCCCCGCGGTGCTTTTCCCGGCACTCTTCTTCATGATTGCCATGGCGTACCCGTTCATCGAGGAGTGGATAACCGGAGATATACGACATCACCAGATACTCGACAGACCACGGAACATGCCGACCCGCACCGCCTTCGGCGTGGCGGTCATCGCCATGGGCGGCGATATCCTGGCGGCCGGTGCCGATGATCTGATATCCTGGAAACTCAACGCTCCGCTCTTCGCTGTTGTCTGGTTTTTCCGGGTTGGCTTCTTCGTCTTCCCGATCGTCCTCTTCTTCGTGACCAGGCGCATCTGCCTGGGGCTGCAGCGCAGCGAGGCGCGCAGGCTCGCCGGCGGCGCCACGTTCGGGATCGCCAGGGACCCGTCCGGCGCCTACACTCCGGTCACCGAGCCCATCTCCGGGGAGGAGCGTGCCATGAAGGAGGTCCACAGGCCGGCCCACCTGATCGCCCCGGTCCCGCGGCACGTCCTCCCCATGCCGACACCCGAGCGGGTCACCGCCCACCTGCGCGCCCGGCTCAACCACGCCTACACCCGGACGCGCCTGGAGACCAAGTACGGGGTGGGGAGGATCGAGGCCGCCGTCGCGGAGCGCGAGCTCGGCACGAAGGGCCCGATCACGCACCCGGACGCCCCGGAACTCAATGGCGGCAAGGGGCCCGGGCGTCCCGCGGGGCTCGGATGGCCCGGAGAGCCCGCAGAGCCGGTGGGGCATGGAGGACCCACCGGCGTCATGGGGCCCGCAGGACGCGGAAGACACGGGGGATCCGCGGAACCGGGAGGGCGCCGCGGCCAGGAGCGCGGCAGCCAGGAGGAAGAGGAGCGCTGAGCGGGCGCACCGGGGCCGGCCAGACCGCGCCGGTCCCGCATGCCCGGCCCGGCCAGCTTCAGGGGATTGGGGTCCCGGGGAGCGTGCCGCCCCGGGCGGCATGGTGCGCGGGGCCGCGTGCGTGACCGCCGGTGCCCGTCGCGCCCGGCGCGGGCTGTGCCCGCTGGCACGGGATCACCTGCGCCGCCGAGCTCCCGCACGCGGCGTTCCCCGCGCTGCCTGCCTGGCTGATCTGGCTGAGCAGGGCGAACCCGAAGGCGACCACGCCGAGCACACATGTGGCAACGATGACAGGCAGCAGGCGCCTGGGCCGGCGGTGCTGCGGGGACAGGCGTGCCCGCGCCGTCCGCGTGCCGCGGGGCCGTGCCCGCGCCGTCCGCGTGCCGCGGGACGCCATCTCGTTGAAGGCCGACAGCATCGCCGCCAGCCTCGGGTCCGACTTGCGCAGCGAGTGCTCGATCCCGGTGAGCTCCCGCTGCTCATTGGGCGCGAGGCCCATGACCGACCTCCGTACGTGCGTGGCTAAAAGGGTTCCTTGCTTTAGTCATCACCGCTCACCGCCATCCCTACCGTCTGGTAAATAAAGATCTTGCCCTGTCTTCCTGCAGAATTAACGATCTTGGCGACAAGGAAATGCGGCTTGTGCAACCCCTGGCGCAGCGCGCCGGCCAGGCCGCTGACCCGCGACGGCTCAGCACACAGGCAGAGTTGTGCATAACGCCCGGTGATCGGAAATGATCAGAACAATAATTGGCGATGATCGCAGCGGGCGCGGGAAGAGGCGCGGCGGGGACGTGAGGGAGACGGAAGGCGGCGCGGAAACAGGCGGGCGGAATCCGGGAAACAGGTACTACAGTCCCGGTTGGTCACAGTCCTGCCCCGCCTGCCCTGGCCAGGGCCTTGTGTGATGCGTGTCATCAATGGGATGTTACGTAGCAGCACAAGCTCACAGTCCTCTGGCGGCTCGCCCATATATGGAAGGGGAACGGTGTGGTTGCCTTCCTGCAGGCCGTTGACCTGCGGCTTCGCGCTCAGAGGCAGGCGACCCCACCCTTCCGGCTCGATAACAAACCCGGATAGCGGTACCGGGCCGCGGGGCAGCCGTCGCGGAGAGCGGAGCGGCGGCCCGCGAGAGCGGAGCGGCGATCCGCTGGGACGGATCGCCGCTCCCGGAGGCCAGCCCGCCCGCCGCGGCGGGCGGGCCGTGAAGGTACGCTTCCTACTGGCCGACGCGCACGCCGGGCATCCCCGAGCGGTAGGCGAGCGGGTCGGTGGGCTGCCCCTTGATCGGGACGTTGGCGCCCCTCTTCCACATGCCCAGCGGCATGATCGTGCGCCCGTAGGCCTCCTCCAGGGTCATCGCCCCGGCCGTGTACAGGGCCAGGGCCGCCGACACCACGAACAGCCAGCCGCCGACCTGCTGGACCACCAGGGCGCCGGCGAAGAACCCGGCCGCTGTCAGCGCCGACCCGGCGGCCAGTGACAGCAGCACCGCGAAGATGCCCAGGTTCTGCGCGGCCGCCCCGGCCGCGGCCATCCCGGTCACCGCGGTCAGCATGATGAACCAGATCGCGAACGAGGGGTTCGCCGAGCCCAGCAGGACCGGCGGCAGCACGCGGATGGCGGTCAGGAGCTGCAGGATGCCCCAGCCCATCCAGAACGCACCCCAGGCGGTGTGCGCGGCCAGGGCCACCCCGTCACGGGCGCGGAAGCTGGCGATCGCAGCGATCGTCTGCAGGATGCCGCCGGCCGTCATCGCGAACGGCCAGATCAGCAGGGGCGTCACCGCGCTGCCGTACCAGCCGGCCTGCCAGGCCCCCAGCATTCCCGTGCCGATCAGGAACCCGAACAGGCCCATGATCGACGGGGCGGCGATCGGCGTCAGGAACACCCGGGTCCTGGCCAGCCAGGCCTCGTGGTCCTCGGCTATCGCGAGCTGTTCCCAGGTGCGGGCACGGCCGGCGGCCCCGCCGTTGCCGTGCACGGCCGCCGGCTCGTTATGCGGGCCTATCGTGGCCATCTCATGTACTCCCATCCGGGGCGGCTGCCCCGAGATCGACGGTCCCGGCAGCACCTGGCCTGTGTAGCCGGTGCAGGCGCCGGGTCTGTGCTACTACCGTTAGCTGGCTTACCTCGGTTAACGATCCATAAACGTCCCTATTTGTGGGGAAAGATCCGCATTCCGTGCGGTAGTGATCCATCCCCGCGTCAATCCCTTCCCCGCTGATCCCTCCCCCGGCGCCCTGATTCCCTCCCCCGGCGCCGCCCCCCGATCCCCGGCGCCGCCCCCCGATGTCCGCAATTGCCGGCGAGGCGGTTTCCCGCCGCCTTCGCGGGGGAGCACTGCGCCATGGACAGCGCATGGATGATCATGGGCCGTGGAGCGCACACCGGTGCGTTCCCGTCCACGCCGCTACACGTGCAGCGCAGCGACGGTCACGGGCCGGGCGGCCCGTTCTAGGAGGCGTACCCGGGGCGCGGGTGAGCCGCGCCCCGCTCTCGTGCCCTTCGCGACGCCGTGCCCTTCCGCGAGACCTCCCGCGCCGGGGCTCGCGGTAGCCCGCGACGGGTGGCGGGGCGGGCGCTGTCCGCATGAACCCGCAAGCGAAAAGAGGGACACCGATGTCCGACGCGTTCGAGGTTCTCAGCCGTGACCACGAAGAGCTCAAGCGGATGCTGCTTGAGCTGGAGACAGGCCCGGCGATGGAGCCGGGCGCCACCGCGCCGCAGCTTGCGGCCCGCAAGAAGCTGGCCGAGAAGCTGCTGGCCGAGCAGTCCAGGCATGAGGCGGTGGAGGAGGAATACTTCTGGCCAGCCGTCCGGGAAAGGCTGGCCGCGGGGGACCGGCTGGCCGACGAGGCCGCACGTCAGGAGCAGGATGCCAGGGCGATGCTGGACAGGATCGGCAAGCTCGATGCCAGCGACCCCGGCTTCGAGAAGCTGCTCGCCGCGTTCGTCGTGGCGGGCCGGGAGCACATCGCATTCGAGGAGACCCGGGTGTGGCCCGCCATGAGAATGGCGCTGAACATCCACGAGGCCGCCGAGCTGGGCGAGAAGCTGGAAAGCGGCAAGCCCATGGCGCCTGCCCGCCCGCACCCGGGTGTCCCGCCGGAGGCCGGCCTCCTCGGGTCCGCGGGCCCGGCTGCCACCGGCGGGCTCCGCGGCGTCATAACCGGCCGCGGCAAGCGCTGACCGGCGGCACGGCAGCGCCCGGCAGCCCGGGAGGGCCGCACGCTGATCACGGTCCCGTTCCGGATGCCTCCTCAGTCACCCGGGGATAGCTTCGCCGTCACCGTCCCGCGCGGCGCCCGGGCGCCGTCCTGCCGTGCGCCCGCCAGGATGCTTCCCGTGCCGCGCGGTGGCGTCGGCCGGGCGTGCGGGCGCCTGCATGCCCGGCACGCCCGCGTGCCTGCCCCGCCTGCACGCTGACCGAGCCAGTGCGATGACGGCTGTGCTGGCCCGATGCCATTCCGGCTGCCCGATGCCGATTCTGAAAGTAAGCATTTGATTACCTTAAGTAATACATGGAGACATCTTGCGCAGGGTCTTCCCTGCCGGGGTCCAATGGTTTACATTCAGGCCATACAGCTTTCCTGCACGGTGCCGGGACGGTGATCTTTCGCCACCCGGAAGTATTTTCTGCGAGAGGAGCCGGTGATAGCTGCGCCGGACCGCATCATATGGGCGCCGTGTGTCATGTAGTGGCGCGTGATGCCACATCTTGCGGTCGGCAGCAAGATCGCAAGCGCACGGATGAGCTTATTCACTGCCGCCTGAGGACCATGGGCCCGTCGGCCCGTGCGAGCTACCGGAGAGTTGAATAGCGCAAACTTTGGTATAGAGCACAGGGAGAGCTAGCGCCATGGACAAGACCGGCTCGACGACACCTGGACCTGGCTCAAGGCCGGATACACGCGGCGAGATTCGCACGCCTTTCAGCCGCCGGAAGTTCCTGCAGGCCGCGGGCGGCGGGCTTGCCGCGCTCGGCGCGGCCCCTGCACTCGCCGCGTGCAGCGGCGGCCCGGCGACCTCCGCCTCCTCGGGGGGTTCTGGTGGCTCCGGGGGCAAGAACCTGCGCCTTTTGCTGTGGAGCCACTTCGTGCCCGCCTTCGACACGTACTTCGACAACTACGCCAAGACCTGGGGGCAGAAGAACCACATCAACGTGGTGGTCAACCATGTCCCGACGCAGACGGTCGTCACCCACTTCTCCTCGGAGGTGGCGGCCGGCACCGGGCACGACCTGGTCCAGCTGCAGGCCGACACCCAGCCCATCATCTTCGCACCTCACCTCGCCGATGTCACGGACCTGCACAACAAGATCGGCTCGGAGAACGGCGGCTGGATACCGCTCGCGCAGTTCGGCAACGTCAACGGCAGATGGATAACCATCCCCGAGTTCTTCATCGAGTACCCGGGGATTTACCGCAAAGACCTGTTCGACTCGGTCGGCGCCCCGGCGCCCGCCACCTTCAACGACCTCATCACCTACGGGGCAGAGCTGAAAAAGAAGGGGCATCCGGTCGGCATAGGGTTCTCGGCATGCGACGACTCGGAGAACGCGGCACTCGGCTTCATGTTCGCGTACGGGTCGACCTTCATCGGCAAGGACGGCAAGACGATCACGTTCGACTCGCCGGAGACGCGGGATGCCCTGAACGAGGCGAAGAAGCTCTACACAAGTGCCATGACCTCGGAGATCCTGTCGTGGAACGACTCGTCGAACAACACCTACCTGGACTCGGGGGTGGCATCGTTCATCCTGAACCCGATCAGCGCCTACCGGAGTGCCCCGCAGTCCCTGCAGAGCAAGTGTGATTTCGTCCCCCCGCCCGCCGGATCGCAGAAGGGGGCGAACACGGTGACGATCCAGACGTGGGTCATCCCGAAGTGGTCCAAGGCGCAGGACACCGCGAAGAAGTTCCTGGCGGACTACTTCGCCCAGTACGAGACGGCCTTCAAGGCGAGCACGGGCTACGACATGCCGTTCCTGAACAACTTCCTGAAGAAGCCCATGCCGATCATCGGCACGGGAAAGTACCAGATCCTGCAGGACGCGGCATCCTGGTCCCGGGGCACCGGGTGGCCCGGCCCGCCCACGAGGCAGGCGGGCCTGGTGAACGACAAGTACCTCATGGCCGACGTCTTCGCCAAGTACGTGACGGGCCAGATGAACCTGAACGACGCGGTCAGCTACGGCGTCGGTCAGCTCAAGTCGATCTACGCATAGCGCCCGGGCCGGACCCGGCTGCACACCCGATCCGGAGGTGACATGGGAGCAGGGGAGCCGTCGTGACAGCCGACGCGGGCCGCATAGGAACTGCGGGCTCCGTGCGGGCGGCGGCCGGCGGTAGGGGGCGCCAGGGAGGCAAGCCCGCGTGGCGCCGGGCGCTGTACGGCAAGGCCAGGTACCTGACACTCGCCCCGGCCACCCTCTACATGGCGGCGATCCTCGGCGTCCCGCTCGTCCTCGCCATCTGGTACAGCCTGACGGATATCAATACGAGCACGTACGCCGTCCGGTTCGTGGGCCTGCAGAACTTCATCTCGCTCGTGGGTAACCCGGCGTTCATCCAGGCGCTCATCAACACGGCCATCTACGGCGGGGCGTCGACCGTCTTCACCGCGCTGGTCGGCACCGCCATGGCCTTCGTCCTGCTGCCGTCCTACCGGGGCAAGCCGGTCATCCGGTTCATCATGATGCTGCCCTGGACGATCCCGATCCCGCTCAGCCTCGTCGGCTGGCAGTGGATCTTCCAGCCGCAGTTCAGCGTGATCAACTGGATCGCCCAGCAGATGGGCGTCATGAGCTCGCCGGGCGTGCAGTGGCTGGGGTTCCCGGACAACGCGATGGCCTCCATCATCATGGCGAACGTCTGGCACAACATCCCGTTCGCGGCGATCATCTTCGTGGCCGCCGTGATCGGCATCCCGGCCGAGCTGATCGAGGCGGCGAAGGTGGACGGCGCGGGGTGGTGGCGGCGCCTGACCCGGGTCATGCTGCCGGTGGCCGCCCCCATCCTGCTGCTCGGCCTGGTCTTCAACATGGTGTTCAACTTCACCGACCTGACGATCGTGTACCTGCTGACCCAGGGAGGCCCGGCGGGCGGCACGGAGATCTTGTCCTATGACGCCTTCCAGGTCGGCATCCAGGACGGCAACCTCGGCGAGGGGGCGGCGATCACGCTCTTCCTCCTGCCGTTCCTCGCGTTCATCTCGTTCCTGTTCCTGAGGGCGATCCGGCGCTCGAGGCTGGCGATGTCCTAGGCGGCCAGGCGCCGGGGGCGCGGCAGCGATGTCACGTTCCCCGAAACCTGAGAGAGGTAGGCAGCATGACGATGGCCACACGACAGGCGACGTCAGCTGCGGCCAGGACGGCCGCCACCCCGGCATGGCACCGGGCGGGCATGGGGAGACGGCTCGCTGAGCGCGTAGGCCGGAGGACGGTCCTGTGGCTCGGCATCGCGGTCTTCGTCGTGATCACCGGGTTCCCCGTCTACTGGATGATCATCACGGCGCTGATGACCAACCAGCAGCTCTACAACCCCACCAGTTTCCGACTCTGGGACCTGCCGTTCGTCTTCAACCACGTCACGTACCTGTTCACCCAGACGCAGTACCTGCGCTGGCTCGGCAACACCTACCTGATCGGCGCCGTCGACGCCGCCGTCACGCTGGCGATAGGCATCCCCGCCGCGTACGGCCTGGCCAGGATGCGGCTCAGGGGCGCCCAGACCATCGCCGTCCTGCTGTTCATGACCTACCTGATCTCCCCGTCCCTGCTGTTCATCCCGCTGAGCAAGGTCCTTGCCACGCTCGGGCTGATCAACAGCGACTGGGGCCTCATGCTCGTCTACCCGACGATCACGATCCCGTTCTGCACCTGGCTGCTCACCGGCTTCTTCGCATCTCTCCCCAAGGACCTGGAGGACGCGGCCAAGGTGGACGGGTGCGGCACCTGGGGGGCGGTGTGGCGCGTCGTGCTCCCGCTCAGCCAGGCCGGCATTCTCACCGTCGTGATCTTCGCCTTCACGCTGACCATGCAGGACTTCATCTACATGCTCAGCTTCATATCGTCGTCCCAGCTCATGCCGGTGAACCTCGGCGTCGTGACCCAGCTGATCAGGGGCGACATCTTCTACTGGGGGTCCCTGATGGCCGGCGCGCTCATCGCGGGCCTGCCGATCGCCATCATCTACAACATGTTCCTCGACAAGTTCGTCAGCGGCCTCACCCGGGGCGCCATCAAGTGATCAGCGGCCCGTCCGGCGCGCCGTCACGTACGGAGGACCGCCCACGGCATCAGGTAAGGAGAGGAGAATGCCGGCTGAGCGACAGGGCACGGCGCTACAGGGCACGGCACAGGGAGACCTGCCTGACGCGGCGCTCGCCGGGGTGCGGGTCATCGACCTCACCCAGTTCGAGGCGGGGACCTCATGTACGGAGACGCTGGCCTGGCTGGGCGCCGACGTCATCAAGGTGGAGCCGCCCGGGCGCGGCGAGCAGGGCCGGTACGCTTCCGCCGATCTCCCCGGCGCGGATTCCTATTACTTCCTCCTGCTGAACGCCAACAAGCGGTCCGTCACGCTCAACCTCAAGCATCCTGAGGGCCGGCGCATGCTGGACCGGATGCTCGCCGGCGCCGACGTCCTGATCGAGAACTACCGGCCCGGGGTGATCGAGAAGCTGGGCTTCGGGCACGAGCGGGTGAGGGCGGCCCACCCGAGGCTCATCTATGCCCAGATCAAGGGGTTCGCTCCCGACGGCCCCTACGGGGACTTCCTGGCGTTCGACATGATCGCCCAGGCGGCCGGGGGAGCGCTGAGCCTGACGGGGGAACCGGACGATGTCCCCCTCAAGCCGGGTCCCACCATCGGCGACACCGGCACTGGGCTGCACATGGCCATCGGTATCCTGGCCGCCCTCTACCAGCGCGAGCGTACCGGTGCTGGCCAGCGCATCGAGGTCGCCATGCAGGAGGCGGTGATCAACTACTGCCGGATCTCCTTCGCCCGCCAGTTGCTCACCGGGCGGGCAGCCGAGCGCTGCGGCAACCGCAGCCAGCTCGGGATCAGCGCGCCCAGCGGCGTGTACCCGTGCGCGCCGGGCGGGGTCAACGACTACATCTTCGTCTACACGAGCCGGGCCGGTAACCACCAGTGGGAGCGCCTCCTGGAGGTGATCGGCCATCCCGGGCTCAAGGAGGACCCGCGCTATGCCGATCCCGTGGCCCGTGCCAGGCACGCCGATGAGATCGACGCGCTGATCTCGGCGTGGACACGCCAGTACAGCAAGAGGGAGGCGATGGAGCGCCTTGGCCAGGCCGGGGTCCCCGCCGGGGCGGTGCTCGACACCCTGGAGATCACCGAGGACGAGTCACTGAACAAGCGCGGGGCGATCGTGACCGTGGAGCACCCGGCGCGCGGGACGCTGAAGATGCCGGGCTGGCCAGTCCGGATGGAGCGCTCCCGCGTCGCGGTGGAAGCCGCGCCGCTGCTCGGCCAGCACAACGAGGAGGTCTACGGCGACCTGCTCGGCCTCGGCGCCGCCGACCTGGAAAAGCTTCGGGACGAAGGGATCATCTGATGGCGACGGGAAACGCGGTCCTGGCCAGGGCGCTGCGCCAGCAGGGGACGGAGCACCTGTTCTTCCTCATGGGCGGCCCCATGATCGACTGCGAGAACGCCTGCCGCGACGAGGGCATCACCATGATCGACACCCGTCACGAGCAGGCCGCCGCCATGATGGGATGCGCCTACAGCCGTCTGCTCGGGAAACCGGGTGTGTGCATGGCCGCGTCGGGGCCGGGGACAGCGAACCTGGTGACGGGCGTGGCCCACGCCTACGTCGACGGGGCGCCGGTGATCGCCATCGGCGGGTCCAGCCCGGTCCGCCAGTACGGCCTCGGGGCCTTCCAGGAGATCGACCAGCTCGCGATGCTGCGGCCGGTCACGGTCTGGGCCGAGCGCTGCTACGACCCCCGCCGCATCCCCGAGCTTGTGGACGCGGCCTTCCGCCACGCCCTGGCAGGGCCGCCAGGGCCGGTCTACCTCGACATGCCCGGCGACGTCCTCTACGCGGAAGTCCCCGACGACGAGGTGCGCTGGGTCACGCCCGGTGCCCGCCAGCGGCGGACCGGAGGCGACAGCCAGGCCACCGCGGACGTGTGCCGGGTCCTGGCCGCCGCCGAGCGCCCCGTCGTCGTCACCGGGTCGGGGATCGTCTGGTCCGGCGCGGCGGCGGTGCTCCAGGCGTGGGTGGAGCGGATGGGCATCCCCTTCTACACCACGCCGCAGGGCCGCGGGGTGATCGCCGAGGACCATCCGCTCTGTTTCCTCAGTGCCCGGTCCACGGCCTTCCGCGAGGCCGACTGCGTGATCGTCATCGGCACGCGGCTGAACTACGTCATCGGCTACGCCCGCCCGCCGCGGTTCTCCCCGGACGCCGCGCTGGTCCAGGTGGACATCAACCCCGCCGAGATCGGCAAGACCAGGCCCGCGGACGCGGCGGTCACCGGCGACGCGCGGACCGTGCTCGGGCAGTTGCTCGAGGCGGCAGGCGAGGTGAAGCAGGCGCCGGGCCGGTACGCCGCCTGGGTGCGGCACCTGGCCGAGGTCAACGACGGCAAGGCGCGGGCCGCTGAGCAGCGCATGTCCACCGGCCAGCGGCCCATCCACCCGCTGCGGCTCTGCAAGGAGGTGCGCGGCGTGATGGAGCGCGATGCCGTGCTGTGCGTGGACGGCCAGGAGATCCTCAACTACGCCCGCCAGGCCATCCCGGTCCACGCCCCCGGTCACAGCCTCAACTCGGGGCCGTTCGGCACGATGGGCGTGGGGCTGCCGTTCGCCCTCGGCGCGAAGGTGGCCAGGCCGGGCACGCAGGTCATCGTGCTGCACGGCGACGGCTCGTTCGGCCTCAACGCGCTGGAGGTGGACACCGCGGTCCGCCACCAGCTGCCCGTGCTGTGCGTGATCTCCAACAACGGCGGCTGGACCGCCGCCGACAGGTTCAAGGCCGGCAGGGATCTCGGGTTCAGCCGCTACGACGAGATGGCCAGGGCGTTCGGCTGCTACGGCGACCATGTGGAGGACCCCGGCCAGGTGCGCCCGTCTCTTGAGCGGGCGATGAAGGCCGTCGCCGACGGGCAGCCGGCGGTCGTCAACGTGGTCACCGACCCCGCCGCCCGCGCCCAGACGGCCCCGTTCGCGGACTACTCGACCTGACGTCCTGGTGCCCCGGCAGCCCGGCGTGCCGCCAGTGGCCACCGGGCCGGGGATCCAGGTCCGTGAGCTCAGGCCCAGGGCTCGGTGGCGTAGTTGTCCACCGCGTCGGCGGAGAAGCCGAAACCGAGGCCGGGGCCCGCCGGCAGCATCAGCCGCCCATCGCGCACCTCGATCTGGCGGTCGAGGAGGCGCCGGAAGTTGAGTACCTGATCATCGGGGAAGTACTCGACGAAGCGCACGTTCTCTGCCGCGGCGGCCAGGTGGACGTGCAGGTCGTGGAACCAGTGCGGGCACACGTCCACGCCGAAGCTGGCGGCGGTGCCGGCGATGCGGCGGAACTCGGTGATGCCGCCGGCGACGGCAGCGTCGGTCTGGAGGATGGCCGCCGCGCCGCGGCGCAGCAGGTCCAGGTGCCGCCACCGCCCGGCCTCGATCTCGCCCGTCGCGACGGGGACCGGCGTCCGCTCGGCGAGCCTGGCGTGGTTGTCGATGTCGTCGGGGCTGAACGGTTCCTCGATCCAGTAGGGGTCATAGGGCTCGAAGGCGCGCATCGCGCGCAGCGCCTCGGGGAGGCTGGTCCACGCGTTGTTGGCGTCGAGCATGACGAACACGTCCGGCCCCACGGCCTCGCGCACCGCGGCGAGCCGCTCGGCGTCCCCGGCCGGGCCGAGGCGGCCGATCTTGATCTTGACCGCGGTGAAGCCGGCCGCGACGTACCCGCGCGTCTCCTCGGCCAGCATGGCGGGGGTCTTGCCATCCAGGTAGTAACCGCCGCTGGCGTACGCGGGCACGGACTCCTCGGCGACCGAGCCGAGGTAGCGCCACAGCGGCAGCCCCGCCGCTCTGGCGTTGCGGTCCCACAGTGCGATGTCGACGGCGCTCAGCGCCCGCATGACCGACCCGGTGCGCCCGTGCAGCAGCGCCTCCTGGTACATCTCCGCCCACAGCCCGGCGCTGCGGTGCGGGTCCTGCCCGGTGACGACCGGGGCGAGCAGGGAACGCACCGCGAGGGCGGGCAGTTCGCCCCCGCCGCTGCCGGCGTAGCAGAACCCGTATCCCTCCACGCCGTCATCGGTGCGCACCCGCACGAGGACGTAGCAACGGGCGTCGACGCGGCGGGTGGCGAACATCGTGGGCCGGTCGAGGGGGACGCGCACGGTGCGCGCCTCCACCGCGGCCACCCGCACCTTCTCCCCGGCTGCGGCGCCCGCCCGGGTGTCCTCCGGCGTGCCATCTGCCATGACCGTTCCCATCTGTCAGCCGCCGTGCGTGGCAGCGCTGCGGTACTCGGTGTAGGTGTAGGGGTTGTCGAGGATCTTGGTCTCGGGGATGTCGGGGTTCATGCCCTTCGCCCACGCCTCGGGGCCGAG
>Ga0209061_1003663_pt1 | contig 16182 bp, 13 predicted proteins | sample Coa_R1_10_FD_187157 | JGI IMG/M metagenome (GOLD analysis project Ga0209061, IMG submission 187157) | Surface soil microbial communities from Centralia Pennsylvania, which are recovering from an underground coalmine fire - Coalmine... | ecosystem: Environmental > Terrestrial > Soil >...
CAGGAATCAGCAGATGATCTGCCGCACGCCGCGCACCACGCGACCGTTCGCGCCGCCTTCACCCGCCAGGCCCGCGCCTACGCCGCCTCGCCGCTCATCGCCGACCCCGCCCGTATCGCACGGCTACTCGACGCTGCCGCGCCGGCACCCGCCGCCCGCGCGCTCGAAGTCGCGACCGGCCCGGGGCATATCGCTCTTGCGCTCGCCAGCCGCGTGCGTGCCGTGGTCGGCATCGACCTCACGCCTGCGCCGCTCGCCATCGCCGAAGAGAACCGTCGCCAGCGTGCGATCGCCAATGTCGCTTTCCTCGGAGGCGACGCCTCTCGCCTGCCCTTCCCCAACGGCGCCTTCGACCTCGTGCTCTGCCGGCTCGCCTTCCACCACTTCATCGATCCCGCCGCCGCGCTCGCCGAGATGGCGCGCGTCTGCCGGCGCGATGGCCGCGTCGTTATCGAAGACGTCATCGTCAGCGAGCACCCCGAGCGCGCTGCATATCAGAACCGCTTCGAAAACCTGCGCGACGAATCGCACACGCGCGCGCTGCCACTCTCGGCGCTGCTGCAGCTCTTCGCCGGCGCCGGCCTGGAGGTCGAAGCAGTACAGACCGGCACGCTGGAGCAGAACCTCGATGACTGGCTGGTGCGCGCCGGCACGCCGCCCGACCGCGCCGCGCAGGTGCGGGCGCTTATCGAACGCGACGCCGCGGAAGACCTCAGCGGCACGCGTCCGTTACGTCGCAACGGCTCGTTCGTTTTTACCCAGCGGACGGCGATCGTCGTGGGTCGCCCGCTGGGCATGGACCGATCCGGAGGTATATCATGAACCCCACTACCCATACACTGCTTGTGATCACAGAGGGCGTCCCGCGCGATGCGGACGTGCTCGCGGCGGCCGCGCGTTTGCTGCGTCCCGACAGCCACGTGATCTTGATGCGCGTGCTGCCGCCGCCCGCTGCGAGCGAGGCACCCGCTCCCGACCTGCTTCCTGCCGTGGATCGCGCCGAGCGCCACGCGCTGGACGAGCTGCGGCTGCAAGCCCGCGCCTTCCCTGGCAATCGCGTCACGCCGGTCGTGCTCGTCGGCAGCGATCCCGACGAGGAGATCGCACGCTGGCTCGCGGCGCACCCGGTCGATGCGATCGTGATTCCGGCGCGCGAACGGCGTGGTTTTGGCCTGCTCTGGCCCGGCCGCCGCGCTCCACGGCTGGCGCAGCTCGGCCATACGCCGGTGATCACGGTCTACCCGGTCCCAGGGCACGCCGCGCAGCAGCCCACCTTTCGTGCCGCCTGAGCCGCGGCCTGCGGCACGGAACCGAATCCGCTGCCTGAGGGTGACACGGGTCACCCCACAGAGCGTTCGCCGGCAGCAGCGGGGCGCCGGTTGCACGTCGTTGCGTCAGTTCGACCGCCCCTGGTGGCGCCGCCGCACCCGCAACGACCTCGCCTCCTGAGGCGCGGCGAGCAGGAGGCGATCTTTCCCAAAGCGTAAAGCTGCTAACGGGCTGGCAGTAAACCCAGCGGCGCGCGAAGATGGGGCCGAGTCTGCCACGCCTGCCAGGAGGATGCCTTCGTGTCCGATGCGCTCGCCGCCGACCGCGCTCGCCTGAAAACCGCTCTCGATGCCTGCGCGGGTTTGGCGCTGCTCGATGGCGTCCTCGCCGACGACACCTCCCGCGCGGTCCTCGCGCTGTTCGAGACGCTGGCCGCCGCCGCGCCAGAGCCGCGCCTGGTCGCCGCATGCTATGGGGCCGCGTTTCGAGCGCTGGCCATGGTCGCGCTGGACGAGCCGCCGACCGGCCTTGCTGATGCCTGGCAAGCGCATCTCGTTAACCGCCTGCTGGACGACGCGAACCCCTGGAGCGCGCAGGTCGAACGCACGCTCAGCGAGAACGTCGCACCTACGCTGCGCGCCCAGGCGATCCACGACCTGCGCGCTCTGCGCCTGCTTTTCGCGATCGATGCGGACACCGCGCTGCGGTTGGCGCGCGCCGCCGTCGCCGAGACGTTGCCGGCGCAGACCGAGGCGTGGGAGCCGTGGTCACATCTGGCGCCGCTTGCTCCCCCAGACGAGCGCTTCGCTGCTCGCGGCGCCTTCGCCCGCCTTGCCGCCAGCGCTGACGACTGGGCGGCGCTGCTCGACCCGCTGGAGCGTTACTGGCGCCGGCACGGCACCGGTATCATCGCCCGGCACCATATGCTGCGCTGGGCGGGCCGCGAACGCGGCCTGGTCGGTGTTGCTCATCCCGACCCGATCCGCCTGGACCAGCTCATCGCCTACGAGCGCGAGCAGGGCATCCTGGCGACGAACCTCGAACGCTTCCTCGCCGGCCTGCCCGCGCACGACGCCCTGCTCTACGGCCCGCCCGGCACCGGCAAATCATCAACCGTCAAAGCGCTCGCCAATGCCTACGCCGTCGCCGGTCTACGCCTGATCGAGCTGCGACGCGATCAGCTCGGCGACCTCGACCTGGTCGCCGCCGCCGTGCGCGACCGCGCCCCGCGCTTCCTGCTTTTCATCGATGACCTTTCCTTTGAAGAGCACGAGACAGCGTACAAGGGGCTGAAAACACTGCTCGAAGGCGCGGCCGAAGCCCGCCCTGCCAATCTCCTCGTCTACGCCACCACCAACCGCTTCAACCTCGTGCGCGAGCGCTTCAGCGAACGCGCCGCCACCGTCGACGATGTGCACTGGAGCGACACGCTCGACGAGAAGATCGCGCTGGCCGAGCGCTTCGGGCTGCGTGTGACCTTTACTCCGCCCGAGCAAGAGCGCTTTTTGCGCATCGTGGTGGGGCTGGCCGCCGATCGCGGTATCGCGCTGCCCGAAGAGGAGCTGCGCGCGCGCGCCCTCGCCTGGGAACGCGCACGCGGGCGGCGCTCCGGACGGCTGGCGCGGCAGTTCGTCGATGAGCTACAGGCCGAGTTAGCCCGCGTCGCCCCGGTAGCCAGACACCCCTGACGTGAACGCACCCGCGGGATCGCAGGCCACGCTCACGATCGCCTCTTGCCCTGGCTCAGCGGCAAGAGCCGTCGCGCCAGGATCGCGTGCGGGCGCTACGGCGGCGAGACGGCCTTCGTCAGCGAGTTGTTCACATCGGGGAAGCCCGGCGGCGCGTCGGCCTCGGCGATCGTCTGGTTCGGGTTGACAACAACGGTCAGCATCTGCCGCTCGCGCACCTGATAGCCGGTGATAATCGGCTGGACCTTGCCGGGCGGGATCGTCAGCGGGCCGGTCGTCACGTCCAGCACGCGCGCGCCGGTCTGATCGTAGGCAACAATCTCGATCGGGCGGTTCGTGATCGCACCCTGGCCCACGTTTGCGATCAAGACCTCCAGCGAGCCGCGTCCGGGCCCACTATCGATCACGCGAATATCGGTCACGGTCAGGTCGGGCAGCGCGCCGCTCTGCTGCGCTGGTTGCGTCGGCGTTGGCGTGGGCGTCAGGGTTGGCGTTGGACTGGGCGAGGGTGTCGGGCTGGGCGACGGCGTCGCGGTACGCGTGACGGCGAGCACGGGCACGCTTGCCAGATCCCCGCTAATCTCCAGGCTAGAGACGTCGATCCAGCCGCTGCCGCTTCCCTGGTTGAGCGGATAGCTCACGAACACCCAGGCGCTATCGTCGGTGCGGCCGGTGATCTGTACCACGATGCCCGGCGCGAGCGTCGCCAGTACCGGCGCGGAGAGATCGGGACTCTGCCGCACCGCGGCGGTGCGGCGCGTGCGCCCGGAAGGGCCGGCCGGTGTGGGTGAAGGCGTGGGCGAGGCCGTAGCCGTTGCGATCGCGGCGCTCGTTGCCGTTGCGGTAAATGGCTGGATGCGCACCTCGCCACCGTTGCCGCCGGAGAGGTCACGCGCCGCGACGATGATGATAGCAACCACCAGCACGATCGCCGCTCCGGCCAGCGCAAAGAGCACGGCGCGCTGCCCGGGCGTCATCGTGGCGGACGAACGCGTTCCTCCCCGGCGCGGATCGAACGCGGAATACGAACGACGGTCGTTCAAAGCGCGCTGGCCCGTTCTTGCCAGGCTCGCGCCGCCTCGCAGCCGAGCGCGGCGGCCAGACGTACCGCGTAGCGGTCGGTCATTCCGGAGATATAATCGGCGATCCGCAGCCGCAAGGGATCCTCGGGCCGTTGGAAGCCGCTTTGCAACTCCTCCGGATGGGCGAGAAAATACTCGAACAGGAAGGCGATGATCTCGCGCGCCTGTCGCACCTCCGCTTGCCGCTCCTCGATCAGGTAGACGTTTTCGAACATGAACTCGCGCAGCGCGTTGGTCGCGTCGCGCACCGGTTTGCTCATCGCGATCGTCGGCTGCGTTTCGGTCGCGACGAGACCGGTGGCAGGCCAGCTCGCCAGCACGATATCGGTGATGAGCGTGTTGATGCGCTGGCTATGAGTGGTGCCGAGCACGCGCCGCACGTCGGCAGGCAGGTCATCTTCCGTCAGCAGGCCGGCGCGGATGGCGTCGAGGATATCGTGGTTGAGATAGGCGACGGCGTCGGCGATCTTGAGTACCTGCCCTTCGAGGGTGGAAGCGGTTCCCCAGGCCTCGGCGAAGATATCCTCGCGCGCCTTGCTGCTCTTGACGATCCCTTCGCGTACTTCCCACGTCAGGTTCAGGCCGCGACCGTTGTTCTCCAGCTTCTCCACCACGCGCGCGCCCTGCTCGTTGTGGCGCCAGTTCACGCCGAGCAGATCGGCAAGCGCCTGCTCACCAGCGTGGCCGAACGGCGCGTGGCCAATGTCGTGCCCAAGCGAGATCGCCTCGGTCAGGTCCTCGTTGAGGTTGAGCGCGCGGCTGATCGTACGCGCCACCTGCGCCACTTCAAGCGTGTGCGTCATGCGTGTGACGTAGTGATCACCGGCGGGGGCAATGAAGACCTGCGTCTTGTGCTTCAGACGGCGGAACGCCTTGCAGTGCAGGATGCGGTCGCGGTCGCGCTGGTACTCGGTACGCAGCGGCGAGGGTGGCTCGGGCCGCTCGCGCCCCCGGCTGGTGCTGCTGCGTGCCGCGTACGGGGAGAGCCGCTCCTCGCGCGCTTCGAGCAGGGCGCGCACGGTATCGAGGCGCTCCCGCGCCTCGCGTTCGTCCAGGGCGGCAACATCAGCAGCTGGCTGGCTCACGGCTTTATGTTCGCGCAAGAGCGCGAGCGCTGTCCACTGCACAACGAAACGAAACGACAGCGATGGGCCGAGCGTTTACCGTCAAGGGGAGGGAACGGCGCGGCCGGCGACAGCATCTCGCGCCGGATGCCGCTCGTATAGTAGGCGTAGGGATACGGTATGAGGCGGTTCGGGAGGTCCGAGATGCACGTGGCGAGAAGAGAGAGGCTCTCCGCGAGGTCGTGGCGCTGGGTGATGCGCGCCGCGGTGCTGGCGATCGCCTGCGTAGCGCTAGCGCGCGTTGCACCAGCAAGTGCGCAAACGCCGACGCTAACGGCCTCGCCGACCAACCCGCAGGTCAATCAGGCCGTAACGTTCACGGTTACCATCTCTTCCTTACCTAGTCAGACTTCTTACTATTACATCTCTTTCGGGGATAATACTCCCGTTCAACTCATCTATTATTATGTGTACCCACCGACTTTCCAAACTCTACCTGCACCTCTGACTACGACGCATTCATACGCGTCTGCAGGTACATATATCGCGACCGTTTACGTGTGTTCGAACTCCCTGCTCTCGGCCACTTCCGCGACCATCGCGCAGCAATGCACACCAACGACGCTACCAAGTAGTCCCGTCACGATCGTCGTGGGCGGCACATCCACCGGCACCACCAGCAACGGTGTGCTCGTGACGGCCAACGGGCCGTATCTCGGCACGGTCGGCAGCCCGATCTACTTCCACGGCCTCGCCCAGTGCGCTACGTCGCAATGCTCGGGCAACTTCATCTATAACTGGAGCTTCGGCGACGGCACCAGCGGCACCGGTCAGAACCCCACGCACACCTACAGTGCTGCTGGTACCTACACCGCTACGCTGACTGTTGCTGATGTGACGTTCTCGGGCACGACTGGCTCGGCCACGGCGCAGGTGTGCGTGGCGCCGGCAGGCAGCACCGCCACCAACGCCACCTGCGGCACGAGCAGCGGCAGCAGTGGTACAACCACCACTGGCTCCGGCACCGTCTCCGCCAACGGGCTAACGGTTAGCGCCGGTGGCCCGTACACGGGTAGCTCGGGCAACCCGATCACGTTCAACGGCACTGCCTCGACCACCAACAGCAATGCAACGATCGTCTCCTACGTCTGGAGCTTCGGTGACGGCACCAGCGGCACCGGCCAGAGCACCACGCACACGTACAACTCCAGCGGCAACTATACCGTCGCGCTCACGGTCACCGATTCGACCGGCACCGCGCTCACCGCGACGACGACGGCGAGCATCCAGCCTGGCCAGCGCAAGATCAACCTGACCCAGGGCTGCACCAACCTCGCCTCCACGTTCCCCGACAACACTCCCACCGGCACGATCGTCAGCAACGTCAACCCGTCATCGGCCGTGCTCAGCGTTTGGGAGTACGATGCCGCTAGCCAGCGCTTCAAGGGCTACCTGCCCGGCGCCACCCAGGCAACCGACCTGCCGACCGTCAACCGGCTCGACGCGATCTACATCTGCGTGAACGCGTCGGCCACGTTCACCGAACCGGCGATCTAGCCCGCGCTCTCGTACCACAGAAGCAGGCTGCGCGCGTTCTCTCGGTCTATTCTGAGAGAACGACACGCGCGGCCTGCCCGCGCCGCCCGCGAGGAGCGCATGACCCGATCCCCCGACGATCGCACCATCCCCGCGCGTCGCCTGCCTGGCGCGACCTACCGCCTGCAGTTCAACCGCGACTTCACCTTCGCCGACGCCCGTGCCATCGTGCCGTACCTCGCGCAGCTTGGCATCACCGATATCTATGCCTCGCCGCTACTCAAAGCGATGCCGGGCAGCATGCATGGGTACGACATCGTCGACCACAACCAGCTCAACCCCGAGATCGGCGGCAGCGAAGGCTTCACGGCCTTCGCCGAGACGTTGCGCGCGCACGGCCTCGGCCTGCTGCTCGATATCGTGCCGAACCACATGGGCATCGGCGCGGCGAACGCCTGGTGGCAAGACGTGCTGGAGAGTGGCCCCAGCTCGCGCTATGCGGCCTTCTTCGATATCGATTGGAGCGCCTCGCGGCCAGAGATGCCGCAGACCGTGCTGTTGCCCATCCTCGGCGATCAGTTCGGCCGCGTGCTCGAAGCGGGCGAGCTGCACCTTGCCTATCAGGATGGCGGTTTCTGCGTGCGCTACTACGAGCACGTGCTGCCGATCTCGCCCACGACGTACGACGCCATCCTGATTCCCGCGCTGGAACGCGCTCGTGCACTACTCCCGCCCGAGGATGATGCCCTGATCGAACTGCGCAGCATCCTGACGGCCCTCTCGCACCTGCCGCCGCTTACGGCGGGCGATCCCGAGAGCATCGCCACTGTGGCGCAGGAAAAGATGGTAGTCCGCCGCCGCCTCGCCGCGCTGTGCGAGACAAACCCGGAGATCCGCACCGCGATCGAGGACGCTGTCGCTACCTTCAACGGTACGCCGGGCGTTCCCGCGACCTGGGACCAGCTCGCCGGCCTGCTGGACCGCCAGGCCTACCGCTTGAGCTACTGGCGCGTCGCTGCCGAGGAGATCAACTACCGCCGCTTCTTCGACGTCAACTCCCTGGCCGCGCTGCGTATGGATCGACCCGAGGTGTTCGAAGCAACGCACGGTTTGCTGCTGCTGCTCGTTGCCGCGCATGCCGTCAACGGCTTCCGCATCGACCACCCCGATGGTCTGCTCGATCCCGAAGGTTACCTACGCCGTTTGCAGGCGCGCGTCGGTCAGGCGCTGGCCGGACGCGAGGTCGCACCTACGGCAGCGCCGGTGGGGGCGGCCGATCCTCCCGCGCCGCTGGAGGCCAGCGAAGCAGCGCTCTCGGCCGACGATCATCCTTTTTATGTCGTTGTCGAGAAGATCCTCGGCCACGGCGAGACGCTGCCCACGACCTGGCCGGTCGATGGTACTACCGGCTACGAGTTCGTCAACGCCCTCAACGGCCTCTTCGTCGATCCCACCAATCGCCGTGCCCTCGACGCGCTCTACAGCACCTTCATCGGCCGGCGCGTCGCTTTCCGCGACCTGCTCTACGAGACGAAGAAGCAGATCATGCGCTCGGTGCTAGCGAGCGAGGTAAACGTCCTCGGCGGCCAGCTCACACGGCTTGCCTCGCGCCAGCGCCGCTACCGCGACTTCACCCGCAACGCGCTCACGGCGGCGCTGATCGAGGTCATCGCCTGCTTCCCGGTCTACCGCACGTACATTCGTCCCGATGGCAGTGTGAGCGAACGCGATCGTGCGTATATCGACGCCGCCGTCGAGCGCGCGCTGCGCCGCAATCCGGCCAGCGACCAGACGATCTACCGCTTCATCCACGAGACGCTCACGCTCAGTGGCTATGCGCGCGAGAACGGCGGGCCAGACCCCCAGCAGATCGATTTCGCGCTCAAGTTCCAACAGGTCTGCGCGCCGGTGATGGCAAAGTCGCTCGAAGACACGACGTTCTACTGCTACACGCGCCTCGTCTCGCTCAACGAGGTAGGCGGCGATCCGGAGCAGTTTGGCGTCTCCGTCTCCGCCTTCCACCGCCAGAACGCCGAGCGGCTACAGCGCTGGCGGGGTGGCTTGCTGACGCTCTCGACGCACGACACGAAGCGCGGCGAGGACGTGCGTGCACGGATCAACGTCCTCTCCGAACTGCCGCGCGAGTGGCGTGCGGCGGTGCGCCGCTGGAGTGCGCTCAACCGCAAGCACAAGCGCGGTCGTGCCCGCGAACGCTTCCCCGATCGCAACGCCGAGTACCTCTTCTACCAGACGCTCGTGGGCGCATGGCCACTGGAGCTGCTCTACGCCGCAGACGGCGCCGCTAACGACGCCCACTACGCTGACTTTGTGGCGCGCATGCACGCCTATATGGAGAAGGCGGTGCGCGAGGCGAAGGTCTACACGAGCTGGATCGCCCAGAACGAAGCGTATGAAGAAGCCCTGCACGTCTTCATCGACGGTGCGCTCGGCCGACCCGAGAGCAACCCCTTTGTGCGCGAAGCGCTGCCGTTCATCCGCCGCGTGGCGTCCATCGGCATGACCAACAGCCTCGCGCAGACGTTGCTCAAGCTCGTTAGCCCGGGCGTGCCCGATACCTACCAGGGCACCGAACTGTGGGATTTTAGCCTCGTAGACCCCGACAACCGCCGGCCGGTCGATTTCCAGCGCCGTACCGCCGCGCTCGCTGCGATCGGCGAGCGGCTTGGCCGCGATGGCGCGGAGACGCTGGCGGCTGACCTGCTCGCCACGCGCCACGACGGCCGCATCAAGCTCTACCTCGTTCACCGCGCGCTGACGTTCCGCGCCGCGCACCCCGAGCTCTTCGGCCCCGATGCGGCCTATCAGCCGCTCGAGGCGACCGGCCCTCACGCGCAGTGCGTTGTTGCCTTGCGCCGCGCCATGACCGGAGAAGCGATGGTCGCTGTCGCCCCACGCCTGATGACGCAACTCTCCCCCGAGGGCGAGCCACCGCTCGGCGATGTCTGGGAAGACACGGCGCTGGCCATGCGCGACCCGGCCGGCACGCGCTACCGCGACATCCTCACCGACCGCGAGGTAGCCGTGATCGAGCGAGATGGCACGCCTGTGCTACCGTTGCGCGAGGTATACGCAACGCTACCAGTCGCATTGCTCGCACGGATCGCAGAACGCTAGGCTCCATCGAGCCAGTGGGAGAGATCGCGCGCGATCAGATCTTGCAGGCGCAGGATCTCGTCGCGAAACTGGAGCGTCAGTTCGCGGCGCAGCGCCGGATCGAGCGTTGGCCGCACACGGTTGACTTCTCCCAGAGCGTCGCGCAGCCGACCCCGCAACGGGCGCGGCAGCACCGCCCGCGCTATCCGTCGCGGCGCGTTCTCGCGCGTCAGCAGCAAGCCGAGTCGACGACTGCGCGGCACGTACGACTGGTTGGGTCGCGTCGAGACATCGGGCACAAAACCGGGGTCGACACCAAGAAAGGCGAAGAGATCGCGCAGCACCGGCAACGGGTCGCGGTTGAGATCGTCGTAGAGGTAGACGCGCAGCTGCTGGCGGTCGAACAGCGCGTAGTAGCGTTCGAGCTGTTGAGCGTACATCCCCATCGCCGCGTAGTGCCAGATCGGCTCCCAGCCGGCGGCGATGCGCTGCTTTTCGAGCGCAAGCGCGCGGACGAAGTCGCGCTCCGGCTCGCGGCAATCACGCTGCAGCATGCAGAAGCTCGAGAAGGCGCGATCGACGGGATGGCGCAGGATCGCGATCAGCCGCGCATCCGGCACGTCGTGCGCGATCCGCTCCGGCACCTGCGGACAGTAGATGTACCACGGCGATGCTTCGCCAATCGCGATCTCCGACCTCGCGCCAGCGAACTGCGCCTCGTACTCCGCGCGCGACACGATCGAACACGCCTGCAACGCCTCCTCATCGCCTGGTCCGGTGAAGTGAGGACGCCGGCCGTAGAAAACGAAGTAGTTCGTCTCCTTCACCGGGCTCATGTAGATCTGCGGATGCTGCTTGAGGTACTCGTACAAGGCGTCGGTAGCAGAGCGCGCCGCGCCAATCACGAAGAAGTTAGGCCAGGTCATCGTTAGCGATACTCTCCCCTCGATGTCCGCGTGCGACGGTTGCATCGTGATCAGGATCGCCTTCGCGCCGTGCAGATGCGGGCGAGACGTGGTCGAGAGCGGGACGAGAGCGCATCCAGGCGGCCGGCGTCCCCACCGCTTGACGCACGGCAGTGGTAGGCCGATGATCGCCGCGGTTTCCCATCCCATGCTGGAGCTGGCGAATGTCGTACGAAGCGCGCCTGGGTGAACTCGGCTTGATCCTTCCACCCGCGCCGCGTCCCGTTGCCACCTACGTGCCGGTAGTGCAGACGGGCAACCTGCTTGTCGTCTCCGGGCAGGTACCGGTGGAGAACGGGCGCGTGGTGCGGCCCGGCAAGCTCGGCGCGGAGGTGAGCGTCGAGGAGGGGCAGGAGCTAGCGCGACTGTGCGTCCTCAACGGGCTGGCGCAGGTACGCCAGGCGCTCGGCTCGCTCGACCGCGTGGCGCGCGTCGTGCGCGTAGCCGGTTATGTCGCTAGCGCGCCTGGCTTCACGCAGCAGCCGCAGGTGATCAACGGCGCCAGCGATCTACTGGTCGCGATCTTCGGTGAGGCCGGCCGACACGCGCGCGTGGCTGTGGGTGTGGCAGAGCTGCCGCTCGGCTGCGCCGTCGAAGTCGAATTCCTGTTCGAGGTCACGCCCGCCTGACCGCGCGCCGCTTTCGTCCGGCAGAATTGCCCCTATGCGACGAAATCCAATCGTCACCACTACGTCACCGGGCTGTCACGCGCATGGCGGTATGGCATCGTAGAGTAAGAAGGGATGGACTGCGAAAGCTGCTGTCTGGAGAGCGGGAGATGGAGACGCATCGCACGCACAGCGAGCAGGCCGAACGGCCGCGCAGCACGCTGCCAGCTCCTCAACGCCGAGTGCTGAGCGCGGGGCAGGTGCGAGCGATCTTCGACGCGATGCGCACCTTCCGCGATGACGACCTCGGCCGCGAAGAGGGGGCGGGCATCTTCATCTGCGATCGCTGCGGGCGTGCGCGCCCGCGCGCCGGTTCGGTTGCTTACGGCGAACTACGCCTGTGCAACGGCTGCGCGACCGATTACGAACTCGTGCGCACGGCCGGCCTCGAACGAGACCTCTTGCTCGCGCCGGAGAACGCCGAACGCGACTAAACTGCTTTCCCTTGCCCCGTACCAGACGGCGCTCCGGGGGCCACGCGGCATGATCACCTAGAGTTCCGCGAGCAATCCGGCGCTGAGCGCGGCGCGGCGTGGCAAGCTTTCGATCAGCACGTGCTCATCGGCGGCATGCGCGCCGCCGCCCTCCGGGCCCAGCCCATCGAGCGTGCCGAGACCGAGCGCGGCGGTGAAATTGCCATCGCTGCCACCGCCGGTCGCCCCTTCGCCCAGATCCACGCCCATCGATGCCGCGATCGCCCGCGCCCGTTCGAAGAGCGCGGCCGTTGCCGGGATGCGCTCCATCGGCGGCCGGTTCAGCCCGCCAACGACCTCGATACGCGCCCCGGAGAGCACCGGTTGCAACCCGTGCAGCGCCGCATCGATGCGCGCCGCCTCATCGGCTCGTGCCACGCGCACATCGACAGCGATCTCGGCCTGCGCCGCAACCACGTTCGGGCGCGTGCCACCGTGCAGAACACCGGCGTTCACCGTTGTACCGCGGCCAGGATCGTTCAGCGCGTGGACCGCAATCACCTGGTGAGCGGCCTCGAGAATAGCGCTGATGCCCTTCTCTGGCTCGACGCCCGCATGCGCCGCGCGGCCGGTAATCCTGATATCGTAGCGGCCCACACCTTTGCGTGCCGTCTTCAACGCGCCGCGCGGTAGCGGTGATTCGTAGACCAGCACATGCGCGCAATCGCCAGCAAGTCGTTCGATCAGAGGGCGCGAAGTATGGCTGCCGGTCTCCTCATCGGCGGTAAACAGCACCCACAGTGGCCGTCGCGGCCGGCCATCGAGCGCCTGCAGGGCATAAAGCAGGCACACGATTCCGCCCTTCATATCGAACACGCCAGGACCGCGCAGCTCGCCATCCCCCATGCGCACCGGATACCGCTCGATGCTGCCGATCGGCCAGACGGTATCGTAATGGCAGAGCGCCAGGGCTGGTCGCTCATCGGTCCGGCCAGGCACACGCACGAGGAAGTGCTCTCCTGCGCCGCCATCGGTGAAGCGTTCCACCGCACCGAAGCGGTCGAAGAGGTCGTGTAGGCGACCGACCATGCGCGCCAGGGCGGGCAGGTCATCGCTGGGCGACTCGATCGCCGCCAGCTCGGCGATCAGGCGGGTCATCTCATCGCGTCGCGGCTCCAGCGCTGCCCTCACTTCAGCAGCGAACGCCATCCCCTTGCCTCATCCCTCGTCGTGCTGCGCGGCAGCGTTCATACCAGCACGCCGCGCGCCGTGATCGTCTCCTCGCGCACCAGCGCCGCACGCAGCCGCTCTTCGACCACGTCGTGGCCCAGCCCGGGGCGATCGAGCGGTACCGGCAGGCGGCCCGCGTGGGCGCGGATCGGCGGCTCGACGATATCCTCGCGGTACGCCTTATCGGAGCCAGAGACATCGCCAGGCAACGTAAAGCCGGGCAAGCTATTGATCGCGACGTTGGCCGCGCGACCGACGCCGAACTCGTGCATACCGCCGCACCAGACTGGCACGCCGCGCGCGCGGCAGAGATCGTGCGTGCGGCGTGCCTCGGCCAGGCCGCCCAGCCGTGAGACCTTGATATTGATGATGCGGCAGGCGCCCAGGTCGAGCGCTTTGCGCGCGTCGTCGGCGCTGTGAATGCTCTCGTCGAGGCAGATCGGCGTGCGCAACTGCCGCTGCAATTGCGCGTGGTCGATGATATCGTCGGCACCGAGCGGTTGCTCGATCATCATCAAGCCGAAACGATCGAGCTCGCGCAGCAGCGGCGCATCGGCGAGCGTGTAGGCTGAGTTGGCGTCGACCATCAGCGGTAGATCGGGGTACCGCTCGCGCACTGCGGCGACATCGGCTACATCGTGGCCAGGGCCGATCTTCATCTTGATGCGTTTGTATCCCTGCTCAACGTAGCGCGCGATCTGCTCCAGCAGCGCGTCGGGCGTCGCCTCGATGCCAAGCGAAACGCCGCTTTCGATGAAGGACCGCGCCTCTTCACCGCCAAGCGCGCGCGCCACCGAGATGCCACGCGCCCGCGCATCGAGGTCCCAGCAGGCCATCTCGATCCCGGCCTTGGCGAAATTGTTGCCGCGGACTTTGCGCCAGCGCTCAGCTGCCTCTTCCGGCGAGCGCCACGGCTGGCCGAGCAGGGCCGGCGCGAGAAAATCGCGCAGGATGTGCCAGCACGTTTCGACCGTCTCGGGGCAGTAGTACGGGTCGGAGGGGCTGGCGCACTCGCCCCAGCCCTCGGCGCCGTCGTGCGTACGCAGCCGGACGATGATGTGGTCGAGGTGATCTTTGGTATGGCTGGAGGTGGTAAACGGCCGCACGAGCGGCAACCGCACCAGGTAGAGGTCCACTCGTTCGACGACGTAGCTCATGCCCGTTCTCCATTCTCGACGTTGAGCAGCGCCACGGGATCGCTCGGACGACGCAGCACATAGAACACGCGCCGCATGCCAGCGCGATCGTCGCGCACAACGTCCATCGCCACGTAGCCCGCGGCGAAAGCGCGCTGAAAGGCAGCGCGCACGGCCTGCTGCCAGGCGCGCGCCCGCTCCAGATCGCGCGCGCGCAGGTCAGCGATATCAGCAGGGATCTCGATGCGTAGCGGTGCGCAGGCCGCGGCCGCAGTGTCGCTCCAGCGTAGCTCGGGTGCGGTATCGACGGTGACGAGGTCGTGCGGGGGCAGGGATATGCCCAGCCAGCAGTGTTGCGTCTCGACGACGGGCCATTCGGCGAGCAGCCGGTCGGTCTCCAGGCCGGCGTTGAGCGCATCGGTGCGCGGTCCGAAGAAATCGACGTAGTAGGTGCGGCAGAACGCACCGAGGCGGTGCAGATTGAAGTTCGCGTTGCCGGCCTGGAGGGGGTCGAACGACCACGCGACCAGCGCCAGCCCCTGTTCGCGCGCCCACGCGCGCTGAGCCTGTTTGAGCGCCGCGCCGACGCCGCGATCGCGAAAAGCGGCATCGACGGCTGCCAGTTGCGAGTACAGGGCCCAGCGCCCGGCGACGCGGCCCAGATAAGCGAACGCGAAGCCGATCAGCCTTTCGGGAGCATCTTCTGCCGGATCATTGGCGAACGCTCCGAGCACCAGCCCGCCGGCATGCTGCACGGAGACCATTGTCGCGATCGGGATGAGGTATCCCTCTTCAGCAATCCCCCAGGCGCGACGTTGCAACTCTTGACAGGCACGGTACTCGGGGATCGTGCGCACCGGTCGGATATCGATGCTACCGCTCGTCATGCTGCCATTCGCCATCGCCGCTACGCTGCGCCGCGGTTATCATACCCCGCGCACCGGAGCGCGGCCACAACGCAGGGAGGAGGGCGGGATGTCGGCTCGCCACAGCGGGAGCGAGGGCGGCGATCAGGAAGTGATACGCAGGGGGGCATTGCGCTGGCGCCTACCCGGTCGGCTGCTGCTGGCGGGAGCGACGGTCGGGGTGCGATGCGCGAGAGAAGCGTGTCGTTCTGTGGCCAGACCGTCACCGGATGGTGCGCTGCCGGGCCTATCATCATGTCGCTGGCGCGCCGGCAGTTGGGATGCGGCACGAGCGCGGCGGGGCGGTTGTCTAACCGCGCTGCCTGTCGTCGTGTCGCTGGCATGCCGGCAGTTGGTATGCTGATGGTGCTGGCGGTACTCGTTTTGCCAGCACGCTAGTCGCGGCCCTCGTAGCTCAGCGGACAGAGCAGCGGTCTTCTAAACCGACGGTCGCAGGTTCGAGTCCTGCCGGGGGCGCCACCGTCCGCAGGGTCTTGCCCTTCTTCCACGCGCCATCCGCAACGCTCCACGGCGAGCTGTCGCATGATTCCGCATCAGGTCGCGGTCCGTCCTCGGGACACGCTGCTGTCAAGCTGCTGTCAGCATGGAGCGTGAGTTCTCCTGCTGTGCTCTGAGGCTATGTCGTCTCCCTCCCCTAGCGCGGCGATCAGACGGGCAACGATGGCGACCACCGGATCGAGCTACCGACGTAGGAGAGAAGAGCGCTGAGTCGCGCGGCCCAGCACCGGCGCGACGCCGCCGTCGCCGAAGCGGCCGAGCGAGCCGCAGATGTACTCCGCGCGTTGCTCGATCGCGAGCCAGCGCCGCCCGAGCCACTCCGCTGCTGCCCCGGTCGTGTTGCTCCTCGCGAATGGGTCGAGCACCAGGTTCCCCTGCACTGTAGAGAACGCGACGAAGAACTCGGCCAGCTTCACCGGCATCCATGTTGGATGCGGTGCGATGCTGCGCGCACGGCAGGACGTGAGTAGGCGTCGTTCGCGGTCGCGCACACGACATCGCGCACGCCCCCGCCCGCCCCGACCACATCCGCTATCACCGCGGCCCTGGAGGGGGCGTCCATCCAGCCGTCTGGCGGCGGCCGCCCTCCAGCG
>Ga0209061_1003664_pt1 | contig 16181 bp, 11 predicted proteins | sample Coa_R1_10_FD_187157 | JGI IMG/M metagenome (GOLD analysis project Ga0209061, IMG submission 187157) | Surface soil microbial communities from Centralia Pennsylvania, which are recovering from an underground coalmine fire - Coalmine... | ecosystem: Environmental > Terrestrial > Soil >...
ATCTCAATAACTCGTCGATAAGCTGCGTAAGGGTATCAACCTGCGTGGTCATCTGCGTGATATACTCTTCCATACCCTGCATATCGCCCTTGCGCAGCTTGCGTCTCAAATATTGCGCGGCGAGTTTGAGGTTAGCCAGCGGCGCCTTGAGCTCATGGCGCACATAGCGCATATGCTCGCTTCTTTGCTGTTCAAGCTCTTCTCTCGTGTTCATACTGTCTTCACCCCGCGCTGGCTCTTTCTGGAGACAAATCGCCCGGTCCCCGGTACTTTCTTCTCTTCCTCCGGTGTGATATGGTTTCACTTTCTATTCTATAGACCCCGGCGAAACTCTTAAGGGAGGGGCAAGCAAGGTGACCTTTACGGTACCCTGTGAATTGATAGCGAAGAGTTGCAAAAAGCTATCATGGGCACTACCATTGGCATGTAAAGTTATACCACCTGCCCACACGAAGAGAGAGGAAGCAATGACTGAGATGACAAGAGAGATTAAGCGGGCAGTAAGGCTTCTGCCTATTCTGCTCTGTCTGTGGCTTGTTGCTTGTAGCAGTTCAGGCCCAGCCAATTCGCATCAGGGGTCGAGCACGGGTACGTCGCTGCCGCCGAAGGGGGCTTCGTCCGCAACGTTCACCCTGGGGAGCGCGGATTTTTGCTCGAAGCAACTGGACCTGTCCAATTTCTGCATGACCCCGCATGCTCTGCGTCTGGCCTATGGCATGGAGCCGCTGATTGAGCGCGGGCTGGATGGCCGGGGGCAGACGATAGTCGATATCGTTTCGTATGGCGATCCGACGCTGCAGCAGGATCTCAAGGTCTTCGATCAGGAATTTCATTTGCCTCCTGTTTCTGTCCAGCAACTCGCGCCGCTTGGCGTAGCTCCCTATAATCCAAATAATATTGATATGTCTGGCTGGGCCGACGAAACGGCGCTGGATGTCGAGGTGATGCACGCGCTGGCTCCCGGCGCGCATATTATTGTGCTGACCAGCCCGGTAGATGAGACTGAGGGCATGGTTGGCCTGCCCCAGTTCTTGCAGCTTGAGCAGTACGCGGTTAATCACCATCTTGGCCAGATCTTCTGCGAGAGTTTTGTGGCGACCGAAGTCACTTTTCCCGACGCGCAGAGCCGGCAATTTTTGCAGAACTTCGCGAGCTTTGTGCAGCAGGCCACGACGAAGCAGGGCTGGACCTTCTTTGCAGCCTCCGGCGATCATGGTGCAACCGATTATAACAGCGTCCAATCAATCACCGTCTCGCCCGTTCGTACCGTCAATTTCGCCCCGGATATGCCCTGGGTGGTCGCAGTCGGTGGAACAACATTGATGCGCAACTCGACGAACAATGGCTTCGTCGAAAGCGCCTGGTCGGGCAGCGGCGGCGGCTTCAGTAAATTCTTCGGCGAGCCGGCCTATCAGAAGATTCTCCCGCAGGCTCTTCAGAAGAAATTCAACGGGCAGCGTGGCCTGCCCGATGTAGCGGCAGATGCCGATCCCACGACCGGTATGGCTATCTATTCGCTAGGGCAGTGGGAAATGGGCGGCGGCACCAGCGCCTCTCAACCTCTGTGGACCGCGCTTATGGCGGTAGCCGATCAGATGGCAGGTCGCCCGCTCGGCTTTATCAATCCCGTGCTCTATAAAATTGGCACCTCGGCGCGGGCAAAGATAGATTTCCGCGATATTACTGTGGGAAACAATACTTATTCTGGTGGCAATGTGACTGTCCAGGGCTATAGCGCCGCTCCAGGCTGGGACCCCGTGACCGGTTTTGGCGCACCCATCGCCAACCAGCTCCTACCGGACTTGATTGCTGCGACCAGAGGGTGATAATTCCTCCTGGACAATAGCCCTTTCCTGAGCTACACTATAAAAGAGCTTACCGGTCCGGCGCTTTCTCCAGGGAGGTCGAGGAACATGCTTATTTCAACACGTTTCTGCCCCGTATGCGGCGCGGCTAATGAACCAGAGCAGACTAATTGCTTTGCCTGTGGGCACCATCTGGATGCAGAGATGCAGGAGGAGATGCCGCCTCTACGTGATCGCTACCAGATCCGCGCTACGCTGGGGTACGGTGGCTACAGCGTGGTCTACCATGCGCGCGACCTGAAGGCCGGGCGCGATGTGGCGGTCAAACGCGTTACCCTGAGCGGCTTGAGCGCTGAAGAGACCATCGAGGCTACCGATACGTTCAATCGCGAGCTTAACATGCTCCAAGCCTTGCACCATCCGCAGGTGCCGCGCCTCTACGATCACTTCAGCGACCGCGACCACTGGTACCTTGTCCTGGAGTACCTCGAAGGCACCACCCTGGAGACCTACCTGGCTACGCGCGCGGATAAAGATAAACCCGTCCCGTTTCAAGAGGTCCTGGCCATTGGCTTACAGCTTTGTACCGTGCTGGATTATTTGCACACGTGCCAGCCTCCCGTGATCTTTCGCGACCTTAAACCCGGCAATATCATCCGTTCCTCGCGTGGGAAACTCAGTCTGATCGATTTCGGCATTGCCCGCTATTATCGCAAGGGTCAGGCTCACGATACCCGCAATCTTGGCTCACCTGGCTACGCTTCCCCGGAACAGTACGGCAGCGCGCAGACCACGCCCCGGAGCGACCTCTATAGTCTGGGCGCTCTGCTACACGCGCTGCTTTCAGGTCAGGACCCGGCGGAGCGACCACGAGGCCAGGGCCTGGCCCCTCTGCACCTGGAACAGAGCGCCGCTGGCAAAAAACTGGCTGAACTTATCCGCCGTCTGCTTGCTCCCAAGCCGGAGCAGCGGCCAGCCGGTGCAAGCGAAGTTGCTACTGAACTCGAAGCGATTCGCCGGCTGCATCAGAGCCTGGATACCTCGCGTATCTGGTATCCTCCACAGCCCGCGCCAGTCGTTTCGCCAGCAAGCCAGCAGCAGCAGATTCAGCAATTTCAGCAGCAGTACCAGGCCCAGGTTCAGGCGCAGAAGAAGGCGACACGACGCCGGTTTATCAAGCGGGGTCTGTTCGGGATTGCTGCGTTCGCCCTGACTATTCCTACCCTCAGATTCGGCGTGCCCGCTCTGAGCAGTTTGCTTTCTGGTTCTAATTCCAACGTCGGGTCGTTCGGGCAAGCTTATTCTGATCGTCATCGCCATTTTCCTGGCTCTTCCGAGCAGCCAGCTCAGGGAAGCTACGTTTCTCAAATCGTCTGGTCGCCCGATGGTCAGCAGTTCGCGCTTATCTCGAATACTGAGAGTGTCAGCGTCTATCAGGCGGGGCAGGGCGGCGGCCCCTCTGTGACATTCGGCTTGGCGCCGCCAAAGGCGCTCGCTTGGGCGCCTGATAGTCAGCGCCTGGCTATCGGTTTTCAGGATGGCTCTGTCATGCTCGTCGATGTATACCTGGATTCATTGCTCACCTATAGCCTGGCTGCCGGTCCGGTGGAAAATATTGCCTGGTCGCCCGATGGGGAATATATTGCCTCGGTGGACCCGCAGAACCTTGTACGCGTCTGTTATCTCGGCAATGGCAGCGGCAACGTCGTTCCTGACTATGCTGGCTTAGCCGGCGCAAGCACTGGCGACACGTTTCTGCTGGCCTGGTCGCCTGATAGCACGAGGCTCGTCATCCAGGGTAGAGCATCTTCCGCGCACAGTCTGGCGGTTTGGAGCGTCAAAGCTGGTGTCCTGTATACATTCGCGAGTACTCCCGCGCTTGCTGTTGCCTGGTCGCCCGATGGCTCTCAGATCGCCACGGTTGATCAGACTACTCTCTACCTCTGGGATGCCTCGACAGGCAGAGCCAGTGCCACCTATCCGGTGCGCAATCCTCCCTATCCTATCGCGTTCAACGCTGACCTGGTCTGGTCGCCCGATAGCTCCCACCTTGTCCTGGATACTGGCTATAGCACCTTGCAGATCTGGGATATCCGCACCGGGGTCTCAATGCTCAGGCCCATCTACCTGGATGTTACAAGGACGATGATCTGGCTCCCTGATGGGCGCCTTGCCCTGGTTGATGATAACCTGAGAACAGAATATCTCAGCTTATAAATGTTCCTCGTCAACTACAAATTGTTGAGTTTTGTGACGAGAGAGCAGAACATCTTTGTCTAAAAACTCAGCAATTTGTGAAATCTCTCCAAAACCAATTGACATCACGCAAAAAATCAGCTATAGTTGTCTCAGAAAACAAACCGACGGTCGGTTTATAAATATCTTTTGCCAGAGAGGAGGAAACATGGCGCGAGCCGTCAAAGAGGAAGAACACGCTGAGAAACGGAACGCCATTCTTGACGCGGCCCAGCAGCTGATCTACACCAAAGGCTACGAGCAAATGACTATTCAGGACATCCTGGACGCTTTGCGGATCTCCAAGGGAGCTTTCTATCACTACTTCGGCTCGAAACAGGACCTGATGGATGCATTGATTGAACGCATGATAGAGGAGGCGATAGGGATTCTGCATCCCATCGCGTATGATCCTCATTTGCCTGCGCTCGAAAAATTCCGGCGCGTCTTTACTACGCTTAATCGCTGGAAAACTGCGCAAAAAGGGTTTCTTATGCAAATTCTGCGTGCCTGGTATGGCGATGATAATGCTATCGTGCGCGAAAAGTTAATGACGCAGGCCCTCAAGCAGATCACATCTTTGCTGGGGGTGATTATCCATCAAGGGATCGAAGAAGGTGTTATGGCGGTCTCCTACCCCGATCAGGTAAGCAGCATACTACTGATTCTCGCAATGGGCATGGGGGATACTCTTGGTCGCTTGCTGCTCACGAAGGGGCCAGGGGGCGATAGTCTGCTGAATGCTGAACGCCTGGTTGCCACTGCTAATGAGGCAGTTGAGCGTATTCTCAACGCTCCCGCCGGCTCAGTGCATTTCACCAATCCAGAAACGCTGCGCGAATGGTTTAGCACACCGGGAGAGGTGTGAGAAAGGAAAAAGAGATGCCTGCAATTATTGAGACAAATCAACTTACCAAAAGCTACGGCAGGAGCCGGGGCATTATCGACGTAACTTTCGACGTGGAGGAGGGCGAAGTCTTCGGCTTCCTGGGTCCCAACGGCGCGGGCAAGACTACCACGATTCGCTTGCTCATGGGCTTGCTGCGCCCCGATAGAGGGACTGCGCTCATTGCAGGGCTGGATGTCTGGCAGCAATCTGTCGAGATCAAGAAGCTCATTGGTTACTTACCGGGCGAGCTGGTGCTTGATCCCGGCCTGACTGGCGGGCAGATTCTGGAGTACTTCGGCCACCTGCGCGGCGGAGTCGATCAAACCTACCTCAAGCAGCTTATCAAGCGGCTTGACCTGGACCCCAGCCGCAAATTCCGCCAGTATTCCAGCGGCAACAAGCGCAAAATCGGGCTGATCCAGGCGTTTATGCATCGCCCGCGCCTGCTGATTCTGGACGAGCCGACCAATGGTCTGGACCCACTCAATCAACAAGAGTTTGACCGCATGGTCAACGAAGTGCGCGAGGATGGGCGCACCGTTTTCCTCTCCTCGCATGTCTTGAGCGAAGTGGAGCAGACCTGCACCCGCGTGGGCATTATTCGCGAAGGGCGCCTGGTGCGTGTGGGAAGCGTGGCCGAGCTCAAGGACATCAAACGTCACGAGGTGACGATTACTTTTGCCAGAGCTATAGCAGCCGAGGCGTTCAAGACACTGGAAGGGGTGGAGCAGGTGGAGCAACTGGCTGATGGGCAAACATTGCGCCTGACCGTTTCGGGCGAACTGGATAGTGTCGTCAAAGCGGCGGCGCAATACCCGGTTATCACCCTGACCAGCCACGAGCCTAGCCTGGAAGATATCTTCCTGCGCTACTATGAAGGCGATAGCCAGGCCGTCAAGGAGGCAAGCCGTGTGGTTCACTAGCATTTACCTCAAAACCCTGCGCGATTTTCGCATTGCTATTCTGGGCTGGAGTCTGGGCATGGGCCTGGTCATGTTCGAGGTCGAGGCGACTGTTGGCTCGCTCATCTCTACTCCTACTGCCCGCCAGACGCTGGTTAGCCTGGCCGGCTCGTTCGCCTGGAATGCCGATCCGGTAGCCGTCGATACTGTTGGCGGCTACGCAACCTGGAAGGTGGGCATCTTTATTCTGCTGATCGCGGTCTGGCCGCTCCTGGCGTGCAGTCGTATCCTGCGTGGTGAGGAGGAGCGCGGCTCATTAGATGCCCTGCTCTCGCTGCCGCGTGGACGCGTGCGCGTGGCGCTGGAGAAGCTAGTCGCAGTCTGGACAGCACTGCTTCTGATGGGCCTGCTGATCGGGCTGATCACGTTCGCAGGTGGCAAGAGCTTCAACGCGGGCTATAGCCTGGGCGATGCTCTGCTCTTCGGACTGAATCTTGCGCTAATCTGCGGCGTCTTCGGGTCGCTCGCGCTGCTGATCTCTCAGTTCACCCAGGAGCGCGGCACGGCGGCAGGTGTGACAGGGGGCCTGCTGGTCGTCTTTATCGTGCTGGATATGATTCACCGGGTCATTCCCGGCAGCGAGTGGGTCAGCCGCATTTCGCCGATCTACTATTACAATCTGAGCAAACCTCTGGTTCCAAGCTACGGGACCAATCCTGGAGCGATACTGGCTTTGCTGGCTATCAGCGTCGTCTTGAGTGGGGCTGCTATCTGGCTCTTCGCCCGGCGCGATATCGGCGCAGCGGTTGTACTGCCCAGATTCCTGCGCCTGCCGGAGCGGATCACGCGGTCAGAGCGCGCGTTGCCGGTCAATGCCTGGTCGCTGCGCTCAATCTATGCGCGCAGCCTGGCGAAGCTGGCATTTCCTGCCTTCTGGTGGGCAGTAGTGATCGCCGGTTTTGCCGCCTGGATGGTTGTAGTCGTCAAGCAAACCGAGAACCAGCTCAAGAACCTCAGCGCCAGTTCGTCATTCCTGAAGGAGTTGATCACGAAGGTTGGTGGGGGAGATGCCAGTTTCAATGCCAATCTCCTGAGTGCTCTCTTCATTCTCCTGCCGTTGCTGTTGATGGCCTTCGCCATCACCCAGGCCAATAGCTGGGCAGCAGATGAAGAGGAAGGCCGCCAGGAACTGGTGCTTTCCACACCGCGGCCGCGCCTGACCGTCTTGCTGGCGCGCTTTGGGGCGCTTACCACTGCGACGATCATTATTGGCGTGCTGACCCTGGCCGCGACGGCGCTGGCCTCGGCGGCATCCGGTCTGGCGCTTGATGGCGGCAATCTGACCGCTGCGACGCTCTCGATCATTCCGCTGGGACTGCTGATGGCGGCGCTTGGCTACCTGCTTTCCGGCTGGCTGCGTACTGCCGTAGACACGGGCCTCCTGGGCTTCTTGCTGGTGATCTGGTTCCTGATCACCTTTGTTGGGCCGGGACTGAACTGGCCAGATGGAGTGCTCCACCTCTCCGTCTTCTATTACTACGGTACGCCCCTTGAGAATGGTCTGCCTCTCGGAGATATGCTAGGCGTGCTAGCTGTCGCTATTATGGCTCTGGTGCTCGCCTCCGTGCGCTTTGCATATAAAGATATTGGACGATGAAAAGTGGAAGAACTGGCGGGCTCCTCCCTGACCGGTACAGTCAGGGAGGAGCCCGCCAGTTCTTCCACTTTATTTATTTATTAAGATAAAGATACTGGGGAGGAATGGATAACGCTGATAGGCAGGAAGCAGTACTGCCATCTACAGGATAAAGGGAGAGCCGGTGAAGAGAGTCGAACTCTTGACAGCCGCTTTACGAAAGCGGTGCTCTACCACTGAGCTACACCGGCTTGCCAGCCTTGCTGACGTGGACAATTATACCTGTTGAGACCACAGGCTGTCAAGCATTTTGTTAGCGCTCTCGCTTTTCCCAACCTCGACAACGTACGGGAGATATGGTAAGATAGGGGCCAATATGCGAAGAGGGGCCGGGCTGGCTCCAGAGGCGAGCATGTCTCTTCCTTGCCTTTTCTGCACCTAGAGAGAACCTATGCGTACTCTATTGCTGGCTACAACTAATGAACATAAACTTAACGAGTTTCGGGCTATTTTTCAGGATCTGCCCTTGACGCTGCTCTCGCTGCGCGATGTCAACCTGGATATGGATGTAGAGGAAACTGGCACAACATTCGCGGAGAATGCGACAATCAAGGCGCAGGCGTATGCTCAGGCTGCTCATATGCTGGCGTTGGCCGATGATTCCGGTCTGGAGATAGATGCCCTGGGGGGCGCGCCTGGCATCTATTCTGCTCGCTTCGCCGGGCGCGAGACACCTTACGAAGAACGCTTCAAATTACTTCTGGCTCGCTTGCAGGGCGTGCCACCATCGCAGCGCACGGCGCGTTTCCGCTGCGCAATTGCCCTGGCCGAACCGTCAGGTTATACACGTGTGGTTGAGGGAACAATCGAGGGCATTATCAGCGAGCGCCCGCGCGGGGAAAACGGTTTTGGGTATGATCCCATTTTCCTGGTGCCTGAGCTTGGCATGACCACTGCCGAGATGGCACCTGAGGAGAAGAACCGCATCAGTCACCGGGGGAATGCGGCAAGGGCAGCTCGTCGTTTGCTTGAAAGCTGGCCCTCCTGTTAATGGCAGCCAGCATGGTTAATGTAAAAGAGAAAACGCAAGGAATATGTATGGGTAAACAGCCACCTATCCGCGTCGCCCTCGATCTGGAGACAACTGGCCTGCATGCCGAGCAGGATGCAATTCTGGAAGTTGCGGCCATTAAGTTTCGAGGCAGGGACGTTCTCGATAAGATGGAGACGTTGATTTTCCCCGGTCGTCCCATTCCATACCGGGTGCAGCGCCTGACCGGGATTACGCCAGAAAAGATCGCCGGCGCTCCCCGCTTTGAGGTCATCTCCAGGCAATTGCAGGAATTTATTGATAGCTATCCGATTGTTGGCCATAGTATTCCTTTCGATGTCAGCTTCTTGCGCCGCCGTGGTCTGGCTCAGCAAAATCCCCTGATTGATACTTTTGAACTTGCGTCCGTGCTGTTGCCTTCCCTGAGCAGCTATAACCTGGGCTACGTGGCGCAAAGCCTGGGGCTACCGGTCCTGCCGGGGCGTCACCGGGCAATGGTGGACACACAACTGGCGATGGATGTTTTTCTGGCCTTGCACGCGCGCCTGGCGGAGGTTGATCTGGCCATCTTGCAGGATCTTGCACGGCTGGATGCACCGAATTCCTGGCCGCTGCTGGCCTTTTTCCGCCAGGAATTACGCGAGCGCGCGGCCCGTGATGCCATCTATACCGGCGCGGCGCGGCGGGGGAGTCTGGGAGATCGTTTTGCCGCTCAGCTTGGGATGGACCCGCGCGTTCTCTCTTTTGCTCTGGGTCCCCAGGAAGAGTCTACCAGAGCGGTGGAGGTTGCCGTTGCTTCCGAAGAGCCTCTACCAGCGGTTGCCCCTTTGCAAGAGCATTCGTTGCAGGAAGCATCCGTAAATGAACTGGCAACGCTGGTCGAAGTTATTCAAGAGAAGCCGGCTGAGCCGTCGCCGGTACCCTCCGAAACTGCTGTCGAAAAGACGCAGCCTTCTCCCAGGCATATTGGCTATCACGCAGCCTATCAAGCTCTGCGACAGGCGCTGGAGGAGCGCAGTTCGCTGCTTATGGAAGTGACCGTAGGAGCTAACGATTACACTCCGGCTCTCCTGCCTGCTCTCGAATGGCTCTGCTCAGCAACGGCTGATGCTTCCCGCACCGGAGTGCCCGCACCGCGCTTGTTGATTGCCTGCGCTGGTTCCCAGTCAGCGCGACGCCTGGTCGATGGAGTTCTGCCGCGTTTACAGGCGTCGTTGCCAAGCCGGCTCTCTGTTGCCTACCTGGCCGAACGCGACGGATATCTTTGCACCCATCGCTGGTTTGGTTCGGCCCTGCGTCGCACCAGTGGCGAGCTTTCAGCGGAGCAGGCGCGCGGGATGGCCAAGCTCGCGTTGTGGGCCTACGCAACCCGCACGGGCGAGCGCAGCGAGCTTACCCTGCTTCCCCAGGAAATCACGGCCTGGGAGCGCATTTCGTCCGGCGTTGAGCACATATCCCTGGCCGATGGCAAGAACGAGACGCCCTATCAGCGCTGCCTCTACCGGCGCAAAGGATATTGTTTCGTGAGCCAGGCCAGGGAGCGGGCCAGGGTAGCTCAGATCGTCGTCACTACCCATGCCGGGTTGCTGGATGACCTGTCCTCTCCCAATTCTCTGCTGCGCTCGCTTGATCGTCGTTTGATCCTGGATGCTGATCTGTTGGAGGATGAGATGGCTCGCTGGAGTACGGTCGAGCTGGCTCACCCGCGTCTGCTGGAACTGCTAAACACGCTTGGCGTCGAGTTGCCGGGGGGGCGCTATCAGGGCCTGCTGGCACTGGCCGCGCCTGCCCTGCGCGAGAATGGACCGGGTGGGCTTTCCTCGACGCCCACCGTGCCAAGGACGGAGCTGGATGCACGGCTGCTCAACTGGTTCCAGTATGTGCGCCAGGCCAGTGTCGCTGTCGATGGTCTTTTTCGGGCGCTTGGCCAGCTTTTGCAGGAGGGAATAAATAGCGGAAATGGCCGCGAGAAAGGGAAGAGCGAGCAGGCGGGCCGCGCGCCGACCAATCGCAGCGGAGAGCGAAGCGATCAACCCTTACGCCTGACTGCCTCCACACGGAATATTGCCGCCTGGTTGGAAGTTGAACATCGCTGGCAACTGGCTTCCCAGCGGTTGCAAACCGTGATCGATCTGGTACATGAGGCGGAGAAAATCATGCTGACCACGCGGCGTAATCGCCATCACCTGGACCTGGAGGGCGGCGATGATCAGTCTCTGGCCTGGGAAATGGCCGCGCTGGCTCATCGCCTGACCATCCAGAAACGCCTGGCGCAGCAGGCTCTGGGCACGCCACTGCCCCCGGCTCTCGGCGCAGAGAAAGATCTGCCTATGGTCTACTGGCTGAAGATGGCACCTGCACCACCTCCTTTTCTCCAGCAGCGCCAGCAGACCACGAACGAAACGCTCTCTCCCGCCTTGCAACGTGCTGAAGCGTCGCCCATCCTCTACGCCCAGGTAATCTCGACGACTGATCTCTGCAAACGCTGCATTCTTTCTCCCCAGGGAGGCGCTATTCTCGTCGGTGTGGCCCTGGCTGTAGATAACCATTTCGCGTTCCAGCGCGCTCGCCTGGGTCTTGATACGGAAACCTGTCCAGCGCTTTCGGTCGTGACCGAGCACCACGAGCAGACGCTGCTCTATCTGCCCGAAGATGTCCCGGAACCCAATATGCCACAATACCAGCGTCATCTCGACGAAACGATTATCCAGCTTGCGACGGCGCTGGAAGGCCAGCTTGTGGTGCTTTTTACCTCTCACGCGGCATTACGTGGATCGTATGCTGCTGTGAAGCAATTACTGGAGACGCGCGGCATTCTCGTGCTGGGTCATGGCATTGATGGCTCGCCGCGCCAGCTCTGGCAGCTTTTCCGCGATCAGGACCGCGTGGTTCTCCTGGGCACCGGCGCGTTCTGGGATGGGGCCGATGAAGTGAGCCGTCCGCCCGCTTGTGTGCTGGTGGCGCGTCTGCCCATGCCGGTACTGAACGATCCACCGATGGCAGCGCGCACCGAGCATATCTCTGATCAGCTTCACCAGGTTACTGTGCCCATGGCTGCCCTGCGGATGCGCCGCGCCCTCAATCGCCTGGCCTGGAGCCACGACAACCGCAATGCCGTAATTATTTTCGACCGGCGTGTAGTTTCTAAGGAGTATGGAGGAACTATCCTGCATAGCTTGCCTCATTGTTCACAGCGCCAGGGAGCCGCTTCACATATGCCAGAGGTGACGCTTGACTGGCTGACTGCCAGTGGTTCCTGGGACTAAGATAAGAATGGATCTCTGGTGCGTGCTATAATGATTGGCATAGATATTTGCCAGGACGAAAATTTTTCTGATACAGAAATCCTTAGAGAGGCAGCGTCGTGGAACAACAGAGAGCCAGTGGGGGCTATTCGGTGGGGGTCGGCGAGGATAGAAGGGCAAATGAGAGCAACCTCGAATATCTTCGCGACGTCCTTCGCTATGTTGTCGAGATAGGCGCTTCTCTGCGCCTGCAAATGGACACAGAGACCCTTCTCAAGCGCATCGCAGTGACCTCTTGCAAAGCTCTGCGTTTTCGCCACATCGCCATTTATCTGGCCGATGGCAACGGCCTTTTTCGGGTTGTTGCCACCAGTGGTGCCAACGTTGCTGAAGAGAAGTACCTGCGGGAACACCCTCTGCCAAATGATGTGGTTGCCCGGATCATCGATGAGCGGTATCGCATCAGCGACTCGTATTTTTTGCCTGCCGAGGACCCTATATGGCAGGATGAAGAGTTCGCCAGCTATTTTGTTGTGGTCAATTCGTCCGGGGACCTATCAATTCCGGCCTCGCTCTCCGCTGTTGCTCCAGCCGGCAGCCAGGAATGGCGTCCGGAAGACCTCATGCTAGTTCCGCTGACGAGCGGAGATAACCAGTTGCTCGGTTTTCTGACTCCCGATGCTCCACTGAGCGGCTTGCGCCCCACCAGGGAGACTATGAGCCTGTTTGAATTGTTTGCGAATCAGGCGGCGGTAGTAATCGAGGGCGCGCACCTCTATGAAGAGCTGCGCGAGGCGGTGCGCCAGGCGAAAGAATCGGAGCGGGTCAAGAATAATTTCTTACTGACTGTCTCGCATGAGCTGCGCACCCCGTTAACGGCTGTGCAGGGATACCTGGAACTGCTGGGAGATTACTGGGAGACGCTAGATGAGACATCCAGAGCGCGTTTTATTCAAAACGCCCGGCGCGGCTGTGATGAGCTGGTGCTGCTGCTAGGCAATGTGCTGGATGTGACCCACCTGGACGTGGAGAAGGTCACGTTCAAGTCCGGTCCGGTCTATCTGGCCCGCTCGGTGCGATTGATTCTAGAGATTCTTGAGCCTATTATTCTGCGCGAGAAGCGCTCGGTGGAAGTGCATATTCCTGATAATATGCTGGTCTGGGTAGATGAGCTGCGCCTGCGCCAGGTCCTGCTCAACCTGTTAGGCAACGCGCTGAAATACACTCCCGCTGGCTCACCTATCGCGCTGGACGCCGAATACCTGGGCGCGGAACAACTGCAGCAGCTCTCTGCCGGGGCCTATGCTGAGCACACTGTCCCGTCAGCCAGTGCATTTGTCATTCTGACGATTCGCGATTGGGGGCCGGGCATCTCCCCGCAAGAGCAGCCGCTGCTTTTTACCAAATTTACCCGCCTGACTTCGGCCAGACACAGCGCGCAGCGGGGCGCCGGGCTGGGCCTGTATCTCTGCCGCCAGTTAATCGAGGCTATGGGCGGGCGGATCTGGATGGAGAGCAGCGGCGTCCCCGATGAAGGGGCGGCGTTCTTTGTCGCGTTTCCCAGGTATAGCACATAGAAAACTGCTTCCTCTGCGCTTTACTTTACTTCAGCAATAGCTACACCCCTATCGATATAGCGCTGTCCAATCGAGTACAGAATGACCGGAACAACCAGGGCCACAACGGTTGCAGCCATCATCTGGGGAAACACGGTGGTATAGCCATTGCTAAAGTAGAGCAGTCCCAGCGGCACCGTGCGTGTCTGATCGCTATTCAGGTAGATCAGTGGATTCCAGGCATCCTTCCAGCTCCAGAGGAAGGTAAAGATGGCCACTACGATCAGAACTGGCCTGGACTGAGGAAGGATCACATGCCACCAGACGCCCAGATACCCACAGCCATCCACGCGCGCAGCATCGTCCAGTTCGCGAGGGAGACCCATGAAGAACTGGCGATACAAGAAAATGCTATAGGCTGATCCTCCAAGCTGGGGAATCAGAATGGGCCAGAAGGTGCCGACCCAGCCAAATTTGACGAACGTAATGTACAGAGGAATGGTCAGGGCCTGGGCGGGCAACATCAGGGTCGAGAGCATGAGAATGAATAGCGGCGTGCGCCCCGGAAAACGAAAGCGCGCGAACCCATAGGCTACCAGCGACGAGACGGTCGTGCTGACCACCATAGCATATGTCGCCAGGAAGAGGCTATTGAGGACCTCGCGGCCAAAACCGTAGATGGTGAACGCCTCAGCATAGTTGCTCCAGACAATGGGCTGAGGTATCCACTGGATTGGCGAAGCAAAATATTGCTCGGTCGTCTTGAGCGAGGCCGAAAGCAGCCAGGCAAACGGCGCCAGAATAATGATCGCTCCCACGCCCAGGATCAGGTAAGTCAGGATCATGCTCGCGCGCACGTAGGCACGCCCCCGCCGATAGCGGCGCACGGCCCGTGTGCGTGCTGCTAAAGCAGATTCCATAGAAGAGGCGGAAGTGCCCGCAAGAGACATAGCGCGTATACTCCTTTCCTTACGCTGGCAATGTATAGCTCAGGCATTTCTCTATCCTTCGGGAGCACCCTGGTAGAAGGTAAACGGCTTGAAAATGATCAGGACAAACGCGGTCAGAGCCAGTGTGATCAGAAAGATCACAATCGCCAGGGCTGAGGCGAAGCCATAGTGGTGGTAGAGAATGCCTTCCTGGAACAGATAGGTCAGATAGGTTGCCAGGCTGTCATGGTAGCCCAGAACGCTGGTGATCGACCCGACCGAGCCACTGCCGCCCCCGGCGAAAATCAGGGCTGTCTCAAACACCTGGATATGCCCGATCAGAGTGAGCAGGGTATTAAACAGAATCACCGGCGTTAGCAGAGGCAGGGTAATCGAGCGGAAACGCTGCCACGGGCCGGCTCCATCCACGCGTGCAGCGTCATAATAGGTTGGCGAAATGCCCTTGAGGCCGGCAATAAAAATGAGCATCGTGCCGCCGGTAAACCAGGCGGTGGTAATGATCAGCGCGATCAGACCGACAATCGGGTGGTCATAGTTGTTGAGCCAGTTTACCGTTGGCAGGTGGATGAAAGCGAGAAATTCGTTGATCAGGCCGTAATTCTGGCCATTGAAGACCTGCACAAACATTGCGCCGGTGGCAACCCCGACCATCAAGCTGGGCAGGTAGAAGATCACGCGGAAGGTCTGACTGCCGGGAAATTTGCGGTGCAAAAGCAACGCCAGACCCAGTCCGCCCAGGACATAGATGAGTGTAGCCGACACGACATAGAGCACCATGTTCCCGGTGGCCTGGAAAAAGACAGAACTGCTGCTGAACAACTCTTGATAATTTTGCAAGCCTATCCATACCGGCGTGCCAAAAAGTTTCATATCGGTGAAACTGATATAGATCGTATCCAGCAGCGGGTACAGGTAGAACAGCAGGAACCCGATAATCCAGGGCGCGATAAACAGATAGCCCGCGACTTTTTCTTTGCGCAGAAAACGCTGGACTGGTCCGGCAGGCTTCTGGATTGAACGAGCAGCTTGCATGTCTGAGCGTCGCCAGGTAAGCATAACGCGGCTCCCTCCTTCTCGACCACGAGATGAACAGTTTCCCACGATAGTGGAAACATCCACGAAACACCATAGAGGGCCGATTTATCGTGTCCTGTCCCGATTGATCGGGGAGCGCCTGCCTTACACGGATCTCGCCGACCACCTGGAGTGCCCGCTGGTCTGTCGATGAAAAACAGGAGCATGACCGAGCAACAGGCCCATGGAGCTGTTAGTCGAAAACTGGGCACACAGCCAGGTGAGCGGCCCCCGCTGAAGCGGGGCAGGGCAGGATGAAATCGGCCCTCTATGGTATATTATAGGTATTTCATGCATATTTTGCTTGTTACGAAGCCGCAGACAGGTCGGCATTGCCCTTCGTCTCTATTTGCTGAGCCGCCTGGGCCGGGGTAATTTTCCCGTTGGCCAGGTCGGTCAGAATATCACCAATATCGGTGCCGTACTGCTGTTTAGGGGTCATGACGATGGGTGTAAAGCCTTTCTCCGCCGCAATCAGTGTTTGCGCAAAGGTGGTGGGCTGGATATACGAGGCCATGCTGTTGAAAGCCGTCTGGTCAGCCGGGGCATCGCTCACCTTGCCGAAGCCCTCCGCGCCAGCGCCAGTGGCCCATTTGATAAATTCCCACGCCTCGTTGGGATGCTGGCTGTTGGCAAAGATACCGAAGCTGTTGACATTGCCCGACACGATATATTTGCCATTGACACTGAAAAGCGGTGTCACGCCGACCTGAGTGGTCAGATTCTGCTGCTGAATTTGCAGGAAATCGCCCAGGACAATACGGGAGAACGCTACTTTGTTCGTCTGCAAGCTATCGAGATCGCCCGCGCCAAAGGGGCCATTTGCCTGCTGACCAAT
>Ga0209061_1003666_pt1 | contig 16179 bp, 12 predicted proteins | sample Coa_R1_10_FD_187157 | JGI IMG/M metagenome (GOLD analysis project Ga0209061, IMG submission 187157) | Surface soil microbial communities from Centralia Pennsylvania, which are recovering from an underground coalmine fire - Coalmine... | ecosystem: Environmental > Terrestrial > Soil >...
GCCGCGAGCTGTCCCGCCACGGGCTGCTCGAGTTCGTCAACGTTCACGCCATCGTGGTCAGCCCGCCGGAGGGGCCGCACCAGGACCGGGCCGACGTCAGCGAGTGAGGAAGCCGCCAGCGACCAAGAGGGTCAGCCCAGTCGGCGCTCCAGCGACTCCACGTCGCGGCTGAGCCGGCCGGCAGGCTCACCGGGACGCCAGTCCAGCTTGATGACCACGGTTACCCGGGGCGCTGCCTCGGCGACCTTGTCGATGCAGGCCCGGATAACCGGCATGACCTCATCCCATTCGCCCTCGACGTTGGTGAACATGGCGTTGGTCTCGCTGGGGAGGCCGCTGGCCCGGACGATGCGGACCGCCTCGGCGACGTGACTGCCGACGGACTCGCCGGTGCCGAGCGGCGTGACGGAGAACGCGGCGAGCATGGCTCAGTGGTCCTCCGGTCCCGGGCCGCCGCGCGCGCTGCGGGCATGCCGCGCCCGGCCTGCGCCGCCGGGCCGGGCGCGGCGCTCCCCTGCAGCAGCGCTCACCGGCCGCTGCCGAACTTGCTGATCTCCTCCGCCTCGGCCGCCGACAGCTCTTTGGGCACCTCGCCGCGGGCCTGCTTCGCGGTCTGCACCTGCTCTCGGATCTGCTCGACGATTTCCGGGTTGGCCAGGGTGGTGATATCGCCGACATCGGTGAAGTTGGACACCCCGGCGATGACCCGTCGCATGATCTTCCCGGACCGGGTCTTCGGCATGTCCGGCACGATCCAGACGTTCTTCGGCCGGGCGATCTTGCCGATCTCGGTCTCGATCACGGCCGACACCTTGTCCTCGATCTCCTTGCCGGGCCTGATGCCGGGCTTCACCGAGACGTACATCTCAACCGCCCGGCCGCGTAGCTCGTCCAGGACCGGGACCGCGGCCGCCTCCGCGACCTCGCCGACCATGATGGCTGCCGACTCCAGCTCCTTGGTACCGAGACGGTGCCCGGCCACGTTGATCACGTCGTCGACCCGGCCCAGGATCCGGAAGTAGCCGTCGGCCGCCTGGACCGCGCCGTCGTTGGAGAAGTACGGCCAGTCGCGCCAGTCGGTGCTCCTCTCGTCGCGGCAGTACTTCCGGTAGTAGAGGTCCACGTACCGTTCCGGCTGGCCCCAGATCGTCTGGAAAGACCCGGGCCAGGGGTTGCGGATGCACATGTTGCCCGCGCGCCCGGACCCGGCCTCGACCTTGTCGCCGTGCTCGTCCAGGATCACCGGGTAGATGCCGAGCACGCCGGGCCCGCAGCTGCCCGGCTTCATCGGCTGCAGCGCCGGCAGCGTGCTGCCCAGGAAGCCGCCGTTCTCGGTCTGCCACCAGGTGTCCACGACGACCGCCTCGCCCCTGCCGACGACATCCCGGTACCAGCGCCAGACGTCCGGCTCGATCGGCTCGCCGACCGTGGTCATGTGCTTGAAGTGGTACCGGTACTTGGCCGGCTCGTCCGGACCCACCTTGCGCAGCAGCCGGATCGTGGTCGGCGCGGTGTGGAAGATGGTCACCCCCAGCCGCTCCGCGATCCGCCACAGCCGCCCCGGGTCCGGGTACGTCGGCACCCCCTCGTACATGACGCTGGTGGTGCCGAGCGCCAGCGGCCCGTAGACGATGTAGGAGTGTCCGGTGATCCAGCCGATGTCGGCGGCGCACCAGTAGGTGTCTTCCGGGTGGATGTCCTGGTAGTACTTCGAGGTGCCGGCGACGTAGGCGAGGTAGCCCCCGGTGGAGTGCTGGCAGCCCTTGGGCCGGCCGGTGGTGCCGCTGGTGTACATCAGGAACAGCGGCGCCTCGGCGGGCATCGACACCGGGTCGACCAGCGCTCCCCGGTGGCCGGCCAGGACCTCGTCGACGAAGAAGTCCCGGCCTGCCACCATCGGGCTGCTCGAGGCGTACTGGCCGGCGTGCCGCCGCCAGACCAGCACCTTGTCCACCTCGGTGCCCGCGGCGCGTGCTCGCTCGACCGCCTCGTCGGCCTTGACCTTGTGGTCGATCAGCTCCCCGTTGCGGTAGTAGCCGTCCATCGTCACCAGGACGCGGCTGTCCGAGTCGGCGATCCGGTCGCCGCACGCGGCGCCGGAGAACCCGCCGAACACCTGGGAGTGGATGATGCCCAGCCGGGCGCAGGCCAGCATGGTGACCGGCAGCTCGGGCACCATCGGCAGGTGCAGCGTGACCCGGTCCCCGGCCCGCAGCCCGGCGAAGTCGCGCAGCACCGCGGCGACCTCGTTGACCCGCTGGTAAAGCTCCTGGTAGGTGACCGCCTGGGTGGCCTCGGCCTCCGGCTCGGGCACCCAGATCAGCGCGGCCTGGTTCGGCCGGGTCGCCAGGTGCCGGTCGACGCAGTTGTAGCAGGCGTTTAGCCGCCCGCCGACGAACCACTTCCAGAACGGCGGATCGGACGTGTCCAGGGTCGTGTGCCAGTACGCGTCCCAGGACAGCAGGTCGGCGTACTCCCTGAAGCAGTCAGGGAACCGTTGCTCACTGAACCTGTCGAAGATGGCTGGGTCGGACGCGTTCGCCTGCCCGATGAACTTCGCCGACGGGTAGTAGCGCTCCTCCTCCCGCCAGTGGACCGCGATCTGCGCCTCCGAGACCTGCGCCTCGCTAGCTTCGTCTGCCGTCACTGTGACCAGCCTCCCAGTCTCACCGCCGGCGGCTGCCCGAATCCGCGGCAGGGCCGCGGCGGCAAGGCCAAGGTAGGCGCCGGGGGTTGCGGAAACCCTGCAGGCCCGGTGACCCGCCCTGCTGCCGCGCCGTCTCGCAGTCGTCGCGGTAGGCCTGGGAAGATCCGCATCTGTGCGTCCGGGAAGGAGCGACGCTGGCCGAGATCTCGGCGAGCGAGGCTGAGTCACGCCAGTTGCTGGAGATCCGGCGGCTGGCCTATCCCGCGGTCGAGCGCTTGGGCGTGCCGCTGGTCGAGGACGTGTGCGTGCCCCGAACCCGGCTGCCGGACATGGCTGCGCGCGTCGAGCGAGCGGCCGGCCGGCATGGCGTGCGGATCGCCACGGTGGCCCACGCCGGCGACGGCAACCTGCACCCGGTATTCGTGTTCGACCGCGGGCTTGCCGAGGTGCCATCACCGGTCTGGGCAGCTGCCGATGAGGTGTTCCGCGCGGCGCTTGAGCTTGGCGGTACCCTGACCGGGGAGCACGGCGTGGGTGTGATCAAGCGTCGCTGGCTGGCGGCGGAACTCGGAGAAGAATCCATGGCGGTGCACCGCCTGATCAAGAACACACTTGACCCGGCCGGGATCCTCAACCCTGGGAAGGTGCTCTGACCGGCCCGCCGTTGCTTGGCCGGGTGTTCAGGTGGCGGCGGGGGCGGGCAGGAAGTCGCGGGCGGCGCGGACGAGCAGGGCAAGTTTGGCGCGTTGCGCCTCCGGGGTGATGGCGTTGCCGGCAACCGAGGTGGCAAAGCCGCACTGCGGGCTGAGCGCCAGCCGTTCGGCAGCGATCTGGGAGCTTGCCTCACGAAGCCGGGCCTTGATCTGCTCCAGCGGCTCGATCCGCGAGCTCTTGGTAGTGACCAGGCCCAGCACCACCACCTTGTCGGCAGGCACCAGCCGCAGCGGGTCAAAGGTGCCCGAGCGCTCGTCGTCATACTCCAGCAGCAGCCGGTCGGCGTGAACTCTGCCGAACACCGGGCCGGCGATCGCGTCGTACCCGCCGGAAACCAGCCACCGACTGAGCTGGTTGCCGCGGCACAGATGGAAGCCGAACGTGGCCGGGCGCCCGGCATCAATCACCGCGTTGTCCAGCTCGATCCCGTACTCAAGCCAGCGCTGCAGCGACCAGCCACGCTCCTCGTAAAATGCGCGCCAGCCCGGGTCGATCAGCAGCGGGTAATGCGGTGCATCCAGCTGAATGTAGGTGCAGCCCAGTCGCACCAGCTCCCGGACCTCCTCGCACAGCACCTGCACTACATCGGCCAGGAACGCATCCAGCGCGGGGTATGCAGCGACCGAGCGCGGCGGCGACCATAGATTGGCGAACAGCGACGGGCTTGGCAGCGTGACCTTCGCCTGCCGACTGGTGCAACCGCGCAGGAACGTGAACTCCTCCGCGGCGAGGTTGCGGCGCTTGCGCACCTTTGCGATAACCGCCAGGCTGTCCGGCCGGGTAATCGTCAGGTCGCCTACCTCCGACGAGTGCCACTCTCCCCACAGCCAGGCGTTGATGTCCACGCCGGTGAAGCCGTCGCATGCGGCGGTGAGTTCGCTCTGGAACGAGTCGCGCCGCATCTCGCCGTCGGTGACCACCGGGAGGCCGAGTTCCTCTTGCATGGCGACGATCTCGCGGACCGCCCGGTCCTCGGCCGCCTTGAACTGAGCAGGCGTGAGCTCACCCCGCGCGTGGGCTTCGCGGGCAGCGCACAGGAACCGCGGGCGGAGCAGGCTCCCGACGTGCTCCACCCGCGCATCGACCGCCACGACGTCCAGCGTCTCACACCAGTGCGCCGAACGGGCGGATCAGACGTGGTGTCGCCACCGCCAGAGGTCACCGTCGGCGGCCAGGCTTCTGTTTGCCCTTGCCGGCGGTCGGCGAAGCGGGGCGAACCCAGGCCCCCTCCGGTACCAGGCGCTAGAGCATCCATGCCATGTTGGAGGCTTGTGTGGGGTAGGCGAACAGCGTCTCTTTCAGCATGTCGGCGCGAATGCCTGCTCGGATGGCGAGAGCGAAGACGTTCACAAACTCGTCGGCGTCTGGGCCCAGGACGTGGGCTCCGAGAACCCTGCGGCTGTCCTTCTCGACCAGCACCTTGTACATCGATGCCGGTTCGGCCACCCGGCGCGCCGAGTACCAGCCGGAGGTGTCGGCCTGGTTGACGGTGAAGTCCAGGCCCTTGGCATGCGCTTCCTGTTCGGTCATCCCGACGGCACCTAGCGCGGGAATCGAATAGACGACACTTCCCGAGCCGAGGTAGTCGGCAGTCAGCTTGTTGCCGCCCAGGATGTTGCGGGCAACGAGGCCCCCCTCGTACTGGGCGAACGGCGTCTCGGGCAGGCCGCCGCTGTTGGCTGCGTCGCCCGCCGCATAGACCGCCGGGTTCGAGACGCTCTGCAGATGACCGTTGACCGTGATCCCGCGGCGATCGAACTGTACCCCAGCGGCGGGAAGATCGAGGTCACCTATCTCGGGTGCCCGGCCCGCGGCGTGGACGACCATATCCGCCTCGACCAGCTCAGACTCTGTACCACGCGTCGCGGCGACCGTGAAGGCCCCCGGTGCTCCCTCGATGCCAACGACCTTGGTCCCGGTCCGTACCTCGATACCCGCGTCCCGGGTCCGCTCGACCAGCTTCGCCACCAGATCCTGGTCGAAGCGCTCCAGCGGCCGGGCTCCTTGGTGCAGGATAGTGACCGCCGCCCCGGCCCTGGCCGCCACATGGCCGAACTCGAAGGCTATGTACCCGCCTCCGACAAAGACGATCCGTTCGGGCAGCTGCGGCAGGTCGAGGAACTGATCGCTGCGGGTCAGGTAAGCCTCTCCCGGGACCCCCAGCCTGACCGGCCACGCGCCAGCCGCTACGACCAGGTGAGTGGCGTCGAGCACATCGTCGCCGACCTCGATCGAACGCTGGCCGACAAACCGGGCGCGGCCGTGGAAGGTGGCCACTCCCGCATTGACGAAGCTGCTCTCCCGTTGCGCGGGGAACGGGTCGGTGAACGTGGATTGAAACGGATCAGCTCAGGCCAGTCGATGCGCAACTCCCCCGCGACGCCCCGGCCGTCCATACGGCGTTTCCTGTCGATGATCTCGGCAGCTCCCACCAGCACCTTCTTGGGGTCACAACCTCGCAGGCCGCAGGTGCCGCCAAATGGCCGGAAGTCGGCGATCGCCACCTCCAGGCCTGCGGCCCGGCAGTCCAGCGCCGCCGCCGAGCCGGCCTCGCCGGTTCCGATCACGACTACGTCGAACGACCTGTTCATAACCTCTCCCTCAGGAGCAGGACGCCGTTTCGCGTGCCAGGATGAGCAGTGGATCCATGCCGTCAGTGGCTTCCGATCGCTGCCAGGACCGCCCGGGCGGTCAGGGCCTGGGCGAGGTGCTCCCGGTAATCGGAGCCTCCGGACAGGTCGCTGGGCGGGTGGGTGCCGTCAGCCGCATGCGACGCCGCTGCGGTGATGGCGTCCCGGGATGCCGGTGCACCGGCAAGTGCCGCCTCTGTCGCGGTTGCCCGTACCGGGGTCGGCCCCATGTTGGTGAGCCCGATCCTGGTCTCGATGATCGACGTGCCGCCGTCGAGCCTGACCAGCGCGGCGACGCCGACGATCGACCACGCCTGGGCGACCCGGTTGAACTTCTCGTAGTGCGAGGACCAGCCGTCGCCGAGCTTGGGGACGCGCACGGCGGTGAGCAGTTCGCCGGGCGCCAGCGCGGTCGTCAGGTAGTCGACGAAGAAGTCCGCGGCCGTCAGGCGACGCTCGTCGGCCGGGCCCGAGACGACGAACTCGCAGCCGAGAGCCAGCGCCACGGCACCCAGGTCACCGGCCCGGTCGGCGTGCGCCAGCGAACCGCCGAACGTGCCGCGGTGGCGGACCTGCGGGTCGGCCACGGTGGCCGTCGCCTGCGCTATCAGCGGCGCATGACGGCGGACCAGTTCGTCGTGCAGCACGTCGTGGTGGGTGGTCATCGCGCCGATGAGGATCCCGTCGCCGTCGTCGCGGACACCGCGCAGGCGCCGATGAGGAGCGCCTGTACGTCGAGCGCTATTTCCCTGCAGGCCGCGATGAGACCGCCGGTGGCTGAGCCTCGGGTCCGGCCCTTCCAGTCAGGCCCGAAGCGCCGCCGGCACCGGCGCGGACGGCCGCGCCCGGACCCGGTAAGGTTGGTTCGTTCGTTTAATATTGATCGTAATTACTATTACAACGGCACGGCGTGAGCCAGCGGTGCGACGAACCCGGAGGTGACGCGGCGCGCATGGCCGGGACCGCAACCAGGCCGGGCCGGCGGCCGATCCCGCACAGCGGGCAGGACCGGCGCGCCCTGGCGGTAATGACCGTCGCGCACGGCATCCAGCACTTCTACGTCGCCGGGCTGGCGGTGACCTACCCGTTCATCGTGGCCGACTTCCACGTCTCCTATGCCGTGCTGGGGCTGTGGCTGTCCGCGGCCGGGCTGCTCGGCGGGCTGCTGCAGGCGGCCGCCGGACTGGTCCGCCGGGCCAGCGCCCGTGCCGTGCTGACCGCGCAGGACCTGGCGATGGGCGGCGCCACGGTGCTCGGCGCCGTCGCCCCGGGGTTCGGCGTGTTCGGGGCCGCCCGGGTGCTGGGTGCGGTGGTGAGCTGGCCGCAGCACCCGGTCGGGTCGGCCTACCTGTCCGACCGGTTCCCGCAGCGGCGGGCGACGGCGCTGAGCTGGCACACCGCGGGCGGCAGCCTCGGCACGGTCGCCGTCCCGCTGGCGCTGTCGGCCGTGGTCGCGGCCGCGGGATGGCGGTGGGCCCTGATCGCGCTCGGCGCCGCGCTCGCAGCGGGCGGCCTGCTGGTGCGCCTCGCGCTGCCGCTGGAGCGCGCCGCGGGGCGGGAAAGGCCGAAGGACCGTCCCGCGACGGCGGAGCGGGCCGGGACACCTGGCACAGGCGGCACCGCCGACCGGGCCGGACTGTGGCGGCTGCTGCGCCGCCGGCAGGTCGCGGCCGTGCTGGCCGCGGCGACCATCGCCGCGGGCGGCCGCGGGCTCGGCACGCTGAGCACCTACATCCCCGCTTACCTGCGCAGCGGGCTGCACCTTCCGACGCTGACGGTGGGCACGTTGTTCACCGTCGTCATGGCCGCCAGCATCGCGGGCCCGGTAGCCGGCGGCATGCTCGCCGACCGGTTCGGCCGGGTGCGGACCCTGATCGTCACCTACGTCGCGGCCGCGGCGGTCCTGGCCGGGTTCGGCTACGCAGGCCGGGACATGGCCGTCCTGGTCCTGCTGGGCATCCTGGTCGGGGTGCTGGCCTACGCGGAGTCGCCGCTGCTGCAGGCGGTGTTCTCCGACCTGGCCGGCGACGGCGCGGCCCGGGCCGCGTTCGGCGTGTTCTTCGCGATCTCCTACGGCGTCGGGTCGCTGTGGACCGCGGTGATCGGCTGGGTCATCAGCGCGGCCGGCTTCCCGGCCGCCTTCGCCGTCATGGCCGCGTCGTTCGCCGCCGCCGCGGCGATCATCGTGATCCTCGTCCGTGACGGCGAGCGTGCGCCGGGACCGGACGCGGGCGCTGCGCCGCCGGACGATGAGGGCGATGCGCTACCGGCCTGAGCTGCGGCTGACTGCGGGCGACGTCGGGAAGCGAGTCGTGCTGAGCTGGCGCTGGCCAGCCATGGAAGACGCGCCGACGGCCTCCGCCGCCGCCACGGCGGCCGGCCCCGCACCTGCCCGGCCAGCCGTTGCGTCTCGCCGCTCCTCCCCCACCGTTACGACCTCATGACTGTCAGCACGATCACCGGCCCCGGCGCTGATGACGATCGGATTGCGCCGGGCCGCGCTTGACAGGCCGACGCAGTTAATTACAATTATGCTTGTGGTAATCCACAAAACGGATTGAGGGTTGGCACCGCGGCCACCCGGCGTCCGGCCCTGGTGAGTCCGCGCCATCCGCCGTGACGCCGCGGCGCGGCCGCCGGCCGCCGCGGGGAGCCGGCGTCCAAACCGGGACCTTGGTCCCTAGCCCGGGGCGGCTGCGCAAGCCTAGCATCCCGACGCAGTGCCGGCCGCCGCGCGAAGGAGGCAGCGCATGCGATCCGAACGCCGCCCGGGCAGCCATCCGCCGACCCGGTGAACCGGCCATGACGGTCATCGCGGACCAGCGTCCGGCGGCACCGGCCACCGGCCCGCGCCAGGCGCCCGCGCCGGATGGCGCCGACGGCCTGCCGCGGCCCGAACCGGCGTCGATCACGATCAGGCTGCTTGGCCGGTTCGCGGTAAGCCGAGACGGCCAGGACATCCCGCTGCGCACGTTCGGTGGCAGGCTGGCCCGCCGACTGCTGCGGCTGCTTGCCCTGCGACGCGGGACGCTGGTGTCGAAGGACCTGATCGCCGAGGCGCTATGGCCGAAAGATCCCCCGGCGGATGCCGCGGGCAACATCGAGGTCCTGATCAGCCGGATCCGCAGGGCACTCGGCGACCGGACGCTGATCCGGGCCGCCCCCGGCGGATACGTGCTAGCCGACGACGACCGCTGCCGGGTCGATGTCCAGCAGTTCCTCGGCGCGGTCCAGGCGGGCCGGGCCTGTCTGGCCGCCCGGCCGGCCGAGGCGCTCGGGTGGTTCCGTGAGGCGCTCGACATCTGGCACGGAGAGCCGCTGGCCGAGGACACCTACGCAGACTGGGCGCAAGCCGACCGACGGCACCTGTGCCTCGCCTTCCTCGAGGCTCTGGAGGGCGCCGCGGCCGCGACCGTGGATCTCGTCGAGACCGGCGCGGAGACCACATCCGCGGCGGCGGAGGCAGCCTCATGGGCGCGGCAAGCCCTGGCCGCGGAGCCGCTGCGGGAGACCTCGGCGCTGCTGCTGGTCCGTGCGCTGGCCGCCGGCGGCGACCGGGCCGGGGCGCTGGCCGCCTTCGACGGCTACCGTGACCGCCTGGCCAGCGAAACCGGCCTCGATCCCACGCCGCGGGCTCGCGAGCTCCGGCAGCGCATCCTGGTCGACCCGGCGGCGCCGCCGCACCGCCACCTTACGGCCGGGCGCGCCGGACCGCCCGGCCCACTCTTCGGCCGCCGGGCGGAATGCACGGCGATCGCGGACGCGGCGGCCGGCCGCGGCCCCCGTGTGACACTGGTCACCGGGCCGAGCGGCATCGGCAAGTCGGCGCTGCTGGCAGAGGCGGCATGGCGAGCCGCCGTGCCGGTACTCAGCGGCCAGGCGTTGCCCCCGGACCGGTACGCCGCATGGTCCCTGGCGGGACGGCTGCTGCGCCAGGCGGCCCAGCGACTGCCGCACCCGGTCACGGCGGTCCTAGCGGAGCCCGAGGCCAGCGCGCTGGCCGAGGTAGTGCCCGGACTCTCGGGACCCCCCGGCGCGGTCCTCGGCGGGCTGAACGAGGAGGATCGCCGCGCGCTGGCGCTGCGGGGGGCGGTGCGCCTGGTTGCGGCCGTGGCCCGGCCGCGCTGCCTGATCGTGGCCGACGACCTGCAGTGGGCCGACCAGCCCAGCCTCACCCTGCTGGGCTGGCTGCTGCGAACCCTCGACGGCGTCAGCCTGGCCGCCGGATACCGGCCGGCCGGCCACACCGGCTTCGACGCCGCCGAGGCGTTCGGGGTCCCGTCCGCCGAGGTGACCACGCTCGCGCTCGGGCCGCTGCCCGCGGCCGTCATCAGGGACCTGTTCAGTGAGCCACCGCTGGCCGAGGCACTCATCGCGCAAGGCGGCCGGACACCCTTTACCGTTACCGAAATCGTCGCCGCGCTTGCCCGGCAGGGCGCCATCGTCCGCGACCGCAATCGGCGGTGGCGGCTGGCCCCGGGCCGCGTTGCCGCAGGGGCTGCCGAGGCCGTCACCGCCGGGCTGGAGGAGGCGGCCCGGAGCCGGCTGGCCGGACTGCCCGCCCGGTCGCGTGACATGCTTGGCCTGCTCGCGCTGCTTGACCGGCCCGCGTCGGCGGGCCTGCTCGCCTCCGCGAGCGGCACCGGTCTCCGCGGCGTGCTCGACATGCTGGAAGGGCTGGCCGATGCCGGGCTTGCCCGCCCGGCGGCGGAGGGCTGGGCGCTCAGTCATGATCTGGTCGGCGGCGCGGTCCGCGGCGCGATGCGCCCAGCCGACATGGCGCGATCGCACGCGCTCCTGGCCGAGGCGCTGCGGCAGTGCGGTGCCGATCCCGCCGAGATGGCGGGCCACCTAGCCGCCAGCGGCGACCAGGAGGGGGCGGCCAGGGCTTACGCTACCGCCGCCCGCGGCCAGCTCGAGCGGGCCTGCGATCGGGAGGCCATGCGCCTGGCGGAAGCCGGCCTTGGCCTGGACCCGCCGGCCCGCGTCCGGGCGGCGCTGCTGGAGGTGCGCGGCGAGGCCGGACGCCGCGGCGGGCGACTCGCGGCCGCCCGCGGTGACTTCGCCGCCGCCCTGGACGGCCTCGACGATCCGGCCGACCGCTCTCGGGTCCTCACCTACCTGGCCATCCTCGACGCGAGGACCGCCGACGCCGCCCGCGGCGCCGAGCTGGCCGAACTGGCGATTGCCGAAGCAGGCCACCAGCCCGCGGCGCTGGGCCAGGCGCTGGCGGCGGGCGCGATCATCGACCTGACCGACGGCAACCTGGCCCGCGGCTACGACCGCTGGCACCGCGCACACCGCCTGCTCGAGGCGGCCGGGGACAGCCGCGGCAGCGCCCGCCTGCTCTACTGGCAGGCGATGGCGTACTTCATCGGCGGCAGGCTGCCGGAGGCGGTCAGACAACTCGACCGCCTCGCCCGCCTCGCCCACCTTCCGGGCGGTGACGGTGAGGTGCTGCGGCTGTGGAGCCCGCGCGCAAGCCGCGGCCACGCCCTCGCGTTCCTCGGCCGGCCTGCCGACGGCCTCGCGGAGATCGACGAGACGCTCACCCGGGCCAGGGCCGCCAGGCACCCGGCGATCGAGGCCGAGTGCCTGTGGCGCCGGAGCGAGGCGCTGGCCATCGACGGCCGGGCCGACGCGGCGATCGAATCAGCCGAGGAATCGGCGGTCATCGCCGCCCGCATCGGGCACGCGGAATGGACCGCGGCCGCCTACCGCGGCCTGGGCCTGGCCTGCGAGGCCGCGGGGCTGGCCGACCGGGCCGAATCCGCCTACCGCCGGTCCGTGCAGGGCTCCGAGGACATCCCGTTCTTCCGGGCGTGGGCCAATGCGCGGCTCGGCGCCTGCCTGGCTCGCCAGGGACGGCCGGATGAGGCCGCCCCGTACGTCCGTGCCGCCCTGGCAGGCGGAACGCCGCTCACCCGATTCGAGGCAGACTGGGCGCACGCCGAACTGCTCGCCAGCCGCGGCGAGGACGGGGCCCGCCGCGCGGTCGCCGCCGCTGCGCTCGACGCAGCCCGGCACGGCGGCTACCTGATCCTCATCCCACGGCTGCGCGAACTGGCCGGCTGACGGCCGCGGCGAACGTCGGCCCACGGCAAACTGCCGGGCCCAGGTGGCTTCATTTTAACTAATTAAATTGTTAGAATAAGCAGAGCTAACATGCTGTAGCGGGAGGAGGACATGATGAAGGTGGTCGTCTACGGGGACTTCAACTGCCCCTACTGCTACCTGGCCAGCCAGCGCGCCGACCGGCTGGCCCGCTGCGGGACGGCAGAGATCGACTGGCGAGCGGTGGAGCACGACCGGAAGCTGGCCATGACCGGGACGCCCGCTGACGCCGACCGCGCCGTGTGGGATAAGGAGCTGGCCGATGTCGCCGTGCTGGCGCTGCGCGACGAGGACGCGCCGGCGGCGGCGCCGCCGGTGATCAGCAACACCCACGCGGCGGTGGCTGCCTACGCCGAGGCGGTCTCCGACGGGGTCGCGGACGAACTGCGCCGCCGCCTGTTCCGGGCGATCTGGGTTCAAGGACGGCACCTCAGCAGCGCCTACGAGGTGCGCCACCTGATCAGGGAGGTGATGTGGCCGCAGGAGGACATCACCGACCGGCTGGCAAACCCGGACATCCCCAGCCTGCTGGACCGCGACCCCGATCTTGCCCGGATCGTGCGCCGGTCGGGCGGCACGATCGCGCCCGACGGCGGGCCGCTCACCACGGCCGGCTGGCGGCGGCTCCGGCGGTGGCGCCAGGAGTGGCTGGCGCTGCCCAGCCAGGTGATTCCCGCGGTCATCGGCCCGGACCAGATCGTGCGGTCCGGCATCGACGGGCTCGACTACCTGGCGGACCTGGCGGACCTGGCGGACCGGGCCGGCGTGGCCGACCGGGCCGGCCGGGCCGACCGGGCCGGCGTGGCCGCGGGCCCTGTATCCGGCAGGAGGGCAGAACCGGGTCCTGGCCGACTGCGGGCACGCGCGGCCTGACCGGCTCGCGCCTGTGCTATGCGTTCTCGCGCAGCAGATCTGCGAGAACCGCCGCCTGGCTCAGACCGAGTTCCCTGGTGGCGGTCAGCAGCGTCACCGGCCCGCCCGCCGCCCTGGTCCGGAGCCACCGAAGCGCCTCTCGTTGCTCGGGCTCGGCCAGCTCGGCGATGTACCGGCGGCGGAACTCCTCGAACTTGGCCGGGTCGTGGCGGTACCACGTCCGCAGCCCGGTCGATGGTGCGACGTCCTTCGCCCACTCGTCCAGCCGCGCGGCGTCTTTGCGCAGGCCGCGCGGCCACACCCGGTCCACGAGCACCCGCGTCCCGTCCTCGCGGGAAGGCTCGTCGTAGACCCGGCGAACCCTGATATCGACGCCCATCGCAGGTCTCCTTCTTTCCCTAACGGTTGGCCGGGGGTTTCAGCGCGCCGGCCAGCCGCTGGCCGAGGTGGTCCCAGCTGGCGTCGAACGCGGCGACCCCCTTGTCTTCCAGTGTCTGCACCACGTCGTGGTAGTCGATGCCGAGCGCGGCCAGTTCGTCGAGCACGGCCTGAGACTGCTGGTAGGTCCCGTGGATGCTGTCGGTCGGGATCTGCCCGTGGTCGGCGACCGCGTCCAGCGTGGCCTCCGGCATCGTGTTCACCACGTCCGGGGCGACCAGGCCGGTTACGTACCGGGTGTCCTCGTAGGCCGGGTCCTTGACGCTGGTCGAGGCCCACAGCGGGCGCTGCGGCCGGGCACCCGCCCGTTGCAGCGCCTGCCATCGCTCCGTGGCCAGCATGTCCTCGTAGCGCTGGTAGGCGAGCCGGGCGTTGGCGATCGCGACCGTGCCGCGCAGCGCCGCCGCCCGCGGCGTGCCGAGCTTGTCCAGCCGTCCGTCCACCTCGGTGTCCACCCGGGACACGAAGAACGAGGCCACCGAGGCGATGCCGGACAGGTCCCGCCCGGCGTCGCGAGCGGCTTCCATGCCGGCCAGGAAGGCCTCGATCACCTCGCCGTAGCGGGCCAGCGAGAAGATCAGCGTGACGTTGATGCTGATTCCCTCGGCCAGGCAGGCGGCGATCGCCGGCAGCCCCTGCTTGGCGGCGGGGATCTTGACGAACAGGTTGGGCCGGTCCACCAGCCACCACAGCGCACGGGCCTCGGCCACCGTGCGCTCGGTGTCGTGGGCGACCCGCGGGTCGACCTCGATCGACACCCGCCCGTCCACCCCGCCGGTCGCCTCGTACACCGGGCGCAGCACGTCGCACGCCTGGCGCACGTCGGACGCGGTCAGTTCCCGCAGCGCCTGATCCACCGGAACCTGGCGCAGCTTCAGGTCGCGGATCTGGTCCGCGTAGATATCGCTGCTCTCGACGGCCCGGGCGAATATCGTCGGGTTCGTCGTCACCCCGGAGACCCCCCGGTCGCGGAGCACGGCGAGGCTGCCGCTGGTCAGCCGCTCCCGGCTCAGGTCATCCAGCCAGACCGACACCCCGGCCGCGCGTAGCTTGTGAACCGCAGCGCGTAGCTTGTCAACCGCATCTGTCATCACAGTCCTCCGAACGATCGTGTGCTTCGCGGTCGCGGCCGCCGGTCAGGCCCGCGCCGCGACCCCCGCATGTCCGCGGGCAGGCCCGCAAGGCCGGCGCCCGGCGCGCCCTCGTGCCTGACCGCCATCGTCAACCTCTTCTGTCGAGTCGGCTGATCGCGGATCAGCGGCCAGCGCAGAGCCCGGCGAATTCCGCTCGCAGCTGCGGGTCGTCGTCGTAGTTGCCGCGCCAGTAGGTGGTGCGGGTGCTGGACTCGATCTCGCGGACGCCGCGCATCTGCGTGCACAGGTGCACCGCCTCCAGGTGCACCGCCACCCCGTGCGGTTCCAGTACCCGCTCCAGCGCGTCGGCCAGCTGCTGGCCGATCCGCTCCTGCACGGTGAACCGGCGGGCGAACAGCCGCACCAGCCGGGTCAGCTTGGACAGGCCCAGGATGTGCTCGTGCGCGACGTACCCGACGTAGGCCTTGCCGAAAAACGGCAGGCTGTGATGCTCGCACAGCGAGAAGAACGGGATCGGCCCCTCCACCACCTGGCTGATCCGGCAGTCCGGGCCGCCGCGGCACTCGGCCGGGAACGCCGTCACCAGCTTCTCGTCCCCCTCATACCCGCTGGTAGCGTCGAAGATCGCCTGCAGGAACCGGCGCGGGGTATCGGCGGTGGACACCGTCCCGGCTGGCATGCCCATCGCCGTGAAGATCTCCAGCATGTACCCCTCGAACCGCCGCCACTGCTCCGCGGTGATCCGCCGCGGGCACACCGCAGCCCAGTCGGCGCCGCCGTCCGGCATGCGGTCACCGGCCAGGCCGGTCACGGCCAGGCGCCGGTCCTGGTACGGCCGGTTCGCGTTCATCTACGTCACCTCCGAGCCATGCTGCGGGGCCGGAAACCGGCCCCGCATGCCATCGTCGGGCCACATGCTTGCGAGGAACTTGCAGCCACCTCCCCGGGCGTCAGCTCACGCCCTGTCTCGTAGGGGGTGTGCCATGCCGGACCACGCGCACCGTTACGGCGGCGGCCGGAGCCGGTAGCGCAGGAACAGGTACGAGGCACCGCGGCGCGCGCTGAGCAGCCGGACCGGGCGGTGGTCCCCGGGGAGCAGCTCGAGCCCGGAGACCAGCCCGGGCCGCGGCGTGCTCGCCCGGCCGGCCAGCACCGGGGCGACGGTGAGGAACAGCTCGTCCAGCAGGCCGTCCCGGACAAGCTGGCCCAGCAGCCGCGGCCCGCCTTCGGTGAGCACGCAGGCGTGCCCACGGCCGCGGATCGCGGCGAGCAGGTCGGCCGGGCGCAGCTCGGGGCCGTCGCTCACGGCCAAGACGCGGCAGACGGCCGGGACCTTGCCGCGCAGCCGCCGGGCGCCTGCCGCGCTGGTGACGATGACGGCGCCGGCGCGTAGCGCGGGATGCCGGGTCGGCAGCTCGCCGCGGGCGGTGACGACGATCAGTTCCGGTTCACCCGCCCGGCCGCGGGCGCGGCGCAGCGCCGCGAACTCGTCCGCCTGCGGCCAGACATGTTCCGGCGTCCACAGGTGGCCGGGAGTGGCGCGCAGCGTGCCCGCGCCGATGAGCACGGCGTCGGCGCAGGCGCGCAGCAGCGCCATGACGAAGCGGTCGGCCGGCTCGCCGCGGCTGATCGCCGACCCGGAGGAGGGGTACTCCGGTCCGAGGGCGGT
>Ga0209061_1003668_pt1 | contig 16178 bp, 15 predicted proteins | sample Coa_R1_10_FD_187157 | JGI IMG/M metagenome (GOLD analysis project Ga0209061, IMG submission 187157) | Surface soil microbial communities from Centralia Pennsylvania, which are recovering from an underground coalmine fire - Coalmine... | ecosystem: Environmental > Terrestrial > Soil >...
CAGCCGCGAACCGCCTCCCGAGCACGATGACCGACGCCGGATCGCCGGCGACCAGAGCACTGTCGAGAGCCATGTGGCGGATGTCGAGTTGCTCCATCGCCAACCGGGGGTCGTGGGTGGCCATGCCTTCGAGGAGCGCCACCCGTTCGAGGGCGAGGGTGTCGGCCGCCGCCACCTCACCGTCCTCGACCCGGACCGCCCCCAGCGCGTCGAGCGCCTCGCTCACCAGGGCGGTGTCGCCCGTCGCCCGGCACACCGCGACTGCCCGCTCGGAGGCGACCCGCCCCGCCGAGGCGAAGTCCGGGCCGTCCAGCCAGGCCCGGGCGCAGGCCAGCTGGGCTTCCACCGTTTGGGCTTCCGCCGTGCCGTCAGCCTCCCCGCCGAGGACGACCGCCCGCTGGTAGAGCTCCTCCAAGTCGTCGCGGGAGATGTCCCGACCGAACAGCCCCCGGAACCGCCGGGCCCGGGCGGCCGCCAGGGCCAGGGCAAACGCCGCGTTGCGGTCCCGTCCCGCCCGGGCCGCGGTCTCGGCCGCCTCGAGGTAGGCGTCGTAGCCGGCGTCGCCATGCCCCAGACCGAAGGCGCAGTGCCCCGCCAGCAGCAGGTCGTCGGCCGCATCGGCGGGGTCGTCGGCCAGGGTCGCAGCCAGTCGGTAGTGGGCGTGGGCCTCCATGAAGGCGTGGCGACCGTAGGAGAGGTGGGCGACCGCCCGGGCCAAGCCCCGGGTCGGCACGCGCAGTAAGGCGGTGCGCAGGTCATCGAGGATCCGTTCGAGCGTGGGCCGCCAGTCGCCCCCGCTGACCATGAGCTTCTCCAAGACGACGGCCTGACCGGTGGCCCACGACGCGTGCCGGGCCACCACGGCGTCGAGTTCGCCGTCGGCGGCCAGGCGCTCGACCAGGTAGGCCCGCACCGACTCGAGCGGCCGGAACCAGCTGCCACCGGGGCCGTCCCTGCGCACCAGGAGGCTCTTGGAGGCCAACCGCCCGAGGGCCAGGAGCATCGACTCGCCTCCCGCGTCGCCGACGGCGGCGGCGTCGGCCGGGCCGAACCAGCCGGCGAACACGCCCAGCGGGCCGAGCAACCGCCGATCCCGCTCGGACAGGAGCCCGAAGCTCCAGTCGAGGGTGGCCCGCAACGAACGGTGCCGCTCGTCGACATCCCGTGACCCGGCGAGCAGGCTCATCCGGTCGACCAGCGCCTCCCGCACCGCCTCCAGGCCCAGCGAGGCGCAGCGGACGGCGGCGAGCTCGATGCCGAGCGGCATGCCGTCGAGTCGGGCGCAGATCTCCTGGACGGTCGGGTCCTCGGGGTCGACCGGGGCCCCGCCGGCCGCCGACCGCTCGGCCAGCAGCAGCGCCGCGTCCCCGGCCCGCCCGTCGGCGGTGACCGGCATCGGGCCGAGGGTGACGACGTGCTCGCCGGGAATGCTGATCGGCTCCCGGCTGGTGGCCAGGATGCGCAGCGACGGGCAGGACCGGAGGAGCCGACCGGTGAGCTCGCCGGCCGCGTCGAGGACGTGCTCGCAGTTGTCGAGGACGAGGAGGCCGGACTGCCGGGACAGCGCGGCGACAACGGTGTCGACCAATGACCGGCCCGGCTGCTCGGCCACCCCGACCGCGGCGGCGACGGTCTGCACCACCCACTCCGGCCGGGCCGGCAGCAGGTCGACGAACCAGCCGGCGGGGCCGCCGGCAGCCGCCCGATTCGGGGCGGAGGTCGCCACCTCCACGGCGAGGCGGGTCTTGCCGATCCCGCCGGGGCCGGTCAGGGTCACCAATCGACTCCGCTGGAGGGCGGCGGTCAGCTGCTCGGTCTCCCGGCGGCGGCCGACGAAACTGGTGAAGACACCGGGCGCGCCCACGAAACTCGAGCCGGCCGGGACGGCCCGACGGGCCAGCGCCTGACGGTTGGGAGCGTCCAGCTTCCGCAGCAGAGAGGAAACGTGGCTCTCCACCGTGCGAACCGAAATGAACAGCTCGGCCGCAATTTCAGCATTTGTCCGGTTCCGCCCGAGGGCGTCCAGCACCTCAGCCTCGCGAACGGACACCGCCCCAGGCCCCATCCCGTAATGGTCGCGCTCCGTGGCCCTTTCCGTGGTCTGTTCCGTGGTCGCCCCCGATGACCGCGAATGGCATCCCGTCAGAGGATTCGGCTTGCCAGTCGAACCGAAAAGGAGACGTGAGATGCAACTCGACGAAACCAAGCTGATGGCATTTGTGCACGAGGCGGTGGGCGACGTCGGCGCCGTGCTCAACGGCGCCATGGTGGTGCTGGGCGACCAGCTGGGCCTGTACCGGGCCCTCGCCGGCGCTGGGCCTCTCACCCCGACCGAGCTGGCCGCCCGGACCGGGACGGCCGAGCGGTACGTCCGGGAGTGGTGCCTGGCCCAGACCGCGCGCGGCTATCTGACCTACGAGGGCGGGGGCCGCTTCCGGTTGCCGGACGAGCATGCCGTCGCCCTCACCGACGAGACCAGCCCGGCGTGCGTCATCGGTGCCTTCGAGACGGCGCTCGGTGCCGTGTACGCCACTGACCAAGTCGCCGAGCGCTTCCGCACCGCCGACGGTCTGGCCTGGGGCGACCAGGACGGCCACGTCCACACCGGATGCGAACGGTTCTTCCGTCCCGGCTACCTCACCAACCTGACCTCGACGTGGATCCCGGCGTTGGACGGGGTGGAGGAGTCCCTGACCCGGGGCGCGAGGGTCGCCGACGTCGGCTGCGGCCACGGGGCGACCGCCCTGATCCTCGCCGAGGCCTACCCGGCCTCGCAGATCACCGGGTTCGACGGCCACGAGGGGTCGATCGAGGCGGCCCGCAAGCGGGCGGCGGACGCCGGCGTGGGCAACCGGGTCACCTTGGAGGTGGGCCGGGCCGACGCCTTCCCCGGCCGGTACGACCTGGTGACCATGTTCGACTGCCTGCACGACATGGGCGATCCGGTCGGGGTGGCCCGGCACGTCCGGGAGGCGCTGGCGCCGGGCGGCACGTGGCTCCTGGTCGAACCGCAGGCCGGCGACACGTGGGAGGACAATTTCAACCCGGTGGGGGCGGCCTACTACGGGTTTTCCACGCTGCTGTGCACGCCGAGCTCGCTGAGCCAGCCTGGGGGCGCGGCGCTGGGAGCTCAGGCCGGGGAGGCCCGCCTCACCGAGGTGGCCAAGGAGGCCGGGTTCTCGCAGGTCAGGCGGGTCGCCGACACGCCGTTCAACCTGGTGCTCGAGCTCAAGCCCTGAGTGGGCCCGGCCAGGCCGGGTCGCGCCCGGTCCAGGCGAGGAAGGCAGCCGTCACCGTCGCCCCGTCCGGGGCCGGGACCTCCGGCCCGAAGGTGACCGGCCGGCGGAGCTGCTCGGCCGGGATGGGCTCGAGCACGGAACGCCCGAACTGCACCGCCTCGACCGGGATCTCGACGTCCCGGCCGGCGGCCCGGGCCATGTCCCAGCCGTGGACGTAGAGGTCGACGGCCGGGAAGGTGAGCCCGGCATCGATCCGGCGGGGGCCGGCCGGCGTCTCGACCGTCTGTTGGAGGTCGACGCCGGCCAGCGCCCGGTGGGCGTGGGCGGCCAGGTCGCTCCACCACGCTTGCGGTGGTCCCTGGACGGCGTCGCCGGGAGTGGCGGGCGGCTGCCACGCCGGGCGCCGGCCCTCGAGGGTGTCGATGCCGAACCGGGTCGTGATGCCGAGGTGGCCGAGGACGTCGAGGACCCGCCAGTCGGCGCACGGCGAGGGGCGGTCCCAGACGTCGTCGGGGAGCTGCTGGACGATCGACGTGACGAAGTCGAGGCCCTGGGCGTAGAGGTCGCCGACCGGGGAGGGCATGGCTTACTCGCCGCCCGTCTCGAGGAGGGCGGCCAGCTTGTCCAGGGACATGGCCGTCCCGAGCTCGTTGTCGGCCGGGGAAACCGCCGGCGGCAGCCCCTCGAACAGCATGGTGATCTCGGTCAACGGGTCGTCGCCGGTGAGCGTCGTCGTGATGGTCATGGGTCCTCGGAGGTCGGGGTCGTCGGTCTCGAACTCGACCACCTCGACGACGGACCGGTTGGGAGTGAGGGCGGTGAACTCCCCGTGGTAGGTGTCGGTGTGGGCCGTCGTCTTGCCGGCGTCGGTCGGGTGGTCGTAGGTGAGCGAGACGCGGAACCGGCCTCCGACCTCTGGTTGCCACCGGTGCACGGTGACGGTCATGTCGTCCGGCGAGCGCCAGGCGGTTACCGCGGCCGGGTCGAGCAGGGCCCGGTAGACCGCTGCCCTCGAGGCGCGGATCTGCCGGGTCGTGCAGGTCGAGTGGCGCTCCCCCACGCCCCGTCAGGCTAGGAGGTACAGGGCCACGGCGTAGCTGGCGGCAGCGGCGAAGGCGAGCAGGGCCATGATCAGCGAGCTGACGTCGTAGTTGAAGTCGAGGAAGCTGGCTCCGTTGAAGGCGGCCCCGAGGATGAGCAGGCCGGCGACCGTCGTCCAGGTGCCCACCGCTCGCCGCCCGACCGCGAAGGCCCGCCGGGCGACGCTGATCGACATGAGGATGAGCAGCAGGCCGAGGGTGGCGTGGATAGCCAGGGCGGTGGCCCCGTGCCCGATGGCCCACACCACGCTGTGGAAGGACCGGTCGAAGTAGCCGCCCCCACGGGTCCCGGGGTGGTGGCCCGGGATGGAGACGTACAGGTTGACGACCATCCCGAGGCCGGCCTGCACCAGGACGAGCACGAGCGCGCCGAAGACCATGCGGACCAGCCTCGGGTCACCCCGCCCCCGCCTGCTCGCCAGCCTGGACGCCGCCCCGGCGCGATGCGCCTTGGGCGGCGAGGACGTCGGCGTGCTCACACCTCCGATGCTAATCCTCTAATTCACGGCTCGTGAAAATCCTGCGATCCCACCCGGCCCGTCAAGCACTCGAGCCACCTTTCTCCAAAGAACGCCGTTCGAGCAGCAGGACGTCACGCCAGCGCCCGGCCAGCTCGCCCAGCCGTTCCCGGCGCCCCACGACTCGGAACCCGCACCGCTCGTGGAGGGCCAGGCTGGCCTCGTTCTCCGGGAAGATCCCCGTCTGGACGGTCCAGATCCCGGCTGCCTCCGCCGCCTCGATCAGGGCGGTGAGCAGGCGGCGACCGACGCCCCGGCCCTGCCAGTCCGGATCGACGTACACGCTGTGCTCGATGACGCCGGTGTAGCAGCAGCGATCGGAGACCCCGGAGGCCGCCGCCCAGCCCACGACCCGACCGCCGTCCACGGCGACCAATCGCAGGTCAGGGCGGTGCGCCGAGTCCCAGATCTCCCACGTCGGCGGGGAGGTCTCAAAGGTGGCGTTGCCGGTCGCTATGCCGGCCTCGTAGATGGCCAGCACCGCCGGCCAGTCATCCGGTTCGAGGTGCCGGATCTCCACCGTTTCCGCCACGGCTCAGCGGGGCGCGTCGCCCTGGCGGTAGACGGCGGTCAGCTCGTCCAGCTCCTCCTTGATCGCCGGGTCGAGCGGCGTCTCGGCGGCAGCGAGGCTGTCGGCGAGCTGATCGGGGCGGCTGGCGCCGACGATGGCCGAGGTGATGACCGGGTTGGCCAGGACCCACTGCACGGCCAGCGTGGTCATCGACACGCCGGCCTTGTCGGCGACGGGACGGAGGGCGTCGACGGTGTCGAACTCCCGGTCGTGCCAGTACCGGTCCTGGTAGCGGGGGCCGGCGTTGCCGAGGGTGAACCGGCCTTCGGGCACCGAGTCCCGCTTGTGCTTGCCCGTCAGCAGGCCGCCGGCGATCGGGTTGTAGGGGATGACGCCGACGCCTTCCTCGGCGCACAGCGGGAGGAGCTCCCGTTCGATCTGGCGGAAGAGCAGGTTGTAACGGGGCTGGACGCTGTCCATGCGAGCCAGGTTGTGCAGCTCGGCCTTTCCGATGGCCCGGGCCAGCTGGTACGAGAGGAAGTTGCTGCAGCCCACGTAGCGGACCTTGCCCACCTGGACCAGGTGGTCGAGGGCGGCGACGGTCTCCTCGATCGGCGTCTGGCCGTCGTAGCTGTGCAGCTGGTACAGGTCGATGTAGTCGGTGCCGAGACGGCGCAGGGAGGCGTCCACGGCGTCGAGGATGTGGCGGCGGGAGGCGCCCTGGTTCCAGGGATGGGGGCCCATGGCGCCGACGCACTTGGTGGCCACGATGAAGTCGTCGCGGCGACCCTTGAGCCAGCGGCCGACGATCTCCTCGGTCCGGCCGACGGTGTCGAGGCCGCCGCCGAGGGGGTACACGTCCGCCGCGTCCAGGAAGGTCACGCCGCCCTCAGCGGCGGTGTCGAGGATGGCCCGCGACGTCTCCTCGTCACACTGCAACCCGAAGGTCATGGTGCCGAGGCAGATGCGGGAAACTTGCAGTCCGGTGCGCCCGAGTCGTGTGCTCTCCATGCGGCGGAGCCTACGACTGAATATTCAGGCCCCGGCGGGGTGATCGGGCCGGACCGTGGCCGAGGTCACAGCCGGGTTGTACGTTCACCTCATGGTCGATCTCGAAGCTCTCCTCGACCGCCTGGACCTCGAGGAGTGGGTGCGGCTGCTCACCGGGGCCACCTTTTGGGTCCTGCACCCCCTGCCGTCCATCGGGCTGCGTTCCCTCGGCCTGTCCGACGGGCCGTGCGGCGTGCGGGGGGTGACCTGGGACGAACGCGACCCGTCGCTCAACCTGCCTTCGGCCACCGCCCTGGCCGCGGCGTGGGATCCGGATCTTGCCTACCGCTACGGCGAGGCCATGGCCGCCGAGGCCCGTCGCAAAGAGATCGACGTGATCCTCGGGCCGACCATCAACCTGCACCGCAGCCCGCTGGGCGGCCGTCATTTCGAGGCCTTTTCCGAGGACCCGCTTCTCACCGGGGTGCTGGCGGTGGCCTGGATCAAGGGCTGCCAGGCCCACGGCGTGGCCGCCTGCCCCAAGCACTACGTCGCCAACGACTTCGAGACCGAGCGGTACACGGCATCGGTCGAGCTCTCCGAGCGGGCTCTGCGCGAGTTGTACTTGGCGCCGTTCGAGGCCGCGGTGGTCGACGGTGGGGCGTGGACGGTCATGTCGGCCTACAACGCCGTGCGCGGGGTGACGATGACCGAAAACGACCTCCTCCTCGACCCGCTCTGCGACACGTGGGGATTCGACGGGGTGGTCATCTCGGATTGGACCGCGGTTCGGTCGTTGGCTGCGGCCCGGGCCCGCCAGGACCTGGTCATGCCGGGACCGACGGGGCCGTGGGGTGAGGCGCTGGTCGAGGCCGTCCGCGCCGGCGAGGTGGACGAGGCGGACGTGGCCGAAAAGGTTCGTCGAGTGCTGCGGCTGGCCACCCGGGTCGGGGGCTTCGATCCGCCCGCGGCCGACGCGACCGTGGCCGACATCGACCCCGCCGGCATCGCCCTGGCTCGGGAGGCGGAGGCGGCCGGCGCCGTTCTCGCCGCCAACGATGGCATCCTGCCGTTGGCCGGGGGCCAACGGGTGGCGGTCATCGGCGACCACGCCGCCCGACCCCGCACCCAGGGCGGCGGCTCCGCCATGGTGATGACGGCGGCGACCGTCTCGCCCCTCGACGGGCTGCGCGCCGCCCTCCCCGACGCCACCGTCACCTACCGCCTCGGGACGCTGGTAGACGCCGAGCTCCAGCCGTTCGACCCCGATACCCTGACCGATCCGACTACCGGCGAGCGGGGCCTCCATGTGGACCTTCTCGACGCCGCCGGGAACGTCGTGGCCTCGGAGACCCGGCAGCGGACCTCCCTGGTGTGGCTCGGCACCCTCCCGGCCGGGGTGACCCGGGTCGTGCTCTCGGCTGATTACCGGCCGACGGCCAAGGGGCCGGCCGAAGTGGGCGTGCGCGGGGTGGGACGCAGCCGCCTGACCGTGGACGACCGGGTCCTGTTGGACGGTGAGCCTGTCCTCACGGGCAAGGACATGGCCGCCTCCTTCCTCGACCCGCCGTCCATGAGCGCCCCGGTCGAGTGGGAAACCGGCGCCACCTACCGGCTGCGGCTCGACCACGACACCAGCAACGGAGGCGTTCCCTTGACCTGCGCGCTGACGCTGGGCTGGCGGCCACTCCTCGACGACGCCGACGCCCTCATCGCCGAGGCGGTCAGGGAGGCGACCATGGCCGACGTGGCCGTGGTGGTGGTCGGAACGACGGAAAAGGTGGAGTCGGAAGGCTTCGACCGCACCTCCCTGGCCCTGCCGGGTCGGCAGGACGAGTTGGTCGAGGCGGTGGCGGCCGCCAACCCGCGGACCGTGGTGGTGGTCAATGCCGGCTCTCCGGTGCTGCTGCCCTGGCGGGAACGGGTGGCGGCGGTGCTGCTCACCTGGTTCGGCGGCCAGGAGTACGGGCACGCGCTGGCCGACGTGCTCACCGGCGCGGTCGAGCCTGGAGGCCGCCTGCCGACGACATGGCCGGCGGCGCAGGAGGACGTGCCGGTCATCGACGTGACCCCGAAGGACGGGGTGCTGCGCTACGACGAGGGCATCCACATCGGGTACCGGGCGTGGCTGCGGGCTGGGACCGCCCCGGCCTACCCGTTCGGGTGGGGTCTCGGGTACACGACGTGGGAGTACTCCGACGCCGCGGTGAGCGTGATCCCGGACGACCAGGGCGGCGGCCTGCAGGTTGCGGCCACCGTCCGCAACACCGGGACGCGCCCCGGGCGCGAGGTGGTGCAGGTCTACCTGTCCCGACCGGAGTCGGCGGTTGAGCGGCCGGTGCGCTGGCTGGGCGGGTTCGCCTCGGTGTCGGCCGAGCCCGGTCCGCCGTCGGTGGTGTCGGTCCGGGTCCCCCGGCGCGCCCTCGAGCACTGGGACGAGCAGGCCGGCGGGTGGCGGCTCGAGCCGGGAACCTGGATGGTCACGGTGGCCCGCCACGCCGGCGAGGCCGCCGCCGACACCGCCCTGACCCGCGCGGTGGAGGTGGCCGGCTAACCGGAATGATGGGGGGCGTGCGCTCCCAGGTCCTCCACGTCACCACCGGATCCCGTCCCGCCGTCCACGACCTCACCCCGGCCTGCGCCGAGTTCGTGGCCGACGCCGGCGACGGGCTGCTGTCAGTCTGGGTACCCCACGCCACCGCCGGGGTGGCGGCCATGGAGCTCGGGGCCGGCAGCGACACCGACCTGATCGCCGCCCTCGACCACCTGCTTCCGGCCGATGATCGGTGGCGGCACCGGCACGGAAGCCACGGCCACGGCCGGGACCACGTCCTGCCGGCGCTGGTATCGCCGTCGATCACTGTTCCCGTGCTCGACGGCCAGCTGCAGCTGGGCACCTGGCAGTCGATCTGCCTGGTCGACACCAACGTCGACAATCCGGAGCGGTCGGTGCGGCTCAGCTTCCTGGAGGGCTAGCTCGGCGCTCCGTGGGGGGTCTGGCCCCGCGCTTCGGGGGAGGGTCAGGTCCGGCGCTCCCTGGAGGTCACGTCCGGTCGGACGGGCCGAAGCCGAACGGGCGGCCTCCGCCGGCGCCCCTCCCGCCCCCGCTGCCCCGCCCCGGTTCCCAGATGCCGTCGACCAGCCCGTAGGCGACGGCCTGCTCGGCGGTCAGCCACCGTCCGGCGGTCAGGTCGGCCTCGACGTGCTCGAACGGCCGACCGCTGGCCTGCGCCAGCCGGTCGGCGAACCGGGCCAGCTCATGCTGTCGCTGCTCGGCCCAGGCCTGAAGGTCGCCGGCCCGTCCGCTGACCGAGCTCTCGGGTTCGCTCAGCCGGATGCGGGCGTGGGTGGCGGCGTGGCGCAGGGGGGCGGCGGCCAGCACCCCGACGGCGGAACCCTCGGCCCGGCCCACGCAGACCGCCTCGACCGGAGCGCGCAGCTGGTCGATGGTGTCGATCACGGCGAAGGCGGCGTGCAGCGGCCCGCCCTCACTGTCGACGTGGATCACGACCGGCTCGTCGCCACTGCTTTCGAGGAGCAGCAGCTCGGCCGTGACCTGCCCGGCCAGGGTGTCGTCCAAGGCACCGCGCACCAGGACTACCCGCCGCTGCAGCAGCTGGGAGCGGATCCACGGGTTGAATCCCTCGTCGCTCACCCCGTCGACGATATATCTCGGTGCCCGATGCAACCTAGAAGCCTTTTCGTGCGTCTACTACGGATGTGGAGCAGGCATCGCAGGACTCCCCCGAACGGGCCTGGACCACCAAGATGATCGGCGTCGGCGCGGCGGCGCTGGCCGCCATCGCCATCGCCGTGGTCATCAGTGCCGTCGTTCACCGACCCTCGCACCAGCCGCTGGTGATGACGGCCGGCAGCACCTCATCGACCACCGCGGCCGGTCCGCAGGGCGGCGCCGGCGCGGAGGCGACCGAGGTGCAGCAGCTCGTCGCCTCGGTCAGACGCCCGCCCGGCGCCACCGCCATGACCGGCTGCCCGACCCTGGCCGCCCAGCCGGCCCAGCCGCTGCCCCGCACGACGGCGGCGACCGGTTCCCGCTGCTGGCAGGTGTCCGACTCGCGGAGCCAGGTCGTGGCCTGGGAACGCCGGCACGGCCCGCCCCACATGGATCCCGCCGGGACGGTGCGCGACGGCTCTGTTCGGGCCCCGACGGCCATCGGGCTGCTGTATCAGCTCGGGAAGCAGGGTGGCGTGGAGCTGAGCGTGTACCCCTCCGGCGACGGGAGCGTCTTGCGGGTCGATGCGTATGTGCGGGCGGCCGCTACCGCCGCTCGGGTTGGCTGACGGAAGGGCGGGAGGAGGACGATGGACGCCCGTTCCCCGCCGAAGGCGGGCGGGTGCCCATCGTCCTGGTCCCGCCCCCACACGACCCCACCGACCACGCCGGCCCACACAAAGGCCTAGGGCAAAGCCCGCCCCATCAAGACCGCATCCCACAGCTGTCCGTCGGCCCGGCGGTAATGCCGCCGCTTCCGCCCCTCCTCAACGAACCCGGCCTTGCGGTACAGGGCGACAGCCGGCGAGTTGGTCGGCCACACCTCGAGGGCCATCTTGTGGGCGCCGGCGGCGGTGGCCCAGGCGATGGCGGCGTCGAGGAGGGCGGTTCCGATGCCGGTACCACGCCAGCCGGCGGTGACGGCCATCCCGAGCTCGGCCACTCCGTAGGGAGCGATGGCGGTGCTCAGATACCCGACGATCTCATCCCCCGAATCGCCCGAGCCGACAGCAACCAGGATCGTCCCCTTCGGATCCGCCAGCCGCGACGCCATGGCCGCCTGACGAAGGTCCCGATCGAACGGGATCTCCGCGCCCAACCATTGCCCCTCCGCCGCAACCTCCCAAAGAACATCGACGATCTTGGGAAGGTCCTCGACCGTCGCCGTGCGCACCGACCAGCGACGATGTCCGGCCATGGGCGGAAACGTACCAGCGCGGCCGGCCGTCCAAACCGGCCCCGGCGCGGCTACCGTCTGCTGGTCGACGCGGCCACCTTGGAGGTACGTACGTCCGTGCCGCCCGCCACCATCACCGTCGCTCCGTGACTGTCGCCGTCCCGTCCCCCGAGCCAGCCGAGCCCGACGAGGCCGCCGACCCCGCCCCTCCCGTCGAGCCACCCGAGGGAGCCGGGCCCACCCCCGCAGCGGAGCCTGCCGCACCCGCCCAGCGAGCCGACCCCACCGAGCCCGCGGACCACACAGCGCCCACCGACCCCGCCGAGCGAGCCGACCCCACCGACCACACGGCGCCCACCGAGCCCGCCGACCACGCACGGCCCACAGCGCCCGCAGCGCCGGCCAAGCCCGTTGGGCGGACACCAGACGGCGCCCTTCCAGTCGGCCCCCGCCACGCTGCGCCCCGACGCCGGTGGCGGCCCAGCGCCACGTGGTGGCGGCCCAGAGCGTCGTGGTGGTACGTCCTCGGCACCGCGGTGACCCTCGGCGCGGCCGGGGTCAGCGTCACCTTCCTGCCGTCGCTCCCGACCTACGACGCGTGGTCATGGCTGCAATGGGGCCGGGAGCTGGCCCACGGCACCCTGATCACGACCGGGGCGGCGTCATCCATCAAGCCGCTGCCGATGCTGGTGGACGCGGTGCTGTGGCTGCTGTTCGGGCACGGGGCGCCGGCGGCGTGGGTGGCGGTGGCCCGTTTCGGCGCCCTCTTGTCCCTCTTCTTTGCCTACCGCCTCGCCTCCCGCCTGGCCGGGCCGGGGGTCGGGCCGGTGGCCGGGGTGCTGGCCGCGGCCGGGCTGGCGACCAGCTACGAGTTCGCCAACTACCTGTTCGTGCGGGGCATGTCGGAGCCACTCGAGGTGGGCCTGTGCCTGGCCGCGGCCGACGCCTGGCTGCGGGGGCGCCGGTGGCTCACCCTGGTGGTCCTGACCCTGGCCGCCCTGGCCCGCATCGAGGTGTCCGCCTTCATCATTGTCTACGGCGTGTGGTGCCTCATCCGGATGGACCGCCGGTGGGTGACGGCGGCGGCAACGGTCGGCGCCCTGCTGATCGTGGTGGCGGCCTGGTTCGGGCTGGAACTGTGGGGGTCCGGCGACCTCCTCCGCTCGGCCACCAGCGCCACCATGGAATCGCAGGGCGGCCCGCTCCTCACCACCCATCCGGGCCTGGCCACGCTCCGGGAAGCGGTCGACGACGTCCTCGTACCGGTGACACTTGGGTTCCTCGCCGGCCTCGTCATCAGCGTGGTCGTCGCCGTCCGTCGCCGCCGGATCCCGCCGGCCCTGTGGCTGGCAGCCGGCGCCGTCCTGTGGATCGCGGGCGAAGCGGCCATGGCCCAGCTGCGGCTGGCCACCGGTGCGCCCCGTTATCTCCTGCCCGGGATCGGCGCCGGCGCGGTGGTGGCCGGGGCGGCGTGGGTGGCCGTGGCCCGGGCCGGGTGGCGGCACGGCCGGTTCCTGGTCGCTCGCCCGGCCGTACCGCTGGCCGTGGCCGCGATCCTGGTCGTCACCACCCTCAGCGCCGGGTCGCTGAGCTGGCACAAGCACGTGCGCACCCCGACCGTCGTCACGGCCAAAGAAGTGGTCTTCACCTGGAAAAGCAACCTGCGGGCCAGCCGCACCGCCGTAGAGCTCACCCACGACGCCGCCGCCGCCGTTCGCCTGGCCGGCGGCCGCCAGCACATCCTCGACTGCGGACCGGTCTCCACCCAGCCGCTCAACGTGCCCGGCCTGGCCTGGGCGCTCGACGTCCCCCCGGGGCAGGTTACGGACGTTCTTCAGCCGACCGGGACCTACTTCCAGGCCGGCACATGGTTCGCGGTGCCGGCCCGCCTCCGGGGCACGTACCACCAGGTGGCCGTCACGCCGGGCCTGCCCAACCGGCAGTGGCGGGTCGTGTCCTCCTGTCCTCTGGGGAATCCTTCGGGGAAATGAGGCCGGCGCGCAACCCGGCCTGGATGCCTTCGCTCGGGCCGGGTGAATCTTCGACGTAGGCACGTCGAGCAGCTCGGACGTGTGGGGACCCTCAGTGCCTCGCAGCCGCTAACGGTTGCCGGCTGAGGCTCATGAGGGGCGGGACGACGCCTGTGTGAGTTGGGTGCGTATATGGCAACAAGCGCGCATCGGCCCCGGCTTTGGCTCAGAGGGTGACCGTGGCCGGCACGGGAGAGGCACAGCGGGCGCCCCGTTCCCCGCCGAAGGCGGCCCGGGGTGACGGCGGTGCTTCTCCCATCTCGCTCCGACCAAGGGCATGGGGCTGTTGCGTAGTGTTGGGCTGTGGCCACGGAACTCGTGGAGGTCGGCGTCTCGCTCGTCGAGGCGCTGGAGCGGGGCGACACCGATACGGTGCGGGCGGCGTCTCGGTTTCCTGAGTGGGACGGCTGGGGCGACTGGGTCGAACACCGCTGGCGGCCCCGCCTCGAGGACCTCACCGGGCCGGTCCGGACCGTGAGCGGCGGTCACCCGGTCCACGACCGGATGGTCCGCGTCATCCTTGACGGAGAGCGCGGCCAAGCGTTCGTCAGCGTGCTGTTCGAGGACGGAAAGCTCGCCGGGGTGGGGATTGACGAGAACGACAAGGACGGCCGGTTCGCCGTTGTGGTCGGGGCCACGCGGCGGGGAGCGCGCCCCTTGAGCCGCGAAGAGCTCGACGCCCAGTACGACCAGCTGCGCGCCTTCTACGCGCCGCTCGTCCGCGGGCGACTCGGATTCGACGAGGGCGGTGGGCCGGCCCCCCGGTGGCGGGATCCGGCCCATCCGGCGCAGGTCCATCTGGATGTGCAGGTCGATGACCTGGAGGCGGCGGAAGTGGGCGTGCTCGGTCGGGGCGCCACCAAGGTCGAGGACTTCGGTGAATGGCGGGTCTACGAGGACCCCGCCGGGCATCCCTTCTGCCTCTATCCGGGCCTGAGCGGAGCCGGCAGCGGGCCGGGGAAGCTGATGCGCGTGGTGATCGATTGCCCGGATCCCGCGGTGCTGGCGCACTTTTGGGGCGGGTTGCTCGACATGCGGCGGCGAGTGGAGGACTCGCCCGATCGGATCGTGATCGGCGATGAGGATGCGGACCGGCCGATGATCGGACTGCAGCGCGTGACCGAGTATCAGCCGCCGAAGTGGCCGGACTCCGACTACCCGGATCACATGCACTTCGACATCGGCTTCGACGACCGCCCGGCACGGGAGCGTCTGGCTCGCGAGTTGGGAGCAACCCGTTTGCCTCCTCAGGGCGGGAGCTGCCCCGTCTACGCCGACCCCGCCGGCCATCCCTTCTGCCTCTGCTACAAGGGCGAGTGACCCGAGGCGTCTCTCCCGCCTCTCCCGACGCGAACCGGTGTCACAGCCAAGACGAGGACCTCGTCTTAGGGCACATGCAAACCAAAACAGCGAAGATCGCTGCCATCTCCGGCTCCCTGCGCACCGGCTCGTGGGCCCGGGCCCTCGTGCGGGCGGCGGCCAAGCGGCTGCCGGCCGGCGTCGACCTGACCATCTGGGACGGACTCGAGGGCATCCCGCCCTTCAACCAGGACCGGGAGGATGACCCCGTCCACCCGGCAGTGGCGGAGATGCGGGAGCTCATCGCCGGCTGCGACGTCCTGCTCATCGTCACCCCCGAGTACAACCACTCCATGCCCGGCGTCCTCAAGAACGCCCTGGACTGGGCGTCCCGGCCTTACGGCTCTTGTGTTTTGCAGGGCAAGCCGGTCGCGGCCGTCGGGACCAGCCCGCTCCCGACCGGAGGCGCGTCGGCCCTGTCGGATCTGACCCGGCTGCTCACCGCCATCCGGGCCGAGCTGATCGAGACCGATCTCACCGTCCCGCTGGTCCACACCCGCATCGACAGCAAGGACCAATTTTGTGACGCCGAGCTGGCCGGACGGGTCGACCAGCTGCTCGCCAAGGTGGCCGACCGTGCCGTCGCCTGAGCTACAGATGGATGCAATGACGCCGGAGGACGAGGCCGGTCTCCCGGGACTCCTGTTTTCGATCGCCTACCGCATGACGGGCCGGGTGGGTGAGAGCGAGGACCTGGTCCAGGAAGCGTTCTTCCGCCTGGAACGGGCCCGGCAGGCGGGCGTGGAGGTCCGGTCGGCCAAGGCCTACCTGGCCGCCACGACCACCCGGCTGGCCATCGACCACCTGCGCTCGGCCCGGGCCAGGCGGGAGTCCTACGTCGGCACCTGGCTGCCGGAGCCGATCGTCACCGACCAGCACGAAAGCCCCGAACAGATGGCCGAGCTGTCCGACTCCCTCTCCATGGCCTTCCTCGTGCTGCTGGAGAGCCTGTCGCCGGTCGAGCGGGCCGTGTTCCTGCTGCGCGAGGTGTTCGGCTACGGCTACGGGGAGATCGGGCCGATCGTCGGCAAGAGCCAGGCCAACTGCCGGCAGATCTTCACCCGGGCCCGCCAGCATCTCCACGCCGGCGACGCCCACCGGGTCCGCCACGAGGTGTCAGCCGACCAGGGTCGGGCCCTGGTGCGCTCCTTCATCGCCGCCACCCAAAACGGCGACCTGGACCAGCTGATGCAGCTCCTGGCCCCCGACGCCGTGTTTTGCGGGGACGGCGGCGACAAGGCCACCGCGGTGCGCGAACCCATCTCCGGGCGCGACCGGATCGCCCCGCTCCTTCTTTGGCTCTTCGCCCGGACCAGATCCCAGGGCATCCACGCGGAGCCGGTCGAGGTCAACGGCGGGCCGGGGCTCATCACCCGCGACCGGCAGGGCCGGATCGTCAGCGTGCTCTCGATCGAAGCGCACGACGGTGTCATCCACTCGCTGCGCAGCGTCGTCAACCCCGACAAGCTCAGCCACCTCGGCCCCGTCTCCGACTTCCTCCGCGTCCAGTGAGCCCGCACC
>Ga0209061_1003669_pt1 | contig 16174 bp, 15 predicted proteins | sample Coa_R1_10_FD_187157 | JGI IMG/M metagenome (GOLD analysis project Ga0209061, IMG submission 187157) | Surface soil microbial communities from Centralia Pennsylvania, which are recovering from an underground coalmine fire - Coalmine... | ecosystem: Environmental > Terrestrial > Soil >...
TTAATAACGAGCAGGACCGACTTGCACTCGTTGCGGCCCTGGACATGGTGGATGCGGCGCTGCTCTTTGAAGAGGATACCGCAACGGAACTTATCCACGCGCTCCGTCCAGCCCTCTATGTCAAGGGGAGCGATTACACCGATGAAACGCTGCCCGAAGCCAACGCCGTCCGCGAAGTGGGAGGCCGTATTGTCATCCTCCCACTGGCTGGGAGTGTCAGTACGAGCCGGGTCATCGAGCGCATCAAGCAGCACTAATGGCATGTAAAGGACGATTGCTGTACCAAGGAAAGGCCAGGGCTGGAGTATCCAGCATACTGGCCTTTTCCTGTTGCGCCAGACTGGCGCACGTCTCTTCTTCGCTATTGTTTGTCTGAAGCAAGAGCGAGAATCCGCTCGACGATCTGGCTGGTATGCAGATCATCGCTGAAGAGTGGTGCAATAACGCTTTGCGCTCCAATGGCTTGAAGCGCCTCGGCTGCCGGTGATGGCTGTCCGCGATAATCGCCTCCTTTGACGTAGATGTGGGGACGCAAGGTGCGAAGTAATTCAGGAAGCGTTTCCCCTTCAAAGAGCAGCGTTTCGTCCACCATATCGAGAGCTGCGACCAGCATCAGGCGATCTCGTTCGTTATGAATGGGCCGACCTGGCCCTTTCAAACGGCGAGCGCTGGCATCGCTATCGACAGCCACAATTAACATCTCTCCCAGCGTTTTTGCATAGCGAAGAAGCCGCACATGGCCTGAGTGCAGCAGATCAAAGACGCCATTGGTGAACACAATCGTTTTTCCAGCAAGCCGCGCCTGCTCTACTTTTGCAGTGAGCAACTCCAACGCTGCGCTCTGGTGGGCCATCATATCAGAGACAGTGAGAGGCGTGATCGTGTCAACGAGAAGCTGGACCGGCAGGTGATGGTCCTCCAGGAGCCGGAGAGCATCATGGTAATAGTTCGGGTTGAGTAAAACCGCAGTGGTGATTCCGTGGGCGTTCATTGCTTCATAAGAAACGATAGGGTGTCCCGTCCCTGGAAGAAATTTTCCCTGTTTCTTCGGGTTGAGATCGACAACGCAGGAGATCAACTGCGCATCAGGATCGACCAGGTTGGCAAGAGTAACCCCCTTGCCAGCCGCTCCCAGTAATGCTACTGGTCCGTTCTGTAAGAGGGCCTGGAGCATTCCTCTCCACTGCTCACAGAAGCGATGTTCACGCCGCTGGAATTGGGAAGCAAGCGCTGGTATGGAGCCGGGAGAAAACGTAATGGAGGGAGGGTGTTCTCTGTCATGGAGAGTGGTTTCGACCCAAAGGTATTGATCCCCGAAGGTGCGCTGAATACGCTGGACGTGGAAGCCAGCGAGTTCGAGAGCGAGGGTGATCGTCTCCGCACTAAAGTAGGAGCAATGTTCGTAGTAGATGTCCCACATAACCGTATTGCGGAGAATCCATTCAATGGTGGGTGTCTCGAAAAAGGCGCGAGCATGGGGTGAATGCTCTACGGTGCGTCGAAGCATGCGCAAAAATGGTAACGGATTGGGAACATGTTCAATCACATGGCGGCAAATGAGAACATCCATCTCAGCCGTATCGCCGATGCACGCTTCATCATAAGAACGAGCGGCAAACCGAAGTCGGCCATCAAGATCGCGAGCAGGCCCTCGGTAGGCCGGGTCGAACCCATAGCCAGTATTGTCCTTATCTGCCCCAACCAGCTTACGCAGGAAGGTTCCATCTCCACATCCCACTTCAAGGATACGACACTGCCGTACCTGTTGCTCGATAACCAGGGAACGGACCAGTTCGTCGAGATAGCTCTCAAAAGCAGGGGCATGCGCTTGTGAGTTTTCATAGTGCTCGTTGTAGAGTGTAGGAGTTCCAAAGGCTCCATTGAAAACAAACCCACACGTATGACACACCAAAAGGACAATATCCCCTCGTTGTACCTGCTGGGCCGCTTTCTGGGATGCTATCAAGAGATTCGTGAGGACAGGGACCCCACTGCGGCGCAAAAAGGGAGTTGTGGTAGTTGAAGCACAAAGAGGACAGCGTTTCGTCAAGAGTTGCTCGGGTTGGGGAGAATTCATCGTGTGTTCCGCACCTTTCACTGATAAGGTTCCATAACTGGGGATGCAACAGGGAGCGTTACGCGCATACAAACAAATCGGTCAAAACGCACAATTTGTAGGAGAAAGCCTCATCAGCAACCATACCAGATACCGTAGTTGAGTTATCAGTGCGCTATAAAGGGATCACAGGTGACTGATAGGTGCTTCATGAGTGGCGAATAGGCATCTTGGAGGAGTGATTCCCACGCGATGCGCAACGAGATGGTTCGTGCTATACTCCCTCTATGTCCATGAGTTAGTCATCTTCAAAACAAACAGAAAAGCAGAGAAAGGACACCATCCCGAATCCTGTGGAGAGATTTTGTCTTTCTCAAGAGGGGAAAATGAAGAGATAATACAGGCATGAATTGTCCCTTTTACTCGAAACAGTGCATTTCCAATTAGGAGGGAACATTTATGCCTGCCTCTAAGAAAGAGCGTATCACATCAGATACAGACGCTCAAACAGTGGAGCAAACATCCCCACAGGTACCAGATCAGCAAGCGTTTCATGAGCATTTGCGCGCTTTGACGCGCAGCGCGGTACGAGTGGTGATCGAAGAAGTCATGCGTGAAGAGCTCACGCAATTCCTGGGAGCGGCTTGGGGCGAGAGTACACCGGAGCGCAAAGGCTACCGCAATGGAACCTACACGCGTGATCTGGCCACTTCATCAGGCTCTCTTGAAGAGCTGCACGTTCCCAGAGACCGCGAAGGAAAGTTTCATACCCAGGCCTTTGAGCGCTACAGCCGTTACGAACCGCAGGTGGCTGAGGGGCTCACGCAGATGTTTGTCGCAGGAGTCAGTACCCAAAAAGTGGGAGAAGTGGCTCAAACGCTGATCGGAGTGGCTCCCAGCGCCAGTACGGTCAGTCGTCTCAATCAAACATTGACCGAACAATTTGAGACGTGGCGGCAGCGCCATTTGCACGAGCATTGGCGTGTCCTCTACCTGGACGGCGTCCACTTCGACATCCGTCATGGCGACCAGGTGGATTCAACGATCATCTTAACGGCCTTAGGCGTCGATCTGGAGGGAAACAAAGAGGTCCTGGCACTACGTGCGTGCGCCGAAGAAGACAAAGATGGATGGAGCTGCCTGTTACACGATCTGCGGCAGCGCGGAGCCACCCAGATTGACTTGATCGTGACAGACGGGCATGAGGGACTGTTGGCCGCCATTGCAGCCCTTTTTCCCGTCACCCCACGCCAACGGTGTGTCGTGCATAAACAGCGCAACGTGATGAACGCTATTCCCAAGCGCGAACGTGATCCCATCGCGACGGAACTGGCCGGGATCTGGAAAGCTGCGACCAAAGAAGAGGCACTGGTTCACCTGGCAGCGTTTCAAGGCAAATACCAGAAACGCTATCCCGAAGCCGTGCGCAGCCTGATGGAAGACAAAGAACACCTCCTCACGTTTTACGATTTTCCACCAGTCATGCATCGGTATATCCGTACCACCAATGCTATTGAAAGTTTCTTTAGCAATGTCCGGCAGCGCACCGATCAGATCGACACGTTCACCACAGAAACCAGTTGTCTCACCATTGTCTGGGCTGTGATGCAAGGGATACACGTGCCGAGAATTCCGGTCAAGTAACGACTGGACGTTGATTATTGCTGGCAGACAAGCAACCAGCCGAAAAGGGTGGGTCAGGAGGGGGCATTTTTTGTCTCTCGCCAGGTGGAACAAAAGACCGCTTGTTGATGATGGTAAACCATCTGCGCTACCAGGTTCTCATGCCGTTTATTATTGTGGACAGTAAATCATTGCCCCTCTCCGTTGACTCGCTTGTTGATTCTTGTCGCTCCACAACTTTCGGGATGCTGTCAGAGAAAGCCCGGTGGAATTTGATCGCTCTCCAAATACCGCGTGGCATGCGAAACATCGACTGCCCAACAATCCAACCCTGGATCAGCGAATGCAATGGCACATGGAACATGCCAGAAGATGCCCCTGCCTTTCTCGAGACGAGAATCTTCTGGAAGATCTCAAGAAGAGATATGCGGGGACACATCAGGACTTTTGGATTTGGTATACGACAACCGACCCTCGGGCTGTAGGTCTCTGGGCAGCAGACTGTGCGGAACATCTTTTGCCCTACTTTGAGGAAAAATACCCGCAAGACCCTCGTCCCAGAGACGCGCTCAGAACACTTCGAGCCTGGGTACAGACCGGCGAGTTCCGTATGGCAGTCATTCGAGGAACATCCCTGGCCGCTCATGCGGCCGCCAAAGCCGTCAAGAAAGAAGAGCGAGCAGCAGGCTTTGGCGCGCATGCTGCAGGTCAAGCCGTGGGCACCGCACATGTTCCCACCCATGCGCTCGGTCCAGTTCTTTACTCTCTGAAACTGGTTGCTGCGTTACGTCCGACCGATGTCAAAAATGCCAGTCACGCGGGAGGTGCCAATGGCTACGCCAGCCGGGATGCGTCATAAGGGCTTTTCCCTGGAAACAGGCGACAAAGTGTGTGTGTACAGTGACTCGACTCACATTTTGCTCCAGTTGCGGCGGGATGTACCCACCCAGCAAGATATCCTGGCCCCGTCATTCAAAACAGCAGTGGAGCTTTCCGAGGGAGAGGCCCTCGCCCTAGCCGCCGAGCTGCTCTTCGTCGTTGCAGGCCGGCGAGGGTTCCAGGAAGAGCATTCTGAAGAAGAACCTGAGTAGTGCTGTCCCAGCGCTCCCTTTCCCATGAACTACTCTTCAGGTTTCCGATCGGCGGCTGGCCGAGAGATGAGACGAAACCGAGGACGAGGAGCGGGCAGAGAACTGGCTTCATCGCCTCCAGCCGCCTTTGCAGGTGGGAGATCAAATAACATTGGCTGGATGAGGCCCTCGATGCGGCGTCTACGGGCGCGCGGTGCGTAGTCAGGCACCCGCCAGTGGAGCACCCATTCCCCAGGCTCCAAATCGAAGAGGGTCAACTGAGGTGAATGAAATGGCGTTTCCACCAGGCGCGAGTTGCTCACCTGTTGTACCTGTTTGCGATCTGACTCTCGTTCGACGTCGTACTGGGCAAGCGTGACAGTCTGGTATTCAACCTTGAGCGGGCCGTCACCCACGAGTTGTGCAACGAGATAAGCTCAAGTAAAGCGAAAAGAAACAGCCCTCCAGCGATGCTGTATGGCTAAAAAGCCGAGGAAAGCGCCTGCGATTGCTGCCCATTGATCCAGAAGAACGAGCAGATCAGGCAGTGCCGAGGAAAGAAACAACGTCTGTGACGAGTAGTTAAGCAGTGGCGAGCAGATCAAAGCCAAAAGCGCGTGCAAAGGTGGCTGGCAACCCGTGGAGCGTGACGACAAGCCTGGGAGCGTCGGATGGACGGGCATTTCGAGCGAACCGCTCCTCCCAGGACAGACGCCAATGCGCGCGTTTCGCTCTGGTCAAGGTTGGCGCGATCTGCGCCGGGGCAGGCGAAGCATCGGGAGAGATAGCGTTTGCTACCCGAACGGTTTGGCTTCGGACTACTTTAAGCCAGGAGCGCCGGATGCTACAGCGTGGCCAGTCTTTCCACTGCACTGGCGTAAGAGGCGGCGGGTGGGATACTGCTTCAGGCGGAGGGGAGATAGAAAGGGAAGAGGGATCGAGTGGCCACAACACCGCGCTCACCCGTCGTGGTTTCTGCGTGGTACTACTTTCCTGGCACTGCGCACGCAAGGGGCAGGAACGACAATGGCCGATGCGTGCGGCATACAAGACCCGTAGTGAGCCATCACGCTCGGGACGCCGCTCCTGGGGATAGAGCGGGCGGTTGGCAGGGCAGCGTAGAGTCCCATCCGGTTGCAGAGTAAACGCGGAGCCAGGAAAGCCGTGGGTAAAGGAACTCCGTGCCCATTGGGGAGGACCATAGATAACCGCAGGCATGGGCGATTCCGCTGGTTCAGGCTCGCTGGTCGAGGGAGCTTCAGCCTCACATGCAGGAGCAAACTCGGTCGTGCGCAGCTCGGATGGGGAGAGCTGTTGCCCCAGCTCCAACCGTAGGTTCCAGACCCATTGGGCAAGGACCTGGGCGAACTCCTGACCACAGGAGGTATGAGAGTACCATCGATCCGAATCTTGCTCGTCGTCTTCATCTGCCAGCACGGTCTCAAACGAGCCGCGATGCAGATAGAGATCCAGGACATCTGAGGCCGTAAACGCTGGTGAGGGAAGGGGGCTGACAAACAACTCGTAGACGGTGCCATCGCGCTCGACGCCAACTTTGGGGGAAGAAGAGGTGAGAGCATGGGCTCTCTCCCTGACACATTTTTGAGAAGCAAGGAAGAAGGAGAGGAGCAGAAAAGAAGAAAAGGCGCGACCTCAAGAGAGGTAATTTGGGCCAAAGGAGTGAAAGGAAAGCGTTGAGATCGTCCTGAGAAGCAGAAACGAAAAACACCGCTTGCAAAGGACAATCTCAATGAATACCGCTATGATACTCTGGAACCAGTGGTCCCAACAAGTGAAAGCGCTCTTTCCCATGCTGCATGGCCATCAGCAGAAGACGCTGGCATTGTTGGTGCAAGGCATCGTGATGTCAGGGAGCACCGTCTTGCCGCGTGTCGCCGAAACGTTGGGAACCGAGGAAGTCTCCTTGGCCACGATGCCCAGCATTGAACGGCGCTGAGCCCGCTTTGTCGCTAATCCTCGTATTGACGTCGAGAGCGTCTGGGAAGCCTTTCTGCAGTCGGTTCTCGCGTTTTGGAAAGGTAAACCGCTGACGTTCGTTCTCGATTGCACACCCTATCGCGCGGATGCAACGATCGTGTATCTGGGCCTGTTGGTCCACTCGCGGGTGCTTCCGGTGGCCTGGGCAGTGATGCCAGGGCAGGAAAAATGGGAAGAAGGACAATGGAGTATCGTCGGACGATTGCTGGACGTGGTGCAACGCGGTGTGGGAGAAGCGACGGAGTGTACCCTGGTGGCTGATCGTGGCCTGGCGGGTATGGCGGTGGTGAAGCGGTGCCGGGATCGCGGCTGGCATGATCTCTTGCGGATGAGCGGCGAACACACGTTTCGCACAGCCACACGCGAGGGTTGGAGTGACGGGAAACCCGTCAGCAGCCTGGTCAAACAGCCGGGAGACCAATGGTATGGATCGGCGACGGTCTGGCAGGAGGAGAGTCTCGCGACCCAGATCAGCGCCAGTTGGCCCGAAGGTCATGAAGAAGGATGGGTCGTGATTTCTGACCGACCAGCAGGCAAGGCCCGTTTGAACGAATATGCCCGACGTATGCGGGTCGAAGCAACCTTTCAAGATACCAAGAGTCGCGGCTGGGATCTGGAAGCCAGCGCGATTGAAAACAAAGAGCGCCTGCATCGACTCTTGCTCGGACTCTTCATCGCCATCTGGTGGGTAAGTCATCTGGCAGCATCCTGCATCCATCATGGCCAGCGTTCCCGTTTTGATCGGGCAGATCGTCGGGATAAAAGTATCTTTCGACTGGGGAGACTCTGGCTTTCTTTCATTCTTAAACATGTCAGAGATTCAGCATGGGGTATTGCGAATTTAACACACTCTTTACCATTCCGCAAGCGCGGCGGACAATGGCATATTCCTCTACGTTTTTAATGCACTAAAAAGTGTCAGGGAGAGAGGAGAGCATGGGTGGCGACCACAAGGCGTACTGCAGGTCCGGCTGGCGTCAAAGGAACGGACGCACAATTGTAGAGCGCACGTGTCATCCCACTTTCCGGGTGGGTGCTCACGTGATCAGGGGAACGTGCAAGCGTCTGCTGGACCACCTTCAGATCCAACAGGCTGTAGTCTCGACTCCTGGCAATGACCCCAAGATCAGCAGTGAGGACATCGATAAGCGGAGCGGCATCGCCATAAAGGCCGTCGAGACGAAGCAGCACCGAAGCGATAGGAAGCCCAAGCTTTGTTGCATAGTCCTTGATCACCCCTATCGCCCGCACCAATTCGCCCCGGTAATCTCCATTGCCAGGCCCTCCAAACGTGCCGAGAAACTGGTGCGTATGCGCCTGGAGTATCACCGTGCGCGTCCGCACCACTTCTCCTCGCTTGCGTCCCTGATAGCCCGACGCGCAGACAGCCTCGAAACGGCGATGAGGAGCGGGCAGCGACTCCGTCTGCGGCAACGCACGTTGGCGAGCAGTAGCCCTGGTTCCATCCACATCCACAACCCACCATTGCTGTCCTGTTCGATCCACCATTCCACCTGGAGAAGCAAACGGCTTACGGGCAACCAGATCTTCTTGAAAGAGCTTGCGAAGTGCTTCCACAGTGGGCTGATCGAGAGCGGCAAGAAAGCGGGACAGGGTCGAGCGATGGGGCAACTGGTTTCTCCCAAACAGGGCCATGAACGGCTCGGCAAATGGTAATAGCCGTTCGTAAAAGGCTAGAAGCGTGGGTTCGCCCGAAACTGCATAGCCGATCAGAACGGCAACAAAATCGATCAGATCATATTGGTCAAAGCGGGCACGGGCAAAACGCACCTGCTCCCGGATGGTTTTCAGAATACCCTCATGAGTGAGAACCTGAGCAAAAGCTGCCACTTCCTCGAATACGTCATAATGCCTCCCTTTGTGATCGTCTGGTACGTCGACCTTGACATCGCAGCCAGGCGTCCAGTCGTCTTTCATCATCTTTCGTCACATATATTTTCCAGGGCATGCTTCTGCCCAGGCGCTCGCCCTTGAGTCTGCCCGTTTTCAACCAGGTGAAAATCGTGTCCTGGCTCACACCCAGCTTGGCTGCAGCGCCTTCGACTGAATAAGAGCCGTCTTCCCATTGGGCAGGGTTCTGTTGATTGTTGTTCAGCTTCACTGTCGGGATCTTCCACCTAGCACGTAAGTGACAGACGATCTTGCTCGTAATCGGGTGAACAAGTCCTGGTGTTTGATACCCCTCGCGCTCCAGCGTCGCTGCAATCTGCGCATCCATCAGCCCTGCGGCGTTGAGTTCGCGCACGCGTTGCTCAAGCGCCTGGGTCCCAGTAAACACGGCATAACTGTTCACTCGGCGTTGATACCAGAACTGCTCCTGGGCCCCCGTTTGCCAGTTGATTTGCACCCAGACCTGGCCCTCCGCCCGCTTGCTATCGACGATGACCTCGCGAATGACCAGGCGCAGCATCTGCTTGCGCTCCGTATTGGTCGTCGTCGCTGCTTGCCAGAGCGCCGGGAGATCGCTGCCCAGGGCGACAACGGCCTCGCGGTCCGCCTGAGTGAAAGTGCCAAAGCGACTGGCTTTCCAGGCATGGTATTCTTTCTCCACAGTTTCCACCGCACGAAGCCGCTCTTCCCACTGCTTCTCCAGCGAGCGAGCCACCAGGCGGTTTTCTGGCTCGACCGCCTGATACTGCCGCTCGGCCCGCTTGGCCTGGGAGCGCGCCCGCTCCAGGCGCCGCTCCCACTGCTTGTTTTCGGCCATCTCCTCCTGTTCCAAGTGCGCCAGAGCGGCGAGCGCCAGCGCCACTTGATCTGGCCGGAGCGCTTCCAGGAACCGCTGTTCGACCTGCGTATCCAGGGCCAAGGCGCGCACCCGTTGACCGTCTGTTCCTCCAAACTGGCTCTGATCGGCGCTACACCGATACTCAGGACATTCGCCCTGCGGGCCGGAGTAATGCAGATGGAAGAGGGCTCCGCAACGCCCGCAGCGCACGATCCCTTGCAATAATGCTTGCCCTTTGCGTGCCACGCCAGGCCGCTCCTCTCGATAGCGCAAGCTGTTTGTGCGTAATTGCGCCTGATTCGCTACAAATTCTTCCCACGTGATATATGCTGGATATCTCGTGTGTAAACAAATCTCCCACTTGTCAAGAGGTTGGAGAAGCCGCCCGCCAGCTGGGTGTGTTGGGGTGCGACGCGCTGGATCAAGCAGCTTGCGTCCATAGACGTACGCTCCTGCATAGGCGGGATTGTGGAGAATATCGAGGATGGCTGAGGTCCGTGCTGGTTGCCAGACCACCTCATAGGGAGCAGGGCCAACTCTGGGGCGTGCTGGCAGTGGCAAATGCGCTGCTCGCAGATATCGCATCACACCGCCCGCCGAGCGGATCTCCTGAAATTTCTCAAAGACCAGGCGAATGCGCGCCTGCACCTCTTCGTCGGGATTGAGGATCACTTCTCCCGCAGGTCCTCGGGCCAATCCCACCGGTAACCCCTGGCGTAGCTCTCCCCGTTCCGCTTTGTGTCGGGCTCCCGCCTGCATCCGCTGTTTGAGTTGATGGAGTTCCGCTTCGCTCATCATGCCAGACAAGCCCAACAGTAAGCGGTCGTGGGAGAGCCGTGGATCGTAGAGCCGTTGGCCGTCAGCAATTAAGGTGCCGAAAATGGAACACACCTCGAGTAGTTGATACCAATCGCGATTGTTGCGTGCCAGGCGGGAAGCATCAAAGCTGAGAACCAAGCCAACACGTGCTAAACTAATCTCGGCCAGGAGCCGCTGAATGCCGCCACGGATCTCCGCATGTGCTCCTGATTTACCCAGATCTTCATCAATGAGTTCGACGCGCTCACGGGGCCATCCTAAGGCCACCGCACGCTGGACTAAGGAGTACTGTAACTCGGTACTCTCCCCATGACGCGTCACCTGCATGAGGGAGGACTGACGAATGTAGACGTAGGCCATTTTGGCTCGCTGATCAGTCGTCGGTATGAGAGGTTGCAACTCAGCGCTCACGATTGTCCTCCTTGTCTTGTGCGGCTGTGCGCATGCGCCGAATGAGGTCGGCGACCAGGTGGGCGAGTTGCTGCTGGTGGCTCTGGGGAAGCCGACAAAAGACCGTTGCGGGAACTGGGAACACCGGGGTCTGTAGGATGGGTGATTGACGCTGTCTGCTCGGCATGGCTTTCCTCCTTGGCCTGCTTGAGTCGCTGCACCAGGCGTGCTAGAGGAAGGATAGTCCGAACCGAGATCACCGGCAAGGGAACAGCTAGCGCGATGGTCCCTTCCGGGCGTTCAAGATTGGTGGCAGCTCGTGGCACCAGATGCCGCCGCCCACTTGGCAGGAGCACCATCACCTGGGGTGGATCATGCTTGATGCGCATGGGGAGCTGCGGGAGCGTTTGACCATAGAGGGGGTGGGCTGAGTCGGTGACCGTGACCTCACCACAGACTCTATCTAACAGTGGGGTTTCTTGTCGGGGGTGATTCACCCATCCAGGAAGGGGTCGAGGGCATCGATTCTGGAGTAATCTGGATGGTTACCGAAGAACGTGTCATACTACGAGCGTATTCTCCTCGTATAAATTTGGGCAATCTGTGAGATATATTTGTGGTTGGCTCCCTCGTCGAGCCAGAAGCCTCGCGCGTATCGTGAACATCTCTCATTATGAGAAAAAGAGATCCAGGCGCGAGGCAATCTGGCAGGGATCTCTCGGCTTCGCCGTGCTTTCTTGTCGAATCTGCACATTCCCTTGAGTAACTCCAATCGCCACAGGTCGCGAGAGGCAGTTCAAGAAGAAGGGTGAGATTGCCTCCTCTCGGTACAGAGACCGACATCGACACGCCAGCTTTGCTCGTTTGCTATCGTACCTGCAACAATAGTTTACCAACATGGGAGCGTGCTTCGATGCGTCGATGCGCCTCCGCAGCTTGCTCCAGGGGGAGTGTCTCGGAAATGGCAAGTTTGAGAGCACCCTCAGCCATGAGGTGAAGGGCAGGTTTCGCCATTGCGGCGAGGAGATGCGGTGTGGTCCTACTGAGCGATGTGATGCTGTAGCCAACCACTGCCTTGTTCGAGTGCCACAGTTCGTTGGGGGAAATCGGCTTTTCGGGATTTCCGCTGGCATCCCCAAAGACAACGAGACGACCAAGGGGAGCAAGCACGCTCAGACTCTGGCTACGTGTCGGCTCTCCGCGTGCATCGAGCACGATGTCGATGCCCTTGCCATCCGTCGCTTCCATCACGGCCTGCTCGAACCCATTGGCCGGGAAGATCTGGTCGTATCCAAATGAGCGCGCAGAGGCGGCATGCTTTTCGTTGCCGACGGTGCCCAGCACGAGCTGCGCTCCCAAGGCACGCGCAATTTGCCCTGCTGCCATGCCCACCCCACCTGAAGCCGAATGAATCAGGACGCTCTCTCCCTCACGCATCCTGGCCGCCTGGGTGAGCATCCCATAGGCCGTGAGGACAACGGTCGGGAAGACAGCGGCCTGTTGCAGATCTATCTTGCTTGCGAACGTATCCAGGGGAAAGGTGAGGACAGCCTGTGCGAGCGCATACTCCGCGTAGCCACCACCGACGGTGAGAGCTGCCACGGACTGCCCAACACGAAATCCTTCCACCCCCTCCCCCAATGCTCGAATCGTCCCGGCAACCTCATAGCCAGGAATAAAGGGCAAGGCTGGGCGATGACGTCCCTGGCGAGACCACAGATCGGTATTGTTCACCCCTGCATAGGTAACCTGTATCAAGATCTGTCCCGATCCTGGCTCTTGAATGGGCATATCGCGAGTTTCAAGCACCTCTGGCCCGCCGAAGCGAGGTACCACGACCGCTTTCATAACTGTCTCTCTCCTTTTCTTTCTCTTTCTTTGCCTGCTGATCAGCGAACTGCTGTTCATACAGTCCAATCTTCTGATTGACCGCAGCAAGCATCTGGTCAAGATGATCACGTTGCGCCATCAGTCGTTGCCGATGCTCGCGCAGGAGTGCCAAACGTTTCAGAAAGGATTGCTCGGTGATCTCACCATGTTCAAACTGTTCGAGAATGCACCCATATTGAGTAATCCCTACAATAATTTCCTTGATCTCCTCCAGAGGCATCCCAGCTTGTTTATAGTCAGAGATAAAGCGGAGTGAGGCTATGTCCGCCTCGGTGAACTGGCGAATACCGCTCTCCGTCCGCTGCACTCTCGGAAGGACACCGCTCTTCTCGTAATAGCGAATCGTATGCGCTGAGAGGCCCGTTCGCGAAGCCACTTCCTGAATGGTTAGATACATAGTAGCGCTCCTTGTTTCTTCCTTGGAGAAAGTATAAACGTTAGAGGTGACTCTAAGTCAAGGGAAATGTTGTGTTGAGGAAGTTCTGTCGCGGTAAGCCTTTTCCCCCAGGCTGTAAATTGGGCATGACGTCGAGTAGATTTTGATACATTTGTAGTTGGTTGGCTCCTTTGTCGAGCCAGAAGCCCACTCACCGACTGATTCAAAATTCGCTCACAGATTGCCCAAATTTACACCTCCTTATCTCACGTCTTCTCTCGGAAGCGAGACACGGTTTCCGTGCGTGCGCCCCCTTATTGTTCAGTTATGATTCTCGTTGCGCAACCCGTGGGCCGTCATAGATCCAAACCGTGACGGGCGCTTGGGCCAGGCCGAGCTCACCGTACAATTTCCAATTCTGAAAGCGCAAATAGCCATGCCGATCCAGATCCTATTCTCCACCGGGATGAAATTAAGCGGTTCTTCAACTCGGAGCGGCAACTGGAACGGTTAGCTCGGTACGAGGATGAATGGTTTGCAGTCTATAAGCTGACGGCTGTTGTCGGGATAAGCAATCACCATGATATTCACCAGGCCATCGCAGAAGGCAGGCTCAAGGCTGAGATGCGCACTGAGGCGCAAACGTACATACACCGAGACGAGCTAAACCGTTTTTTGAGAGAAACGCCTATTAAATCGCGGTCGCTCGTTGAAGATGTCGCGGAGCGCATTGAAATCACCTATTCGCCGCTTTTTGTCGGCACAGATGTCGGAGCATCGAAGCAGGATGCGGATGATTTAGGCGACAATCATCCTGGCAGAGAGAGCTTCATGAATTGCCTGGAGAAGATCCTGTATATGGAATGGCTTCAACAAAGCTCGATAGCCCATCGTCTCCACTTCTTTGTGTATGATCGAACTGGTTGTCATGACAATAATGGGAGGCGTAACTCCTTCGGAGGAGCATCGTGCCTCTACATCTGGAAGCGACTTACTCCTGACTTTCGAGAAAAAATTCAGATCAAGCAGGATCAGCATAGGTGGATGTTCATGAGAGAGCGTTGCGAGTTCTCCTATTGAAGAACGGTAGCCAGCGAGTGTAAGCACCGATGTAATCATGTGGGCAATACGAAGATTCTCTTCTGCAATGAAAATGTATGGCGAAGCTGGTGGTATTGACATGCTAAAGGGAGGGAGACTTGGAGCGAGCGGATCATGTATTGCCATAGGTGAGCCTTCCTTCTCAAAATATTGAATAGTTCTCCATATCAATGTTTGCCCATAGCGGCAGTAATCTCCATTGGTCACACCTGATCGCTTCCATCTACAGGCACTTACCATCCTACTTGATAAATATATGGGGGGATGCATGCCTCATGAGTGATTCTTCAATGATTCATAGGTGATCCCTGTGAGAAGGCATCAAGCTATGCCAGTATTGATAGAAAATGCTTGAAAAACAAATGATATGACAATCCTGTATAGCAGAGTAATTTGAAATCTTTTAGGAAATGAAATGTACTGATAAACTTACCAGTATTATACCGCTATATGCTAGATTTTGTAACCATTTGCTACCACTAATTGACGAAAAGACGCTGGTGAACTATACTCCTGGCAGAAACACGCTGTTCAAGCGGAGAAAGTACGATGACGGACAACAACGAACTGCTGACGGTCGAGGATATTGCCCGCCGGCTGAAGGTCAACCCCAAGCGAGTTTACAAATTGATCCAGGAGGGCGATCTCGAAGCAACCAATATTGGGAGCGAGGGACGAAATATCTATCGGATCACGCTAACAGCCTTCAATGCCTATTTGGAGGCGCGGAAAGTCAAGCGAGCGGAGCAGAGCGGGTAGACACGTACAGGTAAGCCCTGGGGGTCTTTCCTGCATAGGTTTTCTCGCTGAGATGATGGCATGCTGGTGATGAGACAGTGAGCAGAGAAGTAGCCAGGAGAAGAAGCGTATGGATAATCAAAGCAAGGCACCACCATCTTTCTTTCGGATCTGGCTCTGCGGCGCTTTTCGCGTAGAGCGGCGCGTCGGGGACCGCTACGAAGCTATTCAGACGGTGGAATGGGGCGGCAGCGCCTACCCGCGTCAACTCTTGAAAGCCCTGTTGTGTTGTCCCGGACGACAGGGCCGCCGCGAAGCCTTGATCGAGCTGCTCTGGCCCGATGGAGATTTCGAGCAGGCGGTGCGCAACTTCAATACCGCCACCACCAAGCTGCGCGCTGTGCTGCGGCCCGCCAGAGACCAGGAGAGTTTGCTCGTGACGGAAGACGATGCCGGCGTGTACCGGCTGGCCGACCAGCAGCTTCTGTGGGTGGATGCCGAGGCCGGAGTCACCCTGCTCAAAGAAGCCGAACAATTCGGACGCACGCAACCAGAGGCCCTGCCGCTCCTGGAAGAGGCGGCCACCTATTTCAATCGGGGAATGTTGCTGGAGGGAGAGGAGGGACTCTGGGTCCAGGGCAAGCGAGCGACCATTGAACGCTCTCGCTACCGCTGTCGGCTCTGGCTCGCGGAAGCCTATGAGCGGTGGGGCAGGCCCGGACAGGCGGAAATGATCCTTGGTTTCCTCTTAGAAGAAGATCAATTTGATGAAGATGTGCTCTGTCGCTTAATGGCACTCTTGCACAGGCAAGGGATGACTCACAAGGCCCTTCAACTGTACGAGAGCAGTTGTCAGATATTTACGAGAGAAGAGCAAGAACTCACCGAAGCGACAAAGATGCTAGCAGCGCAACTCCATGAGGAACGTCACAGTCTACCACTGGTAGCTGTGGACTCAGAGCAGATCACCCCAAACCGGGTAACGCTTATAGCAACGTCAGATGCGCAAGTATCGTTCCTCCTGCCACCATCGTTGGCACAAAAAGAACTGATTATGTCGGGTTCGGTGGTTTCTCAGAGCGAAACGCTACCCCCTCTTCATTTGGTGACTGGTACACCTGGTCCTGTCTCTTTAAGAGAGAACGACCACCCTCTTCCAGAGGTGGTTTCGGGAGATTGTGCAACGTGGTTTAGCGAAAGGCTTGCGCACATTCTTATGTTCGTGACTCAAGGGAAAGGACGAACGTGTATGACCGACTTTGAAAAACTGTTAGATCGAGAGCTACGGATGTTCGACACGATAAAGATGATGTTTGATCCCGACACGTATTTCCTCTCACGCCGAAGTGCCCTCCTGGTGATTG
>Ga0209061_1003670_pt1 | contig 16174 bp, 16 predicted proteins | sample Coa_R1_10_FD_187157 | JGI IMG/M metagenome (GOLD analysis project Ga0209061, IMG submission 187157) | Surface soil microbial communities from Centralia Pennsylvania, which are recovering from an underground coalmine fire - Coalmine... | ecosystem: Environmental > Terrestrial > Soil >...
ACAAGCGTCCCCCGCACGATGCGCGCTTCGCCAGCTGCGACCTTCAAGCGCAGCTTGTCGGTCTGCTCCTTAACCCGGAACGCACCTATGACGGGCAGCTGCAGGTGGTGCCGGTCGGCGATGGCGATCGACCCTGTGGTGAAGCTGACCGACTGGCGGCCTGAGCGGCGCTTGTACTTGGGCTAGCCGACGTAAGGCCCCTTCCTTGTGCCGTCCAAGGAGGCGAAGTGGTCCTTGAACGCCCTGGAGAGGGCCTCGAAGGCAGATGAGTAGCACTCCTTGGAGTTCTCGGCCCACCAAGGCGCGACTTCGTTTTTCTCCCGGTTCCAGATGTAGCGCATGGCCTCCGCCGACCAAGGGCACCACTCCGAGACCGGGCGGTACTTGCCAGGCCCCCTCTGGCCGGGAGCGACCTTGGCTTCGTGGTCCTTCTTTCGCTTTTCGTTCAGATCCCTAAGGTAGGAGGACCAGCACGCTTCCTTGGCCCATGCCTCGGCCTCGTCTTGGCGTGCCCCTTGTCGCAGGGCGAGCACGCGGAAGGCCTCCTTGACGCGGTGCTGCTCTTCAATGACGCCGAGCATGTAGTTCCAGGCGAAGCGCTTGGCCCCCTTATGGGAGGACATGGCATGGTACTTGCCAGGCTTGTCAACCTCGAAACGGTATGCCTGGTACGCCCAACCAGCCTGGAGCTCCTTGCGCTTGCTCATGACACCATTACCTATGCCAGCTCGCCATCTTCTGTGGCGCACTGGACGGCTCTCCTGGCCCGGTGCCTCGCCGAGCGCCGGCCGTAGAGGCGGGCGCAGAAGCTCGTGAGCACCTCGATCATGTCCGTCACTAGGTCGTCTGTCACTTCGGTGGGCTCTATCACCAACAGCTTCTTGCCGAAGGCAGCCAAGGCAGCCTCCACGTACTCGGGCCCGAAGCGCATGAGACGGTCCCGGTGCTATACGGCTATGGCATGCACATGCGGGTCCCTCAACAAGGCAATGAGCTTGGGGCGGTGGCCGTTCAGGCCTGAGCGGACCTCGGTCACCGTCTTCGCCACCGAGACGCCCTGCTTGTTCAGGGCTGCTACGACCCTGGCTACCTGGCCGTCCAGGTCACCTTTTTGGTCGGAGGACGAGACCCTCGCGTACACGGCAGCAATGCCCGCCTCGCTCTTGGTTTGCTCTTGGACGAGGATCGTCCCAGTGGCGGTCTGCACAGCCGGCACCGGCAGCTTGCCGGTGTTGAACCATTTCCATGCTGTGCGGTAGCTCACGCCTTGTTGACGAGCCCAGTCCGAGAGCTTCACTAAAGACAGTATAAATGATTATGCTATATTCGATCACTAATTGTTAATCTGTTCAGTACCCCCAGCTTAGGCCGTGGGCCCACTCCCCTATCGTCTTGCCCTTATAGTTTTACCCTCTTTGCCGGCACCGCTTTCACTGGCCTTCCTTGACAGCCGCGAGTCAGCTTGCACCTTCGCCACCAATCTCCGGTCGTGAGCTCGAACAGCCCACAGGCTGGGCAGACCGACAGTGAAACGCTACGCTCGCCCGAGCCAGGGCGTGCAAAACGGACCAAGCCGAGCAGCCCGGAGTACTCGGACAGGAGAGCCAGCTGCTCGGGCGTCAAGCAGAGGCTCTCAGGCCAACGCTCCAACCCTGGCCCTAGGTCGGACCAGCACCGGGCCCCGGCCTCTCGGAGGATGCCTAAAGCCAGCGATGCTGCCTGGGCACCTGGCGGGGCGGTAGGAGTGGTGTCGAGCCAATAGAGCGCCTTCGGGCGTTCCTTGCGCCGTTTGCCAGATAGCGAGGAACCGGTGAAAAGCTGCTGCTGGACCGCCAGTGGCCGTTTCTGCCGGCTTTCTGTGTTCGTGCTATGGGCCTCAGTCGGCTCATGTGCCTGCGCAGCGGGGGCGGGCGGGTCGGCGCCGGCGATGAGGCTGCGCACGACCTCGGCTATGTCCGAGCTTCTCACCAGCTTTGGTCGTTCGACTGCTGGCGACCATCGGGCCACCACTTTTCTGCTGGGACAAGGTAAGCCCGGACGACCTGATCGCCGAAACGCTGAGTACGTGTCGGGCCGCAGAGGGCTGCCAGCCCTTGCCTGACTACGTCAGCCGACAGGCCAAGGACTTGTGCCACTTGTACCGGGAGGAGGGCTACACCCTTTTGCACAGTCCAGCCGATGCGGGTGGCTCCTGGTGCGACTGCTGCTTCATGGTCGGCCACGACGGCCTTTCCCGAGATGATGGCTGCCTGTATCGACTCGAGCAGCCTGCCGGACCAACTGTCGGCACGGTCGGCGGCACGAGTGCCACGGCTCCAGGTCAGCAGGGCTTCTTGGACCATGTAGCCCCATTCTTCGATTTCTTTGTCCGGTACGCCCATGTTCTCCCAGGCAGCCAGGAGGATGTCGAGCCCGACCCAGTAGGAATACAGCTTGTCCCTCAGCCTGGCGTCAACCGAGGCCATGACCTGCTTGCCAACTTTCGTGCTGGCAGACGCCGTGCTGATCTTGTCGAGCCAAGGCTCCAGGCCGCCGAAGGCCTCGATGGAGCCGACGATGGACATGACGAGGTGCGCCCCAGCCGTGATGGGCAGGTCCGTCCCCATCCAGTCGGTCTTCGTCAGCTCCCACATGTCCTCGCGCCAGGTGCTGTCCTTGCTCACCTCCCAGACCAGCATCCGCTCCCTTGCGCTCGGGGGCAGCCCGTCTGGTATGGCCTCGAGCGATATGCAGATCCCTGGAGCAGAGAGGTCCAATGGGGCGAGCTTCGTCCCCGACGGCCTCGTCTCAGCAAGCTGCAGCCGGCGGGCACCAGAGCGCGGGTCGTAGCCTCTGCGAAGAAGCTGGTCAAGGGAGTTCAATTGCCTCACCTGTTCCCGCTCGCTCGTCTTGGGCGGTATGTCGTCTACGAGCCCGACCGCCTGGTGGCACCCAGAAAGCAGCGCTCCCCTGGCGAGCTCGGTGCCAGACCAGGTCGCCTCGATCCCGCCGTAGATTGCAAGAGCCGCCCTGAGCAAGGTGGTCTTGCCGGCCGACGGCCCACCCACCAGTGCCAAGCAGCCTTGTGGCGGAGCGCCGGCGACGACGCCTGCGCCCCAAGCGACGGCGGCGAGGTACGGCGTAGGGTCGACGATCCTGTTGGCTATGGACATCGCCTTGCGCCAGGCAGCGACCGGGTCGCCCTCGAGGCCAGGCGAGAAATCGAGCGGGTAGTCGACGTCGGCCCGGCAGCGTTTGGAAAGGCCGTCACTGGTGAGGCCGCCCGTCGTGGTCAGGTAGTAGACCTTGCCGTTGTCCTCGAGGTACCCGGTGCGCGGCCTGACGAGCACCTGAGTGGCGTCCTTGGCGGCCGCCTGCAACGCTGACGCCACCAGGTGGCCGGTGGTCACCTTGGGGTCTATCTCCAGCGCCACTCCCTCCGGAGCGTCTGCCCATTGGAGCCACTTGTTCATGTCCCGCAGGTCCGACGGCGGGACAGGTTTGGTGATGGCCACCTCCCTACCGTCAGGCATCACCAGTGCAAGGCGGAACTGACATATAGATGTCTGTCCTGGCAGTAGGTCGTTCAGCTCCTGCTCGACAGCTTTCACTATCGGGCAGGCCCCGGAGACGAGGATCGAGCCGGGCACGACCTGGCCGTTGGCGTCCTTCTCGTCTGGGGCGCGCACGCAGGCATGTTCCAAGTCGAGCGTCGGGAGCCCGACGACGCTGCTCCGCTGCCGCGGGGCCGCCGGCGCGCGTGACGGCAACTTGGCTGGGGGCGCTTCGAGGACGAACTTGCGGACGATGTCTGGTTCGCGTGTAGAGAACCACTCGGCCGGCGGCCCGAAGGTGGAGCGCATACGGATCCCTTCGAGCGAGTAGAGCTTCGCCTCCTCCAGCCAGGCGCTGATCAAGGCGTAGGTACTGCGGTCGCTTGTCGGGTCCTTGGGAGGGATGAGCACCCACGGCCCTTGGCCTGGGTCCATGAAGAACTTCGTCCACGAGGTGACCAGCGCACCGCCGGCCGTCAGCGCCGCTGCTGGGGTCGGTGACGCGATGATGCGCCACCCGTCCATGACACCAGCGAGGACGGCGGCCGTCTCCGAGTCGAAGACGACCACGGTCCCTTCTGTCCCGGACTGTGCCTCGTAGATTTTTGGCTCCTCGACGGCTTGGCTGATACCGATCTCGCTGTTTTCTGTCTCTTCCCGCACCGCTGGCTCCTTTTGCTGTTACGTCGTTACAAGTCACACATGCCGGCTCGTGAGCAGCCGGTCTGCTGTAACGCAAGTACCTATGCCGGCTGAGCCGACTGTTACGCGCCATCGGGCTGCAGCCGGCATAGGAACGGCGATGAGCGGTCTCGCCAGGGACGACGCACTGGCTGGGTTGGGCGTGGAGCAGCAGATGAGGCTGCTGCACGAGGTTCTCTACCCGGCGGGCACCTTCCCGGCAGGGACTGTCCTGCCCATGTCCCACGGCGACAAGAAAGACTGGAGCTTCCGCCCTGCATGGGACGATCTGGATCCGCAGGTCGCCTACGCTCTTTCGCACTTGGGCACAGCCGTGTACAGGTCTGCGGTCGCCATGCCAGCCGACCTGCCTCCCGGGGCACGTGGGGCGGCCAAAGACGTGGTGGCAGCCTGCGCCCTGTGGGCTGACATAGACGACAGTCGAGGCGTCCACCACATGCAGGCGCTGCCTGACCCATCGCCCGAGCAGGCTTGGGAGCTGCTCGACGGCTACCCGCTAGAGCCGACCGGGGTGATAGATACAGGCGGTGGCCTCTTGGCCTTCTGGGCAGTAGGCACTTTCGACCCCAGGTCGGCAGGTGGCCGGCGCCTGCTCAATGAGCACACGATGGCCCTGGAAAGGCTGCACGAGGCCATCGGTGTCTCGTTCGACCCGGCGGTGCCCAAGAGCGTAGCGCCGGCGCCAAGGGTCCCAGCCGGCGTCAACGGCAAGCAGATCCCCAAGCTCGGGCCAGGCTGGACGAAAGAGCGGCTCGAGCTGATGGACAAGGGCATCGCAAGAGCTCCGGTGCGGCTCGTCTGGCTGCAACCAGCCAACAGGTACCACTGGCTAGAGGTCGGGCAGGCGCTGGAGGAATCTGGCCTGCTCGAGCAGCGCCACAGGTCACAGGCCAGCGGGCAGAGGCACCACGTGTGCGGCGGGCCCTCCCCGGAAGAGAGGATCTGCCTGGAACTGCCGATGGCCCGGGTGTGCAGGGAAATGGCCTTCGTTGGCCCAGACGGCGGGCTCATCGAGTGGGCGGACAGGGAGAGCATCGAAGACGACGCAGACGGCTGGCCGCTCACCTGGTCGCATGAAGACGGCAGGACGACATATGCGAGGTTGTTCTACGAACCGCCAGTCGGCCATGAGGAAATGGAGCCAGTCAGCACTCTCACCTGCTGGGGCACGGGTACTGCTGAGGTGTTCGCCACACGGGCCAACTCCGGCAAGGTGTGCACCTGGAAGTGGCTCAGGTGGGCTTACTTCAAGGACGCGCGGCAGGCAAGCAACTTCGCAAGGCGCTTCTGCGGGCACCCGGACGAAGCAATCGCTCTGCTGAAGGCGCACCCGAGGTCGGAGGACCTCTTGGCCGAGGCCCCCTCGCTGTCCGGGCGCACAGTGATCGTCGACGGTGGGAGAGAACTGGAGAGCAAGGAGGGGGTCACCGCCCGTGTGAAGCCAAGGAAGTTCGATGCCATGCCGTGGGCCAAGCGTCACAGCTTGGAAGTCGACCCTACGGAAATCAAAAAGTGGTTCGAGGCGAACCCGTCCAAGCGCTACGGCCTTGCCCTCGAGGGCAAGGCGCTCTTCGTTGGGACTGCCAATGGGGCATCGAAGCGGGTTCCGCTCGTCCGTAGCGCCGTAGAGTCGCTTGTGGCCAGCCTGAAGGAGTCTGGTGGCAAGCTCTACGCGCACGCAGCGCCGGAAATCGCCAGGAGCGTGGCTGTCAGCACAAAGTGCACCCTCTTGGCATTCAGCACTCGGGCGGCACTGGCAGCGATCAACCCCGGGCAGAGATGCGAGATACCTGTTTCTGGAGAGGAAGAGGCGATTGTGGTGGCGGCGCTCGCGGACGCCCTCTCCGAGCAGGGGCCTTTGCCTGCGCAGGCGGCTGCAATGGACCACCTGTGGGTGCGCCTCTCCACCGAAGGAATCAGGGTGGACAGGGAGCTGCTGCGAAGAATTGCCGAGAACGACGATAACGACAGCAGCAAGGCAGCCGAGCTGCTGGCCGCTTCCAGGCTGGACGGGCGAGTCCGCCCCATAGTGGTGGCTTACGGGGCACGTACAGGGAGGATGAGAGTACAGGACCCGGCTCTGCAGAACCTCGGGCCCAAGGTCAGGCCGGCCCTGATGGCCGACGAGGGCAAGGCTCTTGTAGGTCTGGACCTGCACCAGGTCGAACCGAAGGTGGCGGCTTTGCTTTCGGGCGACGCCGCCATGAAGGCTGCCGTACAGAAGGACTGTTACCTCGGAGCGGCCAGCGTCATCTGGCCAGGGAAAGAGCCAACTACAGACATGCGCCAGTCGGCAAAAGTCGTCCTGCTCGCCCAGCTCTACGGTGAAGGTCACCAAGCCCTAGCTTCCAGGCTCGGGATTGGTGCGGATGAGGCACGCCGCCTGGTGGAAACACTCCTGGCAGGTTGGCCCTACCTAAGACAGTGGAGAGAGGAGCTGATCGCTAAGGCTAGGTCCGGCGCCAGGCTGGCGACCTTCGCGGGCAGGCCGCTGCCTCTCCTAACGGCGAAGGAGGCCTGGCGCGGTGTCAATTACGTCGTCCAGGGGTCGGCTGCTGACATCTTCTACGAGATGGTCAAGAAGGTAGCGAAGGCATTGGGCGAAGGGTCGCGGCTCTGGCTGGCCGTGCACGACGAGCTTGTCGTCGAGTGCCCTTCTGAGCAGGTAGACGCCGTAAAGGACATTCTCGCCACTGAGATGTCGCTCGTTGTCGACGGCGTCACCATCACAGGTGATGCCGTCGTCTACGGTGACAGGTGGCTTTGATGCCCGCGTGTGCGGGGTAAACGGAGAGGTTAGCCGTTCGGCCAGAACCGCCCCGACAAGGCGGACAATGGAGGCCCAGCCAGAGTGGGTGCCGACAACGTCGGTGCGCCGGCGGATCTCCCGGTTTGAGCCGCTCCTGCCAGCCCACCAAGCCCCACCTTGTAACACTGTAAGGGCCGGAAACGACTTGGTGTTTGATGAGTTGCCCCGACTAGCCCTCGAGTACCGCGGCGGCATCACCCAGACGACCCAAGCGATGGGGCCTCAGCCTGTCGGCAGTGCGGGCGGCCTTTCCCACCAGCTCATTCGGGCGACCTACGGACTAGCGGCAACGCCGCTAGTCCTCTGACCTGCACTGTTGCCAGTGTTGCCACTTGGGGAAGAGAGTGGAAACACAAAACAGGGGCTCTGACCTGCTGTGTTTCCACTGTTACCACTGTTTCATTAAAAAAAGGATCGCGTTAAGCAACCACACACTCACAGGGGGGGTACGTGGTCGAGGGGGGTGGTGAGTGAGTGATCTCTTAGCGGCCGACCGCACCGTGTGGAAACACCGGAAACACCGGCAACACTCCTGGTCAGAGGGGGCAAATCGCGTTACCACTTGCCCCGGCTACCGGCAACACACGGAAACACCCCTCCCAGCTAGCCAGGTCCGCCACCTTGCAACGCCGTAACGGCCGAGCTCATCGCCCCACTGTGACGCCTCTGCTGCCGCCTCGGTTACAGGCCTTGCGGCACCCACCCTGTCTCAGGCCGTCTCGCGCTGTCTCGGAACGCGCTGACCCATAGGTCACAGAGGTAGTTGGTGTCGTTGCGCGCCAACTTGGACCTCAACAACGTCGCTTGAGCGCGACTTGCGCGCCAGTTGAGGCACAAGGCCCTCAACAACGTCGCTTGAGCGCAACTTGCGCGCAGATCGCTGTCTTGGACCTCAACAACGTCGCCTGAGGGCCAACTTGCGCGCAGATCGCTGTCTTGGACCTCAACAACGTCGCCTGAGGGCCAGCTTGCGCGCAGATCGCTGTCTTGGACCTCAACAACGTCGCCTGAGGGCCAACTTGCGCGCAGATCGCTGTCTTGGACCTCAACAACGTCGCCTGAGGGCCAACTTGCGCGCAGATCGCTGTCTTGGACCTCAACAACGTCGCCTGAGGGCCAACTTGCGCGCCAGTTGAGGCACAAGGCCCTCAACAACGTCGCTTGAGCGCAACTTGGTGCACAAAGCCGTCTAAGACGTCGTTTGCGCGCGCCGATGGGCCAAGTTTGTAACGCGCTATGTAACGGACAAAGAGGCCTCACCACCAGGCATGTAACGGTGTAACGCCACAAGCCCTGATAAGCCGTCGTCACGTGCTACGACAGACTGTTCTAAGGGCAAAAAGTGGCCCTGAGCTGGGATGTGACGGTTTGTAGCGGCCACCTGTCACGCGTTTTGTGCCCGTGAGCAGGGGATGTAACGCTGTAACGGGGTAACAGCGCGAAGGGTGTACGTATAAGAAGTGTGTTGGACGTGGAAGGGAAGCGGGAGCTGAAAAAATGTGCCTATATACATGAGATGACGTGAGAGTCTATATATATATCTAAACTCCAGATCAAGATCATCCTTAATAGGGGGCCTCATTCAACACACACATATATAGGCACTCAGATCAGCGTTACACGCGTTACACCGTTACATGGCCTGCCGGCATAGGTCAGCGTGTGAGCCGCCGAAGCGAAGCCCCGCCCCTCAGCGACCTCTGGGGCACCGACAGGGCCAGCCAGGGCCATGAGACTGCCAGCAGGCACCCTGGGGGCCAAGAGAGGCCCCAGGAGCCCCTCAGCGACCTCTGGGGCAGCCCGGGGCCTGTTGTGCCCCACCAACCACCCTGCCCCGACCCAGACTTGACGTCCCTCTGGGGCGGAGACGCCCCTACCTCGAGGCACCGCAACGGCCCTGCGCAGATCGCCGTCGTCGTGTCCACGGTCGGCGGGGCGGGCGTCAGCCAGCTGTCGCTAGCACTCGCCAGGAAGGCAGCGCAACACCTCGAGCGCGTCGTTCTCGTCGACTCGACTGGCGACCTGCGTGAGCTGCTCTGTGCCCCAGACAGCTCCCTGCCCAGTTTTAGCGACTACGCCCTCCAGGGCAAGGCGGCAGCGGCTATGGTCACGCCCGCTCAGCTCGCCGGCTCCTGGCCTCAGTTCAGGCAGGACGGCTTCTTCGCAGTGCTCGGCCCGGCGGCCCCTTTGTCGGCCCTGCCGTTGGTAGACGAGCTCGCCGCTGTGGCGGACGTGGTCATAGTGGACGCTGGCAGAGCCGACTTGACAGATGGGGTCCTGGAGCTGTTCCGGTTCCCCAGCGCTTTCGGCGTGGCTGTCGTGGACGGGCGCCGGATCGCCTTCAGGCGCCTGTTTTCCTGGTGGTCTTGTCATCGCAACGAGCTGGCGCATTCACGCTGGCTGGTGGTGCCCAACCGTGTTCACCCGGCGCTGCTGGAAGGCGCCCTAGGAGAGCAAGCGGCAAGCAGCTTCGGCGCCCGGCTCATCTCGCCGGTGAAGGAGCTCGACGAGGTCCGGATCGCCCTAGACCAGGGGGTGCCCCCTTCTCATCCAGACTGGGTGCGAGCTGTCGACCAGGTGTTCCCTGCACTCGTGGGCCAACCAACTAAACCTTCTGCGGTGTGGTGACCGGCTCGTAAGCACTTGCCGGCATAGGGACTGGCGTGACTGCAACACGCCCGTACCGCAACGACCACCTCGCTCTGCTCTGCTGGCGTCTCGAAAAGATCATCGTCGGCCGTGCCGCCGCAGAGCTCCAGAAGCACCACGACGGCCAGCTGAGCCTGGCGGTCCTACCGGTATGGCTCTGGCGCCAGCCACGGATGAACATGGGCCGCAAGGGCCTTTCCGTGGTCCCTGTGAGGATCGATTGGGCGACTGGGCCGGTCGTCCTGCTCGATGAGCAGAGCCTGGCTGTCGACTGGACAGCTACCGGAGGAGGATGGGAGCTCTCGTCCGATGCCGTCGTCTCGGCCTCAGGCGCAGCCGGGCCTGCGGCACCCCCACCCTTCCCTCGGCGATCGCCTGAAGAGGTCCCTAGCTCCTTCTTGGCGGAACGCTTCTCCTCGACTGAAGAAACCCGCCGTCGTCTTCAGCAGCTTGCCGAAGACGGCGAAGCAGCCCGCTGGGAGCTGCTGGAGGAGATGGGCAAGATGGTCCGCAAGTTCCTCTGGCGAGCGCGCAGCTCTGCCATCGCCTCGCTCGGCGACAGGGTCGACTTCATAACGGAGGCGCTGTTCAGCGAAACAGACATCGAGCTGGCCGCAGACCGCCTGGTGCTCGGGGTTGACGGCAAGAAGAGCAGGGCTGACCGGTTGATAGACCGCTGCTGCGCCCCACGCGCGTTTTCTCGCGTCGACCCGCTGCGCTACGTCGCGGTTTCACTGCGCTGCTCTGCGCGCCAGGCAATTGGCTGCATGCTCGGCGACCCTGACGCAGGCAGCTCCATCCGCAACATCGCCGCCGAGCTCGGGTTGCCAAGCCACAGGCAGCTCACAAAAGAAGAGATCCAACTTGTCGTGAAGGCCTACAGAGCCTTGCACCCGAACGACCGCCTAGGCGTTGGCAGGGCAGACGCTGCCACCAGGCCTCGGCACCTTGCCCATCTGCAAGAGCACAGGCTCGAGCTGCCGCCCGATCACCAGGTCGAGGGAATGGTCCTTGACATAGTCAAGGCCTGCATGGCAGAAGGAGGAGCCACGCTGGCCGAGGTAGCCCAAAGGTGGCTCGCCGGCGTGGCGACCGGGGAGGAGCCCAGCCACAGGCGCTTGGCAGACGAGCTTTGGCTCAACACCGAAGAGGTGAGGGTCCTGGTCGACAAAGCGCGCGAGATCTCTGCACGAGAATTAGCAGGCGCAGCATGAGCCCCCCTGATCCAGAGCACGAGCTGCAAGAGCGCGGCCTCGTCCGCAGGCGCACTCGCAGTCGCCAGCCAACAGCTCGCAGCACTGAGCAAGCGGCACAAGAGCGCCAGCCTGTTTGCGGCGTGAGCGGCTGCAGAGAGCCAGCCGTCAGCCCCAACGGCGACCCTTGCGAACTTTGCGCCAAGCACAGGGCGCTGGCCGCAATGGCGCGCATGAAGGCCCTCGCCCACCAGTCGCGCCAGAGGCTCTGAGCCATGCCGCGCCCATCCCCGGCGGTAGCTCGCTCGCAGTTGGCCAGAGCCAGGCGCGAACGGGCGGAATGGCTCTGGGCACTGGCCACCGGCGCTTTTGACATCATGGACTCGATAGAGGTCGCCAAGTCAGATCCAGCGTCGCCTCTCAGGAACATGTCGCTTCGCTCCCTACTGGAAGCGCGTTTCTCGCGTAGGCGCTGCGAGCAGATCATCTACCAGCTCGGGCGCACTTGCGGCCACGACCTTGGTGGCCGTTACGTGCCCGTGCGCTGGCTGTTCGACGGCAGGTCATCCGGCGAGCGCCTAGTGGCACTGAAGGTCCTCCTAGAGGGCAGCTGCGAACCGGGCACACCATTCAGGCCGACTTGGCCCGGAGTTGGCACATAGTCTTCCCGATAGAGGTTCCCGGTGCCCAGTAAGACTTTGGTTGCTGTCACGGCGGGGACGGCTGGCTGGGCTCTTTTGCCCGGAGGGGCCGTCATCCCCTTTGGCGTCGTCTGTGGTGTTGCGCTGCTGCTGAAGCAGGCTTTGCCACAACAACCAGACGAGCAGCCACCGCCCTTGGCCCGCCAGGTGCGCCCCGTGTCCCTCTGGGCGGGCTGGGATTCCTCTCCTGTGGAGGCTGCCGTCTCTGAGGACCTAGTCGTTGCCGGCGAACGCAGGCTTTGGCGGGTTGGCGAAGGCTATGTGCTCGAGCAGGACGGGTCATTCCGCCCAATATCAGCCCTAGCCGCCAGGGGGCTGGTCGCGTTGGCCCGCGAAGCAGAGCGCTAGCCGCCCATCAGCACTGCTTGCTTCGAGCCCCGAAGAGTACATTGAGCCGTTGCGGGCACCAGCCGTCCCAGCAGTTGGCATGAGCGCTAGCCAACCCGGTCACTGCTGAGCCAACTGCCCCACAGCAAGTCGAGGCACAGGTCGGCCTCGACGAGGTCGACGACCTTGGTGCCGTCGAGTTGCCGCCAGGAACACGGCCCAGCTGAAGGAATATGTGCGCCACGCTCGAGCCTCGGCCGGCTAAGCCGGCCGCCCGGCGCTAGCCGCTGGCTAGGCACACCCCTCTTCCGCTCCCCCGCCCCCAATAAGAGCCGGCTCCTTGCGTCGCCGGCAGAATCGGGGCGGGAGCGCCCCGCCGTCGAGGCGCACCAGCTGCGCCCGCCGGGCGCAGCTGCGTAGCGCCCCTGGACGACGTCGTCGTGCCAGCCGGTGACGGCGCGACGACGCTTCTTGTGCGAAGCGTCGTCGTAGCGCAGCATTGGCCCCGTGGGCCAATGCTGCGTCTCGTCACCGGCGGCACCGAGGCGTTGCCGCAACGGCTCGCATCGCAGCGCACCGAAGCCTCCACGCCAACGGCACGTACCCACGATGGCGCCGGCGTGGCAACCCTCGCCGGCTGCCGTGCAGGGGCCAGCACCCAGCGTCATGCAACAAGCCTGAGCTTGCAGCGGTACGCACCTCGCAGCCCAGCCGACACCACCAACACGGCCCGTACGGCCCAGGCCACCTACCAACAACCACTGACCGCCAACCACAGTTGCGGCCGTACATCAACCAGGTCCGCCCGCCACTCATAGCAAGCCATCGGCCACCAGCAGCCGGCTGCTGGCGTCACTGTTTGCGCTGTGCCTACGGCTGACAGGCACTACCAACTCAACCTGTTCGCCTTCGTCCCAGGACAGGCCAGCGCAGCGCAACTCGACGCCTCCGTAGCGTGAGCGATAAGGCGCCGGCGCCGCCCCAACTAGGTGCATGAAAGGGCACTGCACCGGCCACCACTACTACGACGTCACTGCCCACAATCCCGCCGGCGCTCATTTGCACGGGCGCATCCGTACGCCACGAGCCACTACCCCATTGGCCCTTGTCCCCATTTGAGCGATAAGGCGCCGGCGCCGCCACAGTAGCCAGTGCACGGCGGCCCCGCCGTCGCCACGACCACCAATGCCATGGTGCTGTCCCGCTGGGACAGCACCATGGTCGACAAGGACGACGCTTCGTCCTTGTCGACACGACGCCCCGCTTCGCCGGCGCCAAGTTGCGCTTCGCAGCTAGTCGTACGCGAAGCGCAACCGACGCCCTGCCCCACTGGCCCGCAGGGCCACTGGGCTGCCTCTTCCACCACAGCCCGGACGCCTTGCCAACCTGCACCGGGCCCAGCAGCAGGGCGCACCGCAGCGCGGTGGGCCCTGCCACCATCAGCCGCTCCACCTCCTTCCTGCCTGTGCCGCACAACGGGGGGCTGGGCAGGAAGGAGGGGGGTTCGTCACGTCACTGGGGATCCTGGCCCCAGCCAGCAGGCCGGGCTTGCGCGCCTTGGTCATGCCATTTGGCAGGTTCGCACATAGTCACCGAGCGATGAGCACGTCGAACCCTCCTGCAAGCCGTGCCGTCGCCTACCGGCTCCTGCGCGCGGGGCACTCAGCGCCAGAGGTGGAGCAGGTGATCGCCCGTTCGCGGCCATTCGCCGCTGCAGTTGCGCAGCTCCCCTATTGCGTGCTCCTTGCCTACAGGGACGAGCTAGGCACGAGCGGCTACATCTTGGCGCATGACTTGCCAGCTACTGTCAAGGCGGCCAGCGCCCTGGCTGCAGCAGTGGGCGCCAAGGCTGAGCTTTGCGAGCCTCCTGACGTCTCGGCCACCCATGTCTTCGCTTTCGTCAAGGCCACCCCTTCGGCCAACCCGTCGCGCAACCCGCAAGCCGGCGCAGACCCGAGCGAACTCGCCAGCTTGTTCTCGCGAGCCTCCAAGCCAGGCGATTGGGTCGCAGTGGCACTGCGCAAGCCGACTGGCGCCGAGCTCGGCCGCTCGCGCAGGTGGTGGGCGCACCGCCTCGACGGCGCTCAGACCCACTACCACCTCGACCCCGCCGTCTTGGTGGGGAGCTGGTTCGCTGGCAGCACAGTCGCACAAGCAGACAGGGACGAGCTGCGCAGCCTCGTCGAGCAAGTCCTCTCTGCAGTGCCAGGCCTCGACTTGGAGGCCAAGGTCCACGTCGTAGGCCGGCAAGGCCAAGCAGGCTTGGCAATAGGCGCCCTGGGCATCGTCGGCGGCTGGGCCACGGCCGCCGAACTGCACCACACCCTCCTGGCCGTGGAGGTCGGCTTGATCTGCGCCCTGTCCGGCCTAGCCGTAGGTACAGGCGCCGTGAAGGGCACTGGCGAGCGCTTGGCGTCGAGGCTGCGCAAGCACGGCGCTGCTGGCCTTGCCGCACCGCCCAGGCGCACGCTGCCGCCGAGGAGGCCGGGGCACAAAAAGAAACAGGACGGGTCCACTGTCCCAGTGGCCGGCGACTACCCACTGCACGCCCGCTCGTTCGTCCTCTCGCCGGCAATGGTGGTAGGGCTGGTGTCCCCTCAGGCCGGCGACGAGGCAGACGTTGCCATGACCAAGATGCGCCACCTGCCGGCCGCGCTCACAGCCGACATCGGCCCGCTCGTCGGTTGGGCCGGCGAAGACGGCCGGCCCGTGCACCTCGACGCTTCGCACGCCTGGGGAGGGCTGGGAGTCACCGGGTTGCCCGGTTCTGGCAAGTCGGCGCTATTGCACTCGCTCTGGGGCTGGAACTGCCTGGAGAGGGCAGCTCCATCGGGCAAGCCAGGCCGCCCAGGGCGCCAGAACGCTCTAGTCGTCATCGAGCCGAAGCCCGACGCCGTCCAGACATGGCTCGACTATTCAGCTGCTGCTGGCGACGATGTCACAGTGGTGTCGCTGGCGGACCCGGCAATGCCAGCCATCGACCTGTTCTGGTCGCCAGGCGACGCCGAGCAGAAGGCCGCTGCCTTCGTGGAGGCGATGGTGTACGCCTGGCCGGCTGGAGACATCCAGGGACGTTCGTACGAGTCATTGACAACCGTGTTCGAGGCGGTCCTGGCCTTCAGCCAAGAGCTGCCGAGCATCTGGGCAGAGCTCAAGTTGCCGGGCGAAGCCGACGTCGTCAAGGCAGCCCACTGCTTGCTCGGCGGCTACGACGACGACTCCGCAGTGGCAATGGCGACGGCGCTCGCCAAGGCGAGCTCGAGCCCCGCGGACCACCGATCCAACTCGCTCAGGAAGCTGGGGCCGCTGTTCGGGCGAACTGTCACGCCGTCCCAGCGGCGCACGGCTACAGAGTCCGCTCGGAACAAGACCAAGGTGTTGATAGAGGCCGGGTCGTGGTGGTCGCAGTCGCGCCCCAAGGTCACATGGGACCAGCTTTTGCTGGAGCACAGGGCAGTAGTTGTGGCCACCGGCCCAACGCCAGAGCACCAGATCTCGGAAAAGCTGACACGGCACATTTCGGCGATGTCGTTCTTCGCGCTGCGTTCGGCGATCATGCGCACCTGCGCCGGGTGGCAGGCAGCCGGAAGGTCTTTGTCCGTCTTCGTCGACGAGCTGTCGACCGTGGCTCGCTCCAGCGGCGAGGTGGTGGCCTGGATGCGCAACCAGGGGCGCAGTTACGGCGTCCGCACCTACTTTGCGACCCAGTACCTGGAGCAGCTTGACGACGAGGTCCGCAACGCCTTGCTGTCCTCCGAAACGCTGCTCGCCTACAGGCAGGGCGCCGGGGCGGCGAACAAGGTAGCCGCCCAGATCTCGGCTCGTGCCGACGGTTGGACGCCGGCCGACCTGACCGGCCTCGATCAGCACACGGCAGTGCTCGTGACGATCGCTCGCGGCCAACCGCAGCCGCCAGTCCCTGTGCGCATCGCCTACTGGGACGACAACCCAGCGCTCCTGGCGGTCGACCAGGGGTACGCAGTCGGCCCAGCCACAGGCCAAGTCAACTTCGCTCCAGAGCCAGCGCTAGCACAGGGGGCCAGCGGCCCAGCCCAACCGGTCGACGACTGGCTCGCCGCATACCGCGGCAGCGGCGATGGTTGACCGACAGGCGACAGCGGATCGAGAAAACAGCGATCCGAGACACCTAGCAAGTGGCGCAAGCTCGGCCCTTCAGGGCCGAGTAAGCCACGCCACACCGCCGCCGTGGCGGCCTGTCCAAGTTGCTACATAGTAACCAGAGGTGAAGACGGTGAGGCC
>Ga0209061_1003671_pt1 | contig 16170 bp, 14 predicted proteins | sample Coa_R1_10_FD_187157 | JGI IMG/M metagenome (GOLD analysis project Ga0209061, IMG submission 187157) | Surface soil microbial communities from Centralia Pennsylvania, which are recovering from an underground coalmine fire - Coalmine... | ecosystem: Environmental > Terrestrial > Soil >...
GCGGACGGGAGCCCGGCGGACGGGAGCCCGGCGGACGGGAGCCCGGCGGACGGGAGCCCGGCGGACGGGAGCCCGGCGGACGGCAGGCCGCCGGACGGCAGGCCGGACGGCGCCGCGGCGCCGCGGCGGGCCCGCAGCCGCGCCAGCCCGGTGTTCACGATCCCCGCCAGGCCCTCGGGATCCACCAGCAGCACCACGGTGAGCAGCAGTCCCTCGACGACGAGGATGTTCACGCTGATCCAGTTGCTGGCCCCTTGCAGGTACTGGATCACCAGCGCGCCGACGACAGCCCCGAGGATCGACCGCCGGCCGCCGATGAACAGCATGATCAGCAGCGCCAGCTCGGCCGTCGGATCGACCAGCGTCTCGGGCACGAACTGCTGCGTGCCGGCGTACACCGCGCCGCCCAGGGTGGCGAACACGCAGCCGAGCACGAACAGCTCCAGCTTGCGGCGCGGCGTGCGCACCCCCATCGCCGCCGCGGTCCGCTCGTCCACGCCCAGGACGAACAGTTCCAGGCCGATGTCGGAGGACAGGATGCGGGATGTGACGAACATCGTGACGCCGAGCAGCACGATGACCACCAGGCCGCCGCCGACCGCGATCGTGGCCGTCGACGACGACGGCCACAGCGTACCGGTCAGCGGCGCGCCGACCGCGCCGCCCAGGAAAGCGGCCGAGCTCACGTAGCCGACCGCGATCAGCGGCAGCATCAGCGTGGCGACGGCGAGCGCGAGCCCCGAGGCGCGGGTGACCACCGAGCCGAGCAGCAGCGCCGCCAGCGCCGCGCCGATCATCACGATCGGCGTCGCCGCCAGCACCGGAATGTTGAAGTGCGTGTTGAGCATGGCGACGCCGTAGGCGCCCACGCCCATGAACACCGACTGGCTGAACGCGATCTGCTGGGAGAACCCGAGCTGGACGGCCATCCCCGCGGTGACGATCGCGTAGCAGGCGGACAGCACGAACACCGAGCCGGTGTACTGCTGGCCGTAGAGCAGGACGATGACCGCGCCGACCAGCACGACCAGGGCGGCCGGGCCCAGCGATCGCGCCCGCGGGGCGGCGCTCAGTACCGGCATCATCATCCGCTCACCGCCGATTCGAAGCCCAGTCCGCGCGGCCAGGCCAGCACCAGCGCGGCGAGGATCGCGTACAGCACCGTGTCCCCGTACTCGGCGCTGACGTAGCCGCCGAGCAGTGCCTCGAGGATGCCGATGAACAGCCCGGCGAGCAGCGCGCGGCCGGGCTTGCGGAACCCGCCGTAGGCGGCCGCCAGGAATCCCGTCAGGGAGATCGTCGCGCCGGACAGGTACGTGTAGCCGGTGATCGGCGACTCCACGATGCCGAAGACGGCGGCGATCACCGCCGTTCCCACGAAGATCAGCCTCCGGTAGCGGCGGGTGTCGATGCCGGCGATGCGCGCGCCGACGGGGTTCTCGCCGCAGGCTTCCAGCGCCTTGCCGCCGAGCGTGTACCTGATGTACAGCCAGAACGCCCCGCCGATGATCACCGCGCAGGCCAGCACCAGCAGCCCGGCCCGTTCCAGGTGCAGGCCGGCGAAGGCCAGCGACTGCCCGGCCCACAGCGCGGGCGCCGCGTGCACGTCGGTGCCGAACAGCATCTTCGCCACCCCGTCGATGAAGAACGAGAGCGCGAACGTGAAGAAGAACGTGACGACGATGCCCTCGGCGCGCCGCGGCCCGTCCTGCGCGATCCGCAGCACGACCTGGTCATACAGGTAGGCGAAGACCGCGATGACGACCAGCGTGGCGGCGATGGCGGCGGGCAGCGGCAGCCCCTTGACCCGGTACAGGTTGTCCACGCCGAGCGCGCCGGCCATGGCGAAGTCGCCGACGGCGAGGTTGAGGATGTTGGACACCCGGTACCAGACCGAGACGCAGACGGCGAAGGTGGCGTAGATCGAACCGGTCACGATGCCGGCGATGACGAGATTGCCGAACTTCATGGCGTCCCCGCCATCCCGTTGCGCACCTCGACCCGCCGGTTGCACAACGTCAGCGCCCGCTTGGGCGCCTCCTCGACGACGATGAGCGTGGTCCCCTGCTCGTGGATGCTGGCGAGCACGTCGTAGACCCGCTTGGCGATCGCCTCGGCGAGGCCGAGGCACGGCTCGTCCACCGCGAGGATCTTCGGGTCGCTGGCCAGCCCGCGCGCGATCGCCACCATCTGCTGCTGGCCGCCGGAGAGGGTGCCGGCCGCCTGCTTCAGGTGCGGCTTCAGCTCGGGGAAGAGCTCAATGGCTTTCCCGAACGGACCGGACTTCCTCGCCTTGCTTATGCTCCTCGTCCAGGCGTAGCAGCCGAGGATGATGTTGTCGGCCGCGGACAGGTCCGGGTAGAGCTGCCGGCGCTCGGGCACCAGCGTGAGGCCGTGCCTGGCGGCCCACCGGACATCGCCGTTCTTCGCCGGCGTCCCGAAGATCTCCACCGTGCCGCGGCGGCGGACCATGCCGGTGACGCCCATCAGGATGCTGGACTTGCCGTTCCCGTTCGGACCGGTGATGGCGCACGCCTCTCCCTCGGCGACGGTGAATGTCGCGTCGTGCACCGCCACCACGTTCCCGTAGGAGACGGACAGGTTGCTGACCTTGAGCGCGGCGGTTTCGCTGCTCATGAGGTGGGCTCCTTCGGTCTCAGCACCGCGCCCTCGGGCAGCGGGCGCACCAGGCGCTGGTAGACCGACAGCCAGCCGACCTCACCCGTCGGCGCCGGCCCTTGCAGGGCTGCCCTCCGGCGGCCGAGCTCGTCGGCGGGGACGTCCAGGTCGGCGGTGCGGCCGGGGACGTCGATGCGGATGATGTCACCGTCCCTGACCAGCGCCAGCGGCCCGCCCCTGGCCGCCTCCGGCGACACCTCGCCGACCACGATGCCCTTGTTGACAAGGCCGGACAGCTGCCCGTCGGTGACGACGGCGACCTGCCCGGTCAGCCCGGCGCCGTCGAGGGCGAACACGAGCTGGGAGGCCATGCCCATGCCGGGGGAGCCGGTGACGCCCTGCCCGCGCAGCACCACGACCTGCCCGGCTTCGACACGGCCGGCGCGGACCGCGTCCAGGGCCTGGGCGGGCGAGTCGAACACGATGGCCGGGCCGGCGAAGTCGAGCCGCCGGTCGTCGGCGACCGCGAGCTTGACGATTCCGCCGTCGGGGCAGAGGCTGCCGCGGATCAGCACGATCGTGGGCCGCCGCCCGAGCGCCCGCTCCGGCGGCCTGATGACCTCGTCGTCCGCCACCGTGACCCCGGCGAGGTTCTCCGCGACGGTCCGGCCGGTGACCGTCAGGGCGCCGGCGTCCAGCAGGCCCTCAAGCTGCTTCATGAGCGCGCGGGTGCCGCCGGCGTCCTCGAAGTCCTCGATCGGGGTCTCGCCGTTCGGCCGGATCGCGGTCAGCAGCGGCACCCGGTCGGCGAGCCGCTCGAACAGCCCGTACACGTCGGCGTCGCACTCCGCCTCGGCGGAGACGGCCTGCAAATGCTTGACCGAGTTGATCGAGCCGCTGACCGACAAGACGGCGGTGACCGCGTTCCGGAAGGCGGCGGGCGTCATGATGTCCCGCGGCCTGAGGTTCTCGGCGACCATCTCGACGATCCGCCTGGCGGCCTGGTCGACGGCCCGCCACATCGGCTCGCTGTTCGCCCGGACCGGCGTGCTGCCGGGCAGCGCCATGCCCAGCGCCTCGCAGGCCAGGTGCATCGTGTTCGCGGTGCCCATTCCCGCGCACACCCCCGGCCCGAGCACCGCGTTCTCGCTCATCTCGGTGAGCTCGTCCACGCTGAGCCGGCCGTTCGCGACATGTCCCGCGGCCAGGAACACGTCCTCGATATCGCAGTGGCGGCCCTTGTAGGTGCCGCTGGGCTGGTACCCGCAGGCGACGATGATCGTGGGGATGTTCAGCCGGGCGGCGGCCATCAGCTGGCCGGGCGCGGTCTTGTCGCAGGAGGCCAGGCAGATCATCCCGTCCAGCTGCGCGCCCTCGACCTGGACCTCGATGTCGTTGGTGATCAGGTCGCGCGAGGACAGGATGTACCCGCCGCGGTGCCCGGCGCTGTGGATGAAGTCGCTCGGCGCCGCCGTGCGGATCTCGAACCCGATGCCGCCTGCCAGTTCGATCGCCCGTTTCGCCCGCCGGGCGATCCCGTCCAGGTGGCTGAAGCAGATCGCCAGCTGCGACGAGGTGTTCACGATCGCGATCTTCGGCTTGGCCATGTCCTCGTCGGACAGGCCGAGCGCGAGCCACTGGGCGCGGCGGGTCGCCCACCGGGAGGTGCCCGGCTCGTAGTTGGAGCGCAGGTTCACTTCTTGGTTACCTCCACAAGTCCTTGGTCAGCGTCGATACGGACCCAGTCGCCGGTGGCGATGACCGCGCACGGGTCGTCGTCGAGGTCGGTGACGGCGGGGACGCGGGTGACCACCGCGCCGAGCGCCGACTTGGCGGAAATGCGGGCGATGATCATGCCGATCGGCGCGGTGCCGCTCAGCCGGGTGGTCTGGAAGAACCCCGACCATCCCGACGATCCCTTGGCGCTGGGGAAGACGAGGATCTTGCCGGCGAAGCACACGCCGAACAGCTCGTGCCGGGGCTCGATGATCACGCCACGGGCGGGGTCGATCCCGCCCCATCCGGAGATGGGCTCGTGGGAGACCAGGGCCTCGCCCTCGGCGACGCCGGGGACGACGGTTCTCCCGCGGAGGATGACGGCGCTCATCCTCCGCTCCCGCCGCCGATACGATAATCGAACGTGTTAGCGAAAGTCAAGTCGGCGACGGGCATCAGTCCAGCCTTCCGTTCCAACGGCCGGTGACGGCCGCGTCCACGCATTCCTCGAGCGTGCCGAACCAGGCCTCGATGCCGAGGATCGCCGGCAGGTAGTGCGCCTGCTTGGCGGAGTCGGTGGCGAAGACCCGGGTGCCCTTCGGCGCGGCGCGCGACATCGCCGGGCAGGAGTCGGCGAGCACCTTGCCGCCGGCCCGCTCGATGACCTCGGTGTAGCCGCTGCGGTCCGCGACGTCCCTGAGCGCGCGCGGCACCATCAGCCACAGCTCGGTTCCGGGGGACAGGCGCTTGCCGTCGAGCGCGGCGGCGGCCCTGCGGATCTGGTCGGCCGAGGCGTGCGGGCAGCCGAGCAGCACGAAGTCCACGTCCGCGGACGTGCCGATCTCGTTGAGCGTCTCGTAGACCGCGCGGCGCTCCGCGGGGCCGTAGCTGACGGCCTCCGGCGGCGTCCTGCCGTTGAACGCGGCGTCCAGCGTCGGCGCCTCGGGGGTGATGCCGGGGATGTGGTACAGCTCGACGCCGCCCGAGGTGGCCGCCGCGGCGCCGAAGTGCTTCAGGTCGGTCAGGTCCGGCCTGCCGATGTCCCCGGTGATGACCGGGCGGTCCTCGCCGGAGACGCCGCCGGCGAAGTAGCCGAGCATGCCCCAGTCCCGGAAGTTGTCCACCCGGACGTTGACCTGGATGTGGTGCGTGCCGTACCGGTTCTCATCCCGGTGGTTGCCCCAGCAGGGGATCTTGCCGGTGAGCGAGGCGGCGCCGGTCGAGGCGATGCCCTCGCAGTTGGTCCGCGCGCCGAGCACCGAGTTGGCGTAGATCACCGCCGAGGACTCCATCCACGCGCAGTGCTCGCCGCGCACCGGCAGGTTGCCGACCTGGTAGGGCGTGCAGGTGGCGAGGATGTTCACCCCGTGCCTGCCGTAGAAGGACTCGGCGCTGGCTTGCAGCTCGATGTTCTGCCTGGGGTAGGGGACGACGCCGAGCGCGTCCTGGCCGAAGCCGTGCTGAAGCTGGCAGGTCGGCACCCGCATCGGGGGGATTTCCAGGTCCTCGTCACTGTCCAGGTTGATGACCGCGAACGCCTTGTCCCAGCCGTGCTCGGCGACGAGCCGGGCCTTGACCGGGGTCGGCTGGGTCATGGTGCCGGCGACGTTGCGGATGTCGCAGAGCCTGTCCGCGTCCAGCGCCTCGCCGTACCTGATGAGCAGGTTCATCGCGGCGGCGACGGCGGCGCCCTCGGCGCCGTCGCGCATCCGCTTCTCCTCGTCGGTAAGGAACATCAGCGGCCCCGCCTCCCGTGCTCGCCTTCCGGGTCTTCCAGGTTCGCCGCCAGCCGCTCGCGCAGCCGGCCGATGTCGATGTCGTGCACGCTGCCGTCACCGCCCGCGAGGTCGAGCGCGTGCGCCGCCGCCGCGCCCATCGCCGAGCACGGCCCCATCACCCGCACGCTGGACAGCGCCGCGGCGTCGCCGTCCACGCACCGGCCGGCCGCCACCAGGTTGTGGACCCCGGGCGGGGTCATCGACCGCAGCGGCACGTAATGCACGTGGTCGGGGCCGAACATCTCCCACACATAGCCGTCCGACCGGTCGTGCAGTTCGATCGGCCAGGCGGTGCGGGCCACCGCGTCGTCGAACCGCGTGCCGTCGCGGATCTCGTCCGCGGTGAGCTGGTGGGCGCCCTTAATCCACCGGGTCTGGCGGCGGCCGGGGAAGCCGTAGGCGCGCACCCGGGCCTCGCCGAACGCCTTGGGAAACTCCGCGCGCAGCAGCGCTATCGCCCGGTCCGCCTGGTCCCGTCCCTCGAACATGGCGCGGGAGGCGTCGACCGGGTCGAGCGGCGCGTCGATGTGCGTCACGTTCAGCACGGCGGTGCCGCGGCCGGGGAAGAAGAACGCGAGCCCGCCCCGGCGCAGCAGCCCGAACTCCTCGCCCCGCCTGGCGAACACCGCGTCCATCTCGCCGGCTTCCGGCTTGTGGTTCTCGTCGAGGTTCTCCACGATGACCTGCTGGCTTCCGTAGATGGGCCGCTCCGGCACCCAGCAGGGCAGTCCCGCCTGCCAGGTGAGCGCGGCGTCGCCGCTCGCGTCGACGAAGCCGTCCGCGCGGACACGGACGTTGCCGTACCGGGTCGCCAGGCTGACGGTCCCGACCCGGCCGCCGTCCGTCGTGACCTCCTGTAGGACGGCGCCGACGATCACCTGGACGCCGAGGTCCCGCACGGTCCTTTCCAGCCAGCGGCCGAGCGCGACCTCGTTGTAGAAGACCGTCGTGGTGTGACCGCGGGCGAAGTGCAGGTCGCCGGACGGGCCGAGCTCACGGAATATGTCGTCGAAAATCCCGTGCGTCAGCTGGGTGTACCTCGGGGCATTGCCGAATACGCCGCAGAATAGGCCGATCAGCGAATGGACCATCTGGCCGCCGATAAGCGGCAGCGAATCGACGAGCACCACGCTGTGGCCGAGCCGTGCCGACTCGATCGCCGCCGAGGAGCCCGCGATCCCCGCGCCGACGACGCACACGTCGGCGCGGATTTCGTGCACCGTTCCGGCGGGCGGCATGGTTACCGCGTTCAGCTTCAGCTCGGTCAGCGCATGCGGCATGAGCGCTCCAGGTTAACGTCGTCGAAAAGCGCGGGAAACAACCTCCCGCTGACTGGGACGCTAGATGCGCAAGCGCATCGAAACAAACAAAAGTTGCTGCTGTAGCGCATAAACCGGGTTTATGCGGGAGGGGCGGCCCGCGTCCCGCCAGGCGCCGGGGCGTCAGAGGCGGCGGGCGGTCTCCACGATCAGCCGGCGCAGCCAGGCGTGCGCGGTGTCGTCCTCGTACTGCCGGTGCCACCACAGCGCCTCGACGATCGGCTCCGGGGTGCCCGGGCACTCGAGCACTTTCAGGTTCATCTGGGCGGCGAGACGGGTGGCCAGGCGTTCCTGCATCAGGGCTACCCGGTCGGTGCCCGCGACGAAGTACGGCACCGCCATGTAGCTCTCCACCCGGACCGCGACCCGCGGCTGGATGTCGAGCAGGGAAAGCTGGCGCACCACCGGGACCGAGGGCGGGTTCGGGTTGCTCCGGTAGTACGGCGCCACCCACGGCAGCCGTGCCATGTCCCGCAGCTCCAGCCTGCCGGCGTCGAGCGCCGGGTTGTCCGCGTCCACCAGGCACACCCAGCGGTCCCTGAAGAGCTCGGCGAACCTCGTGTCGGGCAGCGCGAACCCATGCGTGGGCGGGGCCACCATCCCGTCGACGAACCGGATGCCGTCCGCGTACTCGGTGCTCAGCGACTCACGGACCAGCCGGATGTGCAGCCGGGCGCGCGGCGCGGCCCTCCGTATGGCCTGCGACAGCGCCTCGCCCATCACCATGATCGTGTAGTCGGCCATGACCAGGGTGAACTCGCGGTCCGACGTCGACGGGTCGAAGTGCGTGCTGGCGGCGAACAGCCGCTCCGCGGCCGCGCAGACCGCCTCTACCTGTTCGGCCAGCTGCTCCCCGAGCGCGGTCAGCGCGTACTCGCCGCGCTCCCTGACGAGGATCTCGTCGCCGAAATGCCGGCGCAGGCGGGACAGCGCGGCGCTCGCCGCGGGCTGAGTCACGCCCAGCCGCTGCGCGGCGCGCGTGACGCTGCGTTCCCGCACCAGTTCCCGCAGTGCGACGAGCAGGTTGAGGTCGAGATTAGCCAGATGAGCGATAGGTCGCGGCATGGTGCCCTTTATCCAACGTCGCGTTCCGCCCGCTGACAAGATCCCGCCCGCAACATTTCGGCCACCTCATGGCGCCGCCTCATGGCGCCGCCTCATGGCGCCGCCTCATGGCGCCGCCTCATGGCGCCGCCTCATGGCGCCGCCTCATGGCGCCGCCTGCTGGCCGCGGCTGCCTCCTGCCCGATCGCGGCTGCCTCCTGCTGGCCGCGGCTGCCTCCTGCCCGATCGCGGCACTCACCGCCTGCCCGATCGCGGCACTCACCGCCCGCGGCGCATCCCGGCCCATGGCTCGCGACCTGACTGAACCCCAGCCCCGGGCACACCCGGCGGGTTAGGGCATGCCCTCAGCCACGGTCTCAGCCACGGTCCTGCTATTAGCCGACGCTGGTTAGGCAGGCGGGTCGACCGGAGTCCGGCTCTCCTGGCCGCGCCCGGCAGGCGCTTGTCGCAAGTCACGAATGAGGTCAGCGTGCGCCGGGTGTGCAGGGGTGTGCCGAGGTGGATCGCATCTGGGCTGCGGGCAGTGGCAGGCCTGGCGATCTGGGCCAGGATCCGGACGGGCGGGTCCAGGCCGATCAAATCGATCTGGTCCAGCACGGCAGGCAGCCGCGAAACGGCATCGGGCGCGTACCTGGCCAGCGCGCGGAAGGATTCGATCTCGGTCAGGACCGAGCCGGCCCAGCCTGTCTCAGCCCGTTCGTCCAGCCAGCCGCGCAGCGCCGGTGACTCCGGCTCGGCATGGGCACGCTTAACGACGGCGGCCGGGTCAAGGCAGATCATCAGCGCGCACCGACACGATCGCGGGCCGATTCCTCCGCTACGTTCACGCCGTCTGGGCAGCCCAGGTCCAGTGGCGCAGTCCCGGACCGCGCCGACGGCCCGGGTCCGGCCGGGTACGGGAAGTGAGCGCCTTCGACCAGGCACCGTACGCCCATCACTGGCCGCGTCTGTTATCAACGCCGGGCGTACCGCGGGCGGAGCGGTGTCACACAGCCTGACCAGATCGCGTTATTTACACCCTTACATCCGTTTCCGGCAGCGCGGCGCCGCCGGGACGTCCGGGGCGGTGGCCCGCCGCCCCGCTCTTTCCGGGTCTGTGGCCCCCCGCCCCAGAAAGATTCGGTGCGCACCCGGCCGCATCGCGGCACCCCAGAACCAGAAACCACAACGTAATCTCCGACGCGGCCCTGGCTGGAGGCCCCTTCGCTGACAGCGGAAGCGCCAGGAACTCATGGCTTGCTCTGTAATGGTGTAATCAAAGCATGGCAGAGAACGAACCTCTCGACGCGTACTCGCGGATCGTCGCCGGGGTCGCCGAGCAGCTCACGCCCAAGGTGGCGAGCCTGCGGGTGCCGCGGCGCGGCTCGTACGGGCACGGCACGGGCGAAAGCCTCGGGTCGGCGGTCGTATTCACCACAGACGGATTCCTGCTTACCAACGCGCACGTCGTCGGGCAGGCGGCCAGCGGGACCGCGGCGTTCTGGGACGGAACCTCGGTGCCGTTCCAGGTCGTCGGCGCGGACCCGCTGTCCGACCTGGCGGTGCTCCGCGCGACCGGCGGCACCCCCGCGCCCGCTGTCCTCGGCGAGGCCGACGATCTCGTGGTCGGCCAGCTGGTCGTGGCGGTCGGCAACCCGCTTGGCCTGGCCGGGTCGGTCACCGCCGGGGTGGTCAGCGCCCTCGGCCGGTCGATGCCGACCGGTCAGCACGGGCTGATCGAGGATGTCATCCAGACCGACGCCGCCCTGAACCCCGGGAACTCCGGCGGCGCGCTCGCCGACTCGCGCGCCCGGGTGGTCGGGATCAACACCGCGGTGGCCGGCGTCGGGCTGGGGCTCGCGGTCCCAGTCAACGCGACGACCAGGCGGATCATGTCCGCGCTGATGCACGACGGGCGGGTGCGGCGCGCCTACCTCGGCATCGCCGTGGCTCCGGCCCCGGTCGCCCCGGTGTGGCGGCCCCGTCTCGGCGGCCGTGCCACCGGGCTTCGCGTGGCCTCGGTGGTGACCGGCGGCCCGGCCGACCGGGCCGGGCTGCGTGCCGGGGACCTGCTGCTGACCGTGGGCGGGCACGAGGTCGCGGCGGCACAGGACCTGCAGCGGCTGATGTTCGCGGAGGCGATCGGGCAGCCGCTGGCCATCACCGTGATGCGCAACGGGGCGCTGGTAGATGTCATAGCCGAGCCGTCGGAACTTGTCGCGGCCTAGTCCGTGTCCATCCCGGTCCGCGCCTCGTCCAGGAACCGGCTGATCTCTTCCCGGCTGGACAGCCGGACGAACCGCAGGTGCGCGTTGGCCGGGTCGCGGGCCGCGGCGGCGTACCTGGCGTGGTACTCGGCGTGCTTGTGCCATGCCCAGACGATGACGGACTGCTGGGGATCCCGGCTGAAGAAGTTCCGCCAGCGCTCGCGGTTGCCGTTCCACAGTTCCTGGCGGCGCGCCACCCGGCGCAGTGTCCGCCAGATGAGCTGCCGCATCACTACCCGCCTCGGCAGGTCAAGCCAGGCTACGGTGTCCGCGCGGGCCCAGACCAGCGGCTGGACCGCGCTGTAGTTGCCGTCGATTACCCAGCCGTCCCCGGCCGCCTTCGCGGCGACGACCCGCCGGAACTCCTGCCGGGGAATGGGCTGCCAGCCGGGCTGGTGGTGGACGCCGTCCAGTTCCAGGTACGGCACGCCGAGGATGTCGGCCAGCTGCCTGGCCAGCATCGTCTTGCCGGAGCCCGAGGTACCGACGACCGACACGCGACGCACGAGGGCGAAATCTAACACGGCACCGCGCTACGACGCCACCCGATTTTGGGGCCCTAGAGGCGGGGTTTGGGGCCGGGAGCGGGCTAGCACCCGGGGACCGGGCCGCGCCGGGGCCGGGCCTGGGGCAGCGCCGGGCCGCGCCGGGGCCGGGATTATGCCGCATCCGCGGCCAAGATCGCAACTCGTTGTCCACAGGCTGCGGACAAATCGGACAGGTTATCCACAGGTCGCGCGCCGGCCTTACCCGGACGGGCGGCTGTCCGGCACCGTGAGGGTGCGCCCCGGCGGCGAGCGCCGCCGGGATGACGGCAGTGCAGGGTCTATATGGAGGATGGTTATGAGCCAGGGTGGTTACCTCACGTTGACCGGGTACGTGACGGCGGAACCGAAGCTGTGGCACACCGCGCGGGCGCAGGTACCTGTCGCCACTATCCGGGTGGGTTCGACGCCCAGGCGGCTGGACCGTGAGACGGGGGAGTGGCAGGACGGCGAGACGTCGTACTACACGGTCAGGTGCTGGCGCAGGCTCGCGGAGAACGTGCACGGGTCGCTGCGGAAGGGGGACATGATCATCGTCCGGGGCAGGATCTCTACCAGGACCTGGGTGGACGATCAGCAGCGCACCAGGACCGAGGTGCAGGTTGAGGCGGACTCGGTGGGACATGACCTGTCGTTCGGCTGGTCGCGCTTCATCCGCGGAATGCGGGTGCCGCCGGGCAGCAGGCGCGGCGTTGACGAGGGGGAGGCGGCCCGTCAGGACGTAACACCCGGGACACCCCTGCCCGGCGACGGGCAGCTCCCCGGCGACGACGGCCCGTACGAGGACGGCCCGTACGAGGACGGCTCGTACGAGGACGAGCTGGACCTGCCCCAGGACGAGGAGTACGGCGGCCGGGAGGCCGGGCTGGTGCCGGGTGGCCCTGACGGCCTGCCCGGCAAGTCCGCCGGTGATGAACGCGTCCCCGCCGGGCTGGCGGAGGACCTGGGCCAGCCGTCGGAAACCGGGGCGCCGTCGTAGGGGCTCGGCGCGTCTGACGGGTGCCGCACGGAGCGCGGCCCATGGCCTTCCGCTTCGTACGGCATCCGAACATACGGGTTTTGCGTACGATGCACACGCGATGCATCTATTCTGTTACCAAGAGTTACGTGCAATGTCAGCGGCGCGGACGCCGGTTAGTCGGACCAGGCGGCAGGCGGAGGCATGTCAGCAGTCCAGGGAGCGATAAGGCAACGGCAGCGGGGGGTCAGGCGGCTTGTCCGGTGGCCGTGGTATCTGCCGCTGCTCACGATGCCGCTTCCGCTTATCGCCTACGTGCTGTCAGCGCTAGCCATCTACCTGGGGCTATTCGCCTGGGAGGTCAGGCAGACCCCGCTGAACGCCGCCGACCTGATGCTGTTCGCCGTGCTGATGTGCTGCGGCGCGGTCTGCATCGAGGCGACCAGGCGGCTCGGGCAGCCCGCGGGCGTCTCCAGGGACCTGCTGTCGGCGTGGTGGCTGCCGGTGGCGCTGCTGCTGCCGCCGGCCTACGCGCTGGCCGCCCCGGCCGTCCTCGGCATGCTGCTCTATTTCCGGGTGCACCGCGGCCCAGCCTACCGGCGGATGTTCAGCTCGGCGGCGCTGGGCCTGGCCGGCGCCTGGGCATCCGTCCTGTTCCGGTCGCTCACGCCGGTGCCGCTTCAGGGGCAGGCCGCGGGCTGGCTGACCTACCCGGGACCGCACCCCGGGTTCACCCGGCCGCAGCAGGCGGCGGTCGCGGTGGTCTGCGCCGTCGCGTTCGCCGTGCTCAACACGTGCCTTGTCGCCGTCGCCGCCTGGCTGGCCGAGCCCGGCGCCGGGCTGGCCGAGATGCTGTGGGACCGCGAGCGGATGCTGCTCGACCTCACGGAGACGTGCGTGGGCGTCCTGGTCACGATCGCGTGCGCGCTCAGCCCGCTGCTGTTGTGGGTCGCGCTGCCCCCCGTGGTCCTCTTGCAGCGCAGCCTCATGCACCAGCAGCTGAAGACGGCAGCGCGCACGGACGCGAAGACCGGCCTGCTGAACGCCGTAACATGGCAGCGCGAGGCCGACGCGGAGATCGCGCGGGCGCGGCGGCGCGGTGAGCGGCCTGCGCTGCTGCTCGTGGACGTCGACCACTTCAAGAAGGTCAACGACACCTATGGTCACCTCACCGGCGACGAGGTGCTGCGCGCCCTAGCCACCGAACTGCGGCGGCAGGTCCGCGATTCCGACCTGGTAGGCCGGTTCGGCGGCGAGGAGTTCGTGATCCTGCTGCCCAACGCCTCACCGGAAGAGGCGTGCCGCATCGCCGAGCGGCTCCGCCGCGGGGCCGGCCTGGTGCAGATCCCCGCGTCCGGCGCGGCCGTGGGCATCACGATCTCGGTGGGGGTCGCTGCGTCCGGCGGCCATGACCGGGACCTGTTCGAGCTCCTGGCGGCGGCTGACCTCGCCCTGTACCGGGCCAAGAACACCGGGCGCGACCGGGTGTGCCTGTACGACCCGGCGGACGCCGCGCCCGACACCAGCCACTGAACGAGACCCTCTAGGCTTGATGGTATGCCGGAGTACATTTACAGCCTCCGCCATGTCCGCAAGGCGCATGGCGACAAGGTCATCCTTGACGACGTCACGCTGAGCTTCCTGCCGGGAGCGAAAATCGGGGTCGTCGGCCCTAACGGCACCGGCAAGTCCACGCTGCTCAAGATCATGGCCGGGATCGAGCCGGTCTCCAACGGGGAGGCCCGGCTGATGCCCGGGTACACCGTGGGCATCCTTGCCCAGGAACCGCAGCTCGACGAGACCAAGACCGTGCTCGGCAACGTCGAGGACGGCGTCGCCGAGACCAAGAAGCTGCTCGAGGAGTACAACCAGATCGCCGAGAAGATGGCGACCGACTACTCCGACGAGCTTCTCCAGGAGATGGGCAGGCTCCAGGAGCAGCTCGACCACAAGGACGCCTGGGACCTGGACAGCCAGCTTGACCAGGCGATGGACGCGCTGCGCTGCCCGCCCGCCGACTCGCCGGTCACCAGCCTCTCCGGCGGGGAGAGGAGGCGGGTGGCCCTGTGCAAGCTCCTGCTACAGCAGCCCGACCTGCTGCTGCTCGACGAGCCGACCAACCACCTGGACGCCGAGTCCGTGCTCTGGCTTGAGCAGCACCTGGAGAAGTACCCCGGCACGGTGGTCGCGGTCACCCACGACCGGTACTTCCTGGACAACGTCGCGCAGTGGATCCTCGAACTCGACCGCGGCCACGCCTACCCGTACGAGGGGAACTACTCCACCTACCTGGAGACGAAGGCCGCCCGCATCAAGGTCGAGGGCGCCAAGGACGCCAAGCTCCGCAAGCGCATTGACGACGAGCTTGAGTGGGTGCGGTCCAGCCCGCGCGCCCGCCAGGCGAAGTCCCGCGCCCGCCTGCAGCGGTATGAGGAGATGGCGGCCGAGGCGGACAGGAACCGCAAGCTGGACTTCGAGGAGATCCAGATCCCCCCTGGCCCGCGGCTCGGCAACCTGGTCGTCGAGGTCAGCAACCTGGACAAGGGGTTCGGCGACCGGATGCTGTTCGAGGACCTCAGCTTCAGCCTGCCGCGCAACGGCATCGTCGGCGTCATCGGCCCGAACGGCGTCGGCAAGACCACGCTGTTCAAGATGCTTGTCGGTGAGGAGCAGCCCGATTCCGGGACGATCCGGATCGGGGACACCGTCGTGATCTCCTACGTGGACCAGAACCGCGCGCGGATCGACCCGGACAAGAACGTCTGGGAGGCGATCTCCGACGGCGAGGCGTTCATCCGTGCCGGCAGCCTGGAGATCCCGAGCCGGGCTTACGTCGCGGCGTTCGGCTTCAAGGGAGCCGACCAGCAAAAGCCGGCGGGCGTGATGTCCGGCGGCGAGCGGAACCGGATGAACCTCGCGCTCACCCTCAAGCAGGGCGGTAACCTGCTGCTGCTCGACGAGCCGACCAACGACCTGGACGTGGAGACGCTCGCCTCGCTGGAGAACGCGCTAGGCGAGTTCCCCGGCTGCGCCGTGATCACCAGCCACGACCGGTGGTTCCTCGACCGGGTGGCGACGCACATCCTCGCCTGGGAGGGCGACGCGAACTGGTTCTGGTTCGAGGGCAACTTCGAGGCCTACGAGAAGAACAAGATCGAGCGCCTCGGCGCCGAGGCGGCCCGCCCGCACCGGGTCACCTACCGCAAGCTCACCCGCGGCTGAGGTAGTCCGCGAGCGCGGCCCGTCTGGTCTCCCCGTCCCGGATGCTCTTGCCGGTGCGCCCGGGCGGGCCGCGGCCTCGTCTGCTACCTCGGCATGAGACCGATGTCGCCGCGCCCGCCCGGGGCGGGAACGCCCTCGGGGACGACGTTGACCAGCGAGTGCGCCGCCATCACCAGGTAGTCCCAGAGCTGCGCGTCCAGCGCCGGGTCTAGGTCAAGCTCGTCGAGCGCGGTACGCATGTGCTTGAGCCACAGGTCGCGCTCGGTCTCGCCGATGCGGAACCGGACGTGCCGCATCCGCAGCCGCGGGTGCCCGCGCAGCTCGTTGTAGGTGGTCGGGCCGCCCCAGTACTGCATGAGGAACAGCCGCAGGTGCTCCTCGGCCGGCCCGAGATCCTTCGCCGGGTACACCGGGCGCAGCACCGGGTCGGCGGCCACCTCCTGGTAGAAGCGGTGCACCAGCCGGGTGAACGTCTCTTCGCCGCCGACGGCCTGGTAGAACGTGCGCGGCGGCTGCGCGCTTTCCTCGCTCATGACGATGCCAGCCTAGCAAGCGCCGCCCGCCGTTCTGTAAACCCAGCTCAGTCCGCATCGAACACAGCTCAGTCCGCATCGGCGGCGCCGGCGCCCTTGCCCGGGGCGGCGGGCCGGCGCGACTTCGCCGTGGCCGGCCTGGTGGCCGCCGCCGTCGCCGTGGCCGGCG